>Ga0102924_1001749_pt1 | contig 24577 bp, 16 predicted proteins | sample PaiPotPPM11metaG_FD_80116 | JGI IMG/M metagenome (GOLD analysis project Ga0102924, IMG submission 80116) | Iron sulfur acid spring bacterial and archeal communities from Banff, Canada, to study Microbial Dark Matter (Phase II) - Paint Pots PPM... ...
CCGGCAAGAGGCAGCGCAGCAGGTAGAAGCAGGCGGAGAGCGTGATGGCGCGGACGGCGTTGAGGCTGCCCTGGACTTGCGGAGAACTACCGGCGAAGTCGATCTCGAGGGCAGAGTTCGCGGGATCGATGCGCAGGCAGACGGCGATGCGGATGGGTTCTCCGGTGACGCCTGCCTGATCCGAATTGCTGCCGTCGCCATCGAGGAAGTCCTCGGCGGTGAACTCGCCGGCGGGCAGGGCGCGGAGTTGGCTGCGGATGAGGCGCTCGGAGTAGTCGAGCAGAGCGTTGCCGAAAGTGTTGAGGCGAGTGGCTCCGCACAGTTCGGCCATTTGCAGGAGGCGCGTCTCGCCGACGCGGCAGGCGCCGATCTGGGCTTGCAGGTCGCCGTCGCGTTCGGCGGGGGTGCGGACGTTGGCGAGGAGCAGGGATAGGATGTCGCGGTCGAGCACTCCTTCGCGGATGAGGCGGATGGGCGGGATGCGGATGCCTTCCTGGTAGATCTCGCGGGCCGGTCCCATGGAGCCGGGATACATGCCGCCGACGTCGGAATGGTGGGCGCGGGCGGCGACAAAGAAACTGGGGGCGGAGCCGGTATTGGGTAGGAAGACCGGGAGCACCATGGTGATGTCTGGCAGGTGGGTGCCGCCGGCGTAGGGATCGTTGAGGATGGCGAGATCGCCGGGGCGGAGGTCGAGCGCGCGGACCGCGGCCTCTACGGACATAGGCATGGAGCCGAGGTGAACCGGCATGTGATCGCCCATGGCGAGGACGCGGGCCTGGCCATCGAAGACGGCACAGGAGTAGTCGCGGCGTTCCTTGATGTTGGGGGAGATGGCGGTGCGGCGGAGTGCGGCCCCCATCTCTTCCGCGATGGAGTGCATCGCGTGGAGGAAGACGGAGAGGTCGATGGGGTCGATCTGGTCGCTCATGTCGGGTCAACTCCGATCGAGATCAACAGTGCGCCGTAGCCGTCGACTTGCAGATGGCAGGCGGGAGGAAGGACGGTGGTTGAGCTGTATTCGATGATCAGCGCGGGGCCTGCGAGCCGGTCGCCGGTGCGCAGGCGATCGCGTGCATAGATTGGAGTCGGGAGCCAGGAGCCGTCGAAATAGACCGGACGTTGCGCGATGAAGGCGTGTGCGCCATCGCCCGGGTGTTCGGGTTGCGGTGCTGGGGCGTAGGGCGGCCCGGGAGTGCGCAGGCGAACGCGGAGGGTGACGATTTCGAGTGGGCGGGTGGGGTCGGAGAAGCCGAAGCGGCGCTGGTGGAGCTGATGAAAGGCGTCCGCGGTTTCGGGGGTGTAGGGGAGATTCAGTTCGTAGCCCTGGCCGCGGTATCGCAGGTCGAGGCTGCGCTCAAATATGGGTGAGGCGGCGTGATCGGCAGTGCGCAATGTGTTCTCGAGCGCGGTGAAGGTTGCGTGCAGTTGATCCATCGCGTCGCCTGGGAGCATCACGGTTCGGGAGATGTCGCAGACGCTGTCGGCCAGCAGGATTCCGACCGCCGAGAGCGCTCCGGGCAGCGGCGGCACGACGACGGTTTCGATTTGCAGCGCTTTCGCCAGCGCGCAGGCGTGGAGTGGGCCGCCGCCGCCGAAGGCAACCAGCGCAAAGCGGCGCGGGTCGTGGCCGCGCTCGACGGAAACTACGCGGATGGCGCGTTCCATGCCGGTTTCGACGACGCGCAGGATGCCGGCGGCGAAGGCTTCCACGGAAGGCAAGGGCCCGCGGCAGGCTTCGAAACGCTCGCTTGCTCGGGTGATATCCAGCGAGACGGCGCCGTCGAGGAAGCCTTCCGGGCCGAGACGTCCGAGCAGGAGATTCGCGTCGGTGACGGTGGGCTCGGTGCCGCGGCCGAAGCAGATGGGCCCGGGATCCGCGCCGGCGGATAGCGGGCCGACGTGCAGCAGACCGCCCGCGTCGAAACGCGCGAGCGAGCCTCCGCCGGCGCCGACGGTGTGAATGTCGAGCATGGGAACGCTGACGGGGACGCCGGCGACTTTGGACTCGCGCGTGAGTTGCGGGCCGCCGGCTTCGGAGTCGGCGTCGGCGAGGAAGACGTCAGTCGAAGTTCCGCCCATGTCGATGCCGAGGATGCGAACGAAGCCGGACTGGCGGGCGAGGCGCCAGGCGCCGATGACTCCGCCGGCGGGGCCGGAGAGCACGGTGCGCACAGGTTCCGAGGCGGCGAGGCGCGCGGGAACGATGCCGCCGGAGGACTGCATGACCTCGACAGTGCCGCTGTGCTCGGCGACGACCTGCTGCTCGAGTTCGAGGAGATAGCTGCCCATGCGCGGCGCGAGGTAGGCGTTGACGACGATGGTGGAGGCGCGCTCGTACTCGCGGAACTCAGGCAGGATGCGATGCGACGTGGAGATGGGCAGACCCAGCGGGCGGAGGGCAGTCTCGATGCGGAGTTCGTTTTCGGGACGGAGGAAGGCGAAGAGCAGCGAAATCGCGATGGCTTCCACGCCGCTGTTGCGTATGCGTTCAGCCAGGGCGGCAAGCTCATCTTCGCTGGGCTCGCGCAGGATCTCGCCTTCGGCGGTGACTCGCTCGGGGATGCCGAAGCGCAACTCCTGCGGGACGAGGCAAACGGGGGCGGGGACCGACCAGTCGTAGAGGCGGGGGCGCGTCTGCCGGCCGATGGCGATGGTGTCCTCGAACCCGGCGGTGGTGACGAAGGCGACGCGCGCGCCTTTGCCTTCGAGCATCGCATTGGTGCCGACGGTGGTGCCGTGGCGCAGACTTAGCGGCTGGCCTTGGCCGATCCTCTTCAAGCCTGCCAGTACGGCGGCGGCGGGATTCGCAGGTGTGGAGCGGACTTTGAGCACGCGCAGGGCGCCATCCTGCAGATAGACGCAGTCGGTGAAGGTCCCTCCGGTGTCTACGGCGATGCGCACGCTCAACGACTCCTTTGATTTGCCTATCTCTGCACTCTACCTCACCACGGCCCGGGGCAATGGCCTGGCGAATGCTGCTAGGCTTGAATCCGGCCGCTCTTCAGAGCTGGAGGTGGATTGAATGCGCAGAGTTGCAATCGCCTGTCTTTTGGCTGTGCTGTGGTCAAACTGCGCGAGTGCGCAGGACGCTCTGCGCTCGCCGTGGGACGTGCACCCGGTGAAGGTTACAGGCGCTCGTTACGACTGCGGCAAGGACATCGACCTGACGCACGACATCACGCTGGCGGATTACTATTCGGACGCGAAGCACTCGATCATCGATCCGGCGCGCCATGCTGCGTATGAAGCGGCAGCCGCGCCATTTCAGGCTTTGCTGAAGTCGACCGAAGCGGCCGCGGATGAGTTTCAGCAGAGCGGCAGCCGGGAGGCGGCTGCGTGCGTGGTGCATCTGCTGGCTGTGGTGGCGCGCGAGGACGCGATGACCGGCGCGATGTCGACCAACCAGGCCTACTACGTGCAGGGCTGGACGCTGGGCGGAGTGGCGATCGCGATGCTGAAAGCTCGCCCGGCTGCGGCTGGAAGCGACGCCGACCGGGCACTGATTGCGGCGTGGATGAAGCGCGTAGCGTCGTCGACCCATGATTACTTTCAGGGGCGCTGGGAACAGAAGACCGACGCGCAGAACAATCATCTCTACTGGGCTGGACTTGCCGTGCTGGCGGCGGGCGTTGTAGCGAACGATCGTGCCGACTACGACTGGGGAATCCTGACCTATCGCAAGGGCGTGGACAGCATTGCGCCGGACGGCACACTGCCGCTGGAGATGGCGCGCGGGCAGCGAGCGTTGCATTACCACCTGTTTGCGCTGGCTCCGCTGGTGGTGCTGGCAGAGTTCGGCGAAGCGAACGGCGAGCCGATGTACGCGTATCGCGGCGGAGCGCTGAAGCTGTTGGTAGACCGCTCGGTGGCGGGCATGCTGGATCCGACGTTCTTTGTTGCGAAGGCGGGCGTGGCGCAGGAGGGCGACTATCGTCATCCGGCGGGCGGCGACATCAGTTGGGCTGTCCCCTACACGCGGCGCTTTCCCAACCCCGCGATCAGCCGGGTTCTGCAACAGGCGAAGAGCTTGAAGGACGCCTACCTGGGCGGGCTGCCTCCGCCTTAGTCGAGTGCGGCCCGCGCCGCTACGGGGCTGGCCGCGGGCTCCCTACGGTGTGTTTACCGTGAAGGTGAAGTTCAGCGCGTGAGTGACCGCGGTGGCGCCGGTGCTGGTGAACCCGACACTGATGCTTTGAGTGCCGGTGGGTGTCGCCGGGGTTGTGGCGCTGGAATTGGCACAGCCGGTGAAGCCGATGGAGGCACCAACTCCGCAGGCGAGCAGCAACAGCAGAGACAGAAGCCGCAGGCCGGAGCGACGCCGCGCGAAGAGGAGTATGCCCAATCCCCAGGGTGCGAGCAGCGCGAAGGCGATGCTGTTGTTACGTTCGGTGCGGACCTCACCGATGTTGGGCGGCACGTTGGTGTAGATCTCGACGGAGACGCCAATGGGGGATGTGCCGCTGACGGCAATCGTGGTGGGCAGGAAACGGCAGACCGCATAGGCGGGCAGGTTGGTGCAGGAAGGAGTGATGCTGCTCGACATGTTGAAGAGGGGAGTGATGGTGACGGCGGCGGTTGCCACTCCGCCCTGCGCGGTCGCGAGAATGGTGCCGGACGAACTGATGGCGAAGTCAGGCGACGGTTGCACTGCGGCGGAGGTGGAGGTCGCGAAGTTGGCGTCGCCGCTGTAGACCGCGGTGAAGCTGTTGCTGGCAAAAGTTACGGAGGTTGAGACGTAGCTTGCCTTGTTGCTGGCCACGGCCGAGGTGCCAAGCAGGGTGGTGCCGGCGTAGAAGCTGATGGTGCCAGTCTCGCCGGTGGCTGTAGCGGAAGTGACGCTGGCGGCGAAGGTGATGGTTGGGTTGCCGCCGGGCGCGCTGGGCGTGAGCGTGAGCACGGTTGTCGACACTGCTTTGGTGACGGTGTAGGAAAGTGACGCGCTGCTGCTGGCGTACACCGTGTCGCCACTGAACTGGGCGGAGATGACGTGGGTGCCGACGGGGAGGTTGAGGGTGGCGCTGGCCGTCCCCGAGCCGAAGGCTACCGGCGCCTGGGCCTTGCCGTCCACGCTGAGGACGATGGTGCCGGCAGGTGTGCCGCCGCTTTGCGAGAGCGTGACGGTGGCAGCGAGGATGACCGGCGTCCCGAAGGGAACTGTCGACGGCGACGACGCGGGCGAGGTGATGGCGATCGCCGTGGTGGTTGGGATGAGCTGCGCGCCGGTGCCGGAGAGGAACGCTTGTGCTGCAGAGCTGTTGGCCGCGTTGGTGACGAAGGAGAGGGTTTCGCTGAACGTGCCTCGCGCCGCGGGCAGGAACGATGCGGTCAGCAGGCAGTTCGCGCCTGGGCTGGTAGAGGACGTGAGGGAGCAGCCGTTGGAACTGGCCGTGGCGACCGAGTAGTCAGCGGTGGCTCCGGTGGCAGTGGTGAGTTGCGGGCCGGGGAAGGTGAGCGCCAGGTTGCCGGTGTTTGCGACGGAGATGGGCGCCGGACTGGTCTGGCCGACGTTGGTGAGGGCGAAGCCGATGGCGCCGAGGGCGCGGTTGTCGACGATCACGCCGGGGGCGAGTGAGTCGGCGACGTAGAGGCTTCCGTTGACGTCGATTGCCAGGTCCGCGGGCTTCTTCAAGGCGGCAATCAAGGGATCGGTATTGGTGGTGCCGGCGAGTAGCTCGATGACCTGGAGCGCGGACGAGTCCGCGACGTAGACATTGCCGGCAGCGTCGACGGCTACACCCGCGGGAGTGAAGGTGGTTGAGCCGAAGTTGAGGGTTGTCTGCCCCTGGTTGGCGGGGAGTTCCACGATGCGGTTGTTGCCGGTGTCGGCGACGAAGAGGTCTCCGGCGGCGTCGATCGCCATGCGGGTGGGCTGGCTGAGGCCGCTGATCGGCAGTACCGACTGCGCGCCGCCGCCTGCAATTTCAACGATGCGATTGTTGCCCGTGTCGGCGATGTAGAGATTGCCTGCGCGGTCGATCGCGAGGCCTTGCGGGGCGGACAGTCCGGTGCCGAAGCTGACGGATGGGCTGCCGCTTGCCGGCTTTTCCGCGATGCGATTGTTGCCGGTGTCGGCGACATAGACGTTGCCGTCGCCGTCGAGCGCAACCTGGTGCGGATTGTTGAGTCCGGTGAGCACGGAGGTGGTGGCAGTGGCACCGGGTGCGAGGAGGACCAGCTGCTTGCCGGCGCCGTCCGCGATGTAGGTGTTGCCGGCGAGGTCCACAGCAATGCCTTGCGGAGTGAGGCTGGAGGCTACAGTGGTCTGCGTTCCCGGATCGACCGAAATCGAGGAGGCGAGTCCCGTGCCGCCCAGCCTGGCGAGGGCGAGTCCGGCGCCGAGGCGCAGAGATCCTTCGCGCGTTCCCGCTTCGGTGGGCTTGAAGAGCACGTTGTAGACGCAGACGTTGCTGGTTGGAGCGGTGGTCGGCGCGCAGGTGCCTCCGCCGGCGTCGCTGAACTCGGAGGTGGCGGCGCCTTCGAGCGTGAAGGCGTCGGTTGCGGAGGTGTTGAAGGCCAGCGGCTGGGTTGTGCCGGAGCCCACGTTGGTCGGCGGGAAGAGATTGTTGAGCGAGAACTGGCGCAGGATGCCGCCGCTGCTTTCGATTTCATAGATATTGCCGGAGTTGTCGCCGATCAGACGCAGGCTCGGGCTGACGGCAGCTTCGGTTGCGGGGCAGCCGTCGCCAAGGGAGTCGGTGGAGGTGGGTCCGCTGGTTGCACTGGCGCCGCAGTACTTGCCGGCCGCGGGGGCTGCAATGGCAACCGGAGGCGTGGCGGTCGACACGCCGAGGCCGCCGAATACCGTGGCGATGCCGGTCTTCGGGTTGATCTGCCAGATGTAGCGGTTGGTGTTGTCGGCAACGTATAGATTGCCGGCGGCGTCGATGCCCGCGCTCTGCATGAGCGTGATGCTGAGCTGCGTGGCCGGGACGTTCGTGGCAGCGGTAAGAGTGCCGCCACCGGCGACGGTGTAGATATTGCCGACGACCGGGTTTGAGATGCCGGGGATGATGCCGCCGGCATAGATGACGCGCAGCCTGCCGTTGCAACTATCGGCGATGTAGAGATTGCTGGAGGCATCCATGAACATGCTGTAGGGAGAGTTCAGCGCGGCTGCGGAGGCGGGACCGCCGTCGCCGCTGAACAGCGCGGCGCCGCTGCCCTGGGTGCAGGCTGTCGCCTTGGTTTGTTCGCCGCCGGCGATGGTGGTGATGATGCCGGTGGTCGCATTGATCTCGCGGACGTCGTTATTGGTGAGGCTGCCAGAGGAGTTGCCGTCGGAGATGTAGAGATTTCCGCTGGGGTCGACCACGACGTCGCGAACGTTTTCAAACGCGGCAGCGCGTGCATTCGCTCCATCGCCGGAAAAGCCCGCGGTAGAGGCGCCGGTGATGGAGTACACGTAGCCGATCTGCGGAGAGGTGACGGTTGAGTTGAGCGTGGTGATCAGCGACGCGACCGCAGCGCCGCCGACGTAGAGAACGCGCATGCCCGAGCCACCGGCGAGGTTGGCGAAGAAGACGTTGCCGTTTGCGTCGATCGAGATACCGCGCGGCTGGATGTAGGATTCGGTGCCGGGACAGCCGTCGCCGTTGGAGGCGAGGCCGACAGTTCCGCTGCCGAGAAGATTGCAGTAGTACGCCTTGGCGCCTCCGGTCTGCTGGGTTTGGCTGATGGTGGCCTGAGCCGCACCGGCGAGGGTATAGATGCGGCCGGGGATGGGTGTGAAGTTGGGGATGGCGGGGCTGGCGGCGATGAGCGCGGCGGTGAGCGCAGGGCCACCCTGATAGAGGACGCGGATCAGCTTGTCGCCGTAGTCGGAGATGTAGATATTGCCGTAGGCATCGATGGCGGTGCTGCTGGGCGCGTTGAGGGTCGCCTGGCCGGGCAGGCAGCCGTCGCCGACGAGAGCGCCTTTGAAGGTCGGGATGCTGGTGGCGCAGAGTACGCCGGAGCCGCCGGTGGGAAGGCCGGCAAAGGCAGAGCCGAACGGAATCTGGACGGTTTGCGCCGAGGCAATGCGGGCGCAGCAGAGTGCCACGGCGGATACGACCAGAATCTTGCTAGCGAAAGTGCGTGCGAATTTCATGCCTGTTCCTCTTATTGCGGAGAGCCTGACTGGACCTCGTACTAGAAACGAATCAATAGGGAAAGCTGCAATCTGCGGCCGTTGGTTCCAACCACTCCGTTGGTTCCAACGGTCGACTTGATCACGCCGAAGTTCCCCTGGTTCCCGGCCGCGCTCGCGAGCTGATTGCCCGGGTTACCTAGATTCGGAGTGTTGAAGAAATTGAACGCGTCGGCTTTGAACTCCAACTGCTTCTCGCCGGGAAGCGCGAACGAGCGGGTGAGGGATGTGTTGAGATTGATGAAGGCGGGACCGTAGATGGAGTTGCGGCCTACGTTGCCGAAGGTGCCGAGCGTCGGCACTTCCAAAACGCACCCTGGGGTGAATCCGGTCGCGAGAACCGCGGCATTGGGCGTACCCGGACCTGTATTCGGCGTCAGGCACTGGCCGGCAGGATTTGCCACGGTTCCGATGTTGAACCACTCCTGGACCTTATCGATCCGATGGCGGCCGCTGGGGAGCAGGGGACTGGTGCCGGGGTTCAGGTTGGGCCGCTGCGGGCGCTCATCGGTGAGGCTGGTATCTCCCGAGAGCGTGATGTTGATGGGCTGGCCGGTGCGCGCGTTGTAGATGCCACCCACTTTCCAGCCGTTCACCACTTCGCGCAGGGTGCTCGGGCCACGGCGAAGCTGCGGGATGGAGTAGAGCCAGCCCAGGTTAAGGATGTGCGTGGCCTGAAAATCGGAAGGGCCGTACTGCGATCTCAGGTTGAACGGCATTGGGGCCGCGGAGCTGTTCGTCTGGCCGTTGCTCTGCATGTCGAGCGATCGCGAGTAGGTGTACGACACCAGGGCGGAGAGACTCTTGCGCGAGCGCTGGGTGTAGATGACTTGCAAGCCGTTGTAGTTGGAGGTGGCGACGCTGGCGTTGTCCACGATGCCCTGGCCGCCGTAGTTGTAGCCGGGATACTTGACGCGCGCGATGTAAGACGCCGAGGCGGTGGAGGCGTCTGCGCAATAGGTGGTGGGGTTGGCCTGGAAGAAGCCGCCGGTGCAGTCGTAGATCGCGGGGTTGAGATCGAACTGGATGATCTGATGGCGGCCGAGTTTGCCCACGTAGTTCACTTCCAGCGTCGCGGAGCTGGTGACGCGCTGCTGGACGCCGATGTTGAACGCTTCGGTGTAGGGCGTGGTCAGGTTCTTGTCGGCGAAGTTGATGGTGTACGGCGTGGCGAATTGCGGATTTCCCTTGACGTAGTTGGCGGGAATCGCTTGCTGGCCGAGCAGTGGATTGGAGAAGCTGCCACTGGGCTGCGCGTAGGTCGCGCTGTAGTGGTAGGGCTCGCCGACGCCGACGATGTTGGCGTTGATGTTGTCGAAGAAGATGCCGAAGCCGGCCCGAATGGCGGTTCGGCCATCGCCATGGACGTCGTAGGCGAAGCCTATGCGCGGCGCAAAGTTGTTGAAGTGAGTGCCGACGATCGAGCGGTTGACGCCGGGGTCGCCCACGTAGGCGGAACTGGGCGGCGCGTTCGGGAAGATCTCCGATTGATAGCCGGGATTGAAGGTGAGCGACTGGTTGTCCGGTTGATACCACTGGTAGGGAAGCTCGTAGCGCAGGCCATAGTTCACGGTCAACTTCGAACTGGCGCGCCAGTCATCCTGACCGTAGAAGTAGAAGACGTGCTGCTGCGAGGAGAGGTTGGTGGAGTTGCCGAAGGTCTCGGTATACACGATGCCGAGGAGAAAGTCGCCCAGCGAACTCTCCGTATTCTGCTGCTGGGATTCCAGGAACGGCACCTGGTCGAACCGGTGAACGTACTGTAGTTCGAGATACTGTCCGCCGAACTGGAAGTTGTGGTTTCCCCGCGTGAGTGACACGTTGTCGCTGAAGTCGTAGTTTGCGTTCAGAGTGTAGGAGTGCCCGGAGTTGGAACTGCCCAGGGTGAAGAAGTTGCTTGCTTCCAGTCTGGGCAGCGACGGTGTCCCGGGAACCACCAGTGCGGAGCCGAGAGACTGCAGGGTGGTTGGATCCAGGGGGGCAATGTTATAGAGATAGCGTTTGTAGCCGGCACGCAGAACGTTGAGGCTCGTGCTATTGATGACCCAGGTGTCTCCGATGCCGCCGAAGGCGATGCCGCCGGTGTTCAGGTCCTGCTCGTAGTTGGCGATGCCCGCGCCCTGGCTGACGCTGTTGGAGGTGACGTCGTTGACGCTGGTGACGTAGTAGCGCGCGTCGATCGTGTGCCGGCCGAGGTTCGCATCGATGCGTGCCATTCCGTTGTAGTCATTGCGTGGCTGGAGGGCGGTGGAGACGGCCTCCGGCTGCGCGCCGCCGATGCTCGGCTGGTTCGGCACGGGAACGTACCGGTTGAGGAAGTTGACCGCAACCGGATTGAAGCATTCGCTGGGCATTTCAGCGTTGGGCAGGTAGCGCTTGGTGGTCACCGAATTGTTGGAGTTCATGTAATTCGTCATGTCGGTGACGCAGGGCGAATTGCCGGTGTGGCCCAACTGTTGCCAGGTGGAGTTCAGCTGGCTGATGGCGCTGGCTCCGTAAGTGCTGGAGTAGACCGGGTTCTGAAGGCTCTGGTTGACATTGGAGCCGGCCGGGAAGGCGTTGGTGAAGTTGGCGCAGGTCATGCCGGACCATGCCGCAGAGACGCAGGGCATGGGAACTCCGGGAGCCGAGAAGCCCCTCTCTGCGAGGGTCGGCGTCTGATCCTCGGCGACGGCAAGGCCCGCGTAGCGAAGATCCTGGAAGGTGAGGAAGAAGAAGAGCTTGTCGCGGCGGATAGGGCCACCGAGAGTCGCGCCGAACTGATTCGAGACCAGGTGCGGATTCAGCTTGGTGATGTAGTCGGCGGCGTCGAACGCACTGTTCTGCGCGATCTCCCAGACCACTCCGTGAAACTGGTTGCTGCCGGACCGGGTAACCGCGTTGAAGACGCTGCCGGCGCTGCGCCCGTACTGGGCCTTGTAGCTATTGAGCAGGACGCTGACTTCGGAGAGAGAGTGCGACGGAGGGTAGTTGAGGCCGGTGTTGTAGAAGGCGTTGTTCCAGAGAAAGCCATCCAGCAGCAGGAGATTCTGGTTGTTCCGCGAGCCGGACGCGTTGAAGGTGGGGCCGCCGGTGTCGCTGGTGAAGGTAGTCGGTGCGTTTACGTTGCTGACGCCCGGCAATAGCGCGGAGAGCGCCACGACGTTTTGGCCTTCGATGGGGAGATCTTCGACCAGCTTGTTCTCGATGACTGCGCCGATGGTGGCGGAGCGCGTGTCCAGCGTGGTGCCGGCGGCTTCGACCACGACGGACTCAGTGGTGGCGCCGATGGAGAGATGCGCATCCAGCCGGACGTTCTGTTCCGCGTCGACCGCGACTGAGTTGGCGACGTAGGCTTCGAAGGTGGGAGCGGTGACGGTGAGGGTGTAGGTGCCGATCGCGACATCGGTGATGAGGTATTCGCCCTTTTCATTGGCGTTGACGGTGTAGGTCTTGCCCTGCGCCGACGACGTCATGGTGACGACTGCGGTAACCACGGCGTTTCCCTGCGCGTCGGTGATATTGCCGCCGACGGTGCCGGTGTCACGCGCCTGAGCTGCGGCATGCAGCCCGGAACCGAGGCCGATCAACAGGAAACATGCAACGCCTAAAACGAAACCCACGCGCAGCCCGATAGGCCGCCTGATTGCGGTGCTGACGCTCGATTGGTAGATCACACCCACCTCATTCAATTCGGACAAGATCATGGTTCTGGTCGTTCTTCTGCCTTCGGTGGCAAGGAATCGAAGGTCGGGGTAAATTTTGCGAATCCGGCCCGGTCGCAGCCGGAAAGATGCACAGGAGGTGGCTGGAAAACCACGACCCCGCCGGCCATCCCCGTTGCCTCGGTTCGGCCGTCAGTCGCTGGATTGCCTTGGCAAGCCGGCGAGCGGAGTGAGTCGGAAGGTTTTCAGCCGCCAAACTAACTCTACTGTTGAGCGTCACCAAGGTCTGCGCTCGCCGTCACATTGGGCAAGTGACTCACGGTTTGGCTCACAGTATTTCGGTAACATGCATCGTTTGAAGGATATAGGGCGAGAGGACAGCTTGTGTCAAACGTTCCCACTGGAGCGAATTTGAGCACACAGCAGCGTGGATGGCAGAATTACCGCCCGATGGTCCGGTCACTTTGCTCCTTCCGGATCGCTCAGGCGAGCGCGTGGACCGAGGCGATCGCCTTGGCGATGGCCTTGCCGGCTGTGGCCGTGTCGGCTGTGCCGCCGACGTCGCGCGTGCAGAGGGACTTGTCGACCAGCGTGGTCTCGATGGCTTTGAGGATGGCCGCGCCGGCTTCGACTTCGCCGAGGTGGTCGAGCATCATGGCAGCCGACCAGACCTGGCCGATGGGGTTGGCGATGCTTTGGCCGGCGATGTCCGGGGCGGACCCGTGGACGGGTTCGAAGAGCGAGGGGAAGCGGCCTTCGGGGTTGATGTTGCCGGAGGGCGCGATGCCGATGGTACCGGCGCAGGCGGGGCCGAGGTCGGAGAGGATGTCGCCGAAGAGGTTGGAGGCGACGACGACGTCGAAGCGGTCGGGGTTGAGGACGAAGTGGGCGGTGAGGATGTCGATGTGGTACTTGTCCCAGGCGACGGCGGGGTAGTCTTTGGCGACCTCGAGGACGCGCTCGTCCCAGAAGGGCATGGTGATCGAGATGCCGTTGGACTTGGTGGCGGAGGTGAGGTGCTTCTTCGGCCGGCGCTGGGCGAGGTTGAAGGCAAAGCGGAGGATGCGGTCGACGCCGATGCGCGTCATGATGGTTTCCTGGATGACGACTTCGCGGTCCGTGCCGGGGAAGATGCGGCCGCCGATGGAGGAGTACTCGCCTTCGGTGTTCTCGCGGACGACGAAGAAGTCGACGTCGCCGGGCTTGCGGCCGGCGAGCGGGCACGGGACGCCGGGCATCAGGCGGACGGGGCGGAGGTTGACGTACTGGTCGAACTCCCGGCGGAAGAGGATCAGCGAGCCCCAGAGGGAGATGTGATCGGGGACCTTATCCGGCCAGCCGACTGCGCCGAAGAAGATGGCGTCGTGGTGGCCGATCTGCTGCCTCCAGTCGTCGGGGAGCATGGTGCCGTGCTTCAGGTAGTAGTCACAGGAGGCGAAGTCGAACTCGTCGAGTTGGAGTTTGAAGCCGAATTGGTCGGCAGCGGCTTTGAGCGCGCGCACGCCTTCGGGGACGACTTCGCGGCCGATGCCGTCGCCGGGGATGACGGCTATTTTGTAGGTGCGGTTCTTCTCGCTGGCAGTGGGCATGGTCAGAGCGCCTTTCGGGTTGGAAGGTCTGGAACGGGCTTGCGATGGAGGACTAGACGCATGAGCAGGATGGTTACGGCAGACACTATTAGCGTACCGCCAACCAGGTAGAGTCCGCGACTGAAGTTGCCGGTGGACCCGTTGGTGGCGCCGATCATGTAGGGGCCGGCGAAGCCGCCCAGCGTGCCGAGGGAGTTGATCAGGCCGATGGAGGCGGCAGCGGCAGTGCCTCCGAAGAAGGCGGTGGGCAGGCTCCAGAGCGGCGGCTTGGCGGCACTCACGCCGAACGCGGTGAGCGAGAGTCCGGCAATGGCAAGGATGGCGGACGAGCCGGCGCGGGCGGCCATCGCCATGCCGATCGCGGCGACGAGGCAGGCAATGGCGGCGTGCCAATAGCGCTCCCCGGTGCGGTCGGAGTTGCGCGACCAGAGGACCATGCCGACGACGGCGATGAGGTTCGGGATCGCCACCAACAGGCCGGTGTTGAAGATGGAGAAGCCGAGGCCTTTGACGATCAGCGGCGCCCAGAAGCCGATGGTGTAAAGGCCGGCGGAGGTGCCGAAATAGGCGAGCGAGAGCGCGAGGACCTTCCAGTCGGCGAGCGCTCGCCACGTGCTGTGGCTGCGGGGATCCTTGAGGGCTGACTGTTCGTCGAGGATCGTCTGCGTGAGCCAGTTACGCTCGTCGGGGGCGAGCCATTGCGCGTCGGCAGGGCGGTCGGTGAGGAACCAGAAGGTGACGAAGCCCAGCAGCAGTGCAGGAACGCCTTCCACGAGGAAGAGCCATTGCCAGCCGTGCAGACCCAGCAGGCCATTCATCTGCATCAGCGCGCCCGAGACGGGCGAGCCGACGACGCCGGCGACGGGCGCAGCAGCCATGAACAGCGCTGTGGCGGCGGAGCGATGACGCGAAGGGAACCAGTAGCTGATATAGAGGATGATGCCCGGGAAGAAGCCGGCTTCCGCGAGGCCGAGCAGGAAGCGCAGCGCGTAGAAGCTGAGCGGGCCGCGGGTGAAGGCCGTGGCGATGGAGACGAGGCCCCAGGTGATCAGGACGCGACCGATCCAGAAGCGCGCGCCGACCTTGTGCAGGATGATGGTGGACGGAACCTCGAAGGCGAAGTAGCCCGCAAAGAAGATGCCCGCGCCGAAGCCGAACATCTGCGAGGTGAGGCCGATGTCGCGGTTCATGGTGAGCGCGGCGAACCCGACGTTGATGCGATCGAGGAACGCGACGAGGTAGAGCAGCATGAGGAACGGAATGAGGCGCCAGGTGATGCGGCGAATGGCACGCTGTTCGAGGAGGCTGGCAGCCGTTGCGGTGTCGCTCAATTCTCTCCCCTGGCGTGGCCTCGAACTCCGGGACTCATTCTATCCCGCGAGCGAAAGGGCTGGCCTAGGCAGAGCGGGGGCCGAGCCAGCCGTCGATGTGCGGCCAGGTGTGCTTGTGCGCGCCGCTGCTGGCCATGATGCCGATGTGGCCGCCTGGGATATGGTAGGCCTCCTTGTCATGGCTGCTGACCTTGGCGAGGAGAGGCTCCGACTGGCAGGGCGGCGTAATGTGATCGCCCTTCGCGATGACGGTGAGGAGGTTGGCGCGCAGGCGGCTGAGGTCGACGCGCTGGCCCGCGATCATCAGTTCGCCCTTCATCAGGCGGTTGTTGCGGTAGAGATCCACGATGAGCTGGCGGAACGCGCCACCGGCCAGTGGGATGTTGTCCGTGACCCAGGTGTTCATCGAGTGCCAGGCTTCCACGACCTGCGGATTGTCGAGGTTGTCCCAGAGCTTCAGGTAGTTGACGATGTAGTTCTCGACCGGCTTCAGCGCCTTGGCGCCGTAGTCGATCATCTCGCCGGGCATGTTGCCGTAGGCGGCGAGCACCTTGTCGACGTCGAAGTAACGCTCGTCGGTCCACTTGGCGAAGGTGATGTTTTTGTCGGAGAAGTCGAGCGGCGCGGTTAGGAGGACGAGGTTGCGCAGGCCGTCGTCGGGCCGCAGGGCAGCGTAGATGGTTGTGAGGATGGCGCCGATGCACCAGCCGAGCAGGCTGAACTCCTGCGAGCCGGAGACGGACTTCATCTTGCGGATGGCGCGCGGCATGTACTCCATGGTGTAGTCGTCGAACTTGAGGTTCTTGTCCTCAGGGCCGGGAATGCCCCAGTCCAGAAGGTAGACGTCGTAGCCCTGACTCACCATGAACTCGACGAAGCTGTGGCCCGGACGCAGATCAAGAATGTACGGGCGGTTCATCAACGCGAAGACGAGCAGGAGCGGAACCGGGTGGCGCTTCTCCTTTGGAACTACCGGAATGTAGCGGTAGAGTTTGGCCTTGTTGAGCGTCCAAACGAGTTCTTTGGGAGTCTGCGCGATGGGCGCCTTGGTGGTCATTACCCTGGTGAGGGTACGCAGTCGCTCATCCATCAGGGAAAACTGATCTGTCATAACCGGAGCTTCCACCATTTCGATCACGCTCTCTTACGGGCTGTCCGTTTGGCTTGCGGCGCGGGTTTGGCGGCCGGGGCGCGCTTCGTGGCAGTCCGGCCTTTGACTGCCCTGGCTGTCTTCGGCTTGGCGCTGACCGCGGCGACTTTGGTCCGCGCTCGTTTGGTTTCCGCAGCGCCTACGCGTCGATTCAGAACTGTGATCGCCTCGGTGAGGGCCACCAACTGCTGCACGATCGGCAGCAGGGAACTCTGCAGCTTGCTCTCGAAGGCGTCGAGGTAGGCGTCGACATCATCGAGGCGCATCTCGACGTTGGTGAAGCGCTCGGCCAGGACGGTAAAGTCCTGACGGGAGGGCAGCGAAAGCTGCTGCAGGACCTGGAGCATTGTCTTCTCGAGTGCTTCGCGGAAAGGAGCGGACAAGGTGAGGGAACTGTCGAGCAGCGCTCCCGAGGCCTGCGCGTAGGCTTCGGAGTTGACGGTCTCGACCATGGTTTTTGCCATGGCATCCAGGTAGGCGTCGCGCATACCGCGAAACGGTTCGAGGGGATCGTACGGCTTCGAATTGCCGGGTTGAGCTTCGCTCATGGTCGGCTTCCTTCCTGCGGATCACTGGAAAGGGTACACCCGCCGGCCAGCCCGGCGCATTGAATCCACGCGCACGAGACGTGGAGGCACCGGGCGGCCTTCGGGCGGAGGCCCGTCGATTGGACGGGCGATCTGCTTAGTGGATGGTCGCGAACGGTTTCGCGGCGATGTCCAGCAGTTCCTTCTGCGATTCAATCAGGCTGTCCACTCCGCGCTGGAACGTATCCGCGGCGGCTTCGGCCGGTGTGCCTTTGATGCCGAACTGCTCCCTTGCGCTGACGAACGCTGCCTTGGTCTGCGCGGCGGAGTAGTCGAGTGCCTTCTTCTGCGCGGCGACCGACTGGTCGACCGTCTGCTTCACGATCGCGGGAGCGCCTGCAAAGGCCTCCGCGGTGGCTGCGGCTCGCTCTTTGACGAGTTCGGCGAGGGCATGGCTCTGCTCAAGAACCAAGTCGATGGCGCCCTTCTGGGTGTCGGCGTAGCGCTCGAAGGCGTTCGACGCGAGGTCGAGCATAAACAGGCCCGGTGCGCCCGGAACCGCCTGGGCGATCTTCTTCCATGCATCGAGCAGCTCGGCGTTCTGTTTTACGGCGAGGTCAATGCCCTTCTTCTGGACTTCGGCGATGCGTTCGACGCCCGTGGTGTAGAGGGAAGTGATGGTGTCGACGATCTCGGTCTTTTCTGCTGCAGCAGTTACCGGCTTGGTAGCTTTCCTGGTTGGCATATCGTCCTCCTTTAAGGACCGTCCTGAAGGAACCTGCCTCTGTCTGAGGATGGGACCCATGTTGCAAGACGTGCTGCAATGCAGCATGAATCATTCTTACGCCGTCCGGCGGGCTTGTCAAGGGGTTAGTATCAAAAATAACGTTATGGAACCGAAGACCATTCTTATCAAGAAGTACGAGAACCGCCGCCTCTACGATGCGACGAACAGCCGCTACGTGAACCTCGACGAGGTGGCGAAAATGCTGCAGAACGGCGATGAAGTCCGGGTAGTGGACGCGGCGACCGGCGAGGACATTACGCGCCTGATTCTGACCCAGATCATCGTGGAGGATGCCAAGGCCCCGGACTCCAACTTCCCCATCGACGTGCTGCGGCAGATGGTGATTGCATCGGGCCGGGCGAGCCAGGAGAGCGCGCTGAAGTACATGAAGACGATGCTCGATATCTACCAGAACACGTATCGAGTGATGGCGCCGCCGCTGAATCCTTTTGAGTTCCTGCAGCGGAAAGACGCGGGCGGCCAGGATTTCGCCGCGGCCGCCGCGCCTCCGCCGGATGCCGCGCCCAGGGCGAAGGCCTCGGGGACGGGCGAGGTGGACGAGTTGAAGCAGAGAGTCGCGGAACTGGAGTCGCTGGTCTCGCGGCTCGCGCCGAAGAAGGCTGCGAAGAAGAAGCGGAAGTAAGCTCGGCGGCGTCCAAGGCGCTGTCTAGCTCGATTGCAGATAGCCGGTGTTTCGCAGGATGCGGCGGACCTTCTTGGGCGAGATGGAGAGGCGCTTCGCTACGCGCGAGACGGCTTTGCCTTCGCGCAGCCAGACTTTGGAGATGACGATCTCGGCGAACTCCTCGCTGATCTGCTGAAAGGTCTTGTCGCCGATCATGCCGTCGGACCAGCTGCGCAGGACGTCGCTGATGCCGGAGGCCTGCATGATCCGGGTCTTCAGGGTTGCGAGATCGTGGACCAGCGAATCGACGTCGCCGGGTTCGAGCAGGCTCGCGGCCTGAGTTGCGCGCTGCTTGGCGAGCTCCCACTCCTGGAAGAAGTCGTTGGCGGCGGTCATGCCGCTGGCGATGGTTGCGCTGGCGAGCAGGCGGTGGTTCTGCGTCAGTTGCGCGAGCGCGAGCGCTTCGTCGCAGTGCTTCCTGGCGGTCTCGGCGTGGATGGCGACGTCTTCCTCTTCGCCCATCTGCTCTTCCACGCGGGCGTTCTCGATGGAGGCTTCGAGGATTCTGGCGCGCGCCATCAGGATGTGGTCGTTCTTGTCCTGGCCGAGCCGGTAGGCCTGCTCGCCCTCGTGCGCGGCGCGGTCGATATCGCCCTTGTCGAGGTGCAGGTAACCAACGTTGAGGATGACGGCTCCGATTCCGCGTGACTGGGAGCGAAGCGTGTAGATCTGCTTGGCCTGTTCCAGTTGCAGGATTGCCTGGTGGCATATCTGCAGATAGCGGCCGCGCAGACTGCCGCGATGCTCTTTCGCGGCGGATGGGTCGGCCCACTGTTTCGGCCGGGGCTTGCGCGTGTCGATCCGCTTGCGGAGTTCGAGCGCGAGCAGGCGCTTGACGTAGGCTGCGTTGACGAGTGCGCGGGCGAGGTTGGGGTGAGTCGGGTCGCCGCTGGTGTAGATGGCGATGGCGCGATCGAAGTGCTCAAGGGCCTGGGCATACTGGCCGGAGCGGCGCACGATGCGGCCGCGGGCGGACTCGATGTTGCCGAGGGCAACGTAGTAGTCGGTGGACTTGAGCACGGCTTCGGCTTCGTCGAGCAGGCGCAAGGCTTCCTTGCGCTTGCCGTTCTGGAAGAGCAGCCAGCTCTCCTGAATCTGGATGACGGCGGTGAAGACGCGGCTGCCCGGGGACTGCGCGGCCAGAGTGCGAGCTGCAACGATGTGCTCGAGGGCGAGGTCGTACTCGCCTTGCTTGCGGTGGGCGCGGCCCTTCCAGAAATGGATGAGGACCAGCAGGGTTGGGTCGGGGACCTCCTGTTCGGCCTGCAGGACGAAGTTGAGGGCGTTGATGGCGGCGTCGATGTTCTCGAGCGAGAAGGCGTGAAATGCCTCGGCCATGCGGATGCGCAGGTAGTCCTCGAGCGGCAGGGTGCGGCGCAGTTCGGGGGGGAACTTCGCGAGCAGACGTTCGAGCAGGCTGCGGTCGTTGTATCCCGCGTCGACCCACTGCGCGAGGAGCAGCACCAGTTCGGCGGCGTGGGGCTGCGTGGGCGAGAGGCGCTCCAGAGAACGCCGGGCCTTGTCCAGCAGGGCCATTCCTTCGGCCACGCGGCGATGAGTGTGGGCACGGTTGAGAGCTTCGAGAAAGTCCTGGCTGAGCGTCATGGGGAACTCAGATCCGGGGCGGTTGATGCGGAGGACAGGCCCGAGGCGACGTGCTGTGGTTGGCAACCCATGAAGTGACCCCTCATGAATCGCTACTAGTAGTACTACAGTTCGCGAGGCGTTGGGGGTCGCGACGTCTACGCGTCCGAATCGGACGGGCTCGATTGTGCCGCCGGCTGGCTGGGGGTTTACTCGGATCACCGCAGGGATGCGCGGACACAGGACGATTCGACCAGACCAAGGAGATAGACCATGAGCCAGTTTGCCGCAGTTGCCAGTGATTGGAAGGCCCAACGCTGGGAGGGAATCACCCGCACGTACACGGCGGAAGACGTGGAGCGTCTTCGCGGAACGGTTCGCGTGGAACACTCGATCGCCCGCACCGGGGCGCAGAAGTTGTGGCGGCTGCTGCATCAGGAACCCTACGTCGCAGCGCTGGGCGCATTGACGGGCAACCAGGCGGTGGAGATGGCGCAGGCGGGGTTGAAGGCGATCTATCTGAGCGGCTGGCAGGTTGCTGCCGATGCGAACCTGGGCGGGCAGATGTATCCCGATCAGAGTCTCTATCCGGCGAACAGCGTTCCGAGCGTGGTGCGGGCGATCAACAATGCGCTGCTGCGCGCCGACCAGATTGCGCATGCGGAGGGGCAGGACTGGATCGACTGGATGCTGCCGATTGTGGCCGATGCGGAGGCGGGCTTCGGCGGTGTGCTGAACGCGTTTGAGCTGATGAAGGGCATGATCGAAGCGGGCGCGGCTGGAGTACATTTCGAGGACCAGCTCTCGTCGGCGAAGAAGTGCGGGCACATGGGCGGCAAGGTGCTGGTGCCGACGCGGGATGCGGTCGAGAAGCTGGTGTCGGCGCGGCTGGCGGCAGACGTGATGGGCGTGTCGACGATTCTGATTGCGCGCACCGATGCGAACGGCGCGCAGTTGATTACCAGCGATTGCGATCCAGCGGACCGTCCATTCCTGACGGGCGAGCGGACTGTCGAGGGCTTCTTCGGCATGGTTGGCGGCATGGACGCGGCCATCGCGCGGGGCCTGGCGTATGCGCCGTATGCGGACATGATCTGGTGCGAGACGTCGGAGCCGAACATCAAGGAGGCGCGGCGCTTCGCAGAGGCGATTCATCGGCAGTTCCCGGGCAAACTGCTGGCGTACAACTGCTCGCCGTCGTTCCACTGGAAGGCGAAGCTGACGGAGCGGGAGATTGCGAGCTTCCAGCGGCAGCTTGGAGAGATGGGCTATCGGTTCCAGTTCGTGACGCTGGCGGGTTTCCATTCGCTGAACCTTTCTGCGTTTGAGCTGGCGCGCGAGTATGCGGAGTCGGGCATGACGGCGTACTCGAAGCTGCAGCAGCGGGAGTTTGAGATGGCCGAGAAGTTCGGCTATTGCGCGGTGAAGCATCAGCGGTTCGTGGGCACGGGCTACTTCGACGACCTTGCCAACACGATCGCGGCAGGGCGGACGTCGATTCGCGCGCTGCCTGGATCGACCGAGGAAGAGCAGTTTGAGGAGCAGTATCGGCCGGTCACGCCGATCTCGGAGTTGATGACGACTTCCGGGATGGGCGATTGATTCCGGCTATGCAACGATGAAAGACTTCGGCGGCGCTTGTTCAGGCCGCCGAAATTATGATCACGGTCTCCGTCCCGTCGCCGGCAGATTGCCGGCGGTTTTGCGCGGGACGTTGACCCTCGGGGGACTGACAACGCCGGCGGCGCGGGTGAAGTCGCTCCGCTTCCCAGCCGAGTTGAAACTGACCCACTCCCTTAGTCCAGACGCACGATTGTGTTGACGCCACAGGGCAGACCTGTCCTGTGGCTGCGCACGTGTGTACCTTGTCCTGCTGCAAAAGGTATTGCACTGCAGCAATAATTAGTCTACGCTTTTATGGGGCCGTACGGGGCATTTTTCCGGCCGCTCTTGCGAACACGAATTGGATGGATCTCTCGAATGAGGTCGAGACCATATGGCAGAACGACGGTTTGCAGGCAAGGTAGTAATTGTCACGGGCGCCGCGGCAGGTATCGGTCGCGCTACCGCGCTGGCTTTTGCGAAAGAAGGGGCCCGGGTCGCAGGGTGGGACGTGTCGGAGAATGCGGCTGAGGCATTCGAGGCGGAAATTCGGGAGGCGGGTGGGGAAGGGCTGTACCAGACGGTGAATGTGACCGAGTCGGGGCATGTCGAGGCAGCCGTGAAGGCGGTTGTCGAGAAGTGGGGCGGAGTCGACGTCCTGATCAACAATGCCGGGATTGTGCGCGATGCTCTGCTGGTGAAGTCGAATGGCGCGGGCCCGGTGGCGAGCATGCGGGAAGAGGCGTGGGATTCGGTCATCGATGTGAACCTCAAGGGCGTCTTCCTGGTGACGCGGGCGGTGGTTCCGTTCATGATTAAGCGCGGCGGAGGCGTGATTGTGAGCGCGGCCTCGGTGGTTGGACTCCAGGGCAACTTTGGACAGACGAACTATGTGGCGTCCAAGGCGGGCGTGATCGGAATGACCCGGACCTGGGCGCGCGAACTGGGCAAATACAACATCCGCGTCAACGCGGTTGCTCCGGGTTTCATCGCGACGGACATGATCAAGTCGATTCCGCCGCACGTGCTGGACCGGATGGTGTCGCAGACGCCGATTGGACGCATGGGAACGCCGGAGGATGTCGCCAACGCGTACGTGTGGCTGGCGTCGGACCAGGCGAGCTTCGTGCACGGGGCAGTGTTGTCGATTGATGGCGGCGTCGTGATCGGGACTTAGCCGAAGTGCAGGTTACGGAAGAAGGCCCGGGGCTGAAGCCCCTTGGTTTGGTCGGCCGCCAACCGCGGGCTGAAGCCCGCTGCTACTCCGAAAAAGGAAAAACGGAGATTCTGACTCTTTGAGTCAGAATGACGATTCCTAATTTTTCAGCGCCCTCTTAAGCCCTGCTACTCTAAAAGACCAAGGCACTTTTCGGCACGCTCCGACGCTCGGTACCTATCCAGGGCGATAACTGACATGTACGTGACGGGACCCTATTGGCGCGATCGCGCGCGTTGCTTAGTACATGTGCTGGCCGCCGTTGATGGAGAGCGTGGAGCCGGTGACGAAGTCGCTTTCGTCGGCGGTGAGGAAGGCGACGCCGCGGGCGATGTCGCAGGGCGTGCCGAGACGGCCGGCGGGGATGCGCGCGATGATCTTCTGCAAGACGTCGGGTGGGACGGCGCGGACCATATCGGTGTCGACGTAGCCGGGTGCGATGGCGTTGACGGTGATTCCGAAGCGGGCGCCTTCCTGGGCGAGCGCCTTGGTGAAGCCGTGAATGCCGGACTTGGCGGCGGCATAGTTGACCTGGCCGTACTGGCCGGCCTGGCCGTTGACGCTGCCGATGTTGACGACGCGGCCGAACTTTCTGTCGCGCATGGATTCGAAGGTCAGCTTGCAGAGGTTGTAGCAGGAGCCGAGGTTGGTGTCGATGACGGCGTCCCACATGTCGCGGTTCATCTTGGCGAGCGTGCCGTCGCGGGTGATGCCGGCGTTGTTGACGAGGATCTCGATGGGGCCGACTTCCGTCGTGATTTTGAGGAGGGCTTCTTTGCAGGACTCGAAGTTGCTGACGTCGAACTTGAAGGTGATGATTCCGGTTTCGCGGGAAAATTCTTCCGCGGCTTTGTCGTTGCCGTAATAGGTGGCAACTACGGTGCGTCCGGCGTGGTGCAACGCGCGGCTGATTTCTGCTCCGATGCCGCGTGTGCCGCCGGTTACTAGTGCTACTCGTGCCATGGTATTGCTCCTCGTACTGGTGAAACGAACTCTATGCCGAGAGCGGCCCACCGTCCAAGCGGTGTCCGGATATCGGCTACCACGCGTGTGTGCCGGTGACGCGTGGATTGCGGCGCTCAGCTTGCGCGTTGATTTTCGAAACGGTCGACGTTGGGAACCCAGTCGGACTGCGGCCGCTTTCTGAGCAGTTCGATGGAGAGTTCGAGCAGGTTGCCTTGCTCTCCCATGTCTCCGACGACCAGGTCGGACGTTGAAACGGGCTCGCCGGGGCCGGCGATGGCCTGGAGGATGCGCGCGTTCGGCCAGCGGCGATAGACCTCTGTAACGACAATCGACCGATGCACGCCGGGCTTGAGCGAGTGGCACAGGATGACCAGATCGATCATCTCGTTCCAGGGATGGGTGTCGAGTTGAGCGAGATCGCAGAAGGCGACGCTGGCGCCGGATTGTTGAAGGAGCGCAGCTCGCTGAAAGAGGAGGACAGGGTCCTCACCGATAATCAGGATCTTTTCCATTGTCGTGCCTCCAATCCCGTGCGTCGGAGAGGCGTTGGGCGGGAAATGCGCGGCAACAGTAAACCTTTAAAGTGGATGTTGTCAATTCGGGTACGGGGTGGGGTTACGGTGGCGTGGACTGCGGCGAGGGTGACGGGCTGTGGGGCGGTGGTTGTGACGTAACGCATCGCGGGGGAATCGACCCAGTCTTCGGTGGGAATTCGGATGGAGACGGTTGGGTCAGGGACAGTGGTCGATGCAGGTTCTTCGCTCGGCTCGGCTGGGCGATTCAGGGGAGGGATTTCCGCGGACTGTTCGGAGAACTCGGCTACGGGGGCGAGATCTTCCTGGAGGAGGGGATCGAAGGTGACTTCGTGGACGTCGGGCCGGTCGTCTGCGGCGCGGGCGGTAGGACGCGGGAGGTTGGCGGCGGCGATGCGGAGGCCGGAGAGGAGGAGTCGGGCCTGTTGGTAGTCGATGTCGCGGGCGGCGATGCGGCTGAGGACTTCGAAGAGGGCGAGCTGGACGGCGTCGCGATCGTCGATGCGAGGCATCTTGAAGGAGCCGTGGTAGCCGTGAGCGTCGGGGGCTTCGCGGCGGGAACGGTCGTGGTAGAAGCAGAAGTCGTGGCCGCGGAGGGCGGGCGAGCCGCAGCGGGTGCCACGGGTGTGGATGTGACGGCATTGATTGCGGCGGGTTGGATCGGTGGACAGGTCGTGCATTTTTTTCCTCCGTACTAAAGTACGCAAAGTACGTGTTCTAAAGGTTCTAGGTTCTAGGTTCTAGGTTCTAGGTTCTAGGTTCTAGGTTCTAGGTTCTAGGTTCTAGGTTCTAGGTTCTAGGTTCTAGGTTCTAGGTTCTAGGTTCTAGGTTC
>Ga0102924_1001751_pt1 | contig 24535 bp, 20 predicted proteins | sample PaiPotPPM11metaG_FD_80116 | JGI IMG/M metagenome (GOLD analysis project Ga0102924, IMG submission 80116) | Iron sulfur acid spring bacterial and archeal communities from Banff, Canada, to study Microbial Dark Matter (Phase II) - Paint Pots PPM... ...
CCGGAAAGGCCCGAGCTCACCGCCACCAAGGCCGCGACGACCGCAGCGACGAGGAGTCGGTCGGACCTGTCCACGACGGATGCGTGGCGCGCCTGCCCGGTCCGGCGAGCGGCGGCGACGACCAGCGAAAAGGCGACCGAGAACGCCGCGCCGAAGGCCAAGCCGTTGGCGACGCCCATCGGGAAGCCGGGGTCGCCCCACAAGTACGCACAGATCGTGGCGCCGATTAGCGAGCCACACACACACGTCGTCGCGCAGGTAACCCAGGCGGGAAGGCGAAATCCTGCGTCGATGCGCGCCGAGAAGAAAGAGCCGAGCGCCGCCGATGCGAGCGGCACGAGGGCGACCAGCGAGATCGCGAGGCGATCGTCGCCCGCGAAGCACCCCACCCGCAGGAAGTCGGCCACGGCGAGCGATCCACCGATGCCGAGGGCTGACAGGGGCAACGCCAAGTGCATCGTGCGGCGGGCGGCGGCGGCTCTCATGAGCCGTTCAACGCGGCGAGTTGGCCTTTTATTCTCCAGGCGGATTCAGGGCTACACGAGCCTGTCGGGCCTGGAGGATCTTTGCGAACGAGCGCAGTTGGAGGTCCTCGCGAGTGAGCCCCGTGCTTTCGAGCTCGCCAGCGTCGATGGCGCCGCAGTTGAGGGCTCGCAAGAAGAAATTCACCAACCCCTGACCCGTGGCAGCGTCGTCGAAGACCTCACCCACGAGGGTGGCCTGTGCCGCCTTCTCGACGAAGTTGCGGAGGCGTTCTGCCGCCGGCAAGAGCCCCTCGAGGAAGAAGGCGAAACAGGCGGCATATCGCACGGGAAGCTGCGCCGGATGAAGGTCCCATCCCTGGTAGAGCCCGGAACGCAACGATTGCCGAATGTGGCGGTACGAAAGCCGCCATGCTGCGTGAACCGCGGCGCGGTTTTGCGCCTCCTGGGCATCGGTCGCAGGAGCCGCGTACGGCGCCGTGGGCATGACGTTCGTAGCGCCGTCGGAGAGCGCGATGCCCCGGCCGGCGTAGGCGAGCACCAGAAATCCACGCGCCAGGTCACACATCGGGTGGTCCATCGTCTGATGCGCCGCGGTGACGTTGCACGCCGCCGTGAAGTCGTAGGTTCCGAGGTGGGCGCCGACGCACCTCCCGTCGCACGCTTCGAGAAGGTCGGGCAGTGGCGAGCGGCCGTCCGCTGCGAGCAGCGCCTGGGGCGCTTCGATCATCAGCTCCATTCGCAACGAGCCGGGGGGCAGCTCGTGCCGTCGTTCGAGCAGCGCGAGGAGGGACGACAGCATCTTCGGTTGTTCGAGCACCGTCACCTTGGGCAAGGTGACGACGAAGTTCGACGGAAATCGGCCCCCGCTTGCAGAGACGAGCGCATCCGTGAAGATTTCGAGCGTTCTCGCGGCTCGCTCGATCCACTCCTCGCCGAACGACTTGACGCGAATGCCCACGAAAGGCGGCAGCGACCCGGCGTGCATCCCTTGCGCGAGCTCACGGGCGGCCGAGCGCGCGGTGTCGTCTTCCTCCACGTCACTCCGAGCGCCGAAGCCGTCCTCAAAGTCGATGCGGAAGTCTTCGACCGGCTCCCGCTGCAGCTTCTGCCGTACGCGGCGGTGAACTGCTGCCGCCAGCCACGCCGCGGGCTTTGCGCGTCGCAGCGCTGCGGGATCGCGGTCGAACGCGGCGACGATCTCGGTCGGGTCGACATCCGCCAGATCGCCGCTCGCGACGAAGCCGACGCCCGTCGCGAATTCGACGGCGCTCTTGCCGTACGCGTCCATGGTGCGAAGCGCAATCTCGCCGAGCTTGTGCGTAGTGTTCGACCGGAAGAGATGCGCGCCGCCATAAACCGTGTGGACCGGATGACGGCCGTCGCGCTCACCCGGGTATCGTTTTGCAAACGCCTGATTGGCCCGCCTCAGCGCTTCGCGCTGCCCAGTCGCAAGGTCGAGAATCCCCATTCTTATGTCCTTTTAGCTGCCTCGGTACGTGGAATACCCGAACGAGCTCAAGAGAAGCGGAATGTGATAGTGCCTCTCCTCGCCGTCGACGCGGAAGACGATTTCGATCCACGGATAGAAGACGGGACGATTCGCCCGCTCCAGGTACGCCCCGGTCTCGAAGCGCAAACGATAGGTCGCCGCGAGGAGGTCGACTCCGGGCGCCAGGTCGGCGACGCGGCCGTCGTCGCCGGTACTCGCCGCTGCAAGGGGAGTCCACGAGCCTCCTTCTTCGAGCCGATCGAGGTGTATGCGTACGGACGCGGCCGGCCGGCCGACCGCAGTGTCGAGCACGTGAGACGAGATGTGCGTCATCGTTGGAGCTTCTCCATGCGCAGCCGGGTGATCTTCGCTTGCTCGCGGCTTGCGACGCGAAGCTCGACGGTCGGCTCGTTGTTGATCCGGGCGTCGAGCGAGCGCAGCATCTCTTCGGCGCTCTTGCCGGTCGCGCAGACGAGAAAGACGAACCCGAAGCGCCGCTCGTACGCCGCGTTGGCCTCGCGCAAGGCACGCAGCGTTGCGGCGTCTGCGTGCTGGACGGCGGACTGTTCCTGCCGGGACCACTCCGAGGCCGGATGCGCGCTGTCGTCCTCGGGACCAAGCGCCGGTGGGGCGCCCGTGTCGCCGATGCGGGGGTGATGGCGAAACGCTTCGAGCCAATCGTCCGGCGCCAGGCCATTCCAGAGGGTCTCCGCCGCCTGGTGCAGCTCGGCGGTCGACCCGAACGGACGGCGCGCGAGCATGGCCTCGGCCCACCGCACGCTCCCGCAGCAGCGCAAGAGCATGGATCGAGCGTCCTCGGCAGGAGCGGCGTTGAGGATCTCGTGGGGAGCGTTCACGTGCGAGACCCCCACACGCGCAGGCGACTCACTCCCCCGTCCGGGAAGATGTTCATGCGCAGATGGGTCGTCGCGGACGAGTCTCCGTCGGCCATCTCGAAGTAGTGACGAGCGTCGGCGCGCAGTCGCGTCTGCGCCAGGAGGGGCATCCATTGCGAGCTTGCGATGAGATCCGTCACCGTCGTGCCTTCGGCGTCGATCCGCTCGATCGAGCAACGGTCCGGGTAGTTGCCGATGAAATATCGAGTATCCACCTCGAGGCACCTCGGGATGCCCCGCGCCCCCAGCTGCACGACGATCCAGTCGTGACCGGGGCCGCGGCGCCGACGCGTCTCCCAGCCGTCCCCCATGTTCTCGGCGCGCCCCGGCATGAGCAGGTTGTTCATCGGCCCGAAGAAGGCGTCCGAGCAGGCCAAGGCGAGTCCGCCGTTCACGACGGCGGCGAGATCCACGAGTCCGGCGGGAACATGGCGCGCCGTCTCCTCGTCGAGAGGCGCGTCTTCCCAGGCAGGCTCCACCCTTCCGAAAACCCGAAAGCGCGCGACACCCCCGTCGGGGAAGATGTTCAATCGAACGTGACTGACCTGTCCGATCGAGAGACACGCAAAGAGGTTCTGCGAGCCGGGGCGCAGAGCCGACGGCGCGACGAGCGTTCTCCACGGAAGCCCATCGAGCACGTCCAGGGAAGTCCCACGCTCTGTCCGCAGCGCTTCGACGGAGGCAAAGGACGGAGCGTTGCCGACGAAGTGGTTGGTGTCGATGTCGAGTCCGAGGATCTGCCCCGTCGTACCCAGCTCGAGAACGCACCAGTCGTGGCCGGGCGAGCGCTTTCGACGACTCTCCCAGCCGTCCATCCATTTGCCGCGTTCGGTGAACTTCCCTTCTACGAAGACCCCGCGTCCGGGCTTGATGAGATTGCCCGCGCCGGCGAAGAAATCGTCGCTAGTTCCTACGACGCGGCCACCCAGACGCTCGGCCGCGAGGTCCACGAGCCCGATGAAGCCCAGGGGCTCGGCGCTCACGCGTTCGCGCCTCCCGGCGCGCGAGCTGTGCGACCGAGGAGAGTGCGGCCGATAGGTCCGGCAGGGTGGCCGACACCGTCGTAAACGATCTCGCCGCGCACGACGGTGGTGTGCACGCGGCCGACGAGCGAGCGGCCGCCGTAGGGCGTGATGCGATGACGGGAGAAGAGCACATCGGGTCGCACCGAGAGCCGTTCGTCCGGATCCCAGATCACGAGGTCCGCATCGTAGCCCGGAGCGATGCGACCCTTCTTTTCCCCGAGGCCAGCGAATCGCGCCGGTCGCGCGCTCATCCACCGCGCGAGATCGGCGAGTCCGGCTCCTCGCCGCCGGGCGTCCGTCCATACGGCGGCGAGGCCGAGCTGTAGCGACGCGATACCTCCCCACGCTCGATGGAAGTCGCCCTCGCGGGGCAGCTTGAGCTCGGGAGTGCACGGGCTATGGTCGGTAATCACGAAATCGATGACCCCCTCGAACAGGCCCTGCCACAGGGCCTCGCGGTTTGCGTGGTCCCGAATCGGCGGGGCGCATTTGAAATGGGTCGCCCCGTCCGGAATTGCCTCCGCCTCGAGACACAAGTAGTGCGGACAAGTCTCCACCGTCACGGGGAGCCCTTCCCCGCGCGCGGCCCGGAGCGCTTCCAGGGCCGACGCCGACGACAGGTGGACGATGTGAACGGAGCATCGGGTCTGGCGGCACAGGTCGATCAGGAGGCCGATGGCGGCGTCCTCCCACGCTGCCGGGCGCGATTGAAGGTATCCGCGGTATGCGCGAGGGTCGCGCTCCGTCACCTCCGCTCCCACGTCGAGCTCGGCGTGCGCGAGGAGGGGGATTCCGCAATCGCGGAGGATCGGCATCGCCGCGAGGAGGTCCGCCCGGCTCGCGTTCGGAAACTCGTCGATGCCGGACGGAACGAGAAAGGCCTTGCACCCCAGAACGCCGCCTTTGGCCAGCTCGGCGAGGTCGCCCGCGTTTCCAGGCACGACACCGCCCCAGAAGCCGACGTCGATGAAGCACTTGCCTTCGGCCGCGTGCAGCTTTTCCTCGAGCGCGGCGCGGTTCGTCGTCACAGGGACGCTGTTCAGCGGCATATCGACGATCGTCGTTACCCCGCCCGCAGCGGCTGCCCTCGTCGCCGTCTCGAAGCCCTCCCACTCCGTTCGACCGGGTTCGTTCACGTGGACGTGGCAGTCGACCAGGCCCGGGGAGATCACGAGGTCACCCGCATCGACGAGGCACGCACCCGCCGGCGCGTCCTCCGCCACGCAATCGATGACGCCGTCCCGAACGACGACGACCCCGGGCCGCACGCGGTCTTCCGCTACGACGCGCCCGCTCCTGAATCCCGTAATTGGCATTCAGAACTCCCGTTCGCCGTAGTTTCGCAGGCTCTCGAAGTGAGTTTCGCGATCTTCGAGGAAGAAGGAACGGGTGATGCCGCCCACGAGGCGCGGAATCGAGTATTTCATCCCCGAGATGCTCGCACCGCCGAAGCCGAGGCTCAAGAGACAGCCGAACGTGTAATTGTAGAGGTATTGTAGGTATGGCGCCGCTCCGAGTACGCGCTCGGTAAACTCGAAATGCGGCCCCAGGTACGGATGCCGGAGCAGGTCGTCGTGCCGTTCGCTCTCCGGCGGCGTGAAGCGATCCGCCCATCGCGCGATGCGCGCCTCGATCGACGCGAGCTCGGGGCGTGCGCCGAGGTCGGTCACGAAGCCCGTTCCGACGATGACGAAGTCGCATTCGAAGGTGCCCCCCTCGGTCGTGATTCAGATCGCATCGCCTCGCGCGTCGAGCGCCTTCCAGTCCGACCCGGGGTGCAGATGGAAGCCTGCGTTGCGAGTGGCCCGGCGGTAGGTATCGGCGGGCGGCAGCTGCCCCATCCGGACGATCTCTCGCATGAAGCGCCACTTGTCCGCGTCGGGAAGGTCACCGAAGTGCCGCAAGAAGCCGACGAACTCGGCCCATCGGTAAGGGTTCACCTTCCCGAGCTCCGAGCGCCGGCAAAAGAGGCGCACCTCGCGCGCTCCGTGCTCGAGGGCGGTCGACGCGTTGTCGAACGACGAGGCGCCGGCGCCGATGACCGCCACTCGCTTGCCGGCGAGCGCGGCGAAATCGATGTCCCAGCGCGTGTGCGCGTACAAGTGCCCCGGCAGAGAGTCGCGGATCATCGATGGTACGTGCCAGCGGCCGGAGCCCTCGATGCCCGTGGCGAGCACCACGCGACGCGCTTTCAGGACTTCCGACGTCGTTGCCGACGTGCACGGCAAGAGCCAGACTCGATCGCGACTGTCCCAGTCGAGCGCTCCGACGCGCGTTTCGGCGCGGACGGGGATGTTCAGCGTCGTCCGGTACCAACCGAGGTATTCCGCCCAGCTCTCCTTCGGGATGAGCTCGAGGGACGTCCAGCTGCCCTCGCCGTGCTGAGCCTCGTACCAGGCGCGCGGAGTGAGCGATGGGACGCCGAGATCGGGGCCGGTCAGGTGCTTCGGCGTTCGAAGCGTGACCATGCGGGCGAAGGTCAGCCACGGGCCCGCACGATCGAGCGGGTTCTGGTCGACGACCAGCACGTTGCTCACGCGCTCGCGCATCAAGCCGAACGCCGTAGCGAGGCCGCCCTGACCGGCCCCGACCACGACGACGTCGTACACCGGCTCGCCGTTCGCTGTCTGCCGCGCTTGGACCCAATCTCGGCCGGGATAGGTCAAGAACTCGAGGTCTCGCCGGACGCGCTCGGTGAGGCGGGCGAGCGCGTCCTGCCGGGCGGCGCGATCCGTGTTGTTCGAGGGCATGGGTCACGTCCAGTCAGCGAGTCCACTGCCCGCTGACCCAGGTCCGAGTGGAGCATACACCGCAGCGGCCGTGGGGGAGCCACCTCCGCCATCGATGGACTATGATCCGGGGCATGGCCGTGCGGTTCGTGCTCGATGGGCAGCCCGTCCTCGCGACGGACGTGGACCCGTGCACGACGCTTCTCCAGTGGCTTCGAGCGTCCGGGCGCACTGCCGTGAAGGAAGGGTGCGCCGAGGGGGAATGCGGCGCGTGCGCCGTGGCGGTGGCTGCGCGCGATGGCCACGGGCGAGCGACGTTCGAGTCCGTCAACAGCTGCCTCGCGCCGCTCTTCGCGCTGGAAGGAAGAGCTGTCGTCACTTCGGAAGGGGTTTCGGAGCCCGGCGGCGTGTTGCACGCGGTTCAGCAGGCGATGGTGGAGCACGGCGGTTCGCAATGCGGGTATTGCACACCGGGTTTTGTCGTCAGTCTTTTCTGCGAATATTACCGGCCTGGACGCAGCGGCTACGACCCGGAGGCCATTTCCGGGAATCTCTGCCGCTGTACCGGCTACAGGCCTATCGTCGAAGCGGCACGTAGCATGTCGCTGCCTCGCGTCGATGATCCATGGGTCCAGGCGCTTCCACGATTGGCCCCGGCGGCACCGTCCGCTCTCCCCGTGGAGGAGAGTCGACACGGCGCAGGCCCGCAGCCCCAAGACGAATGCTTCACCGGTGGGGGGACGCAGGTCCTTCGACCGAAGTGCCTCTCGAGCGCGTTGCAAGCCATCGGCTCGCACCCGAAGGCCACGCTGGTCGCGGGAGGGACGGACCTCATCGTCGCTGCCAATCAGCGCGGCGATCGCTGGGCGGAGGTGATCGCTCTCGATGCGGTGGCCGAGCTGCGCAGTTTTCGAGAGTCCTCCGGCGAGCTGACTCTGGGGGCTTGCCTGACCCTCTCGCAGCTCGAGGAGCACCTAGCTGGATGCCCGGTGAAGATTCCGCTGCTCGAGCAGCTTCTTCCGCTCTTCTCGTCGCGGCTCATTCGCAATCGAGCGACCCTGGGCGGCAATCTGGCGACCGCATCGCCTATCGGCGATTCAGCGCCCGTACTCCTTGCGCTCGATGCGCAGCTGTCCCTGGCCAGCGCGGGGGGGACGCGCCGGGTCGCGCTGGCCGACTTCTTCCGTTCCTACCGCAGGACGGCTCTGGGATCGGGTGAGCTTATCGAGAGCATTTGCGTACCCTTGCCCGTCCGTCGTTACCAGCGTTTCTACAAGGTGAGCCGGCGCGTCCTGGACGACATCTCCACTGTCGCCGGCGCGTTTGCTCTGGATCTCGACGGGTCGAAGCGTGTGGCAGCGCTTCGGGTCGCATTCGGCGGGGTTGCCGCGACGCCGCTGCGCCTGCGGGACGTCGAGCGCGTCGCGCAAGGCAGGCCCTGGAACCCAGAGACGCTGGCGATCCTGCACGGCGCTCTCGAGCCGCTGGTGGCGCCCATCACGGATCATCGCGGCAGCGCGGCCTACCGTAAGGCGATGACGCACAATCTCCTCGAGCGTTTCTTCGTAGAAACGACCGAGGCGACGGCGGGCGAGTCGTGAGTCCGATCGACGATCGCGGGCCCCGCCAGGATCCGGGAGAGGGACTTCGAGCGTCTGCGAATTGGGTCGGGAAGGCGGTCCATCACGAATCCGCCGAGGAGCACGTGACGGGCCGAGCGTTGTACGTCGACGACCTGTGGCCGGCGCTCGGCGCTGCGCACGCCTGGCCCGTCATGGCCCCGCATACCCGGGCGGAGGTGCTGGCGGTCCATCCGGCGGAGGCGATGGCCCTTCCGGGAGTCCTCGCGGTGCTCACCGCGGCCGACGTCGCCGGTATGAACGACGTCGGCCCGCTGCGGCGCGACGAGCCGCTCTTCCCCTCCGAGATCGCCTTTCACGGACAACCAGTCGCCTGGGTCATCGCCGCCACGGAAGAGGAGGCGCGTCGAGCTTGCGGTGCGGTGCGCGTGGAATATCGTCCGCTCCCGCCCGTCCTCTCGATAAAGCAGGCGCTCCGCGAGCAGTCGTTCCTGACGGACCCCGAGCGGATGCGTCGCGGCAACCCGGAGGAGGCAATCCTCGCATCGGCCCATCGCCTCGACGGCGAGATCTTCCTCAACGGGCAAGAGCACTTCTATCTCGAGACGCAGGCGGCCCTCGCCTGGGTGGACGAGAGTCGAGGGGTCTTCGTCCAGTCGTCGACGCAGCATCCGTCGGAGACGCAAGAGATCGTCGCACGCGTTCTCGGCGTGCACGCGAACGAGGTCGTCGTTCAGTGCCTGCGGATGGGCGGCGCGTTCGGGGGCAAAGAGGTGCAGGCAAACGCATGGGCGGCAGTTGCGGCGCTCGGTGCGACGAAGGTGAAGCGACCTGTCCGCGTGAGGCTCACGCGTCTGCAGGACATGGCGATGACCGGCAAACGGCATGCTTTCCTGGCCCGCTTCCGCGCGGGGTTCGCGGACGACGGGACGATTCTCGGGCTCAAGCTCGAATTGTGGAGCGACGGCGGCTGGAGCCTCGACCTGAGCGGGCCGGTCCTGTCGCGCGCGATGTTTCACGTGGACAACTGCTACCACCTGCGCAACGTCGAGGTCGTCGGGCGCGTATGCCGTACCAACCGCGTTTCGAGTACTGCATTTCGCGGGTTTGGCGCGCCCCAGGGGATGGTCGTCATCGAGGACGTGCTCGACCGAATTGCGCGCCATTTGCGGCTGCTTCCTCACGAGGTTCGCCGACGGAACTTCTATGCGCGTGGCGACCAGACGCACTACGGGCAGGAAGTACGCGACGCCGACCGAATCGAGCGGATCTGGGGGACGCTCTTGGAGTCCAGCTCGTTCGCGCTGCGTCGCGAGGAGGCCACCCGGTTCAACGGCGGACACGATCACGCGAAGCGCGGCCTCGCAATAACGCCGGTCAAATTCGGCATCTCCTTTACGAATGCGTCGTTCAATCAGGCCGGCGCTTTGGTTCTCGTGTACAGGGACGGCACGGTCCATGTGAACCACGGGGGAACCGAAATGGGGCAGGGACTTCACACGAAGATCCGCCAGATCGCGGCGGACGCTCTGGGTGTCGCGCTCTCGTCCGTGCGAATCATGCCGACGCGCACCGACAAGGTGCCCAACACCTCCGCTACCGCCGCATCGAGCGGTTCCGACCTGAACGGCGCCGCAGTCCGCGTCGCTTGCGCGACGCTACGGGACCGCCTGGCGGAGGTGACCGCGCGGCGAATGCACGTGGAACCGGAGCACGTAACCTTCCGCGAAGGGCGCGTCCGCGCAGAGCGAGGCGCGAGACCGGTGGCCGGGTCTCTCGCGTTTGCCGAGGTCGTCGAGCACGCGTACCTCGAGCGCGTGCCGCTCTTTGCGACCGGGTTCTACGCTACGCCCGACATTCACTTCGACAAACAGACGGGCAAGGGAAAGCCATTCCACTATTTTGCTTACGGCGCGGCGGTGGCGGAAGTCGAGGTCGACGGCTGGACGGGGCAATACCGACTTCGCCGAGTCGACATCCTGCACGACGTGGGCGACTCCCTCTCGCCGCTCGTGGATCGGGGCCAGGTCGAGGGCGGATTCGTGCAAGGGGTCGGCTGGCTGACGACTGAGGAGCTCGTCTGGTCGGAGACCGGCGCTTTGCTGACCACCGGGGCCTCGACGTACAAGCTTCCGACGGTCGGCGAATGCCCCGACGAGTTCCGTGTGGACTTCTTGCCGAGAGCCACGGAGCCGGGGGTCGTACATGGCAGCAAAGCGGTCGGGGAACCGCCGCTCATGCTGGCGATAAGCGTGCGCGAGGCGTTGAGAGACGCCGTCGGCGCCTTCGGCTCGGGCGGCGTCGTCGAGCTTCCGTGCCCGGCGACCCCCGAGGGGGTCTACTGGGCCATCGAGCGCGCTCGCGGTCGAGCTGGCTGGGCTCCTCGATTCGGGTAGTTTTGCGCGAAAGCGTCGACCGCACGGATCGGGCTCGAGGCAGCCCTCACATGCACTCGGGCTTGAAGTGCTGGATGCCGATCGAGTCGATGGTGTAGGGCGGATCGCAGTGGCCGGCGGCCTTCGGCCGCACCGCAGCGCCTCGGGTCTCGCCGCCGGCTTGCGAGCCGGCGGAGGAACCGCCGCCCGAGTGGTGAGGTCCGCGCGGAGGCTGGGGAGGAATCTGCGCAGTGCTCGCCGACGAGGACGGACTCGGATGGTCCCACGACGCCGCTGGAGGGGGCGGCTGGACCCCCGTCGCCGATGGCGCTGGCAGCGCCGACAAGGGCTGAGCCGAGGGAGGCTCCGGCGGTTGTTCGGTACTCGAGTGAGCCATGGGCGGATCGGCCCCCGGCACCCTTCGCATCAGGACAAGAGTCCCCGAGCCAAGGACGACGAGGAACGTAAGACTGGCCCAGAGCGCGGTTCTCGGCTTGCGCTGTCGCGCCGCGACGATCTTCGACTGAACGCTGGCGATCGAGACCTCTCCAGCCGGGTCTCGCGCAACGGTCGCAGCGAACTCCGTATGCGGGCGGTCGCCGCTGGACTCTTGCCCCAGAGCGTCTGCCCCCTCGCCCGCGGGCTTGATCGAGCGACGCGGTTCGCCGCTTCCGAGGGAATTCGTCGGTATGAGGTCGTCGTTGGCCTCTGCGCGCTCGATCGCGGCCAGAGTCGCGGCGCGTGCTGCCAGCGAATCTCCGGCCCGTTGCTCCACCCATGCGCCCACCTCCGAGAGGCGGATCGGCGGCACGAAAGCCTCGATGTTCAGCGCCATTTCCCGAGCCGTCTGGTATCGCTGGCCGGTCTCGCGCGAGAGGCCCTTCATGACGATATCGTCAATCTCCTTCGGGATGTCCGGCACGAGCGAGCTGGGACGGCGAACCCGGGCGACGAGGACCTTGTGGATCGATTCGGCATCCGTGCGGCCCAAAAAGAGCCGCTCCCCGGTCAACATCTCCCAGAACACGATCGAGGCTGCGAATGTGTCGGTGAGCCGGCTGACAGCCTCACCACGCACCTGTTCGGGTGCCATATAGGCGTACTTTCCCTTGACCTCGCCGCGGGCGGCGTTGGTCGTCGCCTGGAGCCGGCCCGTTGCCTTGGCGATGCCGAAGTCGACGATCCGGGCGATCCCATCGAGGCCGACGAGAATGTTCTGCGGCGACACGTCCCTGTGGACGATGCCCAGCGGCTGGCCCTGTTCGTCGTTCGCCTCGTGCGCTGCGTGCAGGCCGTTGAGGGTGTCGATGAGAATCGAGGCGGCGATGGGGAGCGGAACCGGGCTAGCCTCGCGTCCGTTGCCGCGCGTCAATTTGGAGAGGGCTTCTCCGTGGACGTAGTCCATGACGAGGACCAGGTCCGTGGGCGTATGGATGACGTCGATCGTCGAGACGACGTTCGGGTGTCGAATGCGCGCCGCCAGGCGGGCCTCGTCCATGAACATCAGGGCGAACCCTTCGTCCTGTGCGAGGTGCGCGTGCGGCCGTTTCGCCGCCACCGTTCGCGAGAATCCTCCCGGTCCGACGAGGCGCGCGAAGTGCACAGAGCCGAGTCCACCTGCCGCGATCTGATCGTAGATGGTATATCGGCCCACTACTCTGGGTGGGGCTCCCCCTCGCGACCCGGGCGACATGGCTTGCGGCATCGGCTCGCTCGGGCTCAATGTACCTCGGCCGGTTTGGGGTTGCCACCGCGTCTCACTTGACGCGGCGCCGTCGATCCGTTCGGCAAGAGCTGGAGATTGCTTCCTTTGTTGGGTTGAGGCACGTCCGCTCGACGGAGAGAAGTCCGCCTCGGGCGTGCCAGAGTGCTCGGTACCTTCCGCGTGGTCTCGGGGGGGAGACATGGCGCCTTTCAGGGTCGAACGTCGAGGGTCACGTTGTCGAAGGCCATCTGCCAGGCCGACGTTGCGGGAGTCACGAAGACGCCGCCTACGGTGAGCTGCACGTCCGTGGCGTTTGCATCGACGGTGGGTCGGAGCGTTGTTTCTATGGCGGTGGCTCCATTGAAGGTGACGTGTGCGCCGGCGATGACCCCGCCGCTCGACGTCACGGTTAGGTGGACGTCGGTCCAGCCCCCGGGCGACAAGGCTATGGTTGGTTCATGGCTTACGTACAAGTTGCCGCTCGGTAACAGGCCCTGCTCATCCAGCCGGATGTTCAGCGTGTTCTCGAGGGTGAACTGCAGCGTGTAGCGGTTCGTGTCCGGGTGCATTCGATCGTAGAAGTCGATCGACGCGACGACGCTGACGGCCCCGGCCGCAGGGTCCCCCATCAGGGGCTTGAACTCGAAGTCGAGGTCGACCTGCGTGGGCTGCACCTGCCGTGGAAACGCCTTTCGGAGCCAGGTATTGAGGACGCCGGAGGGCGCGTACTTCACGAGCAGCGAGTTCGGCGGCGAGACGAACTCGCTCGGGTCGACGCCGTAGCTCCCGCCGATGTCCGACTGGACGTCCCATTGCCCGGGGAACGCGCGCTGGTCGAAATCTTCGCAGAAGATCGGGCTGGGAAAGGCGCCGCAGAAATCTCCCGTGCTCGATCCGTCGCCGCCCTCGGGCGCGTTCCCGACATTTCCGCCGTCGTCCACGGCCTCTTGGAGGCGGCCGAAATTGAAGCACCCCGGACCGAAGAGGAGCACTCCCAATCCGACGGCGCTCGCCGCCCACCTCGTCCAGCCGCAGGAAGCGAACGGTCTGGTGGCGGAGACAAGCCTCCGTCGAGCTGCTCGCAGGTCGGGTCGTACCAACATCATCCTTGTCTCCGATTCCCCCTGTGCCCCTTTTCCCTTGGGTACGCTCGGCGGAACGGCGCGGTGTCCGGATAGCGAGCCGCGTGCCATCCGATTGTGGGGGACGCAAGGCGAGCGACGCTGACGCCCCGCACCGTCTCCGCGTGAGGTGTTTCGGCGGCTTCCTCGTGCTGCCTTGGTCCGGTGCGCGGACGTGGGCATCAGTGCGGTATGGCAAGGGATCAAAGGGGTCTCCAGCGCGGCCATTCCGACCGCCCGGCCCAGGATCCGTCGCCATAGAGGGACCCCGGCCTCTCGGCTCCGACCGCCCGGACCAGGGGCTCCGTGGAGGTTCTTCGCTTCGCGCGTAGCGCTCTTCCCTGGATCGGCGAACGGTGGCCTAACGAGTCACCGCCGCGGCCGGCCAGGTCTCCCCGCGTCGGTGCATCGAAGAGCAGGGCGATGCCTGCGAAGCGTGCCCCCAGAGATTCGCGCTTCGTTCCGGCCTGTCAGGCAGGCTGCGAGACTCGCGCGTCGGGTGGAGCGTCGCTTGCACCTCGGGCGGGGATGAACGTTGCGCTCTCCGCCGCGTTGCCCGTGGCGACGCCCCGGGAAGCTCGACGGCGTCGCCTGTTCACGCTGGTCGCGGCGCTCCTCGCTGCCATCTACGGGGCCCGGGTTCTCGTCGCCGCTACGGTGTGGATATTCGATCCCGACGTATGGTGGGTCGCAGCTGCGGGTCGCGAGATCCTGACGACCCGGTTGGTTCCGACGCAGAACCTCTTTTCGTTCGTCGAGCCCGCCCACCCGTGGGTGATGCACGAATGGCTCCTCGGGGTCCCGTACGCGTTCCTCGTGGAGCGCATGGGACCAGCCGGTTTCGCCCTGGTCGCCCTCGGCGTCGCCGCCTCGGCTCTCCTCCTCATCGTGTGGGCTACGGTCGGGCGCGCACGTCTGCTCCTGGTGGGGCTGGCAATGGCGTCCGTCGCGCTGTGCTGCTTCGGTGACCGTTTTCTCACGGCGCGCCCGACGCACATCGCGCTGCTCTTTCCGCTCCTTCTCACGCCTGTCGCCTTCGGCTCGCGATTTTCACGCGAGTCGATCCTCGTCGCCGCGACGGTCGAGTGCATCTGGACCAACAGCCACGGGAGCTTTCCTCTCGGCATCGCCGTCCTCGCCGCGGGTGCGCTGGACCAACCGATCGATCGCGCACGCAGGATCCTCGGGACGGTGGTCGCTGCGTCGATGACGTTCGTGAACCCGTATGGGCTGTCGCTTCATCGCCTCGTGCTCGGTTACGCAGGGGGGAACGACGGAATTTACCGGGAGATCCATCAGCACATCACCGAGTTCGATTCGATCCTTCGCTCGAGTGCCGTCGATCCGAGGCAGCAGGCTGCGCTGGCAGCCCTGTCCGTCGTGGTCATCGGGATGTTCTTCGCGCGAAAATACCGGGCGCGCGCCGTGCTCTGCGCGCTTCTCATCGGTATGGCCATAAGGCAAGCGCGCCAATGCGAAGTCGCGGGCCTGCTCACTTGCAGTCTGATCGTCCCGTATCTGGACGGTCTCCTCGAGGGAGTGCAATTCGCGTCGTTGGACGTGCCGGGCTTGCGCCGAAAGATGGCGCTCATCTTGACGCTCCCGCCGATCGCCGTGGGGATTGCTGCGTTCGCGATGACCTATCGCTCGCGCACGCCCGATGAGTGGCTCGGGGAAGGGGCCCCCTTCGTGCACGTCGTAGAGGCTACGCCGGACGACGCCCGCGCGTTCGTTCCGTTCCACGACGCAGGACAGGCCATCTGGTACGGCTGGCCGCGCGGTATCCGCGTCTATTACGACCCCCGAAACGACTGCTACGACGCGGCCACCTTCCGGAGTTTCCGCGAACTCGAGTTTGGACCGCTGTCGGCCGACGCCGGGACGAAGCTCTCCCAGGCGGGAGCCGACACGGCGATCGTTCCGCGCGGCGCACCCCTGGCCGAGCGGCTGGCTGAGGACGACAGCTGGACCCGTGTTCGCGGCGAAGGGGATTGGCTGCTCTATCGAACGGCGCCCGAGTCGCTCGTCCGGAAGCTTCGCCTGGCAGAACCATGAAGAACGGAGTCGCCGCGATGAATCCCAGCTGGGAAGAGCTCAAAGCCGACGCGTACCAACGGATCGCCCAGGCCGTCGATCTGCGCCGCGTCGGTTTCTTTTCGGACGAGCAGATGCGGCGTGCGCTCCACGTCAAGGTGGACGACACCTGCCGGACGCAGCTGCCCGCGCTGGCACCCCGCGATCTCGGGCGCCTCGTCGAGGAGCTCATGGGCGATCTGGTCGGCCTCGGCCCGCTCGACCCGCTGCTCGCCGACCCGACGGTGACCGACATCCTGGTCAACGGGCCCGATCGCGTTTACGTCGAGCGCCGTGGGAAGCTCGAGCTGACCGGCGTTCGCTTCCCGAGCGACGCTCACGTCGCGCACCTCGTCGCGCGGATCGCGGCGTTCGTGGGGCGCCAGGTGAGCGAGGCATGCCCCGTGCTCGATGCGCGATTGCCCGACGGTTCGCGCGTCAACGCGATCTTGCCGCCCCTTGCGATCGACGGCACGACCCTCAGCATTCGGAGGTTCGGACGCCGGGTGGGGCTCGACGAGCTCCTTGACGGCAAGATGCTGACATCCGAGATGGCGATGCTCCTCGACTGCGCGGTGAAGGCGCGCTTGAACATCGCGGTTTCCGGTGGGACCGGCTCCGGCAAGACGACGTTGCTGAATGTCCTCTCCAGCTTCATTCCCGACGACCACCGGGTCGTGACGATCGAAGACGCCGCGGAGCTCCGGTTGCAACAGCGCCACGTCGTCCGTCTCGAGACGCGGCCGCCGGATCTCGACGGGCAAGGCGCCTTCACCGCGCGCGATCTGCTGCGAAACGCGCTCCGAATGCGTCCCGACCGGATCATCGTCGGCGAGTGCCGTGGGGCCGAGGCGCTCGACACGCTGCAGGCGATGAATACCGGCCACGAGGGCTCGCTCACGACGCTGCACGCCAACACGCCTCGCGACGCTCTCGCTCGACTCGAGACGATGGTCCTGATGGGAGGCTTCGAGCTGCCGGTTCGCGCCATCCGTCAGCAGATCGCTTCGGCGGTCGATGTCATCGTTCAGGTGGCGCGCTTGCCGGGCGGACGGCGGCGAGTCACGCACATCTCCGAAGTCCTCGGCCTCGAGCAGGACATGATCACGATGCAGGACGTGTTCACGTTCCGGCGAACCGGCGTGGACGGTGCGGATGCGGCTCGCGGCCAGTTCGAGTGCATGGGCATTCGACCGAAGTTCATGGCGAAGCTCGAGGGCGCGGGAGCTCGCCTGCCTACGAACCTCTTCCAGCAGCGCGTGCTCTTGCGGGACTGAGATGAACGCACTCCTCACCGCCGTCGCGCTCGCTTCGCTCGCTGGAGCCGCCTTCCTCGGGGTGCGCCGCCAGCTGCGCCGCCGCCGCATCCGCCAGTTCGACGAGCAGCTGCCCGAGGCGCTCGAGGTCCTCGCGCGGATGCTCCGCTCGGGTCACGGGGCGGCGCAGGGGCTGGAGTTCGTAGGGAAGCGCCGCGATGGTCCGGTCGCCCGCGAATTCACCCGCGTCTGGGAGGACCAGAACACCGGCCAGCCGCTCGAGCAGGCCGTTCGCGGTATGGTCGCGCGCAGCGGAAGCCGTGACGCAGCGCTCTTCTCGCTCGCGATTGCCGTGAACCAGGAGTACGGGGGCAACCTCGCCGAGTCGCTGGACCGCATCGCCGCGACCACCCGTGCTCGTCGAGAGCTGGCCGACGAGATCGGCACGCTCACGACGCCCGGACGTATCGGCGCGGTCATCGCGATCCTCATGCCGATCGTGATGGCGGTCGCGATCTCCTGGATGCGCCCCGGACACCTCGAACCGCTGTGGACCACCTCCATCGGACGGCTCCTGTCGCTCGTGTCGCTGGTGCAGCTGGCTCTCGGCACACTCCTTCTCCGGCGGATCGCCTCGTCGGTGGGGTAAAGGGAGGTGAACGTGAACGTCACGTACGCGATCGTCGGAAGCGCTGCGGCAGTCGCCCTGCCGGTCCTTGCTGTCTCGCAATGGCGGTCCCGAAGAAAGAAGCGGATGGCGGACGCCGTCCCCGACGTCGTCGACTTGCTCGTACTCTGTACCGAGGGTGGGGTCGGGCTCGACGCGGCGCTTCGCCATGTGACCGAAGCCGTCCGGGACCTCTCGCTGGAGCTCGCGTCGGAGCTCGCAATCGCCAACGCCGAGCTTCAGGCGGGTGGTCCCAGAGACTTGGCGCTGCGCGCGCTCGCGAAGAGGACCGCGGTCCCCGAGGTCCGCGATGTCGCCGAGCTGCTCATCGAGGTCGACGCCCTCGGGACGAGCGTCGGCGAGGCGCTTCGAAAGCACTCGGAGGACAGCCGGCGCCGGCGGCGAGAGCGCGCGCGCAAGAAGGCTTCGACTCTGCCCATGAAGATGAGCGCGGTGCTCGCGGGGTTCTTCTTGCTGCCGCTGCTCGTCGTCATCGCTGCGCCCATAGGGATCCAGGCGTACCAGCAGCTGTTCCCGGAGAGCGCGACCGTCGCGGACTCGACGCCGGCGGCGAAGACATCCTCCAGGGCTGCCGAGCCGGCGCCCAAGGCGGCCGACCCCGTCGCGCCGGCGGCTTCAGGCCCTGCGCCGAAGCCGTCGTCGACGAAGGCACGGCGACGCGGAGCACACTAGAGGTTCGACGTCTGCAGGTCGGCGTTCATGGCGCACTGCGCGGCCGGTTCATAGGTCGTCCGCTCCACCGGAAAGACCGACTCGGAGTGAAGCCACATCGTCGGATTGAGCAACGACCCGCCGAGGCCTCCGCAGACCAGGTGATTGGCGATCATGATCTTGCAGTCGATTTGCGCGCGGACTCGCGCGCGGACGAGCGGACTCGTCGTCTCCGTCATGGCCGCGAACGTTTGCATCGGAGCGTTCGGCGCATCCGGAACGTCGCTCGCGGGATACTCGATCAGCAGGTCGTCGATGCTGCCATCGAGGATGAACGGGGCGAGCGATAGGATGACCCCCTTTCTGACCAGGGCTTGCCGCTGGGCGTCCAACCGGACGGACGTGTCGCCCTTGCCCGCGTTCTCTCCGGGCTCCGGCGCGCCGAGCGCGAGCGCCGCGGTACGCGCGGCGACCGTCGCCGCATGCTCGACGGCGAGTTGCCCCGTGTAAAGGAAGGAGAGCTGCAGGATCCCCAGGAAGAAAATGAAGACCGGCATGAACGCGATCAGAAATTCGACGTAGATCGCCCCGCGCTCGGTGCTGCGCGCGGTCCGGCCGGTTTCGGTCATGGCGGCATGTCGGTGGCTATTCGGCTTGAGCATCGGACATCCCCGGGTTTGGAGTGGAGGGTGAACCGGCGACAGGCCTCGCGCCGGCCTCGAGGAACGGGATTACGCACTGGCGGAGAGCGGGGTCGCAGATGGGCAGACTGTCCGCGGCGCACGTGGGCATGGAGCAGAAGTCGCCACAGATCTCCCGGTGGACCGAATTGTCGACCACCGCGTCCTGGGCCGCTCTCAGGTTGGACACGTTGACCGCGAAGTCGCACGAGAGGACCCCCGTGCAATCGGACGGGTCTCCCCCGACGATGGCGCACTGGTCGTCGCCCTTGGTCGGATCGCAGCCTCTCCAGGAGTCGAGCTGCGCGCGAAGGTCGGCGCGCAGGGTTTCGCACTGCTGGGGCGCGAGGCAGCCCCCCACGTGCAAACCGACGCCGGCCCCCACGATCAAACAGAGGAGCCCTCGAACGACGCAACGGATGATGGACAGCTTCATGGGCGGACCCTCGCCAAAGCAACGCCGATGCCCGCCCGAGCCTGCGGCGCGCAGCACTCCGGCCCCTCGTATTTGCGCTGCGACCGCGCACGACAGGGACCCCAGGGCGACCGAATCGGTCGCGCCCCGCGAAGCGATTCACCCCGGCATCGCGATCCATATTTGGGCGGGCTCCGCGCCACGAATATCCGCGCCAGAACGGCCAAATGCGTCGCTGTCGGGGGTGAGTACGCCGCTTGCTAAGCCCCCCGCCGAGGTGAGCTCGATGGGGTCAAAGGGGTCCAAAGCCGACAAGCCGGCACCCAAGAAGGAAGGCCGCAAGTTCGCGCTTCGGCCGATCACGCTCGGCTTGGCGGTCGGTGGCGTCGGTGTTCTTGCGACGCTCCTGTACATGCAGCAGTTCGAGGAGCACGCGACCGGAGGGCACAAGATCTCCCTCCTCGCGACGACGAAGCCGGTCACGCGCGGCTCCTTGATCACCGCCGACATGCTCGCGACGCGCGAGATACCCCAGGCCTACGTCGACGATCGTGCCGTTCGAGCGAGCGACAAGGGACGGATCGTCGCCCTTCGAGCGACGAACAACGTCGCAGTGGGGCAGACGGTCGAATGGACCGACGTCATCGCGCCGTCCGACGACCAGCGGGACCTCGCCTCGCTCGTGCAGCCAGGGAACCGCGCGCTGCCGCTGCACGTCCACAGCGACGACACCCTGGCGCTCATCCGCCCGGGGGACTTCGTGGACATCATCGCCGTCATCAACGGCGAGTCGACGGTGCTTCTCCAGAAGGTCCTCGTGCTCGCTTCAGGAGCGAACACGCGCGCCGACGGGCCCGCCGATAACGGGAACAGCGCGGCAGGAAAGACGATCACGGTGAACGTGAGCATCGCTCAAGGTCAGCTCCTGACACTCGCCCAGGAGCGTGGCCGCCTGACGGCGCTCGTACGCAATCCGGACGATCAACACATGGCGGAGACGGTGCCCGCCGTGAACGACTCTGCGCTGCTCGATCCGGCCAAGCGCCGCGAGTTCCAGCAGCGCAGAGGACGCGTGGGCAGCAACGTTCCGGTTCACCTGACGGGAGCCACGCAGTGAAGAGAGCCACCTTTTTCCTGTGCGCAACGTTCGCGCTGCTCGCGTCATTCGACGCAAGAGCTCAGCGCGGCGCACGCTCCACTGCCGCCAGCGCGGACGCCCCCAGCGAGCTCAATCTCGCGATAGGCGAGACGCGAACCGTCTCGGCGCGCAACGTCAAGAACTGGTCGGAAGGTACTCCCGGCGTGATCGACGTCAAGCTGACGACCGACGGAGGGACCTTCCTCGTGACCGGCCGAAAGCCCGGTTCCACGACGCTCCTCTTCGTGTACGAGGGCGGTCTTCAGCAGACGATCACGGTCAACGTCTCCGCCCAGGCGCCCGCCGTCGTCGAGCGCGAGCTCCTCCAGCTGCTCGAGGGGATGGACGGTGTGCACGTGCGGCGGGTGGGAGCGCACATCGTGATCGACGGTCGCGTCGACAACGACTCGGAGCTGCAACGAGTGCAGCAGGTCGCGGCGCTCTATCCCGGACAGGTACAAACGCTCGTGCGCGTTGGAGGAGCCCCCGCTCCCGTCGGGTTGCACGGGCAGGAGTCGCACTATCTGATTCGGATCGATTTCTACTTCGTCCAGTACGACAAGAACTCGAGTTACCAGTACGGCCTCGGGTGGCCGACGAGCTTCGTCGGTAGCAACATCGTCCAGACGTCCATCCAGGTCGACGCGCTGAGCGGCATCACCCGCAGCGCGACCGCCACGCTAACCAACTTGCCGCTGCCCCGCCTCGATTTCGCGGCGAACCACGGCTGGGCGAAGGTCCTCAAGCAGGCGACCGTCGTCACCGACAACGGAATGAACGCGACGTTCCAAAACGGGGGCGAGCAGAACTTCTCGGTCACGCAAGGACTCACTGTGGGGCTCCAGAAGATCCCGTTCGGCGCCGAGGTGAACGTGCTCCCGACGTACAACCCGGACACGCAGAACCTCGACATCAAGTTGAACGCGGATGTCAGTGACCTGACGGCCCCTGCCCCCGGCTCGCCCATCCCCAGTCGGATCACGTCGAAGCTGAGCACGCAGATCAGCCTGAAGCTCGGGCAGGGGGTGGTCCTATCAGGGATTCGGTCTCAATCGTCGAACGCCGCGCGCACCGGCATTCCCGGGTTGATGGATATCCCCATCCTCGGCGCCCTGTTCTCGACGAACACGGCGAACACCCAGGAGACCGAGGGCGCGATCTTCATCGTACCCAACGTGATCACCTCTCCCACCGTACGTACGAAGGAGATGGTCGACGCCGCGCTCTCCAAGTTCCGCGCCTACGACGGCAACTTGAACCGGGTGAACGCGTACCGAAAGGGCCCCGGCGAGGGGCTCGACGTGCCCGAGGACAAGTGAGGGACGGACCCGTGCAGATGGAAGTCATTCTCGAGAAGGGGAAGGAGCGGCGGCGAGTCCGGCTCGAAGCGCGCACGGGCGTCGCGACCGTCGGTCGACACCCGACCAACACTCTCCAGATCGACGAAGCGAACATTTCGCGCACGCACTTCCGCGTCCAGATGCGTGAGAGCAGACTCTACGTCGAGGACACCTCGACCAACGGGACGACGGTCGGGGGAAACTATCTGCATCGCGCGACCACGGAAGTGGCGTTCGGCACCCCGATCCTGGTCGGCGATTACTCGCTGCGCTTCTTGAACCCGAACGACCCTCCGTCCGTCGAGGTGGCCGACCAGGCGCACTCCGCGCCGGGCGTCGAAGCTCCGACGCCCGCCGAGGATCGCTCCTCTGTACGCCGGGACGCCCGTCCCGCAGAGGCCAAGCCGGAGGCGCGCCCCGATCGCTCCCCCGAGGCGAGCGTCGTGGTGCGTGCCGCGAACGTGGCCCTCCGGAAAGAGATCCACAAGCGGCTCCTCGAGTTCCTCGATCTGAGCACGATCGACGTGTCGCAAGCGAACGACCCCTCGCTCCGGCCGAAGGTGCTGAACGCGGCCCGGCAGATCGTCTCCTCTCTCGGCGACCGCATGCCCGCCAAGATGAGCGCCGACGCGCTCATCGGCGAGATCGTCGACGAGGCTGTCGGACTCGGTCCGCTCGAGCGCTTCCTCAGCGATCCGACCGTGACCGAGATCATGGTCGTGGATCCTTCCACGATCTACGTGGAGCAGAAGGGGCGCCTGACGCAGTCGGAGGTCAAGTTCACGGATGACGAGCGCGTCCGGGCCGTCGTCGAGCGCATCGTGACGCCGCTAGGGCGCCGTATCGACGAGTCCTCCCCGCTCGTCGACGCGCGCCTCAAGGATGGGTCCCGCGTGAACGCCGTCATTCGGCCCATCGCACTCCGCGGGACCGCGATCACGATCCGGAAGTTCTCCAAGATACCCCTGACGCTCGACAAGCTCGTGACCTACGGCTCGTTGCTCCCGGAGATGGGGAAGTTCCTCGTCCGATCGGTGATCGCGAAACGAAATATCGTCGTTTCGGGGGGTACAGGCAGCGGCAAGACCACGCTGCTGAACGTGCTCTCGGGCGCGATCCCCTCCCACGAGCGCATCGTGACGATCGAGGACGCCGCCGAGCTGCAGCTCCAGCAGCCCCACGTCGTTTCGCTCGAGACTCGCCCGGCGAACATGGAGGGCAAGGGGGAGTACTCGATTCGCGATCTCGTGAAGAACGCGCTGCGCATGCGCCCCGATCGCATCGTCATCGGCGAGTGCCGCGGAGGCGAGGCGCTCGACATGCTGCAGGCGATGAACACGGGCCACGATGGGTCGCTCACGACGACGCACGCAAACTCCCCGCGCGAGGCCATTGCGCGCATCGAGACGCTCGTGCTCATGGCGGGCGTCGATCTCCCTGTTCGAGCCATCCGCGAGCAAATCGCCAGCAGCGTGCATCTGGTGGTGCAGCAGAGCCGCCTGTCGGACGGGTCTCGCAAGGTGACCGCCATTCACGAGGTCGTCGGGATGGACGACGACGGCACGATCGCCCTCGTTCCGATTTACGAGTTCGCGCGGACCGACACGGGGCCGAAGGGCGAGGTCCTCGGCGAGTTCCGCGCGACGGGGTTCCTTCCTTCGTTCCTGAACGAGTTCGTGACGATGGGCCTCGTCAAGCCAGATGAGGCCTTCCTATGATTCCGCTTCCGGTACTCCGGTGGGTGGGAGCCATCGGAATTCCCCTGGGCCTGGTCTCGCTCCTGCATCTTCTATCGGATGACAACTTCTTCGCCGTCCGTTGGTTCAATCAGTACGTCCAGCTCCTGGACGGCTATATGCGTGAGCTCTACCTCAAGGGTTCGGCGCGAACGATCGCCATCGGTCAGCTCGTAGGCATTATCGCGGTCACGATCGCCGGCGTCGCCGTCGGCCTGCCCTACTGGTGGGCCTTCGCCGTCCTGATCGTCGCCGCCCCGATCGCGCAATTCATCAGCAAGAAGAAGAAGCGGCTCGAAAAGCTCGAGCTGCAGGTCGACGGCTTCCTGCTCGCGTACGCCAACACCCTGAAGTCGGTCCCGAACCCCTCCGCCGCGCTCTTCGGCGTCGTCGGGGTCTTGCAGAACCCGATTCGCCAGGAGATCGACAGGGCGCTCCGCGAGATCCGTGTCGGAAGCACTCTGGAACGCGCGCTGACGGACATGGCCGCGCGCGTTCGCAGCCGCACTCTCGACAACGGACTCTCGGCCATTCACATCGGCTTGCAGGTCGGCGGCAACCTTCCCCAGGTGCTCGCGACGACCGCGGGCGTGATGCGCGAGATGCAGCGACTCGACGGCGTCGTGCGCACAAAGACGGCATCGGGCCGCTCGCAGATCAAGGTGCTCGTCTGCTTCCCGTTCGCCCTCATGTGGGTGTTCAACTGGATCTCGCCGGGATACTTCGACCCGCTCGGTGCCTCGTACGTCGGGTACATCGTCTCGGCCGCCGCCTTCGCCTTCTGGATAGCGTCGATCGTGTCCGCCCGAAAGATCATGCAGGTGGACATATGAGACTGCTCGTCATCCAAGACGTGGCCTTCTTCTCGATCTTCACCGCGCTTTTCGTCGTGACGAGGGCGCTCGTCGTGGGCGCGCCGCCGTCGCCGCGCCTCGGACTTCGAGGTATGTGCCGGCAACGCAAGCTCGCCCAGCCCGGCATCTGGAGGAAGGTCGAACCCGTCGTGCGCTGGCTGGGCGCCCGGATCAACGGCCTCCTCGACGACAAGTATCGGGCCGAGCTCGACGCGAAGCTCACGCTCGCCGGCGACCCCCTCGGGCTCGTACCGGAGGAGTTTCTGGCGCTCTCCGTCCTCGCCGGGGCGGGCGGGCTC
>Ga0102924_1001755_pt1 | contig 24503 bp, 21 predicted proteins | sample PaiPotPPM11metaG_FD_80116 | JGI IMG/M metagenome (GOLD analysis project Ga0102924, IMG submission 80116) | Iron sulfur acid spring bacterial and archeal communities from Banff, Canada, to study Microbial Dark Matter (Phase II) - Paint Pots PPM... ...
ACGGTAAACAGTCCCTGAGAAACTCCCGACTTCAATGCCTCGTAAACGGTCTCCGGCTCGAGGGCCATAGGGACGGGATTCGCTTTGTAAGCTCCAGCGTCATAGAATTTGTCGTCGATCATGATCGTTATAGGCAGCAGATGCGCTTTGCCGTTCGAGGCAAGTTCGAGCAACCCGAGCGCGCGCGGCCCTTTGCTGACCTGACGGCGTTTGGCGTATTGAGCGAAGCCAGGCAGCCAGACCGCAAATACGAAGACCAGCGCGGGGATGACGGCGATCACGGCTTTGCGGTATAACCATGTGCGATAACTGATTTGAGAGGCTCCCATGGAAATCCCCATAGAAATCAATGATAAAGCCCCAGAGTTTACTTCGCTTGACCAGAACGGCGAGAAGATCTCGCTGAAAGATTACAAAGGCAAGTGGGTCGTGCTTTATTTTTATCCCCGCGCCGATACTCCCGGATGCACCATCGAAGCCTGCAGCTTCCGCGATTCGTTCCGCAGGCTTGAGAAGACCGGCGCAATTGTGTTGGGCGTTTCGCCGGATCAACCCAAAGCCCAAAAGAAATTCGAAGAGAAATACGATCTACCGTTCACGCTGATTGCGGATGCCGACAAGACCATCTGCAATGCCTACGGAGTGATCCAGGAAAAGAACATGTACGGGAAGAAAGTCATGGGCGTGGCGCGGACTACATTCATCATCGGACCGGACGGAAAGATCAGGCATATCTTCCGCAAAGTGAAACCCGAAGGCCACGCGGATGAAGTGCTCGAGTATTTAAAAGAAGCACAAAAGAGCGCAGCATAAACGTCCCTGTCGGTCGGGAGAAGTCAGCGTTCTAGGGATTGCCGGTACGGGCGAGGACGCCCGTACCTCCAAACTCCCTGCCTGCTGGGGTAAACACTACTGCTGCAGTTGCACCATGCCCGACGTGTTGGTGCCCGGATCGACTTGCAATGCGTAGCCTTGCGCACCCGAAATTGCGTAAATTACCAGGTCAGGACCGCCACTGTTATTGCCGTTAATCTGTGTTGTAATGCGCCCGCTACCACCGACTTGGTAGTTTCCCGCCAGCGCTCCGGGATTCGTAGCGCCGGTACCCGATTGTGAAGCATTCGCAAGCTCAACCAGCGTTAACTTACTGGCACCGTCAAACTGCAGGGTACCAACGCGGGCAAGGCCCTCAGGAAAGCTATTGAGGACATCCATTCCGTCCATTATCAACGCGAACTGCCCCTTCAGGCTCGCAGCAGAAAACGATGCGTTGGTTTGCAGATCGGCCGTGCCATCTTCAGCGGACGTTGTTGGGGTGTTATCGAGGAAAAAAGCACGCGATGGGCTGACCATCCAGAAAATCACTGGCGTTCCCGTGCTCAGGGTCACTTGCACGCGCCCTTGGGGGGAAGGGTTGCTGGTCGTTGTGGTCGGAGTTCCTGTGAACGTTGTCGGCTGCGAGACGCTTCCGCCCTCGGTTCCTTCTTGCATTAAATCCAAAGCACCCGAGCTGATGGTCGCGCCGCTGCCTGTAAATTGACCCACAGTGGCGAGGTCCGCGTAAAAGTTGAAGTCATCGCCTCTACTCCCGAACGCGTACGTACCCGCAAGGCCATTGCCGACGGCGCCGCTCTGCACTTCAGCGCTGCCCGAACCCACGGATCCGGAATTGCTTGCTAAGAGAACAAATTTCGCGCTGTTCACAATGTAGTACAAGAAATTTGTCTGGTATGGAGAGCTGTCAGTGAAGCTGCCGGTTCCGGCGCCGAAGCTCGTAGGAGTGCTGAAAGTTCCTGCGGTCAGGCTCAGCAAACTGCTGCTAACTGGGAAAAGGCTCTGGTCCATGCTTCCACTGGTCAGACTGCCGCTCGCAACGGCGAAAACCCCAACCTCAGAAGCGCTCGAAGAGCTCTGGGCGTCAACTTCCTGGTGCAACCGGAAAACAAACGTGCCGCTCGGAGCCGCGCTGATGGCAGTCGGATCCTGCAACTCCGCAGTCCCGGCCCCGGATGCGAAAACATCCGCCTCCATCAATTCCGCTTGGGAAGTGCTCGCGAGGGTGACCGCCAGGCTTATCTGCGTCGAACCGACCTCGACACCCAAACCGGTGGAACTGAGGAGTACCTGCCCGGTTCCGTCGCTCGCAATTGTGTAGGTGCCCGTCACCGAAGCTGTGCTCTGGATGGGGCCCCCGGTAAAGGCGCTGCTGGTGAACGCGTCAACGCCGGCCGTGATATTTCCCGCTCCATCCGCGGTTATTACTCCGGTTTCGCGATACGGGTAACTGTTCGCGTCCGCCAAAAAGCCGTGTATCTGATAGACGTAGGAGCCTTTAAAGCTCGCATTGGAGTAGTTTCCGGTTGAATGCGGAATGACTACTCCGCTGCTGCCGCATCCGGCGGCTCCGAGTAGTGAAGCAATTCCGGCGAGAAAACACAATTTGTAAAGAGATCTCGATATCAGCACGCACAGCTCCTTCTAAATTCGCACAACTCCGCGAATGCAAGAGTGCGAAGTCCCAGAAATGAGGATCTACTCCGGATTCTAACCCTGGATGTGAAGGAAAGTTGTTGCTGGGAAGTCAATTGATAACGGAAGTCACCTGATGAGGGGTCTATTCGAGGGCCACTTTTCCGGGCACGCGTGAGACCAGATTAGAGTTCACCCTTAGGCGCAGCCATGCGACCAGGCGATAGGCTAGCAGCCCCGCCAGTACAGCTCCATATTCCAATGGCTTGTGGATATCAGCTTTCACCAGCCACAGATAATGAATTACCCCGGCGATGGCACTCACGTAAATCAAACGGTGTAAGGCCTTCCAGCGTTTCCCACCCAGCCGTCGAATCCAACCACCGGTTGATGTAACGGCCAACGGAATCAGCAACACAAAAGCTGTAAATCCGACCGTGATGTACTTGCGCTTGACTACGTCAGCCAATATTTCATGGAGGTTGAAGAATTTATCCACCCAAATATATGCGCTGAAATGCAGGCAGCCGTAGAAAAACGCAAACAGCCCGAACATGCGCCGGAACTTGATCAGCGCAGGAACCCGTAGCAGCTTCCGCACGGGAGTGATTGCCAGAGTGATCAGTAAAAACCGCAGGGTCCAATCCCCGGTTTTGTGCTCCAGAGCCTCAACTGGATTCGCACCCAGCCCGACGCCCCAGGTGCTCATGTCGGAGGGATGGGCGCCAAAGAACCTCCACGCCAATAGACCCACAGGAACCAGGCAGGACACAAAAACCAGGATTTTGATGAAACGAATCATTCGGGAAAACCTGAGCCGGGTGACGACGCTGGCTAATAATTCTTAGCCAAGTCCAGTCCGGAATACAGTCCGGCGACCTGATCGTACCCATTAAACATTAGCGTCGGTCGTGGCCGGAACTCACCCAACCGATGCTCATAGGCCTGGCTGTGGTAGCGGTCCACATTTGGGTTCACGTTGGAATAAAACCCGAAGTCGTGAGGATTCGCCGCGTTCCAAGTGGTCAGCGGCTCGTGGTCCGTGAAGCTGATCTTCACGATGGCTTTCGGGCTCTTGAATCCATATTTCCACGGTACAACGAGACGAATGGGCGCGCCGTCCTGGTTGGGCAATGATGCGCCGTACATTCCGAAGCAAAGCAGTGTCAGCGGGTGCATGGCCTCATCCATGCGCAGACCTTCTACGTACGGCCAATCGAGAATTCGCTGCCGCTGTCCCGGCATTTGGCCGGGATCATTAATCGACGTGAACTGCACGAACTTTGCTTTACCGAGGGGCTCAGCGCGTTTAATCACCTCGCTCAGCGAAAATCCAACCCAAGGCACCACGATCGACCACCCTTCCACGCAACGGTGTCGGTAAATCCGCTCCTCCAGCGTCGCGAACTTCATGACGGCATCGAGGTCCCACTTCTGCTTCTTCGCCACCAAGCCGTCGACAGTGACTGACCATGGTCGGGTCTTAAAATCCTTTGCCAGCTTCGCCGGATCTTCTTTTTCCGTCGAAAACTCGTAGTAGTTGTTGTAATGGGACACGTCATTTAGGGGCGTGATTTTTTCGGTGGTGGACAAAGGGCTCTTTTGAATGCCATCGATCTTCTCGGTTGCGAGAGCCTCGGCAGAGGGGGCAACTAATTCCTTAATTCCAAGGCCGGCCACGATGGCGCTAAGCCCTACTCCCGCCAGAAAGCTGCGCCGGTTCAGATAGAGATCTCGTGGAGTAATCTCGGAAGAACGGATGTTAGCGGATTGTTTGATTAGCATCGCGAAGGACTCCCATTAGCCTTCTAGTTTAGTCTTTGCGAGCAAAAGACGATGTTCGGTGAGCCTATTTAGATTTCTGAGATTCGCGGAATACTAAAAAGTTACATTCCTGCCAAGGCGAAAGTCTATGGGCAGAGGAGGTTATGCTGGAGTCGCGCTTCATTGCCCAAGGCTGAGCAGCTCGCAGGTTCTCTGAATCAACTCCTGCTGCGCGGTATCGCGGGCCAGAAACTCAAAACCGTGGCGTAACCCGTCACGGTATCGGACTAGCGCGCGCAGTTTGAGCGGAGTTGCACCCCCGGGCAGAGCAAGCTCGAGTGTAGCGACCTCTCCAGCCTCTAATTGTCCGGTAAGAGTTACACCGATGCCATCCTGCCCCAGCTCTATCGACCGTCCCCACAGCTCGATGGGAGCGCCTGGGCGAAACACCTTTACCGAAACTCGTACGTCTAACGAATAACGGGGGTATCGGCGTAGCTTCTTCGGATCAGACCGGTCTGTGCTCATCGGCTCGGCGTCTCGTTTCAAGAACTAGACCGCAGACCTCAAGAACCACTCCTACGTTCTACGATAATGATCGCGAGTTAGTACCTCAAGCCTTGGCACCAGCAGAGTAATGGCTCCAGTTCTCACTGCTGGCTTGAGGAAATATACAGTGATTACGTGGCTGTCGGGCGTGCGAACCGGACGGAGATGGTTGAACTTCCGGCCCGCGGCTGGCGTATCCTAAGTGGAGGACGCATATGTTTTGCAATCGTTGTGGAATGCAATTACAGCCCGAGTTCAATCTCTGCCCAAAATGCGGCGCTCCAGTGGGCATCAGCTCGGCCCCTGCGGTCCCGACCGGAAGGCTGCAGCGCCATCTGCGCACGCTTGGTATTTTGTGGATTGCGGTAGGCGTGCTTTGGATTATTCCGTCGCTTGTGCTCATGGGGCTTAGCCATGCTCCGCACATCATGATGGGAGATGAGATGTTTACACATGCGTTCATGCCACCAATGCTTCTCTCGCTGGGTGTAGTTTTCCTGGCTATCGCCGCGGGCGGAATTCTTGTCGGCTGGGGGTTGATGAACCACGAACGCTGGGCGCGAATGACAGCTATCGTGCTCGGAATTCTGGCGCTTTTCCATCCGCCATTTGGAACAGCCCTCGGCATCTACACATTGTGGGTTTTGCTGCCCGCGGACGCCGCGGCCGACTACGATCGGATGTCACAGGCCTGAGCCGAAGTAACCAAGGTGAGTCTAATCTCCCGCAGCTGTGACCGTCCTGCATGGTAAGGTGAGCAGCAGCAGCCCAGAATGCATCTAACGCGTCGTTCCATTTTCAACCTTGCCTTGAGAATCTCTGGGACACGCTGCGTATGTTTCCTGCTGGCTTTGGCGATCTCTTCGCCAGCGCAGACCTCGCCGCCGGAACGCCCCCCCGATAGTCGTTCGCTTACAGTTGTTGTGCTCGATGAAAATGGCGTTGTGGTCCCTGAAGCGCGCGTCCGCTTGGAAAGTCCGTCCAGATCATGGCACTGCGAAACCGATCTTGCCGGTCATTGTAAATTTGCCAATGTTGCGGGAGAAGCCTGGCAGCTCCGTGTGGATAAAGAAGGTTTTTACGCCTTTTACTTGAAGGACGTTCGGAACACGGGCACGCTCGAAATCGAGCTGCATCATCAACAGGAAGTCCAGGAGAACGTCAATGTCGTGGAATCGGTCCCTGCAATCGATCCCGCACAGGTTTCTTCGCAAGAAAAGCTTAGCGGCATTGACATTCTAGACCTGCCTTATCCAAACACCCGCGACTATCGTTATGCCTTGAATTACATTCCCGGAGTTGTACTAGATCAGAACGGGCAGCCGCACGTTGCAGGATCGGAAACCTACGAGACCTTGGTGCTGCTCGACGAATTCAACGTCACCCAGCCTGCCAACGGCCAGCTGCTGGTGCGCCCAAGCACCGACGCCTTGCGCCAGGTGACGGTCGAGACTAGTCGCGTTTCGGCTGAATACGGCAAGGGGCCGGCCGGGGTCCTCTCGCTTCAGACTGGTATTGGCGATGATCATTACCGGTTCGCGGCCACCAATTTCGTGCCCTCATTTCAATACAAAAGCGGTTGGGCATTCAACAAAGTTGATCCCCGGTTCACCGTGTCCGGACCGATTGTAAAAGGAAAGCTATGGTTCTTTGACGCGCTGGATGGCGAATACGACAAAGTGATTATTCCTCAACTGCCACCGAATGCTAACAGCGACATTGTGTGGCGCGGAGGCAACCTCGCCAAAGTGCAAGCTAACGTAACTACTCACGACATTGTTACCGGCAGTTTTCTGCTCGACTGGTTGCACGACGATCATCAGGGATTTTCTACCCTCGCACCCCCAGCAACCCGCCCTAAGGACAGTGAGAATGTTTACGTTGCCTCGGTGAAAGAGCAGCATACTTTTTCCGGAGATACTCTGTTCGAAGTGGGCTTTGCCTTCGACCAGTATGGACTGCAGCAGGCGCCGATCGGAGCGGAGCCGTATGCGAATACTACGGAGGGCACGATAGGAAACTATTATCTTCGAGCCGACACGACCGCTCGACGCTCGCAGGTGCTGGCAAATTTCTATGTCCCACAGCAATGGCACGGCCGTCACGATTTAATTTTTGGCACTGATTTGGAGCATTTGTCGTACGAACAATTATTTGAGAGATCTCCGGTTTCAACGTTGCGCCAAGGCGATACCCTGGCTCCGAATACAACTTGCCTTACATCGGTCCCGCCCAATCCGTCACCTTGCGCGCTTTATTCTGCGTTTCTCGGAGCCGCGCCATCCACTATTTACAACGGCGAAGCCAGTGCATACATTCAGGACCGCTGGGCTCCCATATCACGTCTTCTGATTGAACCCGGCGTTCGTTTCGACTGGGACCAGATAGTCCGCCGCCCACTGTTTTCGCCGCGGCTGGCCGGAACCTATGTGCTCGACAATTCTGGCAACACGAAAATTTCAGCCGGCATCGGCGTAATCTACGAATCGACTCCCTTGTCCCTAATCGCAGCGCCGCTGCAAGGCTCGCGACACGACTATTTCTTCAATCCAGACGGAATCTTGACCCGGTCGGTTTTGACCACGTTCTCTGTCGATCACAACACACTGTTGGCGCCGCGATATATCAACTGGAGCATCGCGCTCGAGCGTAAACTTCCCGCGCAGATTTTTCTGAAAACAGAATTCCTCAAACGCGACAGCAAGGACGGCTTTGTCTACAACACCTTTGCCGGTGGCGGTGCCACAGATTTTCTGCTTCAGAACACCCGTCACGATCACTACTACTCATTCAAAGTGGACTTGCGCCGCACCTTCCGCGAGCGATACTCCGTGAACGCTTCCTATACTCGGTCCAGATCTACTTCGAACCAGGTGCTGGATTATTCTCTCGACGACCTTCTCAGCAGTGCGCAAGTTTCCGGTCCGTACGGATGGGACTCGCCCGACCGCTTCATCTCCTGGGGGTTGGTTCCTCTGATCAAGGGCTTCGATCTTGCCTACTCACTTGAAGCTCGCACGGGATTCTCCTTTCCCGTGATCAACCAGCAGCAACAATTGGCCGTGCCTCCGGGCACATATCGGTATCCGAGATACTTCACGCTCAATCCGCATATTGAGAAGCGTTTCCACGCGAAGGGTTTTTATTGGGCACTGCGTGGCGGGTTTGACAATATTACCAACAGCCAAAACCCTTACACCGTGGATAACATTCTCGGCTCTCCACAGTTTCTGCGTTTCAGCAACTTCGACCGCCGCGCATTCTCCGCACGTATCCGCTTTTTAGGAAGAAAATAAACACCGAGCGTTCAGAGTTCCTGACGTGAACCTTCTGACCAGATCGGAATTTCTTACTTACGCGGGTCTGAGCGCCATTCGGCTAAGTTACAGAAAATACAATCCCGCTCAGTCTTGGCATGGCAAATGCAAGGTAAACAGGTGAAATCGATCTTACGGAGGTGACCTAATGCGAGCTGAAACGCAAGATTGGCGTGCGCTCTCTGAAGCCGCAAGCCGTGAGCAAGATCCGGAAAAACTCATTCAGTTGGTGGAAGAACTTAACCGCACCCTGCTTCGCCGTGAGCTGGAAACCAAACGGCGGCCCGCCGCAAATTAGTTCTACAATGCTACTTCGTCTTGCAATTCTTTAGCTGCAAGCAGTCCAGCTACGTGCAAACTTATCTTGATTGGTGGACAATAGTTCAGTAGTCAGTGTCTAGTGATCAGTGTCGTTACTGCGTTACGTAGTTTTTACTGACCACTAGCCACTGATCACTGACGAACGCCTCATTGCATCTTTGCGGTCGAACAAATCATCTTTCATTTTGGAGGAAGAATTATGGCACACGAAGTACCCCCATTGCCGTACGACTACTCTGCCCTGGAGCCCGTGATCGACACCCAGACAATGAAACTTCACCATGACATGCATCACGGCGCTTACGTGAAAAATCTGAACGCCGCGCTGGAGAAGCATCCTAACCTGCAGTCTAAAAGCGCGGAAGATCTCATTCGCGACCTGAGTTCGGTTCCTGAGGACATTCGCGCCGCAGTCCGCAACAACGGCGGCGGCCATGTGAATCACTCCATGTATTGGAAGATCATGAAACCGAAAGGTGGCGGGGACCCGAGTGGTCCGATTGCAGAAGTTATCAAGAAGAGCTTCGGCAACTTCAACGATTTCAAAACCAAGTTCAACGATGCGGGCGTCAAACAATTCGGCAGCGGGTGGGCATGGCTCGCAGGCAAGCCAGGCGGAGAAGTGCAGATCATCAGCACGGCGAACCAGGATAATCCGCTGTCCCAGGGCCTTTATCCGATCTTCGGCAATGACGTATGGGAGCACGCCTATTACCTGAAGTACAACAATCGCCGGCCGGAATATCTCGCCGCGTGGTGGAACGTGGTGAACTGGGAAGAAATCAACCATCGTTACGAAGCATTCAAGTCGGGTAAGTTAGAACCCGCGCTAGCCGCTCGTTAATTAGTCTGCGGAAGGAATGTTTGTGGAGGCGGGCGTCCTCGCCCGCCTTTTCTCTTACTCAACCGTTAGGAATTTCAGCATCCAACTTCAGCCATGCCCATCGATGTCTTAATTGTTGGCGCCGGAGCCGCCGGGCTTTCCGCCGCGCTCGAGTTGAGTCGAGCCGGACTTCGTGTGGAGATTCTAGAAGCTCGTGACCGCGTCGGCGGCCGCATTTTTACTGCACACGATCCAACGCTCAATCACCCCATCGAACTCGGAGCCGAGTTTATTCATGGCTTACCGCCAGAAATTTGGGTTCCGGTACAGCAGCACAAATTGAAGGGGACAGAAGTTGAAGGCGACATGTGGTGCTCAATTGATGGCCGCCTTCAGAAGTATGATTTCTTTGCTCAGGCCGACCAAATTCTAGAAGCCATGGATGCGGATTACAGTCATTCTGACGACGACCGCAGCCGCGACGAATCATTTCTCGATTTTCTTGCGCGCCGCTTCCCGGGAAAAGATCACGACGAAGCCAAGCAATGGGCCACCGGCTACGTGAGCGGATTCAATGCTGCCGATCCTGGCTTGGTGAGCGTCCGCTGGCTCGTGGACAGCCGCCGCGCGGATGAGCGCATCGAAGGTGACCGAGCCTTTCACATTGCTGGGGGTTATGAAAAACTCCTAGACGCTTTCATGGAAGAGTTGAACGGTCGAAATGTCTCGATTCACAAGAACACGATCGTCCGCAGGGTGAAGTGGAGCGCTGGCTCGGTGGAGATTGTCGCACGCAGCCAGCAACAAGAGATCCGGTTTGCGGCCGTGCGTGCCCTCATCACTCTTCCGCTCGGAGTCCTTCAGAAGAACAATTTCGTCCGCTTTCAACCTGACTTGCCCTCGAGGAAGCGAGCTGCACTTGAAAAGCTCGCCATGGGAAAAGTTGTACGCGTCACTTTGTGCTTTCGTGAGCGCTTCTGGCAAGACCTGCGCGGCACAACTGATTCCGGGACACTACGTAAACTGAGTTTTCTTTTTTCTCGCGATAATTTCTTTCCTACCTGGTGGACGCAAATGCCCGAGCCGGTGCCGATTATCACGGGATGGGCTCCGGCTAAGTCCGCCGAAAACCTTGCAGGAATGAGCAAGGATGCAATCGTCGATAAAGCAACCCAATCTTTAAGCAAGCTGCTGCGGCTTAATGAGTCGAACGTCCAATCGCAGCTGACTGCCTCGTATTTCAACGACTGGGATTCTGACCCATTTTCGTGCGGTGCATACAGCTACGTAAGAGTCGGAGGTGAAGGATGCCAGCAAGTTCTCGGCTCTCCGATTTCCAACACGCTGTTCTTTGCCGGCGAAGCGACTGATACCTCCGGTCACAACGGGACAATCCACGGCGCCATCGCCAGCGGCCGTCGAGCCGCGCAAGACATCCTCAAGCCGAAGTAAAAGCCACTGGCAGCAAACGCCAGAGTGGCGGGCATCTCCGCAACTATTGGACCATTTCGGGGTTGAAACCAATGTGGCTTCCCCAGGCTGAATAGCCGGGAAGCCTTCCGGACCGCAGGTTTAAAGGACGTTGTTTGGGTCCGGACGGGAGAAAGCATGTCTTATCTAAAATACATAGCGATGGTGGGGGTGTTGTTCTTTGTTGCTGCAAGCGCGTCGGCACAGGTTTCGATTGGCGTAGGCGGCGGCTACGGTTACTCCGATTACGGATACGGGGCACCGCCGGTCTGCAGTTATGGCTACTACGACTACTATCCGTATGCTTGCGCCCCTTACGGCTACTACGGGCCAAGCTACTTTGTCGGCGGCGTATTTATCGGCGCCGGCCCTTGGTATCACGGCTATTACGGACGCGGCTACTATGGCGGTCGCGGATACGGCTACTACGGAAACCGTTACTACGGAAATCGCTACTACGGCCGTTCGGGATACGGCGGACGCGGATATTACGGACATGCTTATAGCGGACGCGCTTACGATGGCCGTTCCGGTTATGGCGGCGGATATCGAGGCGGCTACGCAGCCAACAACTATCATGGCGGCTACTCCGGCGGAGGTCGCGGTGGCTACTCAGGGGGTGGTGGTCACGGGGGCTACGGCGGTGGAGGGTTCCACGGTGGCGGAGGCGGCGGCGGTCGCAGGTAACTTACTTTTCGCGGGGTCGGACCTGGGGGTCGACCCTTGTTGTGAGGGTTTTAAGAGCGCCGGAAGAGCGTGCAGACAATTCGGAATGCTTCTGAGCGTTAGTGTTGATTAACTCCCGCTTCGCGATTTTTTTCCCCAACCAACCGCAGGACGCGTGAGAGATCAAATAGAGCGAACAACTAATCGGTCGGCGTGCGCATTGATCCGCCCTTGATGTACCGGTAAAACCTGACCGCGCCTCGCCGTTTCCAATATTGCGCATCGTAGCTGTCGGTTCCAGGACCGTGCCGCAGATAACTGAAGAAAACGCTCTGCGCCGGATTGACCACGATCCCAACATGCCCACGCCAGACCACTAGATCCCCTGGTTGAGGATCGGTCACGCGCCGAAAATCATTGGTTCCTCGATAAAGGTCAGAAGAACTGGCATACGGGTAGGAGAAGCCCGCCCGATCATATATTGCATGCACCAGGTGGGAGCAATCGCGCATACGACTGGAGCGCCAATCGAGCGCAGCGGCAATTACCGAGAGACCATCGTCCAGCGTGAACGTATCGGGAGCGTACTCTCGATTTGTATGCACAGCCGAACTGTGCCCCAAGTCTCAGCCTTCTGAGCTAGAGACGAGGAGAGCGAGAACGCCCAAAGAACGAGCGCCGCCGTCACAGGTTTTCGAACGAAAAGCATGCTTACCATTCTGATGCGGTTTGTGGCTGGAGCGCAGGTTACGCAGGTGTTACGACGAACCGATTGAGTCCAGGGCCCTACTGTGTCCCTTTGCATTGCACACCAGTTCGAATACGGCATCTTCGGCAGCCAACCATCTAATGCTCCCGAACGAAAGTTCCAGCATTCCTTAATTCCAGCGATGCTTTCGGCTCACCTATATGAGGATCGAGGCGTGCGAGAATGCTGCTGGAGATATGACAAAGGGGCACAAGAACCAGGACCAAGCCGCACGCAAAGATCTTGGGAACTTCCACGGGATGTGGCATACCGGCTTCGCATCGCATTTTCGCGCCGCCGGTTCCCGGTATTCTAAAACCAAGTACAATCCGCTGAACGCTTTCTTGCCAGGCCATCTCGCAGCCTGGATTCCACACGTTGTCCGCTATTGGTTTCACAAAAAGCACCCGTTCCGCGACTACACTACGCCCGGCAAGAGCTCGGGCATTTTTCCAATTGCTGATCGCGCGACCCTGAGCCTGGTAGGCGACTGGGGAACGGGAACCGATGAAGCGCAAAATGTTGCGGATTGCGTCCAGCAATTCAAACCCGACTACACCATTCACTTGGGCGATGTGTATTTCGTGGGCGACGAATGTGAGATAAAGGAAAACTTCCTGGGTGAGCCAACCAGTCCCTATCCGCCGGTGAAATGGCCACAAGGCAAACTGGGCAGCTTTGCTATCAGCGGCAATCATGAAATGTACGCGCGCGGCAACGGTTACTTCGACGCAATTCTGCCGAAGATGGGACTACGAAAATCCGGTGGTGATTGGGGCGACGGCCAATGGGCGAGCTTTTTCTGTCTGGAAAATAAGTATTGGCGAATTATTGCGCTCGACACTGGATATAACGCGACCGGGTTTGACTGGGGCAAGATGCCAGTATTTGAAAAGAGCAAATGGCTTCGCAAGTCAGTTCGGTTCAAGCCGCGCTGCACATTTCCCGATCCACTCCTTTCATGGCTTCGGAACGCCGTGAACCCGGATGGCGACAAACGCGGGCTGCTGCTTCTGACGCATCACGGTTGCTATTCAGCATTCAGCGATTGGTACCAGATTCCTGCCAAACAATTGGCGCAGGTGATTCACCGGCCGGTGATCTGGTTTTGGGGACATGAGCACAAGCTCACGATTTATGAACGTTACAATGTGCGCGATGGAATTGAGGCCCATGGGCGCTGCATTGGACACGGCGGAATGCCGGTTGAGCGCGGCAAGGCGCCTGACATCGAATGTCCGTGGCTCGCTTGGGACAATCGCCGTTACAACAACGGCGAGAAGATCGATGTGGGTTTTAATGGTCACGCAAATCTATCTTTGGTTGGACCCGAACTCCATGTCGAATACGTAGATTTGAATTGCACGCCGTTGCTGACGGAAGATTGGCGTGTCGATTTAACGTCGGGCGAACTCCAAGGTCCGAAGTTGAAGAAAGTGCTGCAAGATCTCTCTTTGCATTTTCGTCCGATCTTTCCGAGCTAAGGCGCGGTTTTGCCTGGTTATCTCCCTGAGGATGGCTTCGCCCGAGAATCAGCCGATGGTTGGACTACTTCTGCTCGGCTTTTTTCTCGGCAGCCTTCTTCTGCGCCTCTACTGTCCAAGGCGGGACGATGCTATTTTCGCGTGCATAAGCTACGACTTGGCCGAGGTGCTCGTGGGCGTCGGCGACCAAAATGTACACTACGTCACCGGCATTGGCTTGCGGACCGAGTTTCGGCAAAAGTTTTGCGAAATCGGCGTTGCTCATGCCATTGATAGTCTTCTGCGTGAACTCCCAGGTTCGGTTCAACTCATCGACGATCTTGGCTTTATCGGTCGTCGATTTTTCATATGTCTTTCCGTCGAATCCTGCCGGAGGCGTGGCTCCTCCGAGAGCAAGAATCTGATAGCGCTCGCCCGCAACGTGCAGAAAAACCTCCGCAAAGGAACGCGAGTCCGCTGAGGGACGCCATGTGAATTTATCGGCTGGAACCACGTTTGCAAGGTCCACGAATTTTTTCTGCACAACTTGAAGGTCGGCCAGCGACTGTGCCTTCATGTCATAACCAGGGGCAGTGTGGTCGGCGGTGGCAGCCGTGTCCGGATTCTGCGCCGACGCACCGATCGCGCCAGCACTGAGGCCCAACAAAACCAGCACGAATCGTAGAAGAACTCTGTTCATGGGATCCTCCGAGAAAAAGACAGCTTGGTTAGACGGGAAAGATGCAAAATGGTCACCGTTGCCATTGGACAATTTTCGACTGTATTCTCGGCGGGGGGATTCGCTATCGGCCCAAGTACAGTCTTGCACGAAATGGTCGGGGAGAGAGGATTTGAACCTCCGACCCCCTGGTCCCGAACCAGGTGCTCTACCAGGCTGAGCCACTCCCCGACATGGTCTGCGCCGCGAGGCGGCACAGAGCGAGAGAAACAACCTCCAAATTATACATCGCTGGTTCTGCCGGCTCGTGAATGAAGTGAGCCAGTAAGGTCTGACCAGCAATGGATCAATTGCGTCCACATCCATCGCCAGATGCCGACAAGTACGATCAGAAATGGACTGTTTGCATCCACTTCTGCCAGCAGCCGAGCCCGAACGATTCGTTGGCTTTCGGCCCCTTGCTCTATATCGGTGGTCGGCCGCATGGTCGCGGTTCGCAGCATTGTGTGTTGCTATACTTGCTTAGCTCGCGACAGCATTCAACGGAATGACCGTCTTCACCTCCAAGGTTCTATACACACCTCTGCGGAGGATTGACAACGCGTTGGTGTCAGTTGAGAACGGCGTTGTCGTAAGTGTGGCCTCACGCAATGACTCGGAAACCGCCCAAAAGACGCGTGTGACCGACTTCGGCGATGGCGTCTTAGCCCCTGGGTTCTTTGATGTGCACATTCATGGCGGGGTCAATTGCGATGTAATGCGGGGCAGCGCCGCTGAAATGAAGAAGTTCGAAACATTTCTGGCGCGCCACGGAGTCACCAGTTATTTCCCAACTACGGTGACCGCATCTCTGGACGTGACCCTCACTGCACTAGAGCGGTTGGCGGGGGCGATCGAGGGTGCGGAGAAGAATAGTTCGGGCGGGGCGCGGCCACTGGGCATTCACTTAGAGGGTCCTTTTCTCAGTCATGCGAGACGCGGCGTGCATCCGCCGGGCGATTTAATTCCTCCGAGTATAGGAGTTTTTGACAAGCTCTGGCAGGCGGCGCGCGGCCATGTACGCATGATGACGATTGCTCCGGAGTTGGATGGCGCCTCGGAAGTGATTTCCGAAGCCAGCCGGCGCGGAGTTTGCGTCAGCCTGGGTCATTCTGATGCGGACCTCGAACAAACTCGTCGTGGAGTCAATGCCGGCGCCAGACACGCGACGCACACATTTAACGCTATGCGTCCGCTTGATCATCGTAAGCCGGGGATCCTTGGCGAGGTGCTGACCAACCCAAGGCTCAGCGCGGACGTGATTGCCGATGGAATTCACGTCGACTCGACGGTTATAGATCTTCTATTCCGGGCCAAAGGTATTGAGAATTTTGTGCTGATTACAGACGCGATCTCCGCCACTGGCATGCCCGATGGTCGCTATCAACTGGGAACGCTGGAAGTGGAATTAAAAGACGGGAGATGCCTGCGCGACGGTAACCTCGCGGGCAGCGCGCTGACCATGGATCGCGCCGTACGCAACGTGATGAAATTTGCGGGGTTAGATTTGCAGCAAGCGGTGCGGGCGGCGACCGCGAATCCAGCGAAAGTCGTCGGTATCCCGAAAAAGGGAAGCATCGAGCCCGGAGGGGATGCAGATTTTGTAGTCCTGACGCCGAGCGGAGAAGTCCGAGCCACGATTGTGAAAGGCATGGTAGTTCAGTAGCTAAGGAAGGAGAGCGATGCCAGACAAAGGCGGATTTCCTCATTACATGCTCAAGGAAATTTTCGAGCAACCCAAAGCGCTCGAAGAAACGATTGCTCCACGGGTATCGCGCGAAACGGCGGAGGTACGGCTGGCGGAAGAAGTGCGAATCGGCACCGAAGAACTGCGCTCTATACGCCGCGTAAATATTGTGGCGTCCGGAACCAGCCGCCACGCGGGCATTGCCGGTCAGTTTATGTTTCAGGAGCTGGTACATCTCCCGGTGGATGTGGATTACGCCAGCGAATTCGAATACCGCAATCCAATGATCAGCCGCGGTGAAATCACGATCGTGATTACGCAGTCCGGCGAAACCGCTGACACGACCGCAGCGCAGCGCGAAGCGCAAAAGAAAGGCTCGCGCACGATTGCGATCTCGAACGTTGTGGGCTCGACCATCGCGCGCGAGGCGGATGGCGTTCTTTATACACACGCCGGCCCGGAAATCAGCATCGCTTCCACCAAGGCGTTCACGGCACAAATGGCTGTCCTGTTTCTTTTCGCGGCGTATCTGGCGCAAGTTCGCGGAGCACTTTCGGAGAGCGAACGGCGAAAGTGGATCGCAGAACTTCTCGCCCTTCCGAAGAAGACGGAAACAGTTCTCGAGCAAGCGGCGCAATGCCAGCAGCTTGCCGACCGCTTCCATAAGTTCGAGAGCTTTCTTTTTTGCGGTCGGGCAATTCATTATCCCGTCGCCATGGATGGCGCGTTAAAGCTGAAAGAAGTTTCGTACATTCACGCGGAAGGCTATCCCACCGGCGAAACCAAGCACGGCCCGATCGCTATGATCGATGAAAGTTTGCCGATCGTTATCATCGCGACCTGTGACCGAAACGATGCCGGATCGGTGGTGCGTTACGAGAAGAACGTCGCCAACATACGCGGCTTCAAACAGCAGTCGGCGCCGGTAATTGCTATTGCCACTGAAGGGGACACAGAACTCCCCAACCTGGTGGACCACACGATATTCGTTCCGCATACGCCCGAGTTGCTCTCGCCAATTCTTGAGATTGTTCCGCTGCAGTTGTTTGCGTATTACATGGCGGTGCGAAAGGGTCTGGATGTGGACCGGCCCAGGAATTTGGTGAAGTCGGTAACCTTGGAATAGGAATAGCGCGCTAGTTGGGTTTGCGGTTCTTCGCGTTGGCGAAATGGCGCAGCAGAACGGCTTCACTGAGCGAGTTGTACTTTTCTAGCAGCGACTCGGCTTGCGCGCTCCGCAGTTTTTTGCCAGTCGGCCGGGGATTCTCTCCCGGCTCAGATCCGGTCGTCATTACCTGAACATAGAACCACAAAAAGTGGCGCATCTGGTCGAGTGCCGACTTGAGCAGTTCGAGCGATTCGATTTCCGGTAGCCCTGCCAGACTCTCCATCAATTCCGGATCATTCGGCGCTTGCATGGCGGCGCAATTGAGTTCATGTTGAATCGCGCGCAAATCTTCAGTCACGCGCAACATGCGCACATGGACATCGTCGAGGTAGTCGTCGTTGGTCATCCCCGCACTTTCTAGGACGCACTCACCATCTCATCCAGCATGGAAAGCAAGAAGATGTCCCATGTCCATGCGCTTTCGTAATTCGGTTTGAGAGCCTGAAGGATCGCTGTAATCAGAGGTATTGGCCCCTGAGAAAATTGCGTAGTTCCTTCGAAAGGCGCGTCAACACTGGGGTTTCTGGGATCTATGCTGGAGTACGTGTTGTGGGTTTGAGATTCGGAGCTGTGGGATTCGCGAGTTTCGGGAGGCCTCAGCGCGTCGCACAAAAGGCCAGTACAGAGGTAATGGGAGTGATCGCAAAAGCCCTGAGATGGCCTCAGGGCTTTGCATATACCGGACGATGTCTGCCACTGAAACGATAGCAGAAAGCAAAAGCCCCGGTAGTCATCCGGGGCTGTACTTGGTACTGGACGTCGCCTGCAAATCTAATGATAGCGCGTCGACCGGGGTTTGGTGTGCCCACCCTTTGAAAACCGCAAAGGGTGGGGCAGCCTCAGTGTTGAAAAGGAAAGGGTGGGCCAGCCCGCCAACATACCGGCGAAAAAAAGGGCGCGACTTCTCGCGCCCTTAATTCTGCAATTTGAGTTCTCAGTTGTGACAAAACCAAAGCAGATTCCTCACCGCTAAAGCGGTTCGGAATGACATCTATTTAGGTTAGTCTCTGACCCCATCCAAGAACGCCCTTAACTTCCGAGACCTGGACGGGTGCCGCAATTTCCGCAGCGCCTTGGCTTCGATTTGGCGGATGCGTTCGCGAGTGACTGCGAACGACTGGCCAACTTCTTCGAGGGTGTGCTCGCTGCCGTCTTCGAGGCCGAAGCGCATCTTGATGACTTTTTCTTCGCGTGGCGTCAAGGTGCGGAGCACGTGCGAAGTCTGGTCTTTCAGGTTGACGTTGATCACCGCCTCGGCGGGCGAGACCACGGCGCGGTCTTCGATGAAGTCGCCAAGGTGCGAATCTTCTTCTTCGCCGATCGGCGTTTCGAGAGAGATCGGTTCCTGAGCAATCTTCAAGACCTTGCGGACTTTCGCGACCGGAATATCCATACGCTTGGCGATTTCTTCCGACGTGGGCTCGCGTCCCAGCTCCTGCACCAGCTGCCGCGAAGTGCGGATCAGCTTGTTGATGGTCTCGATCATGTGCACCGGGATACGAATGGTACGCGCCTGATCGGCAATTGCACGAGTGATTGCTTGCCGAATCCACCACGTGGCATAAGTTGAGAACTTATATCCACGGCGGTATTCGAACTTGTCGACGGCTTTCATCAGGCCGATGTTGCCTTCCTGAATCAGGTCGAGAAACTGCAGTCCGCGATTGGTGTATTTCTTCGCGATTGAGACCACCAGTCGTAGGTTAGCCTCGATCAGCTCGCGCTTCGCATACTCGGCGTCCATGTCGCCCTGAATGAGTTCGCGCTGCGTGCGCTTGAGTTCCTGGAACGCGACACCGACTTCTTGCTCGAGCTTTTCAAGCTCGGAGTGGATCATTCGCGACTGGCGCTTGTACTCTTTGCGCTGGTCGTCGGAGCGTGTGGCCTCGGCTTTCTTTTCCAGGTTCTGGGCCTGGCGGTCGAGTGAACGCATGGTATCAACCGTCTTATTCAGGCGCTCGATCAGCCGCTTGCGTTCCACGTTGGTGAAGCCGAGCTCGCGAACCGCCTGCGAAACTCCAATTACCGCACGTGCCAGATGATTACGAAGCCGGCGATAGGGTTTGGGATTTTTCTTCTGCGAGACCTCGGCGAACTTTTCCTGCACCTGCATGGCTTTTTTGTAAGCCTTGGCAAGTTCATCGATCTTCCCGGTAAAGTCGTTCAGGCGGGCCTGCACGATTTCGTCGGTGATCTCTTCCTCGTCGAAGGTGACCACTTCCTTAATGGAGCGGACGCCTTTCTTGAGGTCCTCGCCCATGGCGAGCAGTTCACGGATTACGATTGGCGACCGCGAAAGCGCCTTGAGCACGCGGTTCTGGCCGCGCTCTATTCTCTTAGCGATTTCAACTTCACCTTCGCGGGTGAGCAGCGGGACCGTTCCCATCTCGCGCAGGTACATGCGGACAGGATCGTTGGTCTTCTCCATCGCGCCGGGAGTGAGGTCGAGTTCAACATCGTCCCCAGCCTCTTCGGCTTCTTCTCGGTCGAGAGCGGTCGAGGGCAGTTTGGGCCCCTCGAGTACATCAATGCCTTGCGTACCAATGGTGGTCAGCAGATCGTCCAGGTCTTCGGGAGAGTGCACATCGTGCGGGATGAGGTCATTGACCTGATCGTAGGTGAGATATCCCTTCTCTTTGCCTGTGTCGATAAGCTTTTTAATGTCCTCGAATTTATCGTCTAATGCCAAGACGGATTGTCCTCTTCGTCCTCGTCCGGATTGGATTCATGTTATTTCCTATCGGACGAAAGTGAGATGTGTTTTAGTTAACGGTGGGACGCGCAATGGCGAGCTGGACGCCGGCACAAACCCTGAAATTTTAGCAGAAAGCGGCCGCGAAAAGCAGCTTAGCCCCTGAGACTTTGTTTTTTCGTTTTGCCGCGCTGTTCGGGCCCAGGTACCCACGCTCTTCCCTTTGTCCCTTGCCGTTAATAATTAGATGGTGAATAGGGGTTTTTAGTTTCAGGGGGTTGGGGCGTAGACAGCCGTGTTCGATAGCTGAATTCCCGGTTTATTTGAAGAATTCGCCCATGTCTGGGGCTGAGGCTGCGGCGCCGGGGAATGAGTTTATCCCTAGGGTCGAGAGCACTAAGCGCAACGTGGACTGGTGCTGGTAGAAGGTCGAGCTGTGGTATCCGCTTTTCACCTTTGGTCCGACGATCACGAACGGAACATGGCCGCCACCGTGCGATAAATCGCTAAGGTCGCCTTCGTCGAAAACAATAATGAGAATTCCTCCAGATTGAAAAGCACTGCTCTTGATCAGAGGATCGATGTTGGTGCTGAGCCACTGGTCGGCGGCGGGGAGAGTTCCGTCGTGAGCATCGTCCAGGACATTCGGAACTATGAACGAGAAGTCCGGCAGACTGTCGCTCGCCAGGTCCGAAGAAAATTGCGAAAACGGAACTACGTTGTTGGCCTGAGCGGTGCCGACCACGTCGTGGAGATACACGAAGGGATCATGGTGTTTGAAGTAGGGATAAACGTCTCCACCGGTATAGCCCGTCTTCGGCAGACTCTCGGCGTAGCTGCGCCACGTCTTGCCCGCCTTCACAATTTCGCGAACCACGTTGTCATCAGAGACGGTTCCTGAGAAGGCGTTATTGAGGGACTCGATCCGGCCGGTGGTCAGCATAAAGTAGTTCGGGATCGAAGGATGCGCGTCGGCGTAGTATTGCGCGCCCAATGCGTATTGGGTCGCAAGGCCGTTCAGGTAAGGCATGGCAGAATTGCCGATCACATCGGAGAAGCTGTGGTTCTCTTCAACCAGGAGAAACACACGGGCCGAAGCCGGGGGAGGTGTCCCGTGGCTTGAAGAGGAGGAGCCGCACCCCACCGCCAAGCCGGCAAGAATTGTGAGTACAAGCAAGCGTTTGAAAACCTGCATAGCTGTTTTTGGATGCTGGCCCGAGGCAAGGTGCAAGGCTGATTCGTAAATCTCAGGCCCGGAACTCACGCCCGGAACCCAAGCGAAGCGCAACTCGCGGCCAAATTTGAGGCATCACATCAGTATTGCTGATCCAGAACGGCCGAATTTTTGACTGATGCCTACCGTGCGAATAGACTCTGGTTCCGGTGGTGATCCCATGAAAATTTGTGCGCTCTTGCTGGCGTTTTCGCTGTGTGGCTCTGCGGTTGCGGCTGCTGATGATGAAGGTCATCATCACGAGGAATTGACCGAGGCGCAGCTTGGGACAGTGCACTTTCCATCCTCATGTTTGGCGTCAGTGCAGAAGCCGGTTGAGCGTGGCGTGGCCATGCTGCACTCGTTCTGGTACGAAGAGGCGGAGAAGCAGTTCGCGCAGGTCGAAAAAGACGATCCGCAATGCGCGATTGCGCGCTGGGGTGTCGCCATGAGCCTCTGGCACCAGCTCTGGAACCGTCCCGAGAAGCCGACTTTGGAACGCGGCGGCGCCGAGCTGAAGACGGCAAGATCGCTGCACGCGACTCGTCGCGAGAAAGACTATATCGCGGCATTAAGCGTGTTTTATGCGCATCCCGGAAGGCCTTATCAGAAGCGGGTTACGGCGTATTCGAAGGCAATGGAGAAAGTTTACGAACGTAATGGCGACGATCATGAAGCCGCCGCGTTTTACGCGCTGAGCCTGCTGGCTTCCGAGCCAGAGCACGACAAGACGAATGCGAACCGTAAGCAGGCGGCAGCGGTGCTGGAAAGACTATTTTCCCAGGAGCCGAGCCATCCCGGCGTTGCGCATTATCTGATTCATACATACGACAAGCCCGACATGGCACAGCAAGGTCTGCCGGCAGCACGCAGATATGCCCAGCTTGCTCCGGCAGCTCCGCATGCGCTCCACATGCCGGCACACATTTTTGCGCGGCTCGGATTGTGGCAGGACGATATCGATTCCAATGTTCGCTCAATAGCAGCCACGCAAAAGGAAGCGGCGGAGCACATGGGCGGTGAGGGCCACCAGTTCCACGCCATGGATTTCCTGGTGTATGCCTACCTGCAAACCGGACGCGAGTCGAATGCGCAAAAAATCATCGAGGAAGTGCGCGCCATGCCAGCAATGCACGACATGTACGGCATGGGGTTCGATCCGCGGATGTTTGCGCTTTCGACATTCCCTGCTTCCTATGAGCTTGAACTGCGTCACTGGAACCAGGCGGCACAGCTCACTGTGGTTTCTGGCGCGAGCGATTTCGACCAGTCAGTGACGTACACGGCGCGGGCGATTGGGGCAGCGCGAAGCGGGAACCTGGAGCAGGCGGGAAAGGAAATTGCCCAGCTTGAGAGCATGCAGAAAAAACTTGGAGCCCGCCGCAAGAAAGATCAGGGTGAGTACGAGGGCGTGAGCGATGAACTGACCGAAGCCAGGGCGTGGCTCGCGCACGCACAAGGTCACCATGACGAAGCGTTGCGGTTGCTGCGCACGGTCGCTGATAAAGAAGAAGGTGAGGCCGAGTCCAGCCAAGGCATTCCGGCGCATGAGATGCTGGGGGATATGCTGCTCGAAACCAAACATCCTGAAGAAGCGCTGGGCGAGTACGAGACCACGCTGAAGACTAATCCTGGCCGGTTTGACGCGCTTTACGGGGCAGCTCAATCGGCAGAGCAGGCTGGCAAACACGACAAAGCGAATGACTACTACTCACAGTTGGTGAAGAATTGCGACGGCTCCACATCCGAGCGCGCAGAGTTGAAACATGCGCGTCAGGTGATCGAGGCGCGTGCTGCTGGGACTGCTGGGCGCTGAGAGGAACTGTATCTACTTGCCGGTGCTCGGCAAATCCATGCGCCGTAATTGGAACAACAATGTCGCAAATCCCAGCTTGGATTTCATCTGCAGCGGGATGTGGCGGGCATCATCGGTAAACCATACCCAGAGCACGCCTTTGTCCTTCAGAGGACCGGAAACCGGTTCGGCCTTGACTCGCACAGCGTCAAATTCGCCAAACGGAACTTTGATCCGGTTGCGTCCCTCAACTTCGATTTTCACGTCAGTGGTTTTGCCACCGTCACTGACCGGAAACATCTGTGAGGACCCCGGGGCGAGGCCGAGGGAGCTAGCGTAAAAGAATCCGCTGACAACGTCAGTGACGCAGGGCGGAATGTCGACATCTGCCTGTCGCTTGTTTCCCGTCCTTAGATCACTTTCGTCCATGTGGCTTTTTGCAATCTGATAATTGAAGCGGACTTTTCTCTCGATCCGCCGAGAGCCTTCTTCGCTGTGTTTGGAAATCTGCTGAGTGCAAAATGTGCCTGGCTCGATGTCGGCGTCGAAAGTGTCGCGCACGGCGTAAAGTCTGTTGATCACGCCGGAGGTATTGGCCACTGCGCGCAGATGTTCGACCGAACTCGATTTCTGCATGATGACGGTTGCGGTCCCGGCGTTGAGCGCGTGCCATTCAACCGAGTACACGAAGGTTTCGCTTTCTGGAAAATGAAATGACGGCGACGGAGGAACAATCCGCGAAGCAGCCACAGCACTCACGGAAGTCGTTGAATCGTTGCGTTGTGCTATGCACACAGGAAGGGCGATCATGATTGCCAGGCCGAGCAGTCCTGGTCTCATTACTGTCGAGCGACACATCATTTTGTAAACCACACAGATTTCACCACCAAAGCGGCAATCATCAAGCCCGCGCCGAGGGCGGCGTTGTACTCACGATGCTTCCAGTAAAGATGCCAGGAGAACGAATTAGTTCCGCTTCGATAAGGACGCAGCCGCGGCACTAGCCGTGGGACTTGCGAAGCATAGTCGCTGAATTCCGGAAAGCGCGTGCGCAGAAATACCTCTTCCGAACGGATCACCGGAAAATAGATGGCGAATAACATTACAGTGGCGATTAGCGGCAGCCACCAACTTCTTGCGGCAATCAGGAAACCGGCGGCCAATACTAATGATCCCAGGTAGAGCGGATTGCGAGTGTAGGCGTAAGGTCCGGTGGTGGCGAGAACTTCATTTTTATCAACATGGCCGGAGGCGAAGGCGCGAATGCAAAGTCCTGCGAGGGCGACGCCGACTCCGATCGCGATCGAGGAAACGGTGGGGCGGGCCAGCCAAATGTAAGCTGCAGCGAACGCGAACCCGAGCGGTACGCGAATGCGGCGGGCGATCCTGTTCCAGCTAGGCACTTGCACTCCTCAGCAATTCACGTGCGGCGGCAATCACTTCTTCAGCGGAAATCTTGAGCAGGCCGGGGTCGGGAGCGCTGGTGTGCGACAAAGAAGCTGTGCTCGCAGGGTTGCGCACGACTGCGCTCTTGGTTCCATAGGGCCCGTTGCGGGCCGGATCCGTTGGACCAAAGATTGCGACCACCGGGACTCGCAGTGCGGCGGCGAGATGCAGCGGGCCGGTATCACCGCCGATGA
>Ga0102924_1001756_pt1 | contig 24499 bp, 37 predicted proteins | sample PaiPotPPM11metaG_FD_80116 | JGI IMG/M metagenome (GOLD analysis project Ga0102924, IMG submission 80116) | Iron sulfur acid spring bacterial and archeal communities from Banff, Canada, to study Microbial Dark Matter (Phase II) - Paint Pots PPM... ...
CCAATACGCCGCGCACTATCACGAGGATTTTTTGGCCGGCTGCGTTCTTGCTGGAGACAGCAAGTTCGGTCCAGCGCAACATGTCGACTTCGTATCCCTTACGCGAGAGGCAACCTTCGGGCAACCACTCTTGCTTCGCAGCCTCAGTCGGTTGGATCGTCGGGTTAATGAAGACGAGTGCATCCGACATATCGGGTAACTTCATCACGCACACACGCCGCAAATCGCCAACTTGCACCGCCGAGAGCCCAACGCCGCCACTCTCTTGCAGCGTTGCCACCATATCGGCGACGAGTTGCTGAAACAGTGGCTTGCGTAAATCTCTCTTGCTGCAGGGTCGTGATTTCTTGTGGAGACGCTTATCGCCGTGACCGATGATTTTCCGGACGTAGCTCACGGCGTGGATCGTTGATGACGCACACCACTCTGGTACTCATAGTCGAAATCACCCGGTGCACACCCGTGAGTCGTGGCGAAGTCCTCGATCTTTTTCAGAACCTCTTTGTCGGCTCCGCAAGCACAGCTCTCGTTATAATAACCCTGAACTATGGCGCACACTTCGCGCGCAGTGATAGCTATGCGCGGTTCGTCGGCATCGTGCTTGGGGCACGCTATTGGTTTGCGTGGCTTCTCGCTAGCGTATACACGCGCATCATCAAGACCGCAGGTGCACTCGGGCGCTTCGCCCGTTAGCGCGACGGGGCCGAGCGGTTTCAATGTAACGCCCTCTAAACTTGGGAAGCCATCATTCTCACTTTGGGTGAGATCGATTATCGGATCATGCTCTTTAGGCATCGTGCTCCCCTCAGTTATGTTTGGAGTCTTTGAGGTCGAGTTGGTACGTCGCTACTGTCTTTCCAGCGGCGTTCATGACGTACACAATCCCATCTGTGATAGGGTACACGACATCGCCATGTGGTGCAATGAACTCAACTCGCTCTTGTTGGTTTTGTGGATCACCCTTTGCAGCAACCGTTCGGCCCTCGCGATAAGAGACAAACTTTGCTTCATGGAGATGCTCGCATCCATTCTCGATATGCTTAATTGTGAACATTTGGTTTGCTCCTTCTGTTGCTTCTGCTAGTGAGTTAGTTTGCCGAAACGTAGATAAGTCTGGTGAAATCCTCGTTCCAGCGAATCGGATCTTCATCCATAGAAACTCCTGAGTGCGGTGCGCTCCGGTCTCGCCGCAACGATTTTACGCCAACGTTGGGCGATGGATGCCGTTGCAGTCTGGACAATACGGCGCTAGCGCACCGTCGTTCACGTTAGGCCGCGAGCAGTTCCACTGCGTGTGCTTCGAGCTTCGCGGCAACAGCGTCAAGAAACGCTGGCGCATTGGAACTCAGAAGCGCTTGGGCTTCAGCATCGAGACTCTGCGCGGCGGCAGCGATCATTGACGCGAAGAACATGCCGGCGACGCCGAGGTGGCCAGCCGCATTCGCAAGAGCCTTGGCCACGGCCTCGATGCCCTGCGGTGCATACTGCTGCACGATCGCCACGAGCTCGCCTTCGTTTTGTTTGAGCGTGTGGCCAGCTATACGATAGACATAGCCAAGCTGATGCGTGAAGAATCGCTTGAGGAAGTTAAAGTTGAAACTCAATTGTGTCTCCTTAAATTGGGTGAGGGCCACCCGCTTTCGCGGTAGGCCCTCTGAAGCTAGGCTGCCATCGGCAGCTCAGCGTACCCTTGGGTTTTGCCAGTTAATGGCTAACGTATGGCGCTAACAGCTACGCACCATTGAGTGCCGCCATATCAGTGGGCGCTGAGTCTGGGCGACACAACTTGTGACCGACTCTTTGGAGTCGTTCAAATCCCACGCTTTCCCTAACCCACCGAAGCAGGCCAGGGTCGCAGCAACAGGCGTGAGTCTGCCGTCACCTGACAATTAGTTGGAGCGTGAACGCGCCCCTCAGTCATGGCTGCTATCGCGCGCGGTGCCCCGCGGCGCAATTATTTTCAATCTTCGTCGTCTAGCGCGGATGATCCGGATTCATCAGGCTCGTCGTACGTGTCTCGGTACGCCCAATCGCCGAGCTGCCCGCCGCCGAGCGCGCCGTTGTTCTGGCCGAATCTGTCCACTATTTGAACGCTGCCCGGATTGCTGCGATGTTGGCGGCCATCGGCGCGAGTAGCGTGTTTAGTTGCCGGACAGAAATTAGCAAGGCGGCCACGTTCGCATTGAGCGTCACCAGTGCCGCGTTCGTAACGTTGAGTGCGTCAACGACGTCGGGCTGTGGCGGGGCTGGCGTTGCATTAGCCAAGTGGTTTCACAATCATAAGTGTCCGACGCTGACTCGCTGGGTGAGAGCCGCCGTAAAATGAGCACGCGCCGGCACCGTAGCGCTTGAATGTCTGATCTGAGGCGAACTCGGAGAATAGGCGCTTGTGCGCACCGTTACGTGAAACTCTCGGCTGCCTGCTCTGCGTCGGCATTAGCTTGCTCCTCTACGGGCGCCATGATGTCGTTCCAGCTTTGCTCTTCTGGCTCAACTGAGCAATTGCACCGGGTCTCGCACTGCGTATCGCCATCACCCGGCCAGGTTGGCAATGGATTGTCGCCAGCGCTCGTTGTGTACGGATTGCCATCAGCAATCTCCGGACAATCATCGCAGTGGTTGCTCGCTGGATCGAGAGACCAGATGAGCAGCAGTCCGCCGCCTTGGTCCTCGTAGCCGATGCGCTTCACATTCTGAAAGACGTTCCAGACTGGCTCGGCGTACAGCTCGAGGCGGCTGCTCAAGTTATGCACCGCATCGCCGTAGTCTATATCTTCGTGGTCGAGCTGCAGACGAAGCTGATCGCCGTAGTTACCCAAGTTGCGGTGGACATAGTTGCTCGCCTTGCTCACCGCAGCAGCGACGGCCGCATCCATCTTACCAAGCGTCGCTTCGTCATAGGTGAAGCCGTAATCGGACAGGGCCTTGGCCCCAATACCTGCGGCTTCACCATACGCCCCGGCAATGCGCTCGATGGCATCATCCCAGGTCTCAACCTCGGGATCTGCCTTGCGTACGCCGAGTATGCGTGGCACCACTATGTCGACAAGTTGCTGGTGCAGGCGACCGGTGAGCCGCTGCACTTGCTTTGCGCGTTTGTGTTGAACGTGCTTTGGAAACTTACGCACCAGAGATTGCGTCCACCGCGCATGCCGCGCCGCGCAGAAAAGCGATCTTGACTAGCCGGCGGACGTAGGTGAGCGTTGCACGGTTGCGCTTGCTCTCGACATCGACATCATTTGCAAGCGCCCAGCACCCAACGATATCGTTGGCGGCCGCATCTGCTTCCGCCGACCACCGGTCTTCAGTCTTAGCCACGGGCGTGGAAACGACACTTTCGAGTGGGGCTGCTTTCGCAATCCCTGCACACATTCGTAGGCGCAGCGCCGGCAAATGTGCGATCCACGAAAGAGCGGTCGATGGCACACGTTGAGTCGCCGGGGCCGTGAAGGATGACTTCGCTTACCGTCATGCTGCGCTTAACCGGTGTACCACCGCCATCATCAAGCCGAACGGTTATGCCGAACGTACTCACGCCGCGTCTCCGTCAACCAACCACCCTCTGATGAAACCGTCGCTCATGGCCTTCTTGACCTTCTTCTTGTTGTCGGACTCCATCTTATCCGAAGCATCGCCGACCTTGCTACCGTTGGGCGCCTGTCCATCTTGTGGCACCGACCCGTCGATCTCGGCAGTTGGCGCACCGGCCTTCACCGTCACAAAGAGCGGCTTGTCCATAGCAGGATCTGGATCGGGCGGATAGTTGACGAGGTTGCGCGCCTCGTTACCGGTGCCACCGAACTTAACGAGGTTAACGGCCGCATCGAACAGGTCGAGCCTTACCTTGGCCCGGCGCTTTGGCACCATGTGGATCTCATCGAGCTCAAACTCGTCCACGAGTATCTGCTCGGTGATGGTTTCGTAAATTGATTCCTCGATCGGCAGGACAGCCTGCTCCTCGAAAGTGGCGTCATCTTCGCTCTTGCCGGCAGAACCGAGTGCGCCTTTGCTGAACAGCAGCTTTCCGGGCGGCACGTGGTAGACCGACATGATCTCTTCGCGGTTGAGCTCCGATCCCTTAACGAAGTCGAACTCATCTTTGCCGGAGTTCGCGACGTTCTGAATTGTCCAGTCCCCGGGCAGCGCGATCGCCTTGTAGGCGTTCTCTGCGCGAGCCTTGCTGCGCTCGAGCATCGCCATTGCGGCCTTCACCTGGCGCTCATCGGCGGTCTTGTTGAACAAGAAGATGCCGGCACGCGCACCGTTGCGGAAGAACGCTTCTCGAAACTTGCGGATCGACAGATCCATCGCCAATACTTGGTCCAGCGATTCAAGCGGGGAAGGTGAACCAAGCAGTGCGTCGCCGCCACCGAGACAAAAGTACACGACATCCTTGGCGGGGTACTTATCGAACTTCAGTTCATTCTGAATGCCCGCGCCGCGGTCGGACATCTTGCGGACCCAGAACTCTTTGATCTCTGTGCGGTCATTTGTCGTCTTGATCTTGACCAACCGCGGGTCCATGCGCTCCATTCCGACGAGCACACCACGGCTACGCTTCTTCAGCCAGAAGCCGTGGCTATAGACAAGCAGGTCGGCCGAGGCGGAGAAGAGTGCCCGGCGCCAGGTCGACACTGCGCACTTCTTCGGCCAGCAGCCGGTGAGCACAGAGCGGATCTGAAGCGAAACCTTATTGTTGGGCTCCATCGGCTTGGCGTCATCGTCCTCGCCTTGCTGCAGTGAGTAGCCCTGACTTGCGACTTCCTTGGAGATGATGTTGACGCACGCGTTGACCGTGGGGTGCTTTGTGTAGAGCAGCCAGTACAGATCGGATTGCGGAAGGTTGTTCCCGCCGTCGTTTTGCCCGAAGTTTGACGGATCGGGTGCCGTGTCCATGTCACCGGGGCCAAAGCCTTCAGCCTTGACGACAACGATGTCGTCACTTAAGTTGGGCATCAGCTCTCCCCGAAAGTTTAGAAGGTGAAGCCTTGGAACGCAGTGTCCTTATAGCGGCTCCGTCCTTGATAGTTGATGGCCTGCGAAAAGATCACGTCGTCGTGCTTGCCAGAGGCGGCCTCAGGTTTGCCACGCTCATTCACGATGAAGGTGCGGCACTGACCGATGAATCTGGCCGACCGCGGCACATAGTACTCTCGCGCCAGCGCCTCGCTGAGCTTGTCGAGCATATAGGGCCGGGTCTGCTCAGTCGTCTTCCAACCGAGATGGCCATCCATGTCGCGCCATATCTTCGGATAGCCGCGCTCATGCATGGTCTCGAGCACTGAGAAGCCGTGACCGTTGCGCTCAACGATAGCCGTGGCCTCGTTGTAACGCTTGCCCACTTCTTCAATCTTGCGAGCCAGTACATCCGGTGTGCAGCGAACCATCAGCTCGTACACATCGTCGCCCGTCTTCATCTCATTGACCGAGATGACCGAGAAGTCGCTGTTGTCCCCCACTGTAATGCCCTGCGCGACGTCGCTTGAGAGCATATACTCTTCGCCTGGCTGCGCGTCTTCCCAGACCCAGGCGTCACCGTGTTCTTCTGTGCGCAGTGGTTTGCCCGGCGGACGGTTTGGATCGCACGAGGTTCGAGCTAGGCGATCGAGCACGCGCCCTTCGAAGAAGAGTCGTCCGCTCGTCAGGAAGCAGGTCTCATCATCTTCCGGATATGCTTCGAAGAAGCTCTGACCAAAGTTGAGCCGCGCTTCTCTGCGCCACGCCCACTGGCCGGCACTGAGGACAATGCCTTCACGCGCTACTCTTTGCGCTAGGTCTTGCTCTTCCGATGCGAGTTCGTGCCCTTGGCCAGTTGCAACTTGCGCGAGGATGTGTTCAGCCATGTCGTCTGGAACGATGTGGCTGTACTGAGGATCGTCAATCGCATCGAACCACCGATAAAAGATCGGATACCACGGATAGCCCGGCTTCAGCTTCGCTTGCTGGTAGACTTCGTAAAACTTACCGCTGGCGCCATTGGCCGTGCACTCAACGACGACTTCGCCCTGTGGCACAACTGCGGGAATAACGCCGCGCCAGAATTGCTCAATCTTGTTCGCTGGATAGCGACTGAACTCCGAGAGGTGCAGCTTGTGAATCGTGTGACCGTGACCGGCCACTTTCTTCTCGGCTGAACCGATCGAGAAGCGCGATCGCGCCTCTACGAAGTTAAGCTCTCGTGAATTATCCGTCTTGCGGTCAAATATTAGTAGCGGCTTGCCGTCTGATCCACGATGGTCCGCAATGGCCTCGTACATGACGAGTGCGGTGTCTTGGAATATCGCGGCGGCATCTTCGTCCGTCTCGGCGTAGAACTCCACGTTCACGCCGGGAACCGTGCCGCTCAGGTATAGGCTTTGCGAGACTTCTTCTGTCGTGCCACCCCAGCGACGTTGCTTGAGCAACACGATCTGGCAGCGCCGACCCTCACGCCTGGCTAACTCACGGGCTAGCTGTTTCTCCCCCCGATAGCGACGTTGCAGGTGGTTCGCCCGAAACGGTGTGATCGAGCCTGCCTTGCTCTTGATCCTCAGGAGGTCCGAATACGTCGAGTATGGGAGTCGCTCCGATTGTGCCGCTGATCTTAGCAATGAGCACCCTGCGCTCTTCGGTGAGCTGAATCTTTTGGTTGATGTCGATCTTGGTGGCGGCCTCGAGACCCTGCAGCTTATTCATCTGCTCCATGTAGCCACGGATCTCACGCTCAATCTGAGCGCGTGATTGCGCGGGGTTCATATCCCCGCTGCAGTCGATAGCTTGCAATGCTCGGATGCGCTGCTGGCACCGATCGACCTGAATGCGCCGCTCGCGCTCGATGTCGGCCTTATGCTCGTCTTTAATTCGAGCATACTCTACATCAACGTCGAGCCGCGCTTGTTCCCGCGATATCCCGAGCTCGTCGCCTATCTCGCGGTACGTCTTGCCCTGGCAATGCCGCAGGTATGCACGCGCTTGCCGCAGCTCCATATAGGGGGTTGGGGCACGGTGGACTACAACCAGGGGCGCCGGCTTGTCGTTTGCCGCCACGGTGGCCAATGCGTCTACACGTGCCTGTGCGCGAGGTTTGTCAAGCGGCGCCCGTTTTTTTTTACTCTTGTCGGCCATCGGAGACCGAATGGTTGCCTACTAGACCACGGTTGCGCAGAGTATGGATACCATCTCGCTCATCGCCCTCGTACCCCACACCTATCTGCCTAGCGCGTGTCAACCTATCCCACACTGCATCGACCTGTTCGCCATTCTTACAAAGAACAACGCCACCCTTAACGCGCTCAACGGTCATGTCGCTATAGTACAGGTCGTAATCGTTCCAGCTAACGAAGATGCGGCCGCCCGAGTCATTCACCTTTTGCATGACGAGATTTCCGCCCACAACGGTTCGGGTTTCGGGTGCCTTCATTGGTAGCCCGATCTTGCTAGCCACTACCGTGATCAGCGGGGCTATCCCAAGTAGGCTAAGGAATCCCGACCTCTTCATGCTGACCACCCGTAAATGCGACCGCGCTCCTGTGGTGAATCCCAAAATGGGTCGGTTTCGTGGCCTAGATTACATCGCTTGCCGAATGCCACCCATTCCTTAGTCACTCGCTCCATCTCACCAGGGGCCAGCTTGTACGCGCCGAAGCCCGTCCACATAGCCTGGGCCTTGGCGAGACAGTCCGGGCAATTCCAACGTCCAGATGAAGTGTGCTTGGCATTCAACGCGCCACCACACCACAACGCTGAAGCAAGCGCCGCTACGACCGCTATAAATCCACTTCGCTTCATGCTGCTGGCCCTCGCTCGGTTTGATGCACAATTTCTCGCCGGCGAGAAATCTGCAACCGGTTCTTGCGCCAACGAACCCGTCGTTCGTGCTCTTCCATTGACACTGCGTAGAGCTCGCCAGTTTTGTTTCCTATATAGATAACTCGGCCAGTTGGCTTGGCCTCCATATCATCCCATTCTTTGACCGCTAAAAACGTACCAGGATTGATTGGAACCTTCTTTGTGAACTCCATGCGCAGTCGGAATGTACGCATCCGCCTGCTGATGCGATGAGGCAAGAATCATCTTTCGTATTAGCGTCGCGGAAATCCCAAAATAATAGACCCGCACAGGCACTGTCGCTCCCCAGCGTCTTTGTGCTGATCGTACCAAACTTTCTCTCTGTTGCATGGGCGTGTCTTGAACTCGCCAAGAATACACGACTCACCACAGGCGCTGCACTTGATGCTGTCGCCAGCAGTAAAACTATCCGTTATCTGGGCGCACTTACACAGGTAAAGGTGTGGCCAATGACCGCTGCCTTCTGATTGACCGGGGCTTCCTTCGAGGCGGTCAAGCCGGCCCTCGATTTCGTTTGCCCTGTCCTCTAGCGCTTGTAGGCGCCGGCCATGGCTGAACATACCGAAAATTGACACGTTTCGCCCCCGCTATATAATGAGGGACAGATGAAGCCCCGTGACCTATCCGACCACCGAGCTACGAGTAAGCTGGCAAAGGCCTTAGATCGCCGGGTTATTTACGATGTGCGGCTTGAGGCTGGACGATCCACTCCTGCTCGACGGCCAAGGCATCCCCGAGCGCCTTCGAAGGGCGACTAAGCAGCTCGCCTGCTCTCTTGGCGGCTTCTTGCATTTCCGCGTTTACGCTTTGCATTATGGATTCGCCCATTCCGTGACCGCCAGGCCAGCATAATTGCATCCAACTTGCCCACCGCAGCCACCGCTTTGATTGGTAAGATTGAGAAACCACATCATCTGAGCGTCGTCTGTGTTTGCGATATTGCCCGGCAGCCCACCAGCGCCGGCACCGAGAGACATGATGCCCGAGCTGTTGTTTGTGACGACCGCCTTCGTCCAAGTCGCAGGGTAGCTCGCGTATGAAGAGCTCGTGTACCCGACATCACACGGTTGAATGCCGGCGCAATTCGGGGCATTGTAATTCGATCCGCGCGACAAAATGACGCCAATGTAGAGCGTCGGCGTCGCGCCGAAGAACCCGAAGTTTACCTTCAGCATCGGAGTGATGCTGTTATAGGTTACGGTTAGGGTCGTGCCGCTGGCAGAGGCCGTGACGCTCGACTGCCCTGCGGCAGAGTTCTTGATGATTGTGACGGTCGCGCCCGATGATGTCGCCGTGTAGTTGGCGTTGAATCCGGCCTGGCCGTTCAGAAATGTATTTGTCGACGCGGCCGCGATCGTTGCCGTCGTGTCGCCTGAGACCTCGTTATAGGTGAACGCGGTTCCGTTCACCGTTGTGGTGACGCTATTTCCTACGCCGGTTGTGCCACTAAGGGTTTCGATCGTCTGCTGCGTATCGAGGAAGCCGCGGAAGCATGTCTTTGCAGACATATTGGCGATCTCATAAAGGATCGCCGGCGCCCCGGACTTATCGTTCCATCCAGCCCACGCGATGGCAAGTGTGTTTCCGAGCCGGTCGAAGGCGAACGCATTTGTGTTGATCGGCGCCTGGTTTTGACCACCATGCGACTTCGTGTAGTTCGGACTAAAGAGGTGGCCCCAGTTATATATGAACGGCGAAAGGTCGGTGTCTTTACTGGCGCACTCCTCGAGAACGTATGCGTCACCCGATTGGTCGCCTGCGCCAGACCCGAACAGCCGCGGCGCAGCATTGGCACCATTGTCATTTCGGTTATAGGCGTTTGGCCCGACCGAGGTTGAGTTCGCTCCGGCCTGATCTAAGTATGTCGCTGCGTTAGATGAGCCGCTTGGTCCCATCGTCTCAAAGAAGACGAACGCGTTTGACCAGCCGTTCGTGCCACCGTTCGTTGGCGAGTTGCCATCTGCGGAGCAGCCGCTCTCGATAACCGCGAGGATGTCGAAATAACCCGCGCGATGACGAGCTGCTGCATGTGAGGCATCGTCGCAGACATTGAAACCATGTTGGCTGACGTCGCGCGAAGCATTAGCCGAGCTGCTGCCCGGAAGCGGAGCACAGGTGACTGTGCCGGCACAAGTGATCGTTGGATACGAGCCGACATCGGTGTCGCCCGTCACCTTGTAGACGACCATGTAGTTGGCAACGGTATCGCCGGCGTTGAACTCGCTCGTTCCCGTCATCTGCCCAGCGGTATAAGCGGCAGATTGAGTGCAGTTCGCGTTGAAATAAGTGATCGCGTCCGTGGCGACCTGAGAAACGCTGTGTCCGTTTACCGTCCATGCCGCCGTATTTGCAGGCGCACACGCAACCGGGGCCGTCAGGGTGAAGGTACACGATGCGCCGGTGCAGCCCGCCGTAAAGGCAATTACATACGCAATGTCGCCGAATGGGCGGCGATAGAGCGTTGTCATTCCGCTTCCGAGGTGCGAGCCGCTGTTGGGAAACGACGAAGACGTGTCTTTCATCGCATCTTCGCACGGCCAGGATACGATTGACGTGCAGGTCGACGTGTGGGTCTGCGAATCGACGCGCCAGATTATATCGCCGAAGCCATTGGCGATCGCCCAATACATCCCGAGTTCATGCGACTGTGCGCTATAAGCTCGGCCCTGCACGTGCCCGACAAACATGAGTTCGTCGCCATACCGAGCACCAGACATTTCGGCGAGAGAGCCACCCGGCACGTGATAAATGCACGATGAGTTGGGATCGCCTGTGTTCGGGCCGGGGCTATTCGGACAACCGGTTGTCGCACGAATTGACGGCGCATCGGTGCCATACTTGAACGACCCCGCGCAGGCGTCGTTTGCATCGGAGCCCCACGCATCGGTGCGGCTTTGACCATGACATGGAGAGATTCCGTAGTCTTGGCCCTGACGGAAGAAATAGAGAAAACCCGCGTGGCTGTCAGGAAAGGCGTATGGCTTCGAGTGCGGATCGGCGCTCGCGACAGTCGATCCCTCGGTGTCGACGTGGGTGAGCGCGTTATCCGTCGTTCCAGTTAGGATGTCATAACTGAAAACGTACGGCAGAATATACCCGCCTGGATAGTTTGGATTCGGAGTCGCGACGATTGGCGAGCAGCCACCGCCTGCGACATTGACTGAGTTATCGCAGAAATCGCCCTGCGCTATAAGCAGTTTGTTTGAGAAAAGCGGGTCGATCGCGGCGTTGATAGCGCCGTCTGGAATGCCCACCATACCAAACGACTGTGCCGACGAAGCTGGCGTTGGTGCTACGGCCTGAGGAAAGCTAGTTGCGGGGCTAAAGTATGGTAGCGGATAAGCCGGCATGCCGGCGCCCGTTCCCGGGGCGCTGCCAGTATCGCCGCGTGCATGGCCGGCAAAGACAACCACGCACATGAGGAGACCTATCGCGATAAGAAACGCGATGAGACCATTTCGCATCTAATATACCGAGTAGGCGAGGAAGCCCTGAGGCCCAGCGTTGGGTTGGGTCGTGACGACGCACACGTCGACATTAACTGGCGTTGTGAAGATGGCTCCCACGCCGACCGACATCTGCTCGACAAATGACTGCGGTCCGGTCCAGGTTACCAAGACGGTGGTGCCGGTGTCGCACGGATTAGTGGTTTGCGTACCGTACTCAAGAGTGACGGTGTTTGTCGCGCTCCAGGTAAAATTGTAGGCCGAGATATGGTTCGCTTTGGCGGCGGTCTTTGTGATGATCTTCGTCGAGACGACCGTTGTGATCGCGAAACTCGCCGACGTATCCGCCGTGGCAGGAACTGTATTGCCCGCTGAGTTTTGCGCCGTGTTGGCTGCACCGCCCAAGAGCAGGCGACCATTGGAATCGCATTGTAGCGCCGTAAGGCGGCCAGACGTTATCGTTGGAAGCGAGGAATTGTAATTGCATCCAGCGTTGAGCACGTTAGCCGGGAAAGCTACGTTCTGGCCGGCATCGAATGCCGCGCCAGCGTTGCCAACTATGCCGACTTGTTGAACGCCCGTTGCCGCAGTGACGACGGCCGAACCATTAATCTGGGTATGGTTTTCTGTCCATGGACCAGCCGACTGAGTGACCGCACCGATAACCGCGGCACCGGTGGTGAGCGCTGGCAAGGCCGCTACGGAAACTGGTTGAGTCGCCTGCCAGAACGTCCCCGAGACGGGCTGAGTTACGGCTGAGCCGTCGACGAGCAAGGCGTTGTTAGCATTGGCCTTGACCGGGATCATATTCGAGCCGTTGAGAGCCTGAATACCAACCGATTGGCCCGCGCCTGCGGCTGTATTACCAGTTCCGGGGAGCGGGAACGCGACGGTGGCGGTGATCGTGCCACCGATCTGAAGCACGCCGTTGGCGTCCACTTGCAGACCTATCCACTGGCCAACCGTGGGACTCCAGGCGAGCGGGTAATCTGCGCCGATCGCACCAGCGGGTGGGTTCGGCGGTGTCGCCGTCAATGCGCGGACGCTTAGGAAGGCGAGCAGCACGAACGCCAAGACGAGCGCTGCCGGCACCTTACCAAGCCAGTTGAAAAACTTACTCATGCGGCCTCAAACACAAAGAAGACCGCTTTGTGGCGGTCGGGATTTTCTCGGCGACGGGAAAACTGTTCGGTCTATTCGCTACCTGAATGACCGTACTTGAAGCAACCGGGGACTACTCGACCGGTGTCGGCGTCGCGCATTTTTATAGCCCCGCGTCGCCGCAGGGAGCCCCTAGAGGCTCGATCAAGGGATGCCAGGCCATCGTCGCCACCGGAAACATCTGTCATCCAACGCGGCCCGGGGCCAGAACTCAGAAGTCGTTGGTGTTGGGACATGAACACCCTCGATGGAACCGCAAAATAAAAAATGCACCCCGCGAAAAGGGTGCAAAATACCTCGTAAGCATACCACGGGCGCCGAATACGGTCAAGTGTTCGATTTTAGGCCCTCGATATTGCCAGCAGCGAGAATCTGTAGTTTTTCTTTTTTGACGCAGTGGGTGCAAGCCACCGACGCCGACCCCAGGTGCGATGATCGCAGCACGACTTCGATGCGCACCCAGCGTTGGCCAGAGTGCATGCGGTGAAACCGCTCGCCGTGTCCACCCATCTTGATCATAGTTGGCGAAACCGCGCGGTCTTTGCATATCTGACAGGTGTACTCATGGGCCGCTAGGATTGCTTCCCGAAAACTGCGCAGCGCCGCGCGCCTCTCTTTGACGGGCAGATCGGTGTTGAATATCTGCAGCCACAGGCTCTTGTGGATCACCTCACACTCTCTTGGAATGGCGAGCTAAGAGCCTCACGGACCTCTCCTGCACATCGTGAGCGGTTTAGTCCCGATTCCTCTGATTCGAGTCCCCTGTGATAGATTGCTTCCCACGTATCGCACAGCGCCAGCACGTTCTCTAGGGCGCTCACTAAGCGAGGTAGAGCGTTTCTCGCGGCGGCTATGAATTGCTTATTCGCCTCGGTCCCCTGCAGCTTATCATCTTCGCACCACAGAAGTACGCAATCTTCGCCGCGAGCACTGCCAAACAAAGCGGTGTCACCTACGTCATCATTCTCCCACATCCACGGCCCCGCAGTAGCCTTCGCCTCCAAGGCTTTTAAGTCAGCAAGTAGGGACGTTAGGTCTTTGGGTGTTGGAGTGGTCACGATCTGCCTCGCTTCAGGCGCTTTCTCAGTATCAAGAGAAGCTTTTTCTCGCGCTCCAGAAGCTCCGGTACAAGTTCCCGCGCCGCTGCCATAAACATGACTTCACGTTGCGTATTGAAAATCGTGCCGCTGGCTAGAGTGTAGCCATCGCGTGTATTGCCATAAACCATAATTTCAATGGACTGATTCGACGGGTCATCGTGCCAGTGCGCTGATACACCGCTATACTTAGTCCACCACGGGCCGGGTTTCAGTTTCGCAAGCGCCTCTAAGTCGGAGTTGATCTCTTTGATGCGAGCATCAACATCATCTTTGGTTTGGGGAACTTCCTCGGTGAGATAATAACCGCTCACAGTTTCTCCCTCTGTGGATTAGGGGCTGAGGAATCATCAAGAGAAATCATGGGTTCTTTCATCAGCGCGGCCAATACAGACCAGAGCGTTTACGCACTTCCGCCGAAGTTGACCGCCAGTCACCGTCCTTTTTCCAACCGCACTTGGGGCAATCTCCACAAGTTGTGCAATAGCCGTGCTCACATAAATTGCTCATGTTTCTTTCCCCGCCCCTCCATCAAGAATTAGTCCTTCGTGTCCGTCATTGCGACAAGCCACTTCGTCCTGTAATGCTATATCTTTGCGAAGGTACGTTGCTTCTGGCTCTGTCACCGCGCCGATTAAAGCGAGCACGCGGTTAGCGAAGTCGGCGAGGAAATACGGCGTACCGAAACTTCCCTGGGCGATATGTCGAGCATCATGCTCAAGCCACTTATCTGGCTTCATTGCTCCCCGCCCCTTCCTTGAAGCCCATCGTGTGATGTTCGCATTCGCATTGTGTTCCGCCGCATCCACGGCGCTCGCATTCTTCGCAGTCAAACGCCGCAGCATCGCGGGCGGCGGTTAATCTAATACCGCAACAGCAACAATATCCTTTGATGAAGTCGCTCATCTACTTATTCTTTGTCTGGGTCTGAGAGAGGAGTGAATTGTGCTATGAATATGCCATTCATGCCCTGTGCGTACCCGCTGTCCTCACCGTCGCGTAAACCCTGGTTGTACGCTTCTTTTTCGCGCCGCGATTGTGAGGAGTCGAACCATGTAATCTTCTTTGGGAGCGGCGGAACTATAGGCAAACAATGCACACGGTGCCACTCGGACGCGAAACGTAGACCACGCTCACGTATTTCATCAGGTGAAGAAATTTTAACTTGATTCATCTACTTACTTTCTGTCTGGGCTGGGGATGGGGGAAGCAACGAGACAAGATGCGTTCCTACCCAAGAGTGAACTCCAGATGCAAACTCTCGTACAGCCTCAATCACACGCTCCAGTTCTTGGATGCGCTCGTCTTGTCTCATACCGCGTGTAACGAGTCGCTGTATATCTGCCTTACCTTCTTCTATTCTTTTGTTCGCCGTAGCGAGAGAAGATTCAAGATTGCAGATTTCTATTTTGTCGCTTTGATCTGGAGCCAGTAGGGCTTCACCAAGAGCGTTTTTAAGTTTGTTGTTTTCCGCCCGCAGGGTGGCTAGTTCTCCCATGATTGCCTTAAAGTTTATAGCCTTAAGAGCTATATCTGCCCATTCTAAATCGCTTGGGTACGGCCAACCACCAGGAGCCGCGCTTTTGCAAAATGCCCTGGCTATTAATTGACGAGGCTCGCTTTCTGACTCAGGAGTTTCACCGTCCGTCTTACTCGCATGGCCGCCTTTGTTCGGGTAGTTACCCCGAGGTGGAACCTCGCTTAACCTTTCTATTTCCGCCCGCGCCTCTCTTAAGGCGGCGATGAGAGTACAGATAGTTTCATGAAGTGCAAACGCCTCCATATATTTGAACTCTATGGACAGCGCATCTAAATCTAGGTCTGATAGCGTGGGTGGGTTACTCTCTGCCATCGTTACGTTCCTCGAACGCGGTCGGGGTATGACGTGTCGATGCCCTTGCTCTTGACCTTGAGGACACGATGTGGGCCATAGTGCTCAAAAACCCCGTCCTCCGTGCAGTGCCGATAGCCGTCTTTGATGATAGCAGCGGCGTGTTCGCGCACCTTCTCTGCGCTCTCAACGTCATATTCAAAGACGCGACCGTCATCGAGATAAACGCTAATCGTGCGCTGTGACTCGGCCATTTTTTCTATTCTCCTTTTGTAGTGTGCTGGGCTTAGATGTATCCATGTGGTCCCCTTATGCTTTCTCACCAAGAGAAGATTTGGTGTTTTCTTCCGCCGCCTCGTATGTTGCTTCGAATATGTCCGGTTTGCATGGGTATATCTCGCCCTTCACCCCGCGAATAATCCAATCACCAACCCCGGCTGTCATCACGCCTTCCAAGGTTTTAATGTCTAAGTGTTTGCCATCCGTAGCCATGAGACGGGCATCGGTCACAGACAACTCCATGATGATACGGGGTAAGTCATCGAGATTGCCTGTCCACTGAATGGCTTCAATGACGACTGGCTTTTTACGAAACTTACTCATGCCTTACCTCATTCTCTCTCTGGCGGGGATGATAGGGTGGTCATGCTCTACGTTTCTTTACCGCGTTTGGTTTTGCTTCGGCGGCGGCATCAAGGAGGTTCTTGGCTAGTTTCCGCGCCTGGCCCGCGCTCAACGAAAGCGTCCTCTCTGGATGAAATACGTTGAGACAGACACCACCAACGTGCGGAGCCCACACTTGCGCCGAATATCCGTCGCGGTCCCAAACAGTTCTATTCATCCTCTAGAGCCCTCCAAGGAGCGCAGCAGATCGGGGTCATTTTCTATTTTGTGGGCGCTCCGTTTTTCACGGCCACCGCTAGCGTGCCGAGGTTCATGGAATCGACGGCGCTCGACGGGACTACGATAAGCGCGCCCTTCTCCTTGAGGCCCTCGTACAGCATGTTCATGCCGCGAAGATGGAGCGCGCTCGGATTTTGCTCGTATATCTTCGCCGCCTCAGTGCATGCGATCGCAACCGCGGTCTCGGCTTCGGCCAGTGTGACTCGCGCCTGCTTCTCTCGCTGCGCTTGTGCTTGGCGCGACATTGCGTCTTGAAGGTTATCGGGAATCTTTACATCGCGAATCTCAACCGACTGAACCTCGAAGCCCCACGCGCTTGCGCGAGCCGAGATTCGCTCTTGAATCTGCTGATCTATGGCCTGACGATCAGAAAGAACGGTCTGAAGTTCGGTCGAGCCTATAACATCCCGCAACGCTGTTTGCGCTGCGACGAGAATTGACGCCTGGTAATCCTCGACTTGAAGGACTGCTTTTTCAACGTCGACCACCTTACCAAAGAGCACGGCCTCGACTGTGACCGGAACCGTATCTTTGGTGAGCGTCTGCTCGGCGTGGAAACTTTCGGATATGATTCGAGTGTCGAGTTTTTCTTTCACACCCTCGATGTATGGGAGCGTGATGAACACGCCCGCACCCGCGACGCGCACGAATCTACCGAGTCGGAAGATAACCGATTTGTCGTATTGCTCGTTGATGTGAATCGATGCCATCAGCGGAATAACTACGAAGATGAGGAACGCGAGCCCGCCGACAATGGCGAATCCTAGATGCCAAGGGTTATCCCAGAATCCGGGGATCGGGGTTCCAGTTGCGTCATACATGATGACTTCCTTTCACTAGATGCGCCTTATGGTGTCCTGGTTGGGCACGGCGTTGGAGTTGGCGAGGGAAGCGGCCGAAACGACGGTGATGGCCGCGGGATCATTGTGAACGATGGCTGCGGGCTTGGATATGGCGGTCGAGCCGGGAGCGTCGTGGTAGGTCTTGGAAGTGGCACGAGCGTGTCGCTATGATCTGACCCGTGAACGAAAAAGAATAGTGGAATGAGGAATAGGCCGAAACAGACCCGGCAATGACGCGTCGCGGGTGCTGGCGTCGGCGTTGCAGGCATCTGCTCTTGTGTAGTTGGAATCGGCGGTGCAGTTTGTGGCGGCTCGACCGTAGCCGTAACGGGTGCGCTGAGAACGATCGGTGCTGCACGTTTTTGTGGTTGTATGACTACCTTTTTGTGGTAGACCACCGAAAGGTTCCCACACGCTTGCGGAATATAGATGGTCGCGCCAGCGATAACAAGTTGCCAGCCCTTCGTTCCTGCGGGAATGGTGACATTGTGGAGAACCATCACACCGCCCGAATAGTACGCCATCGCATCGAGGTGAGTGGGCAGAACGCCATAGGGCGCACCGAACAGTCCGAGGTTAAGATCGGCTGCTTGGGATTCTGTGAGGCCAAGTGCGCTCTCCGCATCCGCCCATCGCTGCCCGAGGTTGTAGGACGAATATGGAGCGATCATGCCGACGAGCTGATCGCGTGAAGTGATAGGACCTATGAGCGGCGCGGTGCCGAGTTTGGTGATAACAGTCTGGGCATTTCCCTGCGCCGAGAAAAGCATGAATATGATTGCAAGAATGAATACATGTTTCATGGGGTCTCCTCGTATGGCTCATCCCAAATGCGGTGTAGGATGCTAAGCGTAAACTCGATATCGCCAGGATTTCCGCAATAGACGTCTTTGATGCGCGACTTCGGCGCATGTTCGCCGCACGGTCCGCAGTATACGCGTTGGCCCTTAGCCTGAGCACTGATCGGCTTGCTGCTCGGGCCGCCATATCCCGAATGCAAGACGTCCATGTCGACGTTCACGGTGTAGCCAGTCAGATTATTGATAGTACCGCCGCATGCGTCGCAGATGCCGTCAATTACAAACGTTCCGTCCGGGAATTGCTCAACGGTTAGCTTGCTCATGATGCTGCAGACTCATTGCGCGCACCACACCAAGGGCAGATTTCATTGCGATATGGGAACTCCCGACACATCACTGGGCGACTATCATAGGCCGTGCACAAACGCGTGCGTGGATTCCAGTTGCGGCAACCGAAATGTGGCTGCGTCATTCCCGGAGGCGTTGGGCGCCTGAAAAGCATTTTGACGATCTGCGTTCTTTGTGGGTCCGTATTGAGTCCATACCTGCGCAGACGATTCTTGCTTTGACCGCCGTTGATGATGAATCTCCGGCAGCATTCGCCGGTGCATCGTCGCATAAGCGGTGCTGGTGTGTAGATTGCGAGCGTGGTGCAATCGGTCACCGTGGCATCGCTATCGGTCGGCCCGCGTTCGTTCTGTTATATTCGCTCAATCGCAGAGTCGAGCCATCGGCAAAGTACAGGGTGGGATCTGGCGCTGGATAAACGGCGATCGCGAAGCCATGCGACCCGTATAAAAATCTCTCGGTCTCTATCTTGACGACTTCGGTTGCCGACCGATCATAGACGCATCCACAATATGAACATGAGCGTCTGAGTTCGCGCGGAGCACCGCATTGCGAGCAGGTCATCGCGTCGGGACCACAAGCTTCTGCTTCATGTACTTGTTAGCTACGAGGGTGGCTGCGCGACGATCCGCCAGAGAGAACGAGATCATCCCATCCGTCTGCTGGATGTGACAGGGTCGGCACAGTGGCCGCGCGATTTCTGGGTCACAATATCGCTTATTGCCGAGCTGGTTTTTGTCGACTACATGGGCTGCGTCGTCGGCGTGTTTATGGCCGAACCAGCAACGTGATCCCCATCGCGCGAAAACCTTCTTGTGAAACGAACTCGCTTCACCATTGCGCTTTTTGTTGGAGATCAATGGCCGCGTTATCACGACGCGACTTCATTCATCAGCGCGAAGGTTTCAATTGGGGCCGCTGGCATTTCGGTGGCGTGTTTCATCACGCGCGAGATCAGCTCGTCGCCACGCTGCATCACTTCGTGTTCACAAAGCAACACCGGAGCAACGACGTATTCACCCTTCATTCTGCACGGATTATCGAGGCTATCATTGTGGGCTATTCTGCGCCCGACTTCGGATGCGACGACTGTGAGGCTCGCATAGATGAGCTGGTGGCGCGCGACGCCGCGCTCCCAATAGTATTTCGGGTCGCGTCCTTCCATGCGAAAGTGGATGATCCAGTAGCGCGTCCTGGGCAAATGCGCGCGTGACTTGCGCTGCTGGGCCGTCACTTTCGCATGGCATGGGATGCATAATGTCTCGAGGTTATTCTGGTGGTGATGGCATCCGTTTGCGTAGCCGAGGCCCATGCGCGGTTCAATGTGATTCACCTCAAGACCGTAACCGTCGTGCGCCGGGCCGGGCTCAACTGCTCCGCAATTCTGGCAGGTAAACTTATCGCGTTCGAGCGCGGCATGGCGCGCTGTCTTCCATCCGTGATTATTCCAGAAGAGATCCGAGCACTCGGATGAGCACCACCGCTGCTGTCGCCCAACAAGCGGACCAGCACAGCAATCGCACTGCCTCTTGAGGCGCCTGCCCTTGAAGAACTCGCAGCCGTCTGTCACGAAAGGCCCTTCACGCAAAGAACCTGCTTGATGATGTGCTTGGGTCGAACCAATGATGCTTCGGCGGCTACAACTGCGTCAATATCCTTGTATACCGATGGCGATTCGTCCACGGTAGCCATGCTTTTGTCGCACTCGACGCCATCGGTTGCGAGAACGTGGACCTCTTGAGTAATAGTTGCTCGAGCCTTTGTACGCGACATACGGCGGCCAGCACCATGTGAGCACGATTCGAACGAATCGCGATTTCCAAGGCCTTCACAGATGTAGCTCCTTGCGCCCATGCTGCCGGGGATGATGCATAGGTCACCTTCGCGTGCGCGTACCGCTCCCTTACGAACCACCATGACATTCTTGCCAAAGTGATTCTCGACAGCCATATAGTTGTGGTGGCAGCGGATTGGAGTGTCGGCCTGCGGGCCGAGCGGGTCGCCGCCAACGTGTTCGATGAGCGAGTGGCCAACGTGCATGAGCATGAGATCGCGGTTGGATAGCGCATATCTTTGCGCCCAATTGAGGGCGCGAATGTAGCGGCCGAACTCGTCCGTGTCTTCGGGTAAATAGGCTAGGTCGCGATGAGGTAGCTTGATGAACCACTTCTCACATAGCGCCTGCGCCAACTTGGTAAAGTACACACCAATCTTATTGCCGGGGCCTCGAGATCCGGAGTGCAGCATGATCCAGACGCGCTGTTCATCGTCCAGACATATCTCAACAAAGTGGTTGCCTGAACCTAGAGTGCCTAGCTGATCAAGGGCTCTCTCATGCACGAGCTTGGGGTCGGATTCGCAAATATCGAGGTATTCATTATCCAGGGCATGCCACTCCGAGACAACGGCCTCGGGTGGATTGCCGCCCCATGTGCCAGTCGGTCCGCCGTGCCCAAAGCCGCATGGCACCACAGCCTCAATTCGCTTGCGCAACGCAGCCAAATCGCCGAGGTCATTGCGCAGAAGACTGGTTCGCAATGCCGTCATGCCACAGCCGATGTCTACACCGACCGCAGCGGGGCAAATCGCGCCCTTACAAGCGATGACGCTCCCGATCGTCGAGCCTACGCCTGCGTGAACGTCCGGCATCAACGCGACATGGTGAAACACGAACGGGAGCGACGTAAGCGACACGGCCTGCTCCAGGGCCTGCGGCTCGGCATCTACTCCGTTGATCCAGGCGAACACAGGAACGCGTTCGCCTTCTAAGACTTGATAATCACGCGTGACAACGGTGCTCATGCAAGATATCTCCGTCCGACTATAACTGCAAATAACATCGCCGCGCCGATAAGGATGAACTCGAACGCCAGGATAGATTTGGGTAATGGCGCTGTGTAGTCTGGATCAGAACGGTGTCGCGGTTTACGCTCATGCAGATGCTTCACCGGGATGCTACCGAGGATTTCCGCGACGATGTGCTGGCGACCGAAGTCCCACGCTTTGTCGCACGAGGCGCTCCAGATATCGATCTCAGCGCGCGCATGGTCCGGGAGGTGGTCAGAGGTATAATAATAGGAAACCGAGCTGAGCCTAAGATAGCGACCAAGCGCAATCCGGCCGCCAGGCCGGACGGCCACTGTCCCTGGCGCGACTTGCGTGCCCGTCGCCGTTGTGCCGTGGTCGCAGTAGGAAGTTGCTTCGACCGTGAGTCTTTCGACGATGGCCGTTTTGGGCGGGATGTATTTGAGACCCGGCGGTAAGTCATTTATCAATTCAAGGCTCCGGGCATGTGTCGCAATCTCCATGCCGTCATGGCATCGTTCGCTAATTGAGCCGATGCGAACGCGCCAATGCGATAGCGCTTGCCGCTCACCCATCGCTTCTGCCAACCACGCGTGTCTATGGTCGCTCCAATAAACGCCGGCGGACTCCGCTCTTGCTACGGTTCATAGCGCCTCGCCGTTTCCATTAATATGGTCGACGGACTGGCCAGCCCTGGCATTGAGAATAACTCGGTGAAGGTAGATCGTCTTGCCAGGGGCGACTTGCAACTCACCGTGAGAGCGGCCCTTAGCATAGCGAGTGTGCCCCATGTCTACGACGCTCCACACCCGCGATTCTATGAGGGGGCGATCCTCTTCGTCGACGAGTATCTCCGGAGGCGTGGTTGTGCGATATTTTCTGTCTAGAGCCATCGTCGTCACTTCCGACAATACACTTGCGGCAAGTATGCAAGATGGTCGAGCACGTACTTGATGTTCTTTTTTGTGACGCCGCTCGAATCGTGAAGCAACACGATGATCGCCTTTTCGTTCAAACCCGATTTTTGCAGCCGCGCGACCGCCGCCGAGATGCGTTTGATCGCCTCGGCCAATTCTTCTGGGTCTGGCGGCGCAGGCTGTTTGCTGCGTTCAATCTCGGGGGTGCTCTTGATCTCGCTCATCTAATACTCCCCATATCGCTGATAAGATGGAATTGGAGCGGGCTTTTTCTTGCCTTGGCCCTTGCGTTTGTTGCGCGTGCCCCGACTGCGCTCACCGCGCGCGCGCTCATCTGCTAAATGCTTCAGGATGGCTCCATCGACATGGTGATCCCGGAGCAAGCGCTTCATCTCTCCGTCGCTCAGCTCTGGGTCTTCTTCAATCTTGTTCTCTCGGCGGATGACGGCGTCACAATCAAAGATCGTTGCATGTATCGCGCGCGCTGGCCGATTGCGATAGCGCGCTAGATTGCGATCATGGATGTGCTGGAATTTCTCGTTGCCGAGAAGTTCGCGGCGTTTCTCTAGTTCGATTTGGTCAAACGAGGCCTGTCCGATCAAGCTGCTCTTCCTTTCAATCGACGAGGGCGAAGTGAGGCGCGCGCGCGGCTCCGATGGATATATTCTTGGGCGCGCTCTTTGTGGCGCTGACAACGTATTTCAAGAATGACTGCCTCCTCGCCACAGTCCACGCACAGACCGAGGCTCTTGCGAGTCACACGGATGGACTGCATCACTGCGTTATGGTCCGCCAAATGCCGTTTGCAGCGACTACTGCGCGAGGGCGAGCCACAATCAATGCACTGGTGCGAGTCGCGACGCTCGGAGCGCAGGCGATTCATATGCTGGTTCATGCCGACTTAGCCTCATCATCTGGGGTGATGAAGCGGCGGTCGCCACATACGAAACAGTGCACCTCGACCGTATGGATCTCAATTGTATGGCCACGTTGCACGCGGTAGCTGATGACCTCGCCATATTGACTGCCGCAACGCCGACACAGTGAATCGAATCTCTTGATGATCGGGGCTAGAATGCGCGGCTTCGTCTTCATAGCGGTTGCCAACTTATTTCGGCTCCTGGTGTCGTCGTGGCGAACTTCTTTTCAACGTTACATTTGACGACGCGCGCGTCGTCAGTGAAGACTATGCCGGTGAGAGAATCGAGCACCGCGCGCAAGAGTTTGTCGACATCTGGCCGAGCTGCTGGGTGGAGAACTCTCTTTGGTGCAGACTTCGGCCGGGGCAAACTGAAGGTCACGTCCATTCGAACAGGCCCGTCAATTGGCGCGGGCAGGCCGCTCAGTTTTGCCCATGCGGCTGCTTCATGTGCGACGGCTTGGCGCCACGATTGGAACGACGCGCGCGATTCTTTGCGTCGGCCCTCGACCAACACAGCGCGCCCCTTGACGACGAAGGCAGTTTTATTGCCCTGCGGCTGCGGAATGCCCAGCACGAGAATGCGCCCAGACGCCATCTTAAGTTTGCACCGTTGGGCCGTATGTTTTGATCGTCTCGCCAAAGGTCCAGGCTACCGCTTCATGCGCTGTCTTGCAACTTGGGGGGCACCGAAGCCAATAATCTTTGAACCCGGAACCATCTGCCTCTGGCGTTGAGTTGACGACCTTGACTACTTGCAGCGGTTCAACGTCGCCAGGCAAATCGAGACGGAAGAGGACGCCCCACTCGTCCTCATGGATCTTTCTAGCGTTACGCTCTTGCAAATATCGCGCGGCACCGTAGCGATCGAGCATGATGCGGCGAATTTCGGCGTTGGTCTCTTTGTCAATTCGATCTGCTGTGAGCCACAGCGGATCGGTGACCAAATCTTTTTCTACGCGTACGCCTCGAATGGCATAGACATGCCATTCTCGGCTCCACGAGATGGCTGGCCCATTCGGATTATGCAATCGTCCTTGCGCGTCACGATAAATTTCGGTGTGGCGCTCTGAGACGATGCAGAACTCTGGGTATGGATACCAGTAGCCAGCGGACTCCGCATCGATATAGTCGGCGTCGCGCTTGTTGAGATCACCCTTTAATTCGAGATCGCATACTTCGCGGAAGAACGATGTGTAAGAGTGCCACCACGACCAATACTGGCCGCCGAGGCGCCACCAATACCATTCACTGAAGACGCGGCGGACCGCCGAATCGACCGCCGAATCGACCGCCGAACGGACCGCCGAACCGACCGCCGAACCGACCGCCGAATCGACCGCCGAACGGACCGCCGAACCGACCGCCGAACGGACCGCCGAAGACCACGATTTATTTTCGCGGATCTTAATGATAACGAGCTGCGATATTGGAGCGGCCAGCGCACCGACTAACGGTGAATTGACCCAGATTATTGATTTGGGTTCCGGAAGATTAGCATGGCGATAGCATGCCCGTATGCCTCGCTCAACGCGCGCGTGGTCCGCTGGCTCTGTACCCAGCGCGCGATCGATCCACTCGTGAGCCCACGAGGCCATCCGCG
>Ga0102924_1001757_pt1 | contig 24489 bp, 35 predicted proteins | sample PaiPotPPM11metaG_FD_80116 | JGI IMG/M metagenome (GOLD analysis project Ga0102924, IMG submission 80116) | Iron sulfur acid spring bacterial and archeal communities from Banff, Canada, to study Microbial Dark Matter (Phase II) - Paint Pots PPM... ...
CCCGACCTTCAGCGAGCGGTCAGGGCACTAGCGGATATCCACCGGACGCACCGCGAGGAGATGACGCGATTCGGAGATGAGCTCCAGCCGATCTCAGTCCAGCGGGCGGAGACATTCGGCCGGTTGCTCTATTTCGCTGCCAACGTCAGTCCGTGGAACCTTGAGCAGGTCGTGAACGCGGCCGAGGCCTGGTACATGCATCACCAGATGCAGGGCAGCTGCGTCCCCATGGTCGATGGGAGGTTCGAGTGGGATCCGAGCCTGAATGAAGAGGTTCAGTTGATTGGCCGCGTCGTCGCCGGACTGGCCCTTTATCCCGACGAGGATTTCCAGCGTCCCGACGGCAAGGGGGCGTGAAGTGACCACGGCCATTCTCGTTACCCAGCCGACAAAGTTTCCCGTCCCAGTCGAAAACCCCAAGGAACTCGAGGCCGCGGCGCTGGCCGTCGCCAGACTCAACGCTGAGCCACATGTGATGTTCCACTGGACTGGCAATCAGGCCGTCGAGGAGGTCGCAGACGACCGGATCTCGAAGCTGGCTGACCTGCTCGCCCTGATTTCGCAGATGGACAACGACGCCATCGACACCCTCCGCGCGATCGCCGAAGCGGTTTGGTTCCAGCACCAGCATCGCTACGGTAGGTGCCCCGAGCCTTTCTCGGCATGGCCCGGACTGACGTGCTGGAGCGAAACTCTCCGCCGAGCCACGCTGAGATGAAGGTGTCCAGGGGTCGCGTGATCTTCACCTGGCATCGGCCATTCGAGGACGGCGCCGCCTAAAAAGGCTTCCCCCTCTCGTTAGCGCTCGGCCGGGACGTTCCGACCGGGCGCTTCTTTTTTTACCGGTTCGCCTGCGCCTGCCGTTGATTGTCGCGAATCGCACCCAGCTCCTGTTCGACGACGGATAGGTCGACTCGATCTAGGCTGTCGAGCATTGCCCCGAATCACAAATAGGTGCCCTGAGATTTCCTCGAGCGTCTCAAGCATCTTCTCGTGAAGCTGGCGATCATGCGGTAACGGGGTAGACGTTTTTCACTTACGATCTGGAGTTTCTACCCGCTGATCAAGTGACCCGCGAGCGAGACATACTGGCCGAGGGTGCCCCCCTTGCTCAGGTTCAGTGCGACACCGAGGTCATTGAACTGGTTCGCCGATACCTGGACCTGGTCTCCGGCTATGACCAGGAATTCGTCGGTCAGCGCCGAGTCGTAACCAGTCTGGATGACGCTGGCAGCTGTGTTCGTGCCTGCAACGCAGTTGATCTGTTTGAAGTAGACAAGGCTGCCACCTCGATTCACACTACAGTCCGCTGTTAGGCGAAAGCTGGCAATGTTGGGCTGACCCGTGGTGTTGACGTTGATGTGCCATGAAAGCACCCAGACGCCGCCGACGGGGACGGTATACAGAAAATTCGTTGCGTCCCAACCGTTCACCGAGTCATAGTCAACGCTGTCGAACTTGACGACAGTAGTCGCGTTCGACGCTAGCGACTGGACGGTGGTCTGCATCCAGACTCGGAACTTCCAGGGGTTGATGGGGAGTGCCGGAGCCCTCGTATAGGCGACGCCACCAATCTGGGTGGTGACCTCATCCGTCCTTGCCGCCAGTGACTTGACGGTAGAGATCAGCCGGTCGTACTGCGGCATCCGGTCCAAGAGTGTGTTTAGTTTCATTTGATGACCTCCAGGTCAAAGTTGGTTTCTCGGACCGTCAGCACGTACAGGGGAAGGCTTACACCGGGTAGCTGTCCCGTCTCGAGCGCCATCCTGTAACCGTCGCGCCGGCCGAAGACACGATCCATAAATCGGCAGGCCCAATCAATCGCCAGGGCGCGACACTCCTCGATGGTGTCAGGGGCCGGTCGCTGCAATTCCTCGACCAGGTCCGGTCGAAGCTGGACGCACCCAATCACAAGGGTTTCTCCGGGTCGGGCCCAGCGTTCAGAGACAGGCGAGAAGCGCCCGAGCATCGGCGGACCCTCCGGCTGCAAAGCAGCCACGATGACTCCGGGTCCTGGCTCGTCCAGCTCGTCGTAGCGGTCGGGGTCATCCTTTGGCCTGCGTCCGCGCACCTCTGCATCCAGAGCCGCAATCTTGCCGAAGAGTCCACGCATATCGGCTTGGCTGAAAGGGTGAGCCGTCTTGGACAGGCTGGCCCGAACGGCAGCAGCGCCCTTTCGAAGCCCGAGCTGGTCAAGGCTTCCGTCGTTGACGTGACCGCTGATAACAAGAGCGGCCTTACGGTCCGGGAGTGCCAGGAGTTTGTCATCCCCTTCCCAGACGTGGTCGCCGCCTTCTAGATCGGTGCCATGGTTCAGGCCATCAGTGAGGAGAACTAGGCCGGTTTCCTGACGTGGAATGATGCCGATTCCAACCGTCACCGGCCGCCCCTGTTTTGTGGGGCTTGATTCGCCCGCGGCTTCCACACAGCACGCCACTTGTCGAGTGCCTGCTCTTTCTTGACCGTCCTGACCCGCGCTCGAAGCTGGACGCTGTGGTTCAAATGGATTCCTCCCCGCTGTTACCTGGATTAGTGAAAGGGTGGGGTCGAGCAGGGGAACTGCAAACCTGCCCGACCCCGAGGGTTGCCGTCCGCCGCAAATGAAAACAGCGGCCGGCGAAGGCCCACGAAACGGAACGGACTAGGGGTTGCCTGGCTGGAAGGGACCGTCGACAACGACGGGTCGACGGTAGGTCCGGTAGATGTCGATCAGAGGCGTCGTCATCTGGATCGGCGCCTCGGTGCCGTGGTCGCTCGTGCGGCCACCTGTGGCCGCCTGGGCAGCGGCAGTGTTCCCCGCCTGGACGTCCAGCTCGGACGGCAGGTGCACCGGGATTGGAGGAAGCTTGCCTCCGCGATCGGCAGAGTCAAAGCTCTGACGATTGTCGAGCAGGAAATTGCTGCGCGGATCTGCCCGCTGACGGGCAAGGTCCTGGAAAGCGCGCAAGCCGACGCCCTCATGCTGGTCGGGAGCGGGTCGTTTCATTGGTTAGCCTCCTCGAAGTTCTTACTGACGGCGGACGTCCAGGCCCTGGCATCGTCGATCCAGGGGAGATATTTGGCCGCAATGTCGGGTCGCTTCCGGATGAGTTCGATGGCCGCCTGCTCGGCCCGCTGCAGCGATAGCTGGATACCGGGCGTCATCGGCACCTGGTTGACGGTCATGAGGCCCTCGGCCTCGTCGGTGAGCCGCTTGATCTCCGCGCGCGTGGCGCTGCAGGCGATGAAGATTCCACGCATCCACTCGGCCCGGACGTGGATCTCGTCTTCGATCACGGCCATGCGCTCGACGCCCCGGGCTCGCATCTCCGCCTTGGCGCGTTGGTCGCTGCGGTCGCGAGACTCGGTCTCGAGCGCGTCGACGCCATGCTTGTCGCGATAGGCTCGGATCCGCTGTCGAAGCAGCTTTGCATCGGCGCGGTGATCGGCGGCCTCTTCCTCGAGCTTCCGGCGGTCGCGCGTCAACTGCGATACCGGTCGATCGAGGGCCTGCGCCAGTTCCGCAAGCTGCCTTTCTGCTGTGGCAGCGAGATCCTCGGCCTGCTGTGCCTCGGACTCCATCGTCTCCAGGGCGCCACGGTGCCGCTCGAGGACCGCCTCCAATTCCTCTTGTACTTCTTGCTGTTGAACCATCATCTTCAGAGACCTCCTGTGGTGATTAGTTTGTTGAGCGCGCTCTTGAGAACCGTCTGCAGGGTTATCTGGTCAGCTCCGCTCGGTGTCCAGGTGGCTTGGGCAGCGGTCCCGTATTGATTGGCGGTATTCCAGCCGGCGTAGCCGACTGCCGCGGAGGTGAAGTTGCCCGAAACGTCCCCGGTCACCAGGAGCGTGACAAGCCCTGTGGCCAACGCACTGGCCATGGCCGCGATAGCCCGCTGGAGAACAGGCTGTAGGCTAGATTTGCTTGGCGCGTCCAGTAGTAGTACGTCGGTGCGACTGGATGCCACACCGGAAGCGTCGGTCGCGGTCGTAAGGATGTGCGCCGGGCCCGTGAGGCCTTCGAATCCGTCCTGACCACCCTCCATGTGGAGCTGCCCCTGGGCCCAGGGACTCGACTGGAGACTGCCGAAAGGCACCTGCGGGAACACATCCGGCCAAGGCTTGGCCATGCCCGTCGGAGTCAGCGCACCGTAAGAAGCCGTCGTCGGCATGCCGGTCGCGTCTGCGACGATCAGCATCCGCGTCGTTCCGCTAAGGCTGAGGGTCATCTTTTGGGGCCTCCTTGGCTGCAGCTAACACGCATCCCCGGCTACCTGGCGCCGCGGAGCGATTGCTCGACCCGCGCCTGTCGTGCGATCGTCGCCGGATCCGCTGCCGGCCGCCGTCTCGTCCCGATGACGTTGCCGCCGTCGTCGCGGAGAACCTCGACGTCGCCCGGGCGGTTGGCAACGATCGCGCGCTCGATGACCACGCCGAGCCGGTCAATGTCATCTGGAGCGAGCCTGAGCTCGATGCTCGTCGGTAGGGTCGGCGCAGCTTCGGCGGCCTTGTACTGGATGCTGACGTTTGGCCAATCAACGACGAAGGCGTTGCATCCACCCTCGACCATCCTGGCCGCCTTTTCGGCGCAACCATCGAGAAGGAGACCTTCGATGCGATGCACTAGGGCCTCCGTCGGCCGTTCGCCAATGGCGAGCAGCTTCTCGACGACGTGGGCCTCGCGTACCTGAGGAACCATGTCCTGGCGGAGGATGGCCTTCAGCTCGTCGTGCGTCTGGCTCATCTGAGCCCTTCCCCCAGATACTGACGGATCGCCAGCCGGTAGGCCATCTCCAACCGGGCCCGCTCGTCAGCACTCGGCTCCCAGGCGCGCGAGCCGCTGGAAACCATCTGCTGGCCATCGTGGCCCACGCAAGATGCAGTGACCTCGAGCACGCTGCCACTCTCGTCGCCAACCACGTCGAGCTGTGCTTCGCCTCCCCGCAAGGCTGGCAGCGACTGTGCCAGGGCGGCAATGGCGCTGCGGAGGACTCCCGTCAGCTGGTTTCGGTTGAAGTAGTCCGGGAGCCACTGCTCGCGACGTCTCATCGCCTGGCCGGAAGCATCCGTGACGTCGGCGACCAGTTCGACCCGGTCGATGACCGCGTTCAGGTCGCCGGTGATCACGAGCGCGGTTTTGCCGTTGATGGTTAATGCCATCAGACGATCGCCTTAGCGATAGCGGCGCTAGAGTAGCCCTGAGCCAGAACGTCTTCGAGGATGGCCGCGAAGCGCTTCTCCGACGCGACGACGGCCGCCGCAGCCGAGACGCGGATCTCCGGGTCCGAGGATTTGGCGAGCTGCCGAAGCCGGAAGGTGTGGCGCGCCTCCGTCCTGAGCTTTGCCGGGGTCGACGGCAGAACGCCGACCTTTCTCGCGTCCAGGGCGCTCGCGGCCAGGGCGCGCTGCACCGGATCGGATGCTTTGTTGGCGGTTCTCCTGAGTCGCTGGATCGATCTGTCCTGGTTCATTAAGTGTCTCTCCTTGGATTTTTCTTGGTGCTCGCGACGATGACTAGAGTCCGAAATGGCCGGAAGGGCCGCCCGAACTATGACCGGTCGAGAAGGGCCCTGACGGCATCGACCGCCCGCGGGACCGGTCGCTCCAAGAGCCGCCGATTCCTTGCCAGTTCGCCGAGGACCCGCCCGGATTGCCGGATTTGGACACATGACCCATCCACTCGGCAATTCCTTGGACATTCTCGGCCAATAAGCCCATTCCGGACACGAGGGCGCTCATCACTCCGAGCAGGGCCGGGCCAACCTCGTGGGCAAGCTTGTCCATATCCCTGTTGTAGGTATTGGTTGCCTGCTGCAGTTTGTCCATGTTGTCGCGTGCCCCTGCAGTCTTGGTGTGGAGGTCGTCGAGTACCGCCGCCTGGGCATGGCTCTTGGTCGTTACTGCATCCGTCGCCAGCTTCAGGTTGGTGTGAGCGAGGGCATCCTTCCCGGCTGCGACCGTAACCGCTTCCTGCGCTTTCTTTGCCTGCTCCGAGCTGCTGCCGTACTTTTCGACGGTATCCTTGAGTTTCATATGCGCGTCGTTTAGCCTGATGTCGGCGTCAATTGATGCCTGGCGAATCGCTGGCAGTTTCATTTCTACCTGCACCGCTGAGGCGGTGAGGTTGGTGTAGTCCTTGACGTTGATGCCGAGATCGCGAAGACCTCGGGCATTGCCCTGCTCTGCCAGGTCGACTAGTTGGACTGCCTGCGACAGGTCGATGTGCTTGGCGGCCGAGAGGTCGATCGCATCGTTCATCCCCTTCATAACCTGGGATTGATTCAGGCCGCTCCGAGTCAGTTCTGCGAAGCCCTCACGGGCATCGTTAACGTTGGTGATGTATTTGGAGTTCGTGTCGAGGAATCTCTCGACGCTGCTGTTGACCTGGCTGAAGTTGAGGTGTGCTACCTCCGTGGCCTGGCGCAGGTCTTGCAGGCTGCGCGATTCGGCCCGGTATCGCTGAAGGAGGTCGTCGGCGACGGCGCTGAGGCCTCCGATGGCAGCAACGCCGCCCATGGCGAGCATGGCACCGGGCCCCATGGCTCCGGCGCCAAGCATGCCCAGCCCGCCCCCGATGCCCGGAATCTTGCCCACCGCGCCGCGCGCTTCCTTGGTCAGGATCTCGCGGCCCGCGATCTGCTCTGCATCCTTAGCCGCCGCACTTGGCAGGCCAACGTTCATGCCCATGCTCTGGGCGATGGCGAGTTCCTGCGGCGAGAGACTGCGAATCTGGCTGATGGTCTGCCGGTTGTAGGCGCCCTGCACCTCGGCGGTGCGCTTCGCCGATGCCTGGATCTTGGCGTCCATCGCCTCGATTTGGGCCGCCGCCTCAGTGGTGCCCTTGGCGGTCGTCTGGTAGACGACCGACAGCACCTTCTCGCTCATTCCTCCGAACATGGCGCCTCCTGGTTATTGCTGGCCGGTGATAACTCGCCGTGGCTACCAGCAGATTCCGGCTCGTCGACGTTTGTCATGGTTAACCCCCCGAATTCGGCTTTGCGCTACGAAGTAAGTGCTAGGGCCGCGAAGCGATGGCGACGTTGCGGGCTCGAGGGCCCTTAGCCGTCGCCTCTGCGTCGAAAGTGACCTGGTCTCCTTCCTGGAGTTGGTCGAAGTCGTCGGCGGTGCAATCGGTGCGGTGGTAGAAGTGGTCTACACCATCAGCTTTCAGGAATCCAAAGCCGCGGTCGGACGAGATTCTTTTGATAACTCCGGTCATCGTGTCTCCTTGTGTCTCGGTTTCTGTGGTTCGGGTCGTGGCGGCGGCTACGACGGTCGATGACGAGGCGGCTGGTCAGGTCATGGCGCGATCGCAAAGGGCCCCGCTGCAGCCCGCTTGACGGCGGCTTCGTGGCGCCCGGCTTCCTCAGCCGCCAAAGTCGCCTTCAGCCAGCGGACGTACTCGAGGCCATTCGACTGTGCGCTGAGCGCATGGGTAACGGTCGCGATCGCCATCGCCCGGTCGTCATGAAAACTCCCGGTCGCCTGGATTCGTGGCTTTCCCGATGGCGTAGGCCTGATCTCCAGGTGAATCAGTTCGGCGTGTAACGCCGGATCGTCGAGGAGCTCGATCGCGTTGGTATTGATGGCTCGCTTCAGGGCACCGTAGATGTCTGCCTTCAGTTCGCTCGTCAACGGCTGTGCCTTGGCGGTTATGCCGCGGCGCCGCAAGCCATCGCTAAGCGGGACAACCGCGTACTGGTCGAGCGTGATTCGGCTGATACCGTACTGCTTGCCAATCGCGGCGATCTCGTCCAGGACCGCGTCAGAGTTCAGCGGCGACGTTTTGCCGCGCCAGCTCTCCAGCCGGTCGATGACGAACTTCGCCGTGTCGCCGGTGCCAACCCGATGGCCGATGGCAAATGTGAAGGCGTCGCCTCCGGCCGCGAATGCCGGGTCTGCAGCCGCCGCGTAGCGAATCCCGGGCACCGGTGGCAGCGCTTTGCGACCCGTGACCACACACTCACGAATGGCCACAGCAGATAGGAAGGCGCCTGCACCCTCGACGAAGTCAGCGCCGTACTCGACACGGGCGGAGTCAGGGTCTGCCAGGAACTCCGGCTCGAGCGATTCACGCGTGATGGTCGGGTTGACCTCCCACGTCGGCCGACGCTCTACGAAGAGTTCAGGATCAGCGCCGGTTGTGCCTTGCTGATACAAGTCCCAAAAGATCCCGCTGGCCCACAGAGGCGATGAGATCAGCATGATGTAGCCGCGGTCCTTGAACTGGATCGTCGATGGCGTGAGCGCTCGGTAGACCGCCTTCCCGGCCGCGAAGCCTTCCTCAGTGGTCGACATGTGGGCGACTTCGTTGAGGATCAAGAGGCTTATCGGCAGACCGCGCGTCGATCGGCTCGAGCAGGGCATGGCTCGGATGACGACGTTGTTCTTGAACACGATTTCATCGAGCGTGCTGGCGCTACTGTCAACCATCTCCGCCAGTGAGGCTTCCGGTGCGTTCTGAAGCAGCTCGCGGACGACGCGGATAAACTCGCGGGCCTGCTCGATCCTGGTGGCTACCACGATGATGAACCGGCGCTCTCCCGGTCGCTGCAGACCGCTGTAGTCTTCGACCAGTGCGTTCCAAATGGCGATTGTGGCCGCCATCAGGTCCTTCCCCGAGCGCCGGCCCAGGGCAGCAAGCAGCTTCCGCTTACCGGACTTGGCCCAACGCCTGAGGATGTCCTTCTGACCGGGGTAGAAATCGACGCCGAGCACTTCCTTGGCGAACCGGAAGAGGCCAGCCATGCCGACACTACGGGTAGACATCAGGGCCTCCTGGGCGACTTGCCGGCCAGTTTGGCGCGTCGGCGTTTGCTGGCGACCAGGTCTGCTTCCCGAAACTGAGCGCAGTGCCCGGCCAGACGGCTACGAGTGTTCAGCCTGACCTTGCGAGAGGGCGTCGAGAAGAGCGTGGCAGCGACCTGGAGGCTCACGCGCCCTCCTTGCCGTACTTCTCTCTGAGCGAGTCCTGGGCCGCCTGGGCCCTACTGGCAGCCTGGCCGGCAGCCAGGCCGGGTAACATCTCGGCCCGGACAGCAGGTCCAACGCCGAGCATCTTGAGCGTCTCCCTCAACTGGTGCTGGAGCGACGCGTAGAGTTTCCAGCAGCCTCGCGGGCGGCCGCGGCGGTCGATGATGCCTCCGACCCGGTCGACGTAGCGGTCGATGAGCCGGAGTTGCGTGACGATGCGGGCGGCCTCTTCGATCAGCAGGTGATCCGGCGGCTGCAGGTAGGGGATTGACTCGGCCAGGGCGTCGCGGAGTTCCGTGACCGCTGCCGGCAGTTCGCTGGCCACGATCGCTTCGGACTTGGCACCATGCAGAACGGCGAGCCGGTTGCCAGGGCCGACGGAGGTCGAGTTAGCGGCCATGGGCCTGCTTCCTGGTTGGGCCGGCGGAATGAGCGAGGTTCATGCGGCCTCCGTTGAATTCGGGTTCTGTGCCTCGCAAATAGGGGCTACGGGTTCAGGCTCACTCTCCCGCTGAACGGGCACAGCCAGGCGCCGTAGCTCGACCGCGGCGCAGATCCGGGCGACCTCGGCAACCTCGGACGGCAGGCCGACAGGGTCGGTGATGGGGAAGGTAGCGACGATGGGTAACACCTCCAGCGGAGTTCGGATTGGAGCCGTCATACTTCACGGCGGAAGCCGCCAACGTTTGGCGGGTCGGGTCGGGGTTCAGCGGTAAGGAGGGGCGAGCGATGGTAACCGTCCATTTCGCGAGATCGACCAGCGGAGCCTTTCAAACGACGCCAGAGATGCAGTTCGACGGCTACAAGCTGCTCGATGCCGGCTGCCTTAAGGTCTGGAAGGGAACGGATCGACGGGTCTATTCGCCCAGCGCCTGGGAGTGGATACAGCTAGGAAAGACTGGGTAGCGCGCTTCCCCCTGCTGTCTCTGAAGCAGCCCGTTTGGCCAGGTTCAACAGGGTAGAAGGAAGCCGAAGCCTTGGTCGCTAGACCTCAATAGCCATGTTTATGAATTCTTAGATAGATCTGAATCCTTAAGAGCTAAGACTCCATAAGATTTCAGGCTGGAGATATAGGCTCGGGTGAATTCTTAGGGCCGAAGCCTCCGACCGGGGCGAACCAGCGCCATCTTCCGGTCGAGCCGAACCCGCTCTTGCGGGCCTGGATGCCGATGCTCTGGCGGGCCCGCAGGATCGTGCTTTCGGAGAGGCCCGCCTTTTTGAGTTCGCCGGTCGTCTCCTTCGCGTCCACCGACTCGGCGGTCCCAAAGGCATCTATCAGCAGGGTCTTCGCTTCGGTCACACTCGCGGGTGACTCGCTGGCGTCGTCCTTGGCTGCCAGCAGGGTGCCTGCGGTGTGGCGCGACTGGCCGAGCCAGACGACTCGGCTAACGTCGCCGCCCATCGTCTCCAGCCGGAAGGCCAGGGCGGGCGGTTTGGGGCCCAGGTTGGATTTCACTGAGGCCAGGATCCGGGCGTTCTCGTCGTCAGGATCGACCTCAACAAGGAAGCCGGCGCGAGCGGCGCCAATGATGCCGATCGATCCACCGCCGCGGTAGATGGCGTTCCCACCGCTGCCTTTGTTCAGGTGGCGCACGATGATGACGGCCACCTTGTGCTTTGCCGCCATCTCCTGCAGCGGCCGCATCGCGCTTCGGACATCCTGGTCTTTCCAGCTGTTGACACGGCCGGACAAAAAGGCCATGAAAGGATCGATGATGACCGCGCGAGCCTGGTACTTCTGTACCTTGGCCGAGATGTACCCGACGCCATCCGGAAGGGTAACCTCGGTTTTGTTCGCGATTACCAGCGTCAGGTCGGCGCCGGCCGCCTCTAACCGCGGCCTGATCGTCTTCGCGATGTTGTCCTCGGCGGAGAAGAGCAGGACAGGCCCGCGGGGGCATGGGGATCCGTCGCACCAATCGCGCCCGGTCGAAATGGTGGCGGCGATCTCGACGCCGAGCGTTGACTTGCCGATGCCAGGGTCGCCGTCGATGATCGTGATCTCGCCTTCCGGGATGCGATGTCGCCAGATCCAAACGACTGGTTCCGCGACTACCTCCGAAAGGATCACCATGCCGTCTTCGCGTTGAGGCTGTGTCACGTCGCCTCACGCCTACGCCGTACGTCACCCTCAAAGGCCAACGCCATGAGGTCGACGTGCTTTGCGGGCAGATCGCACGGGAACGATGAGACGATTTCACAGAGGTCGACTGGATCGATCTGCTTGTCCCGGCGCCAAACGTTGACGGGATTCACGTCCTCACCCATCTCGCCCAGCTCGCACGCTGCGCGCCACACCTGGGCCGCCGCCGGAGTGAAGTCCTCGAGCCGCGGCTTGGAGATTGGTAAGTGGCCACTTATCAGGATGGCTGCCAACAGGAGGCGCTCCTGTGGCGTGCTGGTAGAGGGGGTCGCTGAGGACAATTCGTGCTCCTTGAAAGGCAGATCATGGATTGTTGGCCGCCGTTTTGGGACGACGTCCGGGGGGTGGGTCCAACTGTTAGAGGGTGGGCACGGGAGCCCTCAGGCGCCGAGCGCGGGAGGAGGCTAAAGCCAGGCTGTAGAGGACCCCTCTACCTATATAGGGACGTCACGAAAATCGAGTTGTGGCTGCAAGCAACACCAGCTCGAAGTCGACATTTCTTAGGTAGGCTCGCGCCTCCATCCGAACTTGCGGTTGCGGATTGTGTAAGGCAACGTCGACAGCCTTGGCGATCGTATCGAGCGGCGACGCGTTACGTTGGGCGCTGGCGCCTTCCTTCATGCGGACCTCCTCTGGATCAAGCTGTATCGCCGCTGCGTTCGTCTAATCGTTTTTCTGAGCCAGGGTGACCACTCGAGGCGCGGCGGCAAGTCGAGTGCTTCTGTGACCCGGACCTTTCGGTGTTTGACGAGGTTGTGCATAACCTCCAGTTCGTCGAGAGCGAAGCCTGTTTCGAGGGCACGCTGGCCAAGGTTGTTGATCTTCAGTGCAAGCACGCGAACGGCGACCGGCTCCGTCTTAAGCCATGTCAACCCTTGGCGTGCGGCTAGTTCTTCCAAACTCTCGGCGGGCACGGTTGGCCTGATACCATCGCCGCGAGCGTCAAACAAGGGCGCGATTATCCGTTGCGTACTCCGGACTCGGCCGCCATCACGCGTCCAGCGCCAGTGTCCAGATTTCTGGCTCCAGGCGAAGTCTCTGGGCGGCTTCCTGTCGATGGTATCGCGGGCTATTTCCTCCTCGTTATCCGCCTCGTCGTCGCGGCGGACCTTACCCAGCGGGACCGTCCTGATTCCGGGCTCCGGAATGGTTTCGCCGTTGGCCCTCTCGATCGTTTTGAATCCTTCCGCGTAAAGGACTTGGTTGTACGCATGAAGCTCAGACTTGGGAGGCCACCGGACTCTCCTCTGTTGTCCTCCTAACTCTATAAGGGTGTCACGAAAATCGACCTTGCCCCGTTGCTTCCTCTTCCGTTCCGCTGGTGTCATGGCGCCGGCGGTCGGATCAAGCGGTGGTCTGCCGCGCTTACCCATTAATCCACCGCCAGTCCCGATGAAATTTGCTCAGCTGGCGAGGCCCTGGGACTGGCAGGACCTACGCCGCTGAGCATGCGTCCCGTCGGTAGTAAAGCACGCGATTTTGACACTCGCGTGTCAGATCGATTCGGCTCCGAAGTAAATCTAAGCACCAGAACTTGTGGAAAGCGCCGTGGCTCTTGCACAGCCGCTACCTTTGTAGTGCCGTCGGTTCGTTTATTCTGGTCACAGTGGTGACCGACCATGCGCCGGCAGACAAGAAGCGAGAGATCCGCTATCTCCACTTCGTTCACGATGGCGGACTGCATGAAGCGGAGGTTGGGAAACGGGTTACAACGCGACTGTACTTTCGGACCGGCAACCGTTCAAAGCGGCAGCAACTTCAGCCAGGCGTGACCTACACGGGGGGAACAGTAAAGAGGATCGTTGCCGGAACGCCATACCTGGTCTATACGGAGCCCGCCGAGCCGAGTCGCTGGGCCAATCCATTTATGGTCGGAGAGGGATCGATTCGCGAGATTGCTTACGCCGAAAGTTAGGCGGCTGGTGTTTAGGCGTAAGCAAAGGTAACACGGTGTGCTGGCATCGCTTACAGACGAGCTCAGGCAGCGCGATCACTATGGACATTTCTACTCCTCGCATTTATGGGGTCTCAACTAGTCCCGACCTGAAATACCCGTGAGGGGTCTCCATGGCGGTTCAACAAGTGCCGACCGGGTAATACCCGAGCGGATTCGCTGGTAGCGGCCCCTTAATGGCTTATCGGGGCGACTTGTCACGGGGCGTCGCCGGCAAACCAGCCCGAAGCGTGATAGGGTCGACAGCATGGTAACCCTCATTACCCGCCCCGAAGTCAACCGCGCCAAGAGCGTTCTTCGGCCATTCCTACAGCTGAACCCAGGCCTACCAGCCCTCGTCCGTGCCGAGCACCTCGCAGGCGCGTTTGGACGAACTCCGAATCCGACCGGCGTCGCTATTCAGGCGCTCAGTCAGGAGCCCAACTCCGGGGATCTGTGCCAGATCCTCGCCAGTCCAGTCGGGCAGTTCGCCCTACAGGAGCTCGCTGTGGAGTTCCCGCCGCCCTGGGGCCTCGTCTTCCAGTTTCTCCCGGTGGCCGCTCAGGCAATCTGCCGCGAGCGGAGCGGCCAACTCGCCGTCAGTCCGGCCTTAGCCCTTGGCGCCCTGCTACTTGGCGCCTGGTTTGTGCTGTACGCCGTTTCGGGAAAGAAGCCAGCCTCGTAAGTATTCGGCGATCGATCGGGCGGCTGGCCAGCCCGAGGAGGGTGATTTCGGTCAGGCGTGCTGAGCGGACTGGCTAAACTTGGCGATGCCGAGAAGCTTTCGGCCCTCGGCAATCAGCATCGTATGGCCCTGCGAATCAGCTTGCTCCAGTCGGAGCGAGTCGAGGGCGGCTTCGCCCAGAGTGTCCACTGCCTCGTGAACCGTCTCAACCGCTTCCTCGAAGCTCGGGTAGGTGCCGACTAGGTTCCTAGTCTCCATCTCCCAAAGCTCGAATGTGACGTTGTCCACAGTTTCCACAGTATCCACAACCTTCTTTTCGAGCCTATCCTACACCTGTTCTACAGCGCTGACCAGCCTCAGTAGCAGTTCCGGTGCTGCCCAGATGGTGTAATGCCACCTGGTGTCGGTCGTGCGCGCCATTAGGATCGAACGGTCCATCGGAACAGCCAATTCTGCCACGAAGGCTGGCTTCCCCCAGCTCCGGGCCTTGTAAACTGCCGGCTCCTTGCGGATCCAGACTGACACGCCGTCGTAGAGGGCCGTATTTTTCGGGTCGGGGGGCCCCTTTCCAAGGCCCTGGTATGACAAGAAGTCGCGGACGACTGCAGGGTTGTAGCTCACGATTCTGTAAAAGCGCCTGACGCCCCCCGGCGATTGCACTGTCCAAGCAGTCTACCTATGCGGCCATCACAAGCATCCGCTTGCCGTGGACATATGTGCCTGCGGCGAGTTCGAGTCTCGTCTCCCGCTTTCCTGTCCATTCTTCCGAGTACGACGGGTTGCCGAGGGCGCATCGCTGGCGCCGACGGCGGCGGTTACCATGAAACAGTCGGCCGTCGAGTTGCGGCAAGCATAAGGCTCAGGTATATCTGCGCTATGGAGCTGGCCGGCCGGCGTAAGGAAATGGGCGAGATCCGTCGGCTGCTGGACCAGACCGACGCCGGTTCGGGCGGTCTCCTCGTCGTTACCGGCCCGCCCGGATCCGGGAAGACAGCTATCGCCAGCGCCGCGGTCGAGGAGGCTCATGATCGCGGATTCGAGGTGCTGCGAGCGTCACCGGCAAACGGCAAGCGTGGGCGATGGGTATGGGCGCAGCTACTGCGGGACCTCGGTGACCCGGATCGCCTGTCCGTCCAACTGCTGGAAGATGCAGCGCCATTCGAGCTTGACATTGCAGCGCGACAGCTCGCCTCCGGCCATCGCCGTCTGATCGTTGTCGACGATATCGATCGAGGAGCAAGTGAGGCCGTTGAAATGCTCGCCTTGGTGGCCGGCCGTCTGGTGGCGGCGTCGACGGCGATCGTGACCACCGCCAGCATGCCCCTCGGGTTCGACCGCGAGCTTCGCCTCGGCGGTCTGGCCGAGAGGGAGCTCGCACCGGTCCTCGGTTCGCTTCCAGGCAGCGCGCGTCATGCCCTGTGGGTAGCGTCCCGTGGGCTCCCGGGCGTTGCCCGCTCGCTGGCCGCTGACTTGGCCGGTCTTGGAGAAGGCGAGGACGCCATCGTGTACCTGGCATTGCACGCACCGTCGAGCGCTGAGTTCCTCGATGTCGATGTTGGGCTCGTTCGCCTGCTTGAAGCCGCGGTTTCGCGAACGCGCGACGATGCGACGCGAGCCCGCGTCCTAGCTCGGCTGGCGCACGAGCTGCTAGGGGACGCGTCGGCAGGCGCTCGACGGCGAGCGTTGATGGACGAGGCAGTCGAGCTCGCGCACCATACCGGGGATAACCAGACGCTGGCAGAGGTCCTCGATGCTCGGTTGCATGCAATCTGGGATCCCGCCGCGGCCGCCGATCGGCTCGCGACCGCCGCGGAGATCGTCGACCTCGCACGCGCCGCCGTTGACGGCCGCCAAGAGTGCCACGGCTTGTTCTGGCGATTCGTCGCGCTCATGGAGCTAGGCCGCGTGGCCGATGCGGAGTCGACTCTGGCTGAGTACGAGCGGGTCGCGCGGGCCGCTGGCTATGCTGAAGGAGCTGTCCTGACGAGGTCGCGTCAGGCCATGCTGGCAATCCTCCGCGGCCGATTCGACGAGGCGAGTCCGCTCATTGAGGAGGTGGCCGAAATGGGCGGGCGGATCGGCCTGGTGGACACCGACCGACTGGTCGGCACCCTCCGAGGCCAAATCGCCGTGTGGCGAGACATGTCGTCCTCGCCTGCGGCCGTGGAGCTGATGTTCGCATTCGCCCGTCGCCTCCCCGGGCATTTCATGGAAGCAACCGCGGCTCGCATCCTCGCGATGCTCGGGCGCGAATCTGAAGCCAGCGCGGAACTGGAACGCGCTCTACCGAGGGCGCTGGCGGGGTCGGGTCCCCGGTGGTTGGGTGCCATCACAGAGCTTGCAGCTGTGGCGGCGATGACGAGTAACAGCGCCGCAGCGGCGAGACTCTACCCTGTTCTGGCCCCGTATCGCGGAAGACTCGTGGTGTGGGGCGGTGCGAACACCGTCACTGGGCCGGTTTCTCACTATCTCGGGTTGCTTGCTGCGCAACTCGGAATGCTCGATGACGCCCTGGCGCAGTTCGAGGAGGCGGTCGCGCTCTCCGAAACCATCGGCGCGTTGCCCTGGGTCGCCGAGAGTCTTGCCAGACTCGCCGATGCCCTGGAACAGCGATCAGCGAGTGGGGACGCGCAGCGCGCGTCGGAGTATCGACGGCGGGCGCGATCGATCGCGGAGCGGCTGGGCGCGCCCGGGCTTCAGAAGCGAATAGGGCCACCCGCGGACGAGTGGACCCTCAACAGAGACGGTGAGTACTGGATTCTCCAGGCCGGGGACGAGCGGGCCAGACTGGGTGATAGCCGCGGCCTGCATTACCTGAGGGCATTGTTGGCCGCACCGGGACGAGAGATTGCGGCGCTGGATCTCGCCGCCGGGGGTGCCGGCCTGGTGGCATCGAGCGTCGGCCCACCGCTCGACGCCGCCGCGCGGGATGCGTACCGCCGCCGCCTTGCCGAGCTCAAAACCGAGCTCGACGCTGCGGATCGTGCGGCGGATCGCGAACGTGCCGACGCGGCCGAGGCGGAGCGCGATGCCTTCCTGGCCGAACGCCGGCGAGCAAGCGGTCTGGGTGGGCGGCCGCGCGAGACGTCGGCAGAAGCGGAGAGGGCTCGCGTCAACGTGACGCGCACGCTTCGGGCCACCATCGATCGGATCGCGGCGAACGCGCCTCGCGCCGCAGCGCATCTGCAGGCCTCGGTTCGCACCGGTCTGGCCTGCCGCTACGCGCCTGCTGCCGGCGGTCCCAGCCGCTGGCACGTGTGATGGAACGGATCGTTCATTACCGATTTACGCCTCCTGGGTATCACCCGCAGGAGGCGCCACATGGAGCAGAACAACCTCGTCGACGTGTCGGAGATTCAGGTGCGGCTCGGTCGACTGGCGCCGCTGGTCGACGAGCCGGTTGGGGTGCTGGTGTCGGGCTGCGAGCCCGAATCTGCCGTCGTTGTTGATGCCTGGGTCGATGTAGCGGGAGCAATACATGCGGCGACCGCGACCTTCGATGCCGATGACGCAGGCGTCGTCGACACATCGAGACACTCGAGCCAGGCGGGCACCTATACAGGTGTTGACCCGTTCGGGTTGTGGTGGTCGGGCGAGGCGGTGGGGCCATCGAGCTCCGCACCGACGGCTCCGGTGAAATGCCGGTTGCGAGTTGAAACGACTCGGGGGGTCGTCGAGTCGGTCGTGGAACGACACTGGCTCGCGCCCGGAGCAACCGTGATCGAGGTGCGAGATCGAGGCGTTTTCGGCATGTATGCGCGCCCAGCTGGGCGCGGACCATTTCCAGGTGTCGTCGCCTTTGGCGGTTCGAGCGGTGGTTTCGGTCCCGCCACCGCCTGGGCCCCGATGCTAGCTTCGCACGGGTTCGCGACCCTCGCCATCGCCTACTTTGGGGCGCCGAGTCTTCCAAACGCGCTCGTCGAGATCGAGGTCGAGACCGTCGAGCGCGCCATAGCGTGGCTGCTGGATCGCGGTGACCTGGGCGCCGAAACGGTCGCTGTCATGGGCATCTCGCGAGGGAGCGAGCTTGCGTTTCTGGCGGGCGCGCTGCTGGACCACGTCGGTGCAGTGGTGGCCTTCGCCCCAAGCGGTGTCTGCTGGCCCGGATTGGGTCCTCACGGACCGGTTGCCGCTCCGGCCTGGATGTTCCGCGGCCAGAGCCTTCCGTATGTCGCCCTGGGAACGAAACCGCCGGACGTACTCCTATCGGAGGGCCCCTTCGCCTTGCGACCGATGTTCGAGCGCGCGCTCGAGGACAAGGCTGCCATCCACGCCGCCGAGATCCCCGTCGAGCGCACGAAGGGTCCTATTCTGATGGTGTCTGGCGAGCTCGACACGATGTGGCCATCGACCCCGATGGCGGAGATCGCGCAACGCCGGGCGGCCGAAGCCGGCTTCAGACATCAAGTCATTCACTTGCGTTATCCGGACGGTGGTCATGTCTGCGCTGGGGTTCCTGGGACTCCCGTCGTGACCGAGGTGCGCCAACACCCACTGACGGGTGGCTCTTACTCGTTCGGCGGCAGCCGGGGTGGCAACGCACTGGCGCGCGCTGACTCCTGGCCCCGCGTCATCGAATTCCTGGGTGCTGCTCAAACCGGTGGACAGCCTTGAGCGCCCATGCCGCCCAGACCCTTAGGAATGCCTCACGACCGCAACTCGGCCCGTTGCCGGAGTGGTTGTTGACCGGGCTCATCTGCCTGGAGCCAATGGCAATGGCTGACCGGTACCGCATTGAGGAGGAAACGCTCGAAGACGAACCTGTCGAGCCGTTCTCGCCACTCGACTTGCGGCGTCATTCGACATCCACCAGACGGTAGCCAAACCTCACTTGAGACGGCTGAGTGGGGACTGCGCGGGAAACCCTCGTCTCCCGCTTTGTTACAGCTGTTGTTATGTCGCTCTTAGCCAATTCGAGAATGGTCGTCGGGCTCGTACACCTCCTGAGCTCTGCGCATACGCTCGTCGGCCTCGTCGCGAGCCGTACCGGCCGCGTTGACGGACCGTTACCTGCAGGGCTACGATGCGACTGCCCGTCATGGGGAGCGCAGAGGAGGGGGCTAGGCCGTCTGACGGCCCAGTCTAGACGCAGAGGAGGTGTACAGCAGGTCGGGAGGGCTCACAGTTCAAGCAGACACCGTTGCTCGCTGGGACTGGCTCCACGACGGCTACGGGCTTCTCGAGCGAGCGACCAACAATCCGACGCGATCACGGGAATGGAGGAAGGGACATGATGAAGAAACTGGTGAATCTCATACCGGCGATTTCGCTGGCAGTGGCGATGCTGGGGGCGCACCCGGTTGGCGCTGCCGCGAATGGTGCATCGGAGGATAAACCGGAGGTGGTGGGAACTATCCATGGGCGGGGTGTGTCCAACATGATGGACCTGGTGGCGGCGGGCCTGAAGGGAGGGGCCTGCGATCCGGTGAGCGCCGCCGCGAACCGCTGCACCGTCAGCACATTCAGCATCGATGTCAAGCTGTTTTCCGACCACTCGGCGCGGGGGACGTTCGACTGCGTTGACATTGTGGGCGACCCGCAAGGTTACCCGGGAGACATCTTCGGTCACATCTCAAGTTGGTCACAGAGCGAGGAAGACGGCCCCGTCACCTTATACATCACCGACGGGACACTCGTCTCGATCCCGGGCGGCGACCAATTCCCCCCGGCGACTGGTTTGTCTTTCAGCGTGACGATTCAACGCCTGGGTGGCGCAGGGGTGGGCCACTGGACCCTGGACCTTCCCGCTTTTGATTCCAGCGGCCCCATATGCGTGGAGCTCCTTAACCGCGGGCACATCGTCGGGAAAGGAGAAGTCTTTCGCCACCGGGACGAGTAGGTCGAGACGACTACTGTTGCGCTAAGTCGCGACCCCCGGCGAGCCTGTCGTCGGGGGTTTCTGCAGTGCGCCGTTGTTCGTCCCGAAGCAGGACGCCGAACAGGTCACGATACAGCTCCGTCTGGAGGCTGGACTGACCTGCCATCTCCTGCACCTCCGTTTGCCGCTCTCGCGGCAACTCGATGCATCAGTTGCGCATTAGGCCCTTCCTGATGCTAATCGGAGATCGGTTCCGAAGGCTGCGGCTCGTCGGACGTACGATCAATTGAGCATGGCAACAAGCAAAGCCCCGGCCTTCGTCCGCCTCTTCAATCCGGTCGCGCGCCGGTTGCTCGGCGGCGGAGTACCAATGGGCCCCAACGGCCTGCTGACGGTGCGTGGCCGAACGAGCGGTCAGCCGCGCTCGACGGCCGTGGCGGTGCTGGAAGTCGATCGGCGGCGCTTCCTGATCGGCGCCTATGGGCATGTCAATTGGGTTCGCAACCTGCGTGCGGCAGGGGAGGGCACCATCGAGGTCGGCCATCGATCCGAGGCGATCAAGGCAGTTGAGCTGACTCCGCCTGAAGTCGCCACTTTCTTTCGAGACGTCCTGGCGCCTTTCGTGAGTCGACAGCCGGCGCCGGCTCGATTCTTTGCGCGGCGCCTGCTGCGTCAGCCGATCACGGATCCCGTCGGTGCATCGACCAGGTATCCGGTATTCGAACTTCACCGCGTCGCTCCGGCCGGCTAGCAGCTTTTCGACAATTCGATGAGTTTTCGCACCGGCGCGGTCTGAATAGGCATGAGCCTCGTCAGGTCCCAGATCTCAATTTCGCTCGACGGCTTTGTCGCCGGGCCGAACCAGAGCTTCGAGAACCCGATCGGAGAGGGCGGGATGCGCCTGCACGAGTGGGTCTTCGAAACGATCTCCTGGCGTGAACAGCAGGGGCTCGAGGGCGGCGTGCGCAATCCCGACAGCGATGTGGTGGAAGAGGCGTCCAAGAACGTTGGCGCCCACATCATGGGAAGAAAGATGTTTGGCGGTGGCGCCGGACCCTGGGACAGAACGTGGAAAGGGTGGTGGGGCGATGATCCGCCATTTCACAGGCCGGTTTTTGTTCTGACTCACCATCCGCGCGAGCCCCTCATCATGCAGGGCGGCACGACCTTCACCTTCATCACCGATGGGCCCGAATCGGCCCTAAAGCAAGCCAGGTCGGCCGCCGGGGAAAAAGACGTTGCAATCGCCGGCGGTGCGAGTACGATCCGGCAGTATCTCGCGGCGGGGAAGTTGGACGAGCTTTACCTTCACATGGTTCCGGTCCTGCTCGGCTCTGGTGAGCGACTACTCGATGGGGTCGGGGATCCGGTGCTGGAGCCCGTCAAGGTCGTGGCATCGCCGGCGGTAACTCACGTCAAGTACCGCATCGCTTACCGTGGCTAAGCTGATTTATTCGGTGATCACCTCCCTCGACGGCTACGCAGCCGACCAGGACGGGAACTTCGATTGGGCGGTGCCAGACGAGGAGGTGCACACCTTCGTCAACGATCTCGAGCGTCCGCTCGGGACCTACCTCTACGGCCGCCGGATGTACGAGACGATGATCTTCTGGGAGAAGCCGGAGAACGTCGCCAACGAGCCTCCCTACGTACAGGAGTACGCGAGGATATGGCAGGCCGCCAATAAGCTCGTTTACTCCCGCTCCATCGAGAAGCCGTCAAGCGTCAGGACGCGGATCGAGAAGGAATTCGATTCGGAAGTGGTGCGCCGGCTCAAGGAGTCTTCGAGGCGCGACATTTCAGTCGGCGGTCCGGAGCTCGCCGCCCACGCGATCAAGGCTGGATTGGTCGACGAGTACCGGCTGCTGGTGACACCCGTCGTGGTAGGAGGCGGTAAACGGGCACTTCCCGACAATCTGCGCATGAAGCTCGAATTACTGGACGAACACCGTTTCCGCAGCGGGGTGGTCCAGCTGCACTACCGCGCGGCATAGATCAATCGGGTCACCGCGGGCCGGACGCGAGTCGCCCGACGAGGTCGCGAACTTCATCGGGGGTGAACTCCATGGTGGCGTCGCCGATGGAGAACTCGACCCGCTGCAGCGTGGGGGAGGGGGTGCTGAAGGGACGAGTGAAGGTCCAGATCTTGTCGCGTTCTGCGATCGTAACGCACCGTTCTGCGAGGTCCTCGGCGCTGATCGATAGCTGCAGATGCATCATGGGAGCTTGCGGAGGGTCGGGAAGTACCTCGACGCCGGACAGGTTGTTGAGCGCCGCCGCAATTGCCATTGCGTGCCGGTGGTAGGCCGGCATCTTTGGCAGGCGGGTCCGCAGGCCTGTCAATGCGGACGCCGCGTAGGGCCACATCGCGTAGAGGCGGCCGCCGTGGCGAGTCCGCCAGTCGGAGACTTCGGCGACCACGTCGGTAGGTCCGGCGACGCAACAGCCGGAGATGCCGCCGAGTCCCTTGTAGAACGAGACATAGGCCGTGTCGAACAGGGCCGCGATCTCGGCTGCCGTGCGACCGTAGCCAGCCGTCGCCTCCCAGAGGCGGGCACCGTCCATATGAACAGCCGCGCCGCGTTCCCGCGCCCAGTCAGCCTGGCCAACCAGGTCGTCCCAGGCCGGCAGGGTCCCGCCGAGATCGCGCTGGGGCAGTTCAATCAGCAGCGCAGCCGGGCGTTCGTTGATCGCTTCGAGGGTCGAGCGCGACATGGGTTCCGCCGGCTCTCCCGCGGGCACCCCGACCAGCCCGTGGAGGCGCTGGTAGCCGCGGCCCTCGTGCCAATCGAGATGACACATCGGATGGAAGACAACGGCTCGCCTCCCTCTTCGGTCGGCGTGCACCCGCAGCGTTGCCTGCTGGGCCATCGTGCCGCTGGGCAGGAAGAGAGCGGCGGGCTTTCCAAGCGTCGCAGCGACCTCCTCCTCCAGCTCCTGGACGACGCCACCGTTCCCGTAGCGGTCGGTTTCGACGCCCGGTGGAATGCTGCCCAGCAGGACGGCCGCGCTCGGGATGCCGTGCCCGTTGAGGAACCGGGTGCATCCGGCGCGGGCGGCTGCCAGCTTCTCGTCGGTCACGTGGACGATTCTGACATCAATGGCCTTCAGTGCCTCGACCGATGACTTTTGAGCCAGCCGCGGTCTAAGTAGACAAAAGGTTCGCATGGACACCGCCAGGTCCTGTTCCCGGCCGCTGGCGCGATAGATAATCGGAGGTTGGCATGAAGAACACAGTGTCGGCGAAGTCGGATAGTTTGAAAGTTCCCGGTGCGAGTCTCCACTACTCGATCCGGGGTTCGGGCCCGGTTTTGTTGATGATGCCCGGTGGCCCGGCGGACTCTGGGGCATTCAACGCGATCGCTGGCGAACTCACTCCTGACTTCAGCGTCGTGACTTACGACCCTCGCGGCCTGTCGCGCAGCAAGCTCGAGGCGCCGCTCGAGGACGCGCGGATTGTCCAGATCTTTGCCGATGACGTGCACAGGCTTTTGAAAGCGGTGACCAGCGAACCTGCCCTTGTCTTCGGTAGCAGTGGCGGTGCCGTCATCGGGCTGGAACTGGTCGCACGCCATCCTGAACAGGTAGGCACCCTGGTGGCGCACGAGCCGCCGGCCCAGGCACTGCTGCCGGCGCACGCCCGGCATCCGGAGCAACTGGATGAGATCGAGGCGACTTATCGCACGGCCGGGGTCTGGCCGGCGATGCAGAAGTTCATGGAGTCTGCCGGTATCAAGGGCGGTCCGCCGCCGGCTCCACAAGGTGAGCCGACCCCCGAGATGGTCGAGGAGATGGCCCAGATGGAGCGGAACTTCAGCCTGTTCCTCGGCCACTACCTGAAGCCGGTCGGCCTATACGAGCCCGACTTCGCCGCGTTGAAGGCATCCTCAGTGCGCATCGTTCCGGCGGTCGGTCAGGATTCACGCGGGGAGCTGGCCCACGAAGGCGGCATCGGCCTCGCTGCCACGCTGGGGACGGAAGCCGTTGTGTTCCCCGGTGCCCATGGGGGCTTCGACAGCCACGCGGCTCAATTTGCAGTCAAGCTACGCGAGGTGCTCTCCGCTAAGGCCTCGACCGCTAAAGGGGGTCGCTGATGCCGGCCGCTCAAGGCATTCCGGTGTCTGAGCATCTCGGCAAGATGCCCGCCAGGGTGCGTCCGATCGTGGAGGCGGCGCGCCAGGCCGTGAAGGCCGCTGGGCCTAAGGCCGAGGAGATCGGTTACCGGAGCCAGCCGCCGCGGTCCGCCAGCGCGATGTGGAAAATTGTTCGCTACTCGGTCGATGGTTCGAACGTCGTCGGGATCGGCACGTTCGCAACCTACGCAACCATCTTCTTCTACCGCGGCCGGGAGCTGAACAACAGGGCCGGATTGCTCGAGGGAAGCGGTAAGGATTCGCGATTCCTCAGGCTGCGGACGCCGGGAGAAGCCGCGGCGCCGGCCGTAAAACAGTTGCTGCGACAGGCGTTCAAACTGGGCGGCGCGACCGCGGGGGGCTGAAACGGCTACGGCTTCCCTCTCTAGAATCATCGCAGTGCCAGAACCTGCAGTAACTGCCGCGCCCGCTTTCGGTGAGTTGGAGCAGCACCGCTCGCAGCTGATCGCGTATTGCTACCGGATGCTCGGCTCGCCCTTCGATGCCGAGGACGCCGTCCAGGATGTGTTCGTGCGCGCCTGGCGGAGCCGCGACCGCTTCGAAGGCCGGGCGGCGATGCGCTCCTGGCTTTATCGGATTGCCACCAACGTTTGTATCGACATGCTCAACAGTAAGGAGCGCCGGATCCGACCGATGGACCTGGGGCCCGCGGTTGAGCCTGTGGAATCAAACCTGCACACCCGCCCGGAGGCGACCTGGCTGGAACCTGTGCCGATGCAGCTGATAGCGCCGGACAAGGACCCCGCGGACGTCGCGGTCGAACGCGAGTCGATCCGGCTCGCCTTCGTTGCCGCCCTGCAGCAC
>Ga0102924_1001758_pt1 | contig 24485 bp, 34 predicted proteins | sample PaiPotPPM11metaG_FD_80116 | JGI IMG/M metagenome (GOLD analysis project Ga0102924, IMG submission 80116) | Iron sulfur acid spring bacterial and archeal communities from Banff, Canada, to study Microbial Dark Matter (Phase II) - Paint Pots PPM... ...
GATCTGTTCGTGTACCATATTGGACGCGAGTTGGGGTCGCTGACTGCGGCGCTGGGCGGACTTGACGCGCTGGTATTTACGGGCGGCATCGGCGAACACGCGGCCCCCATTCGCGCGCGCGTCTGCCAGGACGCGCGCTGGTTGGGCATCCAGCTCGATGAAGCCGCCAACAACAAAGGTGGCCCGCGGATCAGCGCCGAGGGCAGCGCCGTCTCGGCCTGGGTCATTCCTACTGACGAGGACGCCATGATCGCGCGCCATACCAATGAGATCGTTTTACTTCAATCCGGTTGAACAATCGCGCCCATCCCCAGAGTTCCGCCGAATTTGATATCACTTGACGGCGTGTAACACGACGAAAGGCATCACGAACCCCTTGATATCGCGCCTCTGCTCGATGGTGAATCCTGCCTCGATCACCGTTTGTTCGGTGTTGCGATTCCAGTGGCAGTTGCCGGCCACCAGCCTGGTTATGGGCGTGATGATATTCTGCATGGCCGCGGCAATGGCTCCATGCGCGCGCACATGTTCGACCATCAGCAGCGCACCGCCCGGCTGGAGGACGCGCCGTATCTCGCTCAGCCCACGCGGTGGATCGCTGACGGAGCAGAAGACCAGCGTGACGACCACGCTGTCGAAGCTCTCGTCCGCGAAAGGCAGGTTCTCCACCGGAGCCTGGACGAGATTGACCGGCACACGAGCCGCCGCCGCTCGTTTGCGAGCATGTTCCAGCATCACGCTATCAGGCTCAGTCGCTTCCACGCGCTCGACCCCGTCAGGGTTGTAAAAAGCGAAGTTGAGTCCGTTACCCGCTCCGATTTCCAGTACCTGCCCGCGCGCCAGCCCGGTCACTTCCCGGCGCAGAGGAGTCATAAAGCTCACTTCCCCATTGTCGCGCGACGTGCGTTCATAATAATTGGCAAAGCGACGATGAGCGGTGAGGCCGTTGCGCGTGGACGTTGGAGTTTCGGGCTGCTGGCTCATGTCCATGTCCAGTCGCGCACTTCCGGCATGTCTTCGAGATGCTCGCGGACATAGGCGTGGTGTTTGGCGAGCATCTCGTTGCATTCCGCGATCAACGGCGGCGCCAGTTCGCGTAAGCGCGTGGCGCGCCGCAGCGCCTCGATGCAGAGATGGTAGCGGCTCATGCCGTTCAGCACGACCATATCGAAAGGCGTGGTCGTCGTACCCTCCTCGCTAAAGCCGCGCACATGGAAGCGCGGCGTGTTGGGGCGTCCGTGAATGATCTCGTGAATGGCGCGCGGGTAGCCGTGGAAGGCAAACACCACTGGCCTGTCCTCCGTGAAGCGTTCGACAAACGCGGCGTTATCCAGACCATGCGGGTGAAAGTAGGGTGGGTACAGCGCCATCAGATCCACGACGTTGACCACGCGCACTTTTAGTTCAGGCAGATGCTGGCGCAGCCACCACGCCGCGGCAATCGTTTCCAGCGTGGGAGTATCGCCCGCGCAGGCCAGCACCACGTCTGGTTCCACATGCTCATCGTTGCTGGCCCATTGCCAGGTGGAGAGACCGCGCGTGCAGTGATCGATGGCTTGCTCCATTGTGAGCCATTGCAACTGCGGCTGCTTGTCGATGATGATCAAATTCACATAGTCGTGGCTGCGGAAGCAGTGATCCGCGACCGAGAGCAGGCAATTCGCGTCCGGCGGCAAGTAGATGCGGGCAACGGAGCCTTTCTTTGAAAGCACGGTATCGATCAAGCCTGGCCCCTGGTGGCTGAAGCCGTTATGATCGTTGCGCCAGCAGGTCGAGGTCAGGAGAATATTGAGTGACGAGATGGGCGCGCGCCAGGGCAATCTGATCCCTTCTTCCATCCACTTGGTATGCTGCACGGTCATTGACGCGGAGACCATGGCGAAGGCTTCATATGTAGCGAACAGGCCATGTCGCCCGGTCAGCAGGTAGCCTTCGAGCCAGCCCTGGCAGAGATGTTCGCTCAGCACCTCCATGACGCGGCCAGTGGGCGAGAGGTGATCGTCGATGGAAATGGCCGGCTCCATCCAGGTGCGGTTCTCGACCTCGAAGACATTGCCCAGGCGATTCGAGTTGGTTTCATCGGGGCAGAAGAAACGGAAGTTCTGCCGCGCGGCGTTCCTGCTAAAGATGTCGCGCAGCATCTTTCCCAACTGGCGCGTGGACTCGTGGAGTTCTGTCGCCGGTTTGGGAACGTCAAGCGCGTAATCGGTGAAGGGCGGAATATCGAGTTCAACTAACAGTTTGCCCCCGTTCGCGTGCGGATTCGCGCCCATGCGGCGATCTCCTGCGGGAGCAAGGGAGGCAAGTTCGGGGATCAGACGGCCCTGCTCATCAAACGTCTCTTCTGGCCGGTAGCTGCGCATCCAGTTCTCCAGGATACGCAGGTGAGCGGGATTTTCGCGCACGTCGGCCACTGGCACCTGGTGCGCGCGAAATGTGCCTTCAATAGGAACGCCGTCGATTTCTTTGGGGCAGGTCCAGCCTTTGGGCGTGCGCAGGACAATGACGGGCCACTTTGGGCGTTTCGTAGGGGTCCGATTTATCGCGCCCGTGCGCGCGTCGTCTTGATAGGCGCGGATCTGCGCGTAGCATGTCTCCAGCATCTCGGCGAACGCCTGATGCATCTGCATAGGGTCGTCGCCTTCCAGGAAGTAAACATCATAGCCGTGTCCGGTGAGTAGGGAACGGATCGCGTCGTCATGTTCTCGCCCCAGCACGGTCGGGCCAGAAATCTTGTAGCCGTTCAAGTGTAAGATGGGCAGGACAGCTCCGTCACGCACGGGATTCAAAAACTGAATGCTTTTCCAGGCTCCCTCAAGCGGCGCCGTCTCCGCTTCGCCATCCCCAACCACGGCGGCCACCAGCAGGTTCGGGTTGTCGAAGGCGGCCCCAAAGGCGTGAGAAAGCACGTAGCCAAGTTCGCCGCCTTCGTGAATGGAGCCGGGCGTCGGCACGCTCACATGGCTTGGCACGCCTCCCGGCGTGGAAAACTGGCGAAATAGGCGCTGCATCCCTTCGCTATCCTGTGTGATCTCTGGATAAATCTCCGTGTACGTTCCTTCGAGATAGACGTTTGCCAGGATGGCAGGCCCGCCATGTCCCGGCCCTGCCAGATAGATCGTATCGACATCATGATCCTGGATCAGGCGGTTCAGGTGGGCATAGATGAAGCTGAGGCCGGGCGATGTTCCCCAGTGACCGAGCAGGCGCGGCTTGATATGCTCCGGTCGCAGTGGCTCCCTGAGCAATGGGTTATCCTGTAAGTAGATCTGACCGATGGTCAGGTAGTTGGCGGCGTTCCAATATCTGTTCAGCCGGTTAAGGCGCGTTTGATCAATCTGCGGCAATGCTTTCCTCCTTATATGATCAGTACTTTTACGACTAAAAGCCTGCGCACTCGCTGTCTATCATGACCCTATCGTACCATAGAAAGGGAGATTTGACATATCTGGCTCTTTTCATTCTGGCGTCTATAGCGTATAGTATCCTGTAACTGATGACCAGTGGAGTATGAGCAAACAAGAGAGGAGAAAATACCTATGCCACGAGATCCGCGAAAACACCAGAAAGCGATCATGAAAAAACGCAGCAAGGAAAAAGCTGCGGCACAACACAGAGCGCACCAACAGGCGGCCATGCCAGCATCGCCGCAGACCATTATTCAGCGCGCCCGCACGTACCCTATTCTAGAATGTTGGATCAGCGCAGACTGGCAGGGGGATATGGGACTGGTCCAGGTCGTTGTGGCCCGACAACAGCCTGACGGCGATATTTGCTTTGCTACGTACCTCGTGGATAAGCTCTGCCTGGGACTCAAAGATACGTTTGCCAACGCGGGTTTTTCCCGCGGCCGGTATGAACGCGAAGTTCTTAAAAAAGCTTCTCGCCTGACAAAGCTGGTGAAATGCCCGCCTGAGCTGGCGCACCAGATGATTTACGGGGCGATTGATTTTGCCGCGCGTTTTGGCTTCGATCCTCAAAAGGACTTTGCGCTCTCACAATATTTATTGACCCCACGCGGTGAACTGGCCGAACCGTATCAGTTGACGTTTGGCCGCAATGGGAAGCCTTTCTTTGTGTCAGGACCCTATGATAATACCGACCGTATTCTCAAGCAACTGGAGAAGACCGCGGGTCCGGGCAATTTTGACTATCTGATGATGATTGGGGAGGGCTAAAGCCTTTTCACGCGATCCCGTAATCCTGTATAATCTCTCGCGCGGCGCGGATACCTTCGCTGGCCGCGCCTTCCATATAACCCTGCCAGCGTACCGAGCAGTGTTCGCCCGCGAAGTGAATTGGCCCCTGACGCACACCCTCGTAGCCGCCAAAGAGCGTACACTGGCCGACGCGCCAGCAGGCATAGCTTCCGAGCAGGTGAGGATCGCCCGTGGGATAACTCAAGGCTGCTGTCCCGGTGTAATGCGCGCTGATGCCAGGGAGGACGCGCTCCAACTGCTGGAGGCAGGTCTGAGCGTATTCCTGGACTTTCGCGGAATTAGCCGTGGTGGAATACGGCGCGTCCGGCGTATAAGCCGCGCCGCGCGGGCCGCTCGTATAATCGACCAGCAGGCCGGTCGCGCCTGCCTGACCGAGTGACGTATCCCACAGCGTCTGAATAGCGAGATCCGTTATGATAAATCCGCTATTGGCGCGCGGCCAGGGGCCATCCTGATACCAGTAGGGCGTGTCGAATTGTAAGATGAGTTTGGAGATCGTGCCATAGCCAAGCTGTGTGATAGCCGTCTGCTTGAGGGTATCAAAACCTGCCTGCTGGTAATCCACCTGCCGCAAGACGCTGAACGGCAGAGCAAGAATCACGCGGTCGCACGTCACTTCGGCGAATCCAGCGACGGTAGCGAATGACAATGTGACGGAATCATTTGTATTGCGTTTGAGCGCGACCAGCCGATGGTTCAAATGCAAGCATTCATCCGGTAGGCTGCTGGCGATTGCTAGCGGCAGTTGCTGGTTGCCGCCCGCGATTTTGCAGCTTGCTTGCGTTGGTCCCGCGGAAGCCGCGTCGTCTTCGGCGGCGCGCGGGCCAAACATGTAGACCAGGTTGAGTGAACTCTGCGTGTGTGTATCCAGCCCAAAGTAGCCGGTGCAGGCGTTATCTAGCATCCGGCCCAGCGGCGTATTATGCCCGTCTTCAACGTATTGCTCGATCCAATCATAGACGCTCAGGTGATCAAGCCGGTATCCCTCCTCGGTATAGTGGGTATGAGTCGTAGGAAAACCGGCTTCTTTCATCTGCTGTTGTAAGAGAGGATAAAGAGCGCGAAAGCTTCTCTCCATGTCTCTCGCGCCCCAGTAGTGGTCAAAGAAATACATGATGCGTTGATCGCGGTTTGCTGTTGCCAGTCCCAGGTCGATAGTTTTCAGCCCAAAGCGTTTGGTCAGTTGCCGCATCATCTGTTGATCGCCGTCGATGAACTCGCCGCACCATTCACTGACCATGCCGTCCGCCCAGGTGCTGGTATCGGAATGTATCCGACCGCCGACGCGCTTTGACGCCTCGTAGATGCTGCACGAGAGACCGGCATCCTGCAAGGTAAGGGCCGCCGTCAGTCCGGCGATGCCCGCGCCGACGATCACAATGCGCGCGCGTCCGGTCGGGTGTCTCTGGGTCATGGTTCCGCTCCCGTAATGCTACAATCTTATATGAGTTAACTGTACCCAACCGCCGCCGATAGATCAAGAGTTTCCGGCGCTTGACAGGAGTTCAGGTGGTCTTTTCACGGGCGTAGAGGCCCGATTTATCGCGCCCGTGAAAAGACCACCTGAACTCTACAACAGAAGCCCGCTGGCGGGCCTGTATGAAAGAAAAAGCATATGGATGAGCATGTAGATTACGAGAACATCTTTACGCCGCAGGGGATGCTGGGCGACGTCTCGAAACATCCCAACCTGGATTTTCTCATGAATATTTTCAATATTCCGCGTGTATACAGCGTTTCGGGATTTGGGACGTGGAATGTGGGGCAGCATACCATGGCGGTGGCGTTCCTGGTTCTCTACTGGTCGGCCCATAACGCCTATGCGCCGGAGAAACGCGATCGGCTGGTGACGCTGGCGTTAATGCATGATGTGCATGAAGCGGTCATTGGCGATATCCTGCCCTATTTCAAAACCGCTGCCGTCAAAGAGGCTATCGACGCTATCCAGAATGATATCCTGCACGCCTTCGCGATTGAAGAGGAGCAGGCGCTGCATGACGAACTGAAGCTGCTGGATATGATCGGCTTCCTCTACGAGATCGGTCAATCTTCGCCCAGGGGGATTGATCCATCAAAGCGCAAACTGATCAAGCAGATGTATGCCCGCCAGAAAGACGAGATTCTGGGTTATTCCGACAAAGTTGGTCTCGATCAGAAGAACGTCAACGCCTTTCTCGCGTCCATGAAGTTGTAATACCAAATGCGGTTGAACCGTGTAGCGGGGCAATTCATTGCGCCCGTCACCATGACAGAAGCTCCGATACTGGCGCAATGATGAACATTAAAAAATTAAGTGGGTATATCCTAGCATGTTTTATACCCGCCTTAATTTTTAATGTTCATAATTGCCCCGCTACAGGCGTTATCGTCAGTGTTCAACCGCATTTGATATAAAAAAGGGGTAGCCATTGATGAAACAGAAACATATCTCGGCACAAGAACTGGACATCGATCTTTCTTCCAAACAAGAAAGCGCCTATTTCAACTGGTTTCTCGCCTGCCTGCTTTTTGGCAAACCGATTCAGCAGGAGGTCGCGAAGAGAACGTATGCCGAGTTTGTGAAAGAACGGCTCACAACCCCGGATGCCATTCTGCGGGCTGGCTGGGATAAGCTGGTGGAAGTGTTAGATCGCGGCCATTATGTTCGCTACGACTTCTCAACGGCGACGAAATTATTGGATATTGCCAAAAACCTGAAAGAAAACTATGGCACGCTGACCAATCTTGTGCAGCAGTCTCCTTCGGTAAAGGAGCTATCCGCTCGTTTGCAGCAATTTAAGGGCGTCGGCCCAAAGACGACGGAAATTTTCCTCCGCGACCTGGCTCCCATTGTCTATGGAGAAAAGAAGACGTAGTCCACATAAAGAGGATAAAGTCGTACCTGATTGAGGGAAACCGATAATTCTGCTATACTTATCCGTAGAGGCAACATGATCCTGGAAAGAACAGGGTGAAAAACGACATGTATGCTACCTTGCATATGTTCTGTCCGTATGATCTTATATGAAAGAGAGCGGCATGATGTCACGACAACAGAATCGTCTACCTTTGGCCCTGGTTGGCATAGTTCTGCTTGGCTTGCTTGCAGGCGTCTATCTGTTTGTAGGGAAGCGTTCTTCAAAAGCGGACCCTGCTATTATAAAGCACCCGGTGGATACTTCTCCCGAAGACGCCCTCAAGTATTGGACGGCGGACAGGATGCGCAATGCTAAACCAGCCGAACTGCCGAACGTCGATGCTCCCAAACGCAAGAAACGGCAGCCGCGACGTTCTCCACGCACCTCTGATCCGCACAATTCATAAAGGAAAGAGAGGGCAAGATGTCACGACGGCAGAGATTCATCCAACTTCCCCTGGTTGGCACGCTCCTGCTTGGCTTGCTTGCTATAGTGTACCTGGGCTACCTGGTTGCATTCGGGAGTTTTGTGTACACGGAGGTATTCGCTCCTTCAGCAACTATCGTTGAGCATTCGGTGAATACGAACGCCAGCGTTGCCCTCCAATATTGGACGGCGGCCAGTATGAGCAATGCCATCAATGCCGATCAGTTAAGCGGTACTACGTCTATTCTGACACAGGGAAACCTCGACAGCAGCGCGGGCAAACCAGCCCGCCAACAGGGCCAGCCCCCCAGCAATGGAAACGCTTCTTACCCTCTCTCAACCGTTGGGAAGGTCTTTTTTAGCAACGCTTCCGGTCAGAACATGGTCTGCTCCGGCACTGCTGTCGTCAGCAGCAATCATAATACGGTTGACACTGCCGGTCACTGCCTCTACTGGAATGGCGGCTGGGTGCAGAACATGATCTTCTGCCCTCTCTACGAGAACGGCAATACGCCCTATGGTTGCTGGGCCGCTCGCGCTTTGGAGGTTCCTTCTGGCTGGATAAATGGCAATCAGAGCAACTTTTCTCAGGACTTTGGCATGGCGATCGTCGCTCCCAATAGCGAGGGTAACTTAACTGACGTGGTTGGCGGCGCCGGTTGGGCCTATAATCAGGCCGTCAATCAACCTTTCACCGCCTATGGCTACCCTGCCGCGGGTCCCTTTGACGGTCAGACCAGGCAGACCTGTGAAGCGTCCTCCGGCAGGCTCTGGCAGATGGGAGGAGGTTCTGTAGTCTCCATCCCCTGCAATATGACCGGCGGCTCCAGTGGCGGTCCCTGGTTCATCCAGAGCGGCGGCAACTGGTATCTCAGCGGCCATAACGATTTCATCAGCAATCTCCAGCCTGGACACATGTTCTCTCCTTACTATAATGATACCTGGTATGCTCTTTACAGCAAAGCTCAGCAAACGTAAAGACTTCCATAAGATTATAGCAAGCGCCGCCCTTGAGCTTGCTATAATCTTCACCTCTTTCTTGCCAAAAGTACCAGATTGAAGAATACCTATGTATAGGCGCGTGTTCTGTATGTTACGCTATTTACCGTTGAGGAGTGAGGAGGCATGAAACCAGGAAGAGGTATTGCTTGTGAAGAAAATCTGTTGGGGGATATTGTATCTCTCTTTAATCGTTGTATTGGCGGCATGCGGCAAGGATGGCGTTACGCGCTCTTCGTCGTCAAGTTATGTCGCGAGCGATTCATTGAGTCAGAGCGTCCTGCGGCCATCTCCAACGTCAATGCCAACAATTCCCAGTCAGATAACGACGCCAACGCCAATGCCAACGTCAGCGCCGAAGCCGCATAGCTCTGTTTCCAGCCCCTCTACCCCGCCGCCTGCCTCGAACTGCATCACGTTCAGCAATGACACAACGCTTGTTCCTCCAAAGAATGGAGGTCTGGCGGCTCCCTATGGGCCAGCGCCTGTTTCCTCAGAAGCCCAGCAGCTTACGCAGCAGCTCTTCCAATTGATCAACAGTGATCGGGCTGCCTGCGGTTTGCCTCCTTTCGCCTGGAATGCCACGCTGGCGTCCGGCGCACTGCTGCATAGCTGGAACATGTATCACTGCGGCTTCAGCCATACCTGCCCGGATGGTATGACGCCGTACCAGCGCATCGCCAATGAAGGCTTTGCCAACTATAGCGACTGTGGAGAGAATATCGGTCTGGCGGGGCCATATCCAACGCCCTGGGCGGGCGTCTACGCTGTTCAGGAAAGTATGGCTCACGAGCCGCTGGGAGGCTGGCACCGTATCCACCTGTTCAGTACCACCCTGCACCAGATCGGCGTTGGTATCTATGTTGCTCCCAACGGCTGGCCCTGGTTCACCGAAGATATGACGAGTTAAGGCAGTGTTCTGTCTTACGGGCTATCGGTAATGGCTCCGTTCAGGTTGGCTTCTGTCAAATCGGCTCCATTGAGGATAGCGTTGCGGAGGTCAGCGTCGTGAAGGTTGGCTCCGGTGAGGTTGGCCCCGCCGATCATTGCGCCACTCAGGTCAGGTTGTACTTCTGGATGCTCATTTCTCCACGCATTCCAGGCATTTATCCCTTGTTGGAGTATTTCAAGTTGCTGTTGATTCGCCATGTGCTTTCTCCTCCTGTAGTTTCAATTATAGCAGGAAAAACGTCAGCATACAAGAGCTTAGATGAGAGCGTCATGAAGCCTCTCATCACTATCGAACTCATGGACGAATGGGTCAACGATTTTGATGCTGGGATGTCTGCGATCAGGTCTGCGGCAATCTGTTTGATCAAACGCCGTTTGCTTATCACAAGGCCGTTCAGTGGAGCCAGGAGGAGAAAGAGTTCGTGCGACGGGCAGGCTTTGTGATGATGGCTGAACTGGCAGTCCATGATAAGAAAGCTCCTGACTTGTTAGGGCTTTTGACAACACTCCATGCCTTCCCATTCCAGTGTTCGATCAGCGTCTGATAGACTTCATTGCTGTTTACGTAGGTTCCCACAGCCCACACATTTTTGGTCGAAATAGCCGCTACCCCGGAAAGGGAATCGTTATCATTCGCGAAGCCAGGAAGATTTCTCGTTCTGGGAACAGGCATATCTCCCATTGTGTGCTTGACCTTCGTCGCGGCCATAGCTACCTGGGCTGTTAACAGCAAAGGAATGAGCATAATTGTGAGCAGGCATGCCAGCGCGCTCCTTTTCAAGCGATTCATACTTCCCCTACTTTCTGTTTCTCTTCTCTCCTGAAAAAAGCTTTTTCAAGAAAAGTTGATTTCATATTGCTATATATGAATTTATTATGGAAAAATCTAACCACTTGACGATTATAACGTGACTTACCCATGACGTCAAGACCATTCTGCCAGGGAGATTGTTCATTGTCGTTTGTATGTGTCCTGGCAAGTGTCCGATATGCATCTTGCTAGCGACGTGTTTCCTTATGGCAAAGCCATTAGCTTTATGGTGACGATTGTGGGGGTATGATTGGCCGTGTTCGCTGGCATTTATTGATGTTCTCTGTGCGCGTGTGGGGCGTTTTGTTGTTTGTGATAGTCGTTTTGAGAGAATGAAAACGAACCTGATCCCAACCTTTTTTTAACCTTCTTGTAATAGTATGCAGATATACTATGAAGTGTTCGCCAGGTGAATGCACACGAGAAGGCGCTTTGAGCGGCGTGTCAAGTTCTCCTGGTACGGACATGCCGCTAGATCAACTTTATATGTGCAGAATCATGATGACGATGGTTCGCTAATGATGCTCTTGAACAAGAAACTGCTCTCTAAGAGGCAGGAGGAAACAGATGAAACGTTCTAGAAAAATTGTATTAATGGGTGGTATCGTAATTGCGTTGTTGATAGCTGTCGCTCTTGGTGCATTGGCTGTTTCACACGCGATAGCTGCGGCGCCGCCTACTACCACCTCCCCTGCTGGCAGCCCATCGGTGGCGAATAGCACGGCTATTCACTATGTAGACTCACACTACGCCGGGAATGGGCAAGCGCGTGTGCTGAAAACAGAAGCGGATGTCGAGCATGGAGTGCCTGTTTATGACGTTCGCATCCAGGCTCCCAACGGCACTGTTTATGTCGTCCATGTTCAACGAAGCAACAATGCCGTACTCTCGGTGAATAAGGCCGAGAGCCAGAGTACAAGTCCATCAAATGGATGAGCTTTGAAGAAAACAGACGAGGTAAAAGAATGCTGCCCTAACCTCAATTTACTTGTTACGTTGAGGTTAGGGCAGCACTTGTAATCAGATGAAGCGAGATTGTTAGTATATCCCCAGTTCTGGCTGCTCACCCTCGCTCTGTTATACTTTTTGTGCTTGCTTGAACGTGCCATACTGTGGCGGCATATCCACTTTTGCGCCTTTCAGTAGCTCGGCAATGGTCTTGAGCTGAATGCGCGGGTATTTCTGATGCCGACCTGGGGACTCATACGAGCCTGCGCTGACGGCCTCGGTGATCATGTCCTTGCCCGGCGTTTCCAGCGTGATGAACGCGCCGATCTAGAATACAGGAATTGTCTGCTATATGGGCGGAAAAGCGACGCAAAGAAATCTCCCCGCCTCATCCGTCACTTGAGGATGAGGCGGGGAGCAACTACGGAACCGATGGGAGTCACCTGATCCGTAACTCTCTCAGCGTGACAGGGTGACAAGTGGAAATACGATATATCCTGCTTCTCTTAGAGCGATCTTCTGTTCTATGGACAAGCCATTTTACTGCGTCATGTGAAGTTGCGCGGCGGTTAATACGGACATCCTGCATTGAGAGAGAAAAAAATGTGAATGGCAAGTAAAACCGCCTGCCCCGGACTGGGGCAGGCGATTTCTTGCTATACTACAGCCACGGAAACACGGTCAAAATATTGACACCCCATCTCCAGTTGCTTACCCCATACGCCCAATCGGGCGTGAGTCCCACCTCGATAAACGAGCCAGAATAGCCCAATAGAGCGCCATCGGCCACATGTTCACCCACGTAAACGTTGCTCGTGCTGATTTGCACATACATATACGGCGAGCCGCCCGCATGGCTGGGATAGTCGAGCTTCCAGGTGATGTCCATGACGCATTCGCCATCCCAACATTCTTCATGGCTAAAGGTGATAGTGCCAGATCGCAGAGCTGTAACGGGTAAGCCCTGCGTCCACAAATCGACGCCATGCTCCTCGTTTTGACCGTATTGTTGAGTTATAGGACAGTGGTCCCACACAGAACACGAGCTGGCGGCATGCGCCCAGAAGAGAGCAGTACCTATGAAGAGCGTGGCGAGTAGCACAGCGAGCAGGACGAGTGTCCGCAAGCGCATCAGAGTCGTAAGTAGTTTGTTCATTATGGTTCCTCCTGCTTCTCTATATACCATAGCTACTCACATCGCTATGCTTGCATGTGTCGATTACAGGAGAGATGGGCTATATGGTGGTAAAGAAAATAAGTTTTAGCCAAAAAAAAGATAAAAGTGTAAATACCTACACTTTTATCTACAAAAAGGAACGGAACCGACGGGTACGGGTTCCTCTCTTGCCAATTTTTGTTTACCAACAATCCCTTTGCTTCATCATATTCTACCATGCCTGTTAGCATACGCAAGACAGGTAAGAATGCCGGGCGCGGTTTGAGAGCGGCAATCATTTTGAGTTCCAGATCGTAGTACAATCCGCCCTGTTCTAGCAGCAACATCACTATTTCCCGCCGCTCTTCCGACGTCGCTATATCCCATAACGCTGCCATGCCAGGGAGACGCTCCCCGGCTGCGATCACTTCATCAAGTTTCACGCCGTTGATATCGGGCGACTCAAGGCCGCGTAAAGCCAACTCTACCGCCGCTAATTCGCCTTGCATCTCTTCGTCGTCAATGTAGCCATCGCGGTGTTGTTTCAGAATACGAGAGCGTTTCAGCTTCAACCGTTCCTTTTCGCGCTCAATGCTCTCTCGACTGATACCAGCCGCTTCAGCAGCCTCTACCATTTTCCGGCGGATTGTTTCGCGCCACTGTTCAGGCAGTACCAGCCCTTTGAGCAATTCGCCAAATTGCGCCCGTACCAGGTCAACCCGTATTGTGAGATGTCCGCCAGCCGGGCATGGCAGCCGCCGCGTCCTTGCTACATCTCTGTAGTAATCGTGGGTGACGTTTCGACTACCGCCTCCCGTACACCTGAGTGTTAATCCACATTGGATATCAGCAATGTACCCCGCAAATTCATAAGTTCGTCTTGCGCCGCTCGCTCTTTTAGCGGCGTGATGCATCGTTCCTGTGACCGCCCGTATTTGTTGCCACTCTTCATAGGTGAACGTCGCCGGTTGTTGCCCCCGGTGTCGTTGCCCTTTATATATGACCGTTCCTCTATCATCACCAGGGGCATAAGCAGCAAAGAACTCGTTTCGTAAGATAGCGATGATCGTATCCTTTGTGAACAGGCGATTCCCGAAACGTTTGCTTCCAGTGCGATAGCCTGCCGCGTTGACAGTATCAGCAATTTTCTCTGCTTCAACGCCTTGTATGCGTAGCTCCCCGATCATGCGTAAACCAGGGTTCGTAGCTGGATCGATATCTGGAGGCTGCTTGGGGCCGGTACGTTTGTAACCAAAGGGGATATCACCATTGTACAGCCCCTGCGCGGCCCGCTCCCCTTTACCTTTACTGGTATGCTTTGCCAACATATCAGAATAGTATGCCGCGAATGCCGCGACGATGGTTAGCTGGAGCTTGCCCTCTGGCGTGGAGTAGTCGATGTGTTCAGACAGCGAGACGAACGCCGTGTGATGATCTGCCAGAATGCGGAAGCTTTGGAGCGTGACCATGACATTGCGAGACCAACGATCTAGCGTGTGTACTATGATCATCTGCACGCGGCCCGCCTCCACATCCTCTAGCAGCTGCTTAAACTTTGGGCGCTTGGCTATCTGTTCGCCGCGCGCGCTGCGCTCATCATCCTCGTAAAAGAGAGGGGCCGGTAGTCCGCGTCTGGCGCATTCATCGGCGATCGCTCGCTTTTGCGCGTCGAGGCTGAAATTATCGGCTTGCATCTTGCTAGAACGCCGGACATAGCCAGCGACGACAACAGACGATTCTTGTGGTTTGGGACTCATCTTGACGTTCTCCTACGGAACAGCTATACGATTCTTTACCTACATGGCTTGCTTGTTGAGTCACAAGCCAACAAACAACTATCTTAGCCAGCAAACGTAACGCACCAGGCGCGTTACGTTTGCTCATGGGAGCATTCCTAACGACTTGAGATTGTCATGATAGAAGCGCGCAGCCTGAATTGCAGTAGTAAGAAATGTGTCTTCTGATTGCTCTATATAAAGCCGCCAGGACTCTTCACCCGGACTAATCGTTGTATGGCCGTTAATCAACATTCTCCAGTGCAATCGCTCTCCTATCGCTACAAGCTCCAATTGCAACTTTTCACGATTGCGCAGCCCGTTATGCACCCGTTGATAATAGTCGCCTAATCGCTGGCGTTGTATCTCTACCTGCTGCTCCAGCTTCACGATGCGTTGCCCGGCCCTGGTAAGCTTTTCCTGGCATTCGCCCGGCCCTCGTTCCTGTTCTTGACGCCGCGCGGCTAATTCGCCCGTAAGCGTTTCAAGGCGCGCGTTCGTCATGGCAACATAGGCCCGGAATCGTTCCTGTACTTGCTCTAAACCGGCGCGATAAGGCGCGCAATCGTTATCCGCCTGGTGTGTTACGTTTGCTGGCTCTAGCTCTGCTATGCGCGCCTTGAGCCGGTCTACGCGCCGTAGTTGTTTCTCGCGCAGCGCGCCCGTTTGCTGATCATGCTGCTGCTCTAGTTGAGCGATGCGATCATTGCCAGATTCACGCGCGAGCGCACATTCATGCAAGATTACTAGCTCTATGGCCGTCGCTGCGTCCTCTCCATAGCGGCTCATATGCCAGTCAAGAAAGTTGCGCGTCCCTGGTGTGAACGCTTGCCAGCGCCGCGCTACATCGTCTTTATGCTGCTGCTCACGGCGCTCACGATAGGCCGATTGCTTACAGTTCTCATCACAGTATTCCCGGCGTCTATGACCGCGTACCTGCTCAAGAGGTCTCTTACAATGTAAGTACTTACATGTGGCTTGCTCTGCCATGTGTATACCTCCCTGCTCAATCGTAACGCACCTGGTGGGTTACGATTGCTGGCGGATTTCTCATATGAACCCTTCACAGTTCTGCCACAAGCCATATGTTTTGGGATAGTTCATGAGCAAAATCTCGCGTCCATACTGGCGGGCTTTGCGCGTTTTCTCGACAGCTTTCGTCTGTGTCCAGGTGATTCGCCGCCAGCGTGACGGCGGGTACAACTCATAGATCAGGGGATGCTCATAGTACGAGAGTGCAACCAGCGCCGGGGTTGCATTGAGCAGCGTTGCCAGTTGCCGGTGTTGCTCTTCTGTGAAGAGCGGCACGCCGTCTACTTCATAGTAGTCTTCACAGCCGACGTAAGGCGGATCGACATAGAACAGGGTCTGGGGCCGCTCATACACCTGAATGATCCGCGCGAAATCTTGACATTCAATCTGAACGTCACGCAGCCGCCCGGCGGTAACAGATAGCAGCGCCGTTGCCGAACGCAGCGAGTGTGCCTGATTATGGCCTCCATGATCAATGTTGTAGGCCCAACTACGATGATCGGGAGAACCTCCAAAGGTTGAGCGATGCACGTAGAACCAGCGCGCCGCTCGCTCAATGGTATCCATTGGCTCGGCACATTCCAGGCTTGCCCGGTAGTCCTCAAACAGACGGCGGCTATAGGGCAGGCTGTCAACGCGCTCCTGTAACTCCTGGGAATGATCGCGCGCCATCATCCAAAAATTCACCAGATCGCCATTGAGGTCATTAAACACCTCAACCTGCTTGCCGGGCGGCTTACAGAACAACACATGCGCTGCGCCACCAAATACCTCAACATACGTTCCATAGGCTGAGGCAAGTGGAAACGTCGCCACAATGCGGCGCGCGGCGGCAAATTTGCCGCCGACCCACTGCAAGGGGGATATCGCTATGGCTGTACTCATAGAGACACCTCATTAACGAGAAAAGCTCTGGTTATGACGCTTACACCAGGGCAACATCGATCACGCCGCCTGTTCAAGGTTATCGGGCTGATGCTGATCGACTGGTGTTATGGCAATGAGGGCAAGAAATGTTTCGTTTCGTTCTGTCAGACAGCGATGGGTGATCCGCGCTACCAGCGAACAAAACGCGACAATTTCAGAGGATAAGGGGGTCTGTTGTGTGTCGGAAGACGCTGTACTTTTCCTGGTTTCTACGAGTGTTGCGATCATACAATTTCCTTCTTTCGGTAAGCGCCCCGGCGTGGTATACTATGCACGCCGGGTAACTCCCTGCTAGCGGCGCGCTGTTCGTCTCGACAACTAGACAGCGCGCCGCGCCACGTTTTAGCTTGCTTTCATCTGTACAATGGAGGATCGCTGGTAAAATCGCTTATCCAGTTCCCTTGTGTGGATGTTTCAATCGCTTCTACAACCTTTTGAAATTTCTCTAATGTCTCTTGCAAGAGCGCATAGCCGCGCTGCGAGCGTTCAAACGTCCCTTGTGGACTTGATTCACCTTTGCGAGGCTCTAATTCGGCGGTTCCCGGCGCTTTTCCGGTTCCATTGGTAAACTGGAGTTCTAAGCCAAGTTGACGCGCTAATGATTGCAGTTCTTCAACGGTCATGCTTCTTTGTGCCATGTTGTTTAACCTCTCCACTGGTTGACGGCTTGCTCAACCGCATTGATATAGGCGCTTACGTTGTTGTGATCACCAGACGGCGCATAGACCGGGATAATTTGCTCAACCGTCGTTAAATGCCATTGATTGACGTAGAGCAAGCGTATAAGCCGATACCAGTCCACATACCCGGCTTGCCACGTCGCGTAGGCTCTAAAGCCATCTATGCAAGCGTAGCCAGGCGTACACCTGATATTCCCCAACGATTTTGTGACGCGCGCCACGCCGGTTGTACCGAACTCTGACTCATGCTGGAAAAAGGCCAGCGCATACGCCGGGTCTATGCCATAGGTTACGCCGTCAGCATACAAGGCCGCGCCTGTTCCTTGCGCGGTACTATGCGCCGCGGCCAGGACGCGGGTAATCGTCGCCGCGCTAATCGATGGCTTGCCTACAACCGTCGTCGCGCTTGATGGCGCGGATATGTGGATCGGCTTATGCTCTATTATCGCTTGCCATAGTCCCGTTTGTTGTGCGCAGATCGTTGCGAGCATCACAAGGCCAGCGATAATGATCAACCAAAAAAGACAACCGGGGCCGGAACTTTTTTTCATTTTGAATGAACTCCCTTTTACGGCTTGCACCTGGTCGTCTCGACTCAACCAGGCGCGAGCCTACAAACTACATGCCATGCTGATCGCGCGGCCCTTTTTCCATTTCTATAATGTCGATAACGGCGCGCTCAGGGACGCGCTTACCCTGCTTTGCAAGGCACTCGTTAACCTGATGGATCGCCTCTACCAATTGCGCGTTATGTTCAGGCGATCCAATTGCGTAGATAGGCGGATCGGCGCGATGCGCGGCGCGCGAGTTTCGCGCTCTCAACCAGGGAATAACGAATACGTCAATGATGATCAGCAGCAGCGCCACAACCAGGATGATCGGCGCAACAATTCTGAACATCGGCGTAAAAACCGTGAAATTCATTGTTCTTCCTTTCTCTCATGAAACGTTCTTCCCATCGACTGGCCGCCCACGTTTCTTGCGGCGCAAGCTCTTTAAGTCGTTGCGATAGCGGTACTGCGTAGAGCGCGGGAGCTTGTCCAGGGCGTCAAACGCGCTCGCAACGCCTGAAAGCAGCGCCCCGATAAACACCTGCTTTCCCTTCTGTGTCGTGCGATCCGCGTAGTCATGAAACCAGGGCGGAAAGTGGCACGGTGCGTAGAGATAGCCGTCATGCAGCGCCAAGACGGGAACGTTGATACAAGTCGTGTGTTCATAGCAGATGATGAGCGTTGGCTTGTGTTTGGCAAGATGATAGCGTTTGCGCCACCAGTCAAAGGACGTAGGCAGAATGACCGCCATGTATGTCTTGCGCCCGTCCTCATCGGGTAGCTCGACTTCCCATAACCAGCGACTGGACACGGCAATCACCTTGAGTTCCAGACTATTCAGTTGTGCCAATAGCAGATTGTGGGTATCTTGCCTATTCAACATGCCAACACTCCACATCTAGAAGCGACCTATGCGCCGGTTGTTCCCGTCGTCTGGGCCTTTCAGAAGGTTTCGGCGGGCCACGTCGAGCAGCGCTTGGTTCGTCATTTCTTGCAATTCGTTGACCACCTGGAATTGCCGTTCCCGCGCCTCCAGGTATTGCTCATTTTCGCGTTTGCGCTCTTTGGCCTGTTCCCGCGCCCGGTCGATTTCCAATTCGCCCTCATTGACGGCGCGGATCGCGTGCGATTTCTGGGCCAGTTCGCGTAAGTGCTTTTGCAGGGACTTGCCGCGCCAGAACAGAATGCAGACTGACATCACATCACCGAGCGCAACCCCGATGGTTCTGACGGCGATTGCCGTCCCGCCCAGGCCGGTCAGCGCCGTATGGGACATCCCGTCCGTGGCGATGGTGTACATGAGTAAGGCGCTCCCCGCGCTGGCAACTGCCCAGACGATCCCCGTCAGCGCCAGCTTCACCCAATAGCCGATCCCGCCATCGGCGGCTTTGGCAACTTGCCCTAAGCGGATCGTCAGCGCCGCGATCCCCCCTTCAAGGGCATAGGAGATGCTGTAGGCTGAAAACAAACCGAGCGACGGCGCAAAGTAGCGCCCAATGTCATAGCCAACGGCCAGGGTGAGAACCACGGGAATCGCGAATCCGACAAAGGAGACCGCGCCGAGCTTCACCCTATCCGCAAATGACAGGTAATCCTCATCGAACGATTCAATGAGCTTGCGCTGGCGGCGGTAGTCGTCTTCCTCTTCCTGCTCAACGGGGATACTCGCAGCCGCCCCGTCAGGGCTGCGCTTGCGGAACGGATTCCGAAAGCGCAGCACTTTACCGGGGTCTGGAATCATCTTCCGAACGCGCGGCAATTCACCGGTATCGGGTTCCGCTTCCTTTACGTCAGCTTCCGCATCAACAATGTTATCCTGATTCTCTTGTTCCTGATTTGCCAAGTGATCTCATCCTCTCTATCGCGCCGAAGCGTTTCGTGAAACGGCCAGGGCGATTTTTGTCGTGACAATAAAATTCGGCCAATTTTGCAAAAAGGGTCGCGCGGCGCGGCCTAAATCGCCGCGCTATTCCCGTTCGTGTCTTACGAATGTGTCACCGTTGCCCGTTCGTGTTTAGGGATGTGCCACGAAACTCTGAGACGGGCCGGGCGATTTACGGTTACGCGCTGTTCGCTGCACTGGCGCGCAACGCCTTGCGCTGTTCCCGATGCTGCTTGTTGATGGTCGCTTTTTCATCGCGATCCAGGCGGGCGCGTAGCCGTTGGACTTCTGGGGATACCCGCTTCACCAATTCGGCATACAGCCCTAACATGATCACATGATTTTTGTCGCTTGCCTCTTGCGCGCGGTTCTTGAGTTCTCGTAAGAGTGCTTCAACCTCCTCGACATCTTCATGCGTGATCGGAATTGGTTGTACTGTTGCCATGCATTTGACTCCCTTCTAGAGTGCATATTTCTACCAGCCGCCCGTTTGCGACTGGCAAGGGTCTGGGGCGGGGTTCGCACCCGCCCGCCCGCTTGTACGGATCAGACTGGAACATGTTCAAGTGAGATGTTGAAAGGTCTGCCAAAGGGCATTCTTGACAGTACCAGGCGCGGCAATCTCGAATAGCCCCTCGATAATTTGCCGTAACGCCTGTTCGCGGGTTTGCGGGTTCTCGACGGATTCCCATTCGCTTCCGTTCCATCGAATCGTTGCGCCGATATTGACAGCAAACGGCGCATCACGTTGCGCCAGGATCGCCTTTTTCGCGCGGTCAAGCGCAGCCTCAAGCGCCTCTTTCCTGGAGTTATATGGGCCGTCCCAATCGTAGCCCGGCCACTGATAGCCCCACCAGGACGATTCAATCTGGTGGGGAGAAAGCTCCAAACCGTAGGGTTCAAGCAACCATTGCAGCAGCGCCGCCGCCTGGTCATCGTTGAGCATTGCCGCCGTCATATCCTGCATAAGCATCAGACCGTTCTCATGCTGCTCATACTGACCTTGCGTCATTTGCAAGCCGTTTTCTGGCGCATACCGCGAAACGCTTGTAACCAGGACGCCCAACGGCCCACTTGTAAAGCGGATCATCCTCTCGCCTATGATTGTCGTGTTTTCAAACGGGGGGTGTTCTGCCATGACTCTCAATAACTCCCTTCTGTAGCTCGATGAGCATGGCGCGTATGGCTCGCCGTTTGCGCCAGCATTGCAATAGCCAATGGTGTCGATACATTTCCAGGGCAAGCCACTGATTGCGATGTGAAGCATCGTACTTGCCGTGACATCTGGGACACATAGCCCGCAGCCGGGGCCGGGGATTCCAGATATCGTGATCGAGATGAGCGGCGGCTAAATGCACGGGGTAAACCACGCCGGTACGGCGCGAAACAGCAACCGCGCCCTCGACAATACCGCATTCCTGGCAATACCAGCCTGCTTGTGCTTTGCACTGGCGTGCCAGTTCGCTCCAATTTGAAGGGTAGGCCCAGTACCATTTCATGCTGCATCACACCCCTCTTTGTGATAGAATGAGACAATCTCGCTGGAGATTGAAACTTCATAGCGCATCATGCCGCCTCCCGCTCGTACCGCCAGAAAAAGCGAAACGTCGTCGCCAGGGCTGATGCGACGTTCCGATACGCGCGCTCATCTTTGCCGGGAGAAAGCCAGAACCGTGATGCATGGGCGGGGAGTCGCTCCCCGTCCACATTCGCATCACGCCCTGCAAGATAGATCACTTCCGTTCCGTTTCCGGCGCGGTAGTGATATTGTGCAGGCAGATCGGGAACACCAGCCGAACTGGATACGCGGGCGTTCATCTGGAATACCAGCGCAAAGCCAAAGCGTTGCAGCAGCGCCGTCACGCTATCTAGTGATGGGCAAGTCTCACAAAAAGCGCTCCGATTTGCTAAGACAGTGAGTTGATTCATCGCCCCGCCTCACTTTCCGGCGGAATGAAACGTACATTGCCTGTCTTGCGAGACTTATTGTGAGCGTTCGTATTGTGTCGCTGCACGGGATACAGGCCACGTTTGTTGACTTGCTCTTCATTGAGGATGCGCCAGAACGTCGGTGTTGCCTTGACGCTTAACTTTGCAGCGATCTGTGTGCCATTGAGGGTAGGATTCTGGCGCATACATTGGCGAATATCGTCACGCAGACTCATTGTCCTCCCTCACTTTGCAACCGGAACGTTGTCAGCTTGTCGTCGATCATGCGCTCGACAAGTCGAGCGTCGTTGTCGCTTTCCTTAACCCACTGTCTGAGTTGCATGATGAGGCGTCTATCCTGTTCAGTGATAGTCGTGTCACCCATTGCCAATTCGAGACTGGCCTGAACAAGCGCAAGGCTAGCAATGGCGTTGCTGATGTGCGTTTGGGCGGTACGGAAATGCTTCTTCATCGTGCATTCCCTCTCATAGCGCGCCGTCGCGCGGCTGCTTGCAGCAACACCCACGCGCTATGAGCGGCGCAAATGGTTGATGACCATTGTTCAGGGTAGGGCTTGCCAGGATGAAGCAACGGCCAGCACCAGGCGCATTGTTCAATCGGCGCGGCCACTGACGGGATCAGCTTTGCTGACGTCTGCTTATCAGGTCGATCCGGGGTAGGAGTAGCGATCGCGGTGATCATGTGATAAACCTCCATTGCCGCCCTCAAAGGGCTGACTTGACGGCCAGCCCCCTGACAGGCGACAATACCACTGAGGGCTAACCTATGCTCATTCCAAGTGCATGTAAGCTACTCAAACCGGCTGGCCGAATGTGTATCAGACATTCGGCCAGCACTCCTACAAAGGGACGCGCTACGAGAACACAATTCGGGGCCGCTTTACAAAGGACTCACTACAGAAAACGCACTACGAAACTATCATGAGATAATTATAAAACAATAAGTGATGACTTGTCAACGTTATTAAGAAATTTGTGGTGTTTAGAGATAAAAATAAGTAAATTTGCACTGCCATTTAACCTCACTCTGTATAGCAAGCCTCTTACGTTGCGTTACTACCTAATATGATGTATAGTTATCATAAGTAAGCATAAGGAGGGATATCATATGCCAATTAAAGCTGATAATGATGATTACTACACTATCGCAGAGGCTTGTGAGTATCTAGGCGGTATCTCCCCTCAAACTTTGCGCCTGCGTGCTAGAGATAACAATGTACGACCATACAAGCAAGGACTCTCAAAAAAAATCTACTATCGTAAATCCGACCTTGATCGGATAAAGGCATTCCGTCCGGTTACATGGGATGAAGATAATGAAGAGCATAAGTTGGATACTGAAAAGTGATCTAAGCGCCTGGCTGATCATCACTCTCCTCGTTATCTAGCAACACCTCTTCTAAGCCGTATTGCCAAATAAGCAAGATATCCAAAAGCTGTTCGGTCTCCGCTGATTCAATTGTTTTCAAATCACCATCAATATTGAGACAACCATTAAGAATCTCAATTGAATGAGTTCCGACTTGCCCTTGAACATGGCCCTTTGTATAAAGCATCGTGTACGCCTCCTATCATTTCCAGAACTTACGGTCATTTGGACGTAAGTCACCGAATGCTGCGATGTCCTTAATGACAACCGCTTCAAGATCGGGTATACTTTCTGCTAGAAGTGTAAACCAGTTAGCCCCCGTTGGGAATATCGTTTGTATCGTCTCCTGTAGCGTTTCGTGTAGCAGTTGATGTATCGAATCTTGTATCGTTTCCTGGCAAAGCGTCATTTGGGATTGATTCCGATACAGACAGGCCATAGAATTGAAGTAGGCGACGGGAAAGCATGATAAACCAGAAGTTGGTAGCGACCCGAAAAGAGAAGGACTGGTCAATTGCAGTTGCCAGCGCGCGGGCAAAGGTTAGCAGAGTCACCTATTCCCGTTGGGAAAATGGACATCAGCAGCCGCGCCCGACTGAGCTTACCTATCTGTGTGAAGCATTCGGCTTGTCTGCTGATGATTTAGGGTATGGACATCTTTCCAAAGAATCCTCAAACAAAGCAGCGTCCGAACCTCAACAAAGCTCAATGCTCATCCTGACGCCGGAACAAATAACAGCCTTTTTCAATCTGCTAGGGAGCGATACAATGAAACAACGGTTTGACCCATCCAAACGAGCGACATTAGAAACACTCTTAGGCGCAGCAGGTATAGCTCTTTTGTCGCCGCTATCCGGCTTGATGCATGTGGAAAACCTGCTTCACGATGAAGAGATTTTGTCTATCTGCTTTACCAATATCCCTATCTACTGGCGACTCTACTTTGATGGGCATTTAGCAGAAGTAGCAGCTAACTTGCCGGGACATCTTCAACAGTTATCAAGACTTACAGAAAAGCCATCACCTTATCAAAGAGACGCTGCTAGCTTAGCTTCTAAGGCCCATCAATTGGCTTGTATGCTTGCCTTGCAACCCCAGGACTTCAAGTCAGCATTGGTTCATGCTGATCAAGCTATTCAGTACGCGCGCTTTACGGAAAATCCAAACCTGCACATTGCTTCACTTATACGGAAAGCGTTAGTCTACCTGTACCTGAAACGGCCTGAGCAACGGTTATGGGCATACCAGGAAGCCAGTCAGTATATCGGCAAAGTTTCACCTTTACTCAGGGGGCGGGTCTATATGGGGCTTGCAGAAGTTCATAGCGAGCTTGCCAGATTCCACGGCGATTCTGAGCATCCTCATGACGCTTTGAGTTTCCTGGAACAAACCCATAGAATTTTTCCTGATCACCCGCAAGACGATCCTAACTTCTCTTACACTCACTTCAAGCTCCCCCAGGGATATGCAGGATTAGTACATCTGAATCTGAATGAACCTGGGAAAGCCTGGGACCTTCTCACAGAAATAGATAGAACTATCCCTGTTTCGATTGTACCGGATCGTGTTGAACATACCATTCGTCAAGCAAAAACCTTGATCAGGCTAGGAGACTTAAAGCAAGGCGGGCTGTATCTTGAATCGGCGGTCAATTCTGCAAACACGCTCGGATCGCCGCTGCGTTATAGAGAGTCTTTCGACATCTATCAAGAGATGTTGGCTAAGTGGCCTAACGAGCGGTACGTGAAGAATGATTTAGCTGAACTGTTCCCAACTACCGTAGAGAAGAGAGGGTAGCTCATGTCTCATTCATCGCGGTCTGAGATACAAGCAGCATACAACTTTGCAGCAAACGTCTATTCCAGAGCTTTCGAGATGAACGCTCTTCTTGTGCTTGCAAGAGAAGATGAAA
>Ga0102924_1001760_pt1 | contig 24471 bp, 25 predicted proteins | sample PaiPotPPM11metaG_FD_80116 | JGI IMG/M metagenome (GOLD analysis project Ga0102924, IMG submission 80116) | Iron sulfur acid spring bacterial and archeal communities from Banff, Canada, to study Microbial Dark Matter (Phase II) - Paint Pots PPM... ...
AGGTGCTCGCGTAGCGGTGCGCGCCCGGGCGCAGGCACGATGATGCTTTCCCGCCCGGTGCCCGAGTCCCGGCCGGCCTCCCGCTGTGGCAGCACGTGACCGGCCGCCTGCTTTCCGGAGGCTGCCGAGACGGGACGCAGCGGACCAGGGCCGGTGCCCTCCTCCGTGATCGCCTCGTGGGGCAGCCAGACCAGCGCGCTCAGGCCGTCGGCGGCCGTCGGGCGCAGCCGGACGCGGATCCCGTGCCTCGCCGCCAGCTGGGCCACCACGAACAGGCCCATCCGACGCGATACCTCGACGTCCACCACCGGCGGGTTGTCCAACCGCCAGTTCGCGGTCGCCATCCGTTGCTCGCGCATGCCCACGCCCTGGTCGGCGATGTCGATGAGGGCTCCGCCGCTGCTCAGCAGGTGGGCCTCGATCGTTACCGGGGTATCGGCGGCCGAGAACGACGTGGCGTTCTCCACCAGCTCCGCGGTCAGGTGCACCACGTCGCGGACCGCCTCCCGGCGGATCGAGATCCCGGGCTGCACGTTCAGCGTGACCCGCTCGTACTGCTCGATCTCCGACACCGCCGCGCGGAGCACGTCCATCAGGGCCACCGGCTGGCCCCACCGCTTGGAGAGTTCGTGACCCGCGAGAACCAGGAGGTTCTCTGAGTTGCGGCGCATCCGGGTGGCCAGGTGGTCTACCTGGAACAGGCTCGCCAGGCGCTCTGCGTTCTGCTCGCTCTGCTCCAGCCTGGTGATGACGCGGATCTGCCGTTCCACCAGGGACTGGCTGCGGCGGGACAGGTTGACGAACATCGCGTTGACGTTGCCGCGCAGCGCGGCCTCGTTGGCCGCCAGCCGCACAGCTTCCATGTGCACCCGGTCGAAGGCCCGGGCGACGTCGCCGATCTCGTCGGAGGAGTCTACGTCGATGGGCTCGATCTCGGCCGCAACGCCGTCTCCGCCGGGCTCGCTTATCCGGCGGACCATCTCCGGCAGCCGTTCCTCCGCCACCTGGAGTGCCCCGTTCCGCAGCCTGCGCAGCGGCCCGACCAGGGACTGGCCGACGAGAATCGTGGCGGTCAGCGCGATCCCGAGCAGCAGGGCGACCCCGAGGCTGAAGATGACCGCCGAGGTGATCGCGCTGGCGTGCAGCGATCCGCTCCGGGAGATCACCGAGTCCGCGAGCCGCTGCTCCGCCGACCGCATGCCGCTGACCACGTACGAGAGCGCGGAGCTGGCGTCGGAGATCGTGGGGTCGGCGGCGATGGGCGACTTGCTCGACGCCAGCGAGATGGCCTGCTGTTCCTGCGCCTGCGCCTGCACGACGTTCGGGCTCGACAGCACGCTGTCGAGCAGCTGCTGCTGGGCGGGCGTGGCCGCCGTGTCGAACTCGTTCAGGTTGCCTTGCTGCTGGGCCTGCGCATCGGTGATCGCCAGCTGCTGGGCCGGCCCGAACTGTCCCAGGCTGATCAGGTCGGGCCGGAGCGCCGAGGTGAGAAGCGCCTGCTGCTGCGACGCTTCCTCTTTCATGCTTGAGACCAGGCCGAGCACGCGGACCGAGCCCGCCAGCGTCGAGTCGCCGCTGCCCACCGCGATCTGGCTCCCGACGGCCAGCAGCGCGTTGATCGCCGTCGAGTACTCACTGATCACGATCAACGCGGGAAGCTGAGTGCCGGTCGCCGTGGCGCGGATGGCGGGCAGGTTGCCGATCGCGGTGACCGCCGCCTGCGTGTCCTGCTGCGCCAGCGCCGAGTAGGCGCCGCCGATCTCGCCGGCCAGTGCCTTCACCTGAGTTGCCCACGTGTTGGTGGCCGCGTAATCCTGGCTGAGCAGCGCGAGTTCCGGGCCCGGCGGAGTCGGCGACGAGGCCGGGGCGCCGCGGCCTCCGTTGCCGTTACCCAGCACGATGAATCGGACCGTGTCCTCGCGCTCGTTCTGCAGTGCCTGCACCAGGCCGGTGACCTTGCCGCTCAGGTTAGCCAGCGTCAGCACGCGCTGGTTGACGAGGGCGCTCTCCACGGACGAGGCGATGAAGACGCCGCCGGCCGCGACGGCGGTGAGCGTCGGGATGATCACCAGCAGCAGCAGCCGCGAACGCACCCGCAAGTTCTTCAGCACGCGGGTGGAGGCCTTACCGGGCGCCGGCCCGGCGCCCGGCTGCTGGCCGCCGTCGGGCGGGGGGAAGGAGCCGGGCCCGGAACCGTTCGGAGCCGCGGCGCCGTCCGCGGCCGGGGTGGCATCACGCGATCCCCGCAAGATCGCCGGGCGGGGGATGCCGTGGGTGCTCCTGACCCTGGACAGCACGGTACCGGCGGCTTTCAGCATGAGACCGGCAAAAGTCCAGCGACATCCGAACGCCGCAGCGGAACCAACACGGATCGCTCCTTCCAAGCAGGAGATCGTGCGCGCACAATGTGGCCGTCACAATGTGGCTGATTTGCCGGTAAGACTACTCTAATGCACTCAATCCCTAAATTGTGATAGACGCAACAGTTGAACTTTATGGATATCCGTGGCTGCAAACGTTTGCACTATCGATTGCAATTATCGACGTCGGCCGAATCTGTAGCGTTCAACAATCTCCCGCGCTACGGTTATGCCCGCAAACATCCGGATATTCTCCGCTCCATCCGAAAGGGGTTTCTATGCGGTTGACCCGGGTCGGCGTCGGATTTCCGGCTTTGCGTATCGTGCCGGCCGCCCTGTCGGTGGTGCTGGCCTCCGGCTGCCATGTCCCGGGCACCGGCGCCTCCGGGAGCGAGTCGGTCACGGTGGCCGTCGTTCCCGGAATCGACAACGCCCCGCTCCGCGTCGCCTCCCAAGAGGGGCTGTTCGGGCAGCACGGCCTGCGCGTCACCGTCAGGGACTACCCGTCCCTCGGGGCCGAGTTCCAGGCCCTCACCAGCGGCCAGGCGCAGGTCGCGGTCGGTGACTACACGGCATTCCTCTATGAGCAGGACGTCGGCCGCACATCACTGCGGCTCATCGCCGACGGATATGACGCGGCCGCTAACTCGGTGGCGATCCTCACGCTGCCCGGCTCGGGCATCACCACGCCGCAGCAGCTGCCGGGCCAGCCCGGGGGCGTGGCCACGCAGCCCGCCCAGGTGACCCCGTACAGCGGGACGGTCCCGTACAACATCCAGACCTTGGCGGCGGAGCAGGTCCTGCAGAACGACGGCGTGAGCCCGAGCAGCGTGAACTGGACGCAGATGCAGGCCAGCGACATGATCGGGGCGCTCCGCAGCGGCAAGGTGAAGGCGATCCTGGCCACCGAGCCCTACATCCTGGAGGCCGAGGAACAACTCGGGGCGGTCGAGGTGGTGGACGCGAGCAGCGGCGTGACGTCCGGGCTCCCGATGTCGGGCTACTTCAGCCTGGACTCCTACGCGCGCGCGAACCCGTCCGACGTGCAGGCGTTCCAGGGCGCGCTGGACCAGGCACAGTCCGACTGTGCCCAGCGCGGGCCCGTGCAGGCCGTCCTGCCGCAGCTCACCGGCATGAGCACGGTCGATGCGGCACTGGTCACCCTGGGCACGTACCCGGCCTCCCTGAACTCCGGCCAGGTTCAGCGGGTCGCCACGCTGATGTACGACTCGGGGATGATCAGGAACCCGGTGACCGTGAGCGCCCTGGCCTCCGGGTGATCCCCCGCCCCGCGCGGCCAGGCGCAGCCCCCGACCTGCTCAATGCAATTGCAGGCGCTATTCGCTTGCAATTGCATTTGTTAATGCACGGCGGCGACGTTACTCCCGCCACCTTGAAACAGAAGAAGACAGCGCATGAAATACAGATGTCACGTAGTCCCGATTCCTTGAGATTCACGTCACGCATGGCAGGCGAGACCGGCGGATAATCAACCGCCACCTTAACCCTCGATCGTCCGGACTCGTTGCGCCCGCCGCGAGCGCGAGCCGCCGCCGGATCCCCGAGCTGACATGGCATTTACCTGAGGAGGCCATTGAATGAATCAGTCAGATAACAGAGGCGTACCGCAGCCCGGCGTTCCCCGCCGCCGGGTCCTGGCCGGGCTCGCCGGCGTCGGCGTGGCCGCCGGCGCCGGAAGCCTCCTGGCGGCGTGCGGCAGCAGCGGTCCGGCCACGTCGGCCGCCGGCGCCAGCGGTAAGACGCGCTCCGGCGGGAACCTGATGGTGGGTCTCACCGGCGGTTCGTCATCGGACACCCTGGACCCGCACAAGGGCATCACCGACATCGACATCTCCCGGATCCAGACGCTGTACGAACCGCTCGTCACGCTCGACATTCAGGCCCAGAAGGTGCAGTACATGCTGGCCGAGGAGATCAGCCCGCAGAACGGATCGCTCACCGACTGGGTGATCCGGCTGCGGCCCGGCGTCACCTTCCACGACGGCAAGCCGCTCACCGCCGACGACGTGCTGTTCAGCATCCACCGGATCATCAGCCTCGCCGCGCCGGGCAAGATCTTCATGGGCCCCGTTGACGTAAACGGCACGAAGAAACTGGACAGCACCACCGTCCTGGTCAAGCTGACCTCGCCCATCGCCGCCTACGCCGAGCAGCTCGCCGCGGCACCGTTTGACCTGCTCATCGCCCCCACCACGCTCAACCCGGCCAAGCCGAACGGCACTGGCGCGTTCCAGTACAAGAGCTTCACGCCCGGCCAGCGCAGCGTTTTCACCCGCAACCCGCGCTACTGGCAGCACGGCCTGCCCTACGCCGACACCCTGACGATCATCGACTTCGCCGATACCGTCTCCCTGGCCGACGCGCTGACCACCGGGCAGGTCCATGCCGCTGGGACCCTCGACCCGCCCCAGGTCCCAGTGCTGGACAACGCCGGCGGCGTCGACGTCGTCGTCTCCAAGGCCGGGAGCATCATCCCGTTCACGATGCGCGTCGACCAGCCGCCCTTCAACGACGTCCGGGTCCGCCAGGCGATGCGCCTCCTGGTGAACCGGCCGCAGATGATCGACTCGGCGCTGGACAGCTACGGCACGGCGGCGAGCGACGTGTTCTCCCTCTACGACCCGGATTTCGACCGCTCCCTGGTCCGGGAGCAGGACATCCCGCAGGCTAAGTCCCTGCTGAAGCAGGCGGGCAAGGAGGGCCTCAAGGTTACCCTGACCACCTCGGCCGTCCTGTCGGGCGTCGTCGCGATGGCCACCGTGCTGGCCGAGCAGGCCCAGGCCGCGGGGGTGACGATCAGCATCAAGAACGTTCCGCCGGGAACGTTCTTCGGCCCGAACTACCTGCAGTGGAACTTCTCCCAGGACTATTACAGCTACTTCCCCTACCTGACCCAGGTGGCCCAGTCGATGCTGCCAGGCAGCCCGTACAACGAGACCCACAACAACGACCCCCGCTACACCAGCCTGTACAACCAGGCCAACGCCACCGCGAACGACGGGCTGCGCAAGGAGATCCTGAGCGAGATGCAGCAACTCGACTTCAACCAGGGCGGCTACATCATTCCCGCGTTCACCGACACGCTCGACGCCTACAGCACCAAGATCACCGGCTACGCCCAGTCCCGGCTCGGCCAGCCGCTGATGAACTACGGCTTCGCGCACTTCGCGTTCACCGGATGACCGTCCGCCCGGTGGCGCCGCGTGCCCGGCGCCGCATTGCCCGGGCCCGGACGCCCCGTTACGGTACAAATGAGGTGATCGGCGGATGAACTCTCCCGGCGCGCACCCCATCGCGCGCCTGATCCGGCGGCGGCTGGCCATCGGCGTGATCACCCTGTTCCTGGTGTCGGTGGTGGTGTTCCTGGCCACCGAAGTGCTGCCAGGCAACGCGGCGTACGCGATACTCGGGCATAACGCCACCCCGGCCCAGGTGCGATCACTCGAGGCCGCCCTGCACCTGAACCGCGGGCTGTTCGACCAGTACTGGGTCTGGATATCCGGGCTGCTCGCCGGCAACCCGGGCCAGTCCCTGGCCAACGGGTTGCCGGTGTGGGGCTACGCCGAGCCGCGGATCATCAACTCGGCGGTCCTGGTCTTCGTCGCCGGCGGCCTCGGTGCGCTCATCGGGGTCGCCGTCGGCGCCGTCGCCGCCCTGCGCAAGGACAGCTGGTTCGACCACGTCACCTCGGTGATCGTCCTGACGGTGACGTCGCTCCCAGAGTTCGTCGTGGCCATCGCCCTGATCATCCTGCTGTCCACCGTGGTCTGGCGCGTGCTGCCGGCGGTCTCGCTGCTCGCCCCGGGCACCTACGCCTGGAGCCAGCCGGAGCTGCTCGTCCTGCCGGTGGCCACGCTCGTGATCGTGATCGTGCCGTACATCGTGCGGATGATGCGCGCCGCGATGGTCGAGGCCCTTGAGTCGGACTACGTGGAGATGGCCCGGCTGAAGGGGGTGCCGGAGCGGCGCGTCGTCTTCGTCCACGCGCTGCCGAACGCGATCGCGCCCACCATCCAGGTCATCGGCCTCAACTTCCTGTACCTGGCGGGTGGCATCGTGATTGTCGAGTACGTGTTCAACTTCCCGGGCATCGGCCAGGCCCTGGTGTCCGCGGTCAACGGCCGCGACATCCCCGTGATCCAGTTCATCGTCCTCGTCCTGGCCGCGTTCTACGTGGTCATGAACATCGCCACCGACGTGATCGCCCTGCTGGCCACGCCGCGGCGGAGAATCGCCAGGTAGCCCATGGCCGTGAATGCGCCCGCCCCCGCGGCCCGGCCGCAGGTCCGGCGGATCCGCCGGCACCAGTGGGTGTCCGTGCTGTGGTCGGCGGCCCGGACCCCGCGCGGCATGATCGGGCTCGGGCTGGCCTCCCTCGTTGTGCTGGTGGCGGTCATCGGCCCGTTCGTCGCCCCGAATCCGCCGGATGCCCTGGTCACCTTGGCCTTCGGCAAGCCGTCCGGGCAGTTCCCGCTGGGCGGCGACTTCCTGGGCCGCGACGTGCTGTCACGAGTGCTCGACGGCGGGTGGGTGCTGCTGATCATGGCGGCCTGCGCGACCGCCCTCGGGATCGCGGCCGGCGCGGCGGCCGGCGTGTCAGCCGCCTACCTTCGCGGGGTCAGCGACGGGATCATCATGCGGGCAGTCGACGTGCTCCTGTCGTTCCCGCAGCTGGTGTTCGCCCTGCTGCTGCTGAGCCTGCTAGGGCCGAAGCTGTGGCTGATCACGATCGCGGTCGGCGTCTCGCACGCCCCCCAGGTGGCCCGCGTGCTCCGGTCGGCGACCCTGGACCTCTCCGAACGTGACTTCGTCAAGGCGGCGGAGTTGCAGGGCATGCGGCCGGCCAAGGTCATGTGGAAGGAGATCCTGCCCAACCTGGTCAGCCCGCTCATGGTGGAGGCGGGGCTGCGGCTCACCTACTCGATCGTGATCGTGGCCGGGCTCGCGTTCCTCGGCTTCGGACAGCCGCCGCCGGCCGCGAACTGGGGGACGATGATCAACGAGAACCGAGACGGCCTGTCGGTGAACCCGTGGCCGGTCATTGTGCCGTCCCTGCTGATCGCGCTGCTGACGATCGGGACGAATACGTTCACCGACGCGTTCGCGCGCGTGGCGATCGGGGTCGACCGCCGGCCCGAGGAGGCAGTGCTGATCGAGGATCTCGGGGCGGGGGACACAGCGTGAGCCAGAGCGTATCGCCGTCGGCCGGGGCGGCCGCCGCCCAGCGAGAGGTCCGGCTGGAGGTGACTGACCTTGAGGTTCGGCTGGGCCGGTCCGGGCCCGACGTGGTGCGCGACGTTTCCTTCACCGTCCCGGCTGGGGAGGTGCTCGGCCTGGTCGGCGAATCGGGCTCGGGCAAGACCACCGTGGCCCTGGCCCTGCTCGGCCACGCTCGCCGCGGCCTGCGCATCACCGCGGGCCAGGTCCTGCTCGACGGAACCGACCTGCTGGCGCTGAGCCCCCGGGACCTGCGGGCCGCGCGCGGCGCCCGGGTCAGCTACGTGCCGCAGGACCCATCCGCGGCGCTCAACCCGGCGCTCCGGGTAGGAACCCAGGTCCGGGAGGTGCTGCGGGTCCACGCCGAGACCGCCGGCAACGCGGATGACCGGGTGGCCGAGGTAATGCGGGAGGTCAGCCTCGACCCCACGCCGGAGATGCTGCGCCGCTACCCGCACCAGCTCTCCGGGGGCCAGCAGCAGCGGATCGCACTGGCCATGGCTTTTGCGTGCCGACCATCGCTTATCGTGCTTGACGAGCCGACCACCGGGCTCGACGTCTCCACCCAGCGCCACGTACTCGACACCGTCCGCGGCCTTTGCCGTTCCTACGGAGTGGCGGCCGTCTACGTTAGCCACGACCTGGCCATAGTTAGCGGCCTGGTGTCCGACGTCGCCGTCATGTACGCCGGGCGTGTCGTGGAAATCGGGCCCACTGCCCGGCTGTTCGGCGAGCCGGTGCATCCCTATACCCGCGGCCTGATCGGTGCCGTGCCAACACCCGAGCGCGCCGAGGTGCTGACCGGCATCGACGGACAGCAGCCCCGGCCCGGCCGCCGCGGCGCCGGCTGCGCGTTCGCCACGCGCTGCGCTCACGCCATCTCCGACTGCACGACTGAGACCCCGGAACCGGTGATCGTCGCCGGGCGCTCGGTGCGCTGCCTGCGAGCCACGGATATTCAGGCTGCCGATCCCGGACGCGCGATCGCGGTGGCCAGCGTGTCCTCCGCCACGGGCACGCCGGCCCTGTCGGTCCGAGGCGTCATGGCCAGCTACGGCAGCACGCCGGTTCTGTCCGACGTCAGCCTGGAGGTACCGCCGCGCGCCTGCGTCGCCGTCGTCGGGGAGTCTGGCTCCGGCAAGACCACGCTCGCCCGCTGCGTGGCCGGGCTGCACAGCAACTGGACCGGCGAGATCATCTTCCAGGGCACCCCCCTGGCTCGCGGAGCCCGCGAGCGGAACAAGGACGTGCTTCGGCGGGTCCAGTACATCTTCCAGAATCCCTATACCTCGCTCAACCCACGCAAGACCGTCGGCCAGATCATCGACCAGCAACTCGAGCAGTTCACCCGCCTGTCTCGCCGCGAGCGCTCCGCGCGCGTCGCCGACGTGCTCGCGGACGTGTCCCTGGGCCCGGACTTCCTGTCCAGCTACCCGGACCAGCTCTCCGGCGGTGAACGGCAGCGGGTCGCGATCGCCCGGGCCCTCGTGGTCCAGCCGGACCTGCTTATCTGCGACGAGGTGACCTCGTCGCTGGACGTCTCGGTTCAGGCGATCATCGTGGAACTGCTGCGCCAGATCCAGCGGGAACGGCACCTTGCCATGATCTTCATAACGCACAACCTCGCCCTGGTGCGCAGCATCGCCCAGTACGCGGTGGTCCTGCGCCAAGGCGCGGTGGCCGAGTCGGGCCCGGTCGATCAAATCCTGGAGCACCCCGCCGATCCCTACACCCGGCGCCTGATGGAGGACGTGCCCAAGCTCAGGCAGCTGCCGGATCCGCAGCCGTCTGAGGCGGCCGGGCGTGCGCCCGCCCGCAATCCGAAGTCACCGCGGTAGTGTCCCTGAGCACGGAGGCAGTCAGTGGACTGGAGGAACGGAGCCACGCACCCGTTCGGATGAAAGATCTAGATCATCCCGAACGGGTGCGGGCAAACTCTGTCGGCGCCCATGCCACGCTCCCGCCTCGACCGCCCCCCGGTCCCGCTGGCTGTTTGCGGCATCAACGCGGCGTCGCGCGGACGGCCGAATCGGGATCAGTCGCGGTCCTTCCCCGCCTCGCGCAGGCGGCCGTCGGGAGTTCCCGGTCCGCCGAACGTCGCCCGAAGGTGACATGTCGTCGCTCAGCCTGGTGAAAACCCTCGGCCGCGGAACGAGCACGACCTACCCGGGCATGCCATGGGAGCCGAAGAAGGCGTTCCGGGCCGTGGCGGACTTCTACTCCCGAACCGCAGGCCCCCAGGCCGGCTAACCAATCCCCAAGAGGACGAACATGAAGTCCGGCACGCATGCCGGCGACATCGGCATCCCGCAGGCCAGCCGGGTCGTCCGGATCCGCCGCGATCGCTACGACCTCGACGGCACCCTGGCCAGCAGGGAAATCGTGCACGCCGTCACCAGGCCTGGCTGCCGACCGCGCGAGCGCCGCCAACCTTGCGAAGATTGCCCGGGGCAACCAGGCCGCAGGGCGGGCAGGCGCCGCCCGTCGCCGGGCCTTTTCCCGTCCCGCAATCACGCCGGCCTGCCCGCGTGACCGCGGGTCAAACGAGGGGAAAGGCACAGACGGCACCCATTCCAGGTACGCAAAATAGAACAAAGTACCCACGAATGCGTCGCTCAGAGGTGATCGCGGGTCAGAAATGGCGATATTCGCCCCGGATGACCCGCAATGAAAAATACAGCCGGTTGGGGCGCGGGACAAAGCGCCGCAAAGCACCGTAACCGGGACGGCGCCGCGGGGTTGCCCACCCGGATGACCCGCAATCTCGCTCGCCCGCCAGCCGGCGGGCGGCCGGGCCCCGTGCTTGCCGGGACGGAAAGGCTCACCCCTCCGCGCTCCGTTATCGTCACGTTATTTGAGCCAGAGCCACTTTTTACGCTATGCGAGCGAAAAAGTTCCGCAGTAATAATAGTTTCCGTGGTAATGCTGCGGTGGCACCCCTGCCGTGCCGGGCGAACCGGGCATACCGGACCGCCTCGACCTGATGGGTTGTGAGCATGAGAGTGGACCGGAGGCGCAGTCGCCGTCCGGACGTCGTAACATCCCCGTCATGGAGACGTCTGGGATTACGGCGGCGCTGCCGGCACAGGACCTGGGCCGGGCCAAAGCGTTCTACGTCGAGAAAGTGGGACTCCAGGCCCTCGAGTCCGGGTACCTCAAGGCAAGAGACGGGCGGGCGGGCCTCACGGTCGGCGACGGCGTCAGCCAGTTCTTCGTCTACCCCGCCCGGGCCAGGTCGTCAGGAGAGTTCACGCAGGCCGTCATCCACGTGACCGACGTACGCGCTGCCGTCGAAGCGATGAGGGACCGCGGCGTGGAGTTCGAGGACTACGACACGCCGGAGACGCGGACCGAGAACGGCATCGCCCAGATGCCGGGCGGAGGCGAGGCAGCGTGGTTCAAGGACTCCGAAGGCAACCTGGTCGGCCTTGTTCCAGCCGCTGTCCCGCGGTAACCGCGGCTCGATAATGACTACGCGTCTTGGTCGGAGGCTTCGTCAGGAACGGGCTTGATCTTGGCCTTGGTCTTGCATGGCTTGGTGCCGTTGCCGCGCGTTGCCCCGGTCTTCTGGCTCGTTTTGTTGTCCGGCCAGAATGCCGCGATGTACAGCTCCGCGGACCGCGTGCAGCACTCCGATCGTCGAGGTTGGCAGCGTCACCCGAGCCGCCGAGCTTCTGCGTCTCGTTCAACTCAGCTGAACGGCGATCGTCGAGAGGGAGCCTGGCTCGCGCAGGTTTAACCGGCGAGCCCTGTAGGTCGATTGTGCGCGGATCGCCCAAAATGGCTGGCAGACGAGACCCGCTGCGAACGGAGCAACCCGATGAGCCGCCACATCCAGGTCACCTTCGACGCCCGCGATCCGCAAGCGCTGTCGTCCTTCTGGCGCGACGCACTGGGCTATGTCTACCCGGGCCCGCCCGGAGTCGACCTGCCCGAGGGCGCCGACCCGCTGGCCGCGTGGGATGACTTCCTCGCGCGGGCAGGCATCCCGGAGGAGCAGCGCAACACCAGGTCGGCCATCGAGGACCCGGACGGGCACGGCCCACGCCTGTTCTTCCAGCAGGTGCCGGAGGACAAGGCTGCCAAGAACCGTGTCCACCTCGATGTCCGCGCGGCTCCCGGGCTGCAGGGAGACGAGCGGATGGCGGCACTGGAGACTGAGTGCGGCCGGCTGGTCGCGCTGGGAGCGACGCGGGTGCGCCGCTACGAGCCGGCTCCTCCGGTGAGCGCCGGGTTCATCGTGATGACCGACCCTGAGGGCAACGAGTTCTGCCTGGACTGACGGCGAAGGGGTGCCTGCCTGACGGGCCTCAAGATTCTGCATGCGGCCCGCCTGCAACAACTGGTCGGTACCGCACAGCACACGTTCCGTGAATACGAGAACGGCGCCCGAGCACGTGCTGCCGGTGGACAGTTCGCTCCGTCGGGTCGAGCCAGCGGAAGCGGCGGTAAGGGCGTCTAGTTGCATCGGATCAGATGTATCCTTTCCGATGTGATGGCTTTCGACCTCATCGTGCTAGGCCGCCAGCTGGCCCGGATCGGCGAAACGGTCATGCGCGGCCAGGCGCCGCCCGCCCAGCCGACCATCGCCGGCATGGTGCTGGCCGACGTCTTCGCCCACCCCGGCAGTTCCATCAGCGAGATCACCGCCCGGACCGGCATGCCGCAGAGCCACGTGTCCGAGACGGTCGCGCGGCTGCGCGAGCAGGGAACCGTCGAGTCCTTCCCCGACCCCGCTGACCGCCGCCGCACGCTGGTGCGCGTCAGCGCACAGCACCCGGAGAACGTCATGCGCGCCGCACTGATCCCGGTCGACGCCGCGCTTGCCGCCGCGCTCGGAGAGGTCAGCCCGGACGAGGCGGCGGACATCATCAAGACCCTCGAAGCCCTGGCCGCCCGGCTCCGCCCCGGCAAGCTCGGCCCCATCCTCGACCAGCTCAACCGCGCACGCGACCAGCGCACTCAGGAATAACGGAGGCAGCATGCTCGTGCTCGTACTCGGCTGGCTCGCCCAGCACCGCAAGGGCTGGGTCGTCCTGGCCACCGGAACCGCGCTCGCGGCCGCCGGGATCGGTATCTTCCTCGCGGGCTTCACCGCCCACCAGCCGCTGATCAGCCGGGCCGGCGTCCTCATCACCGGCCTGGCCGTCGTCTTCGCCGCACTCGCGGTCCGCGCCCGGCATTCCCGGGTGCGCGAGAACCCGGGCCGCGAAGCCCTCAGCCAGAGCCGACGCGACAGCTAGCCGGTCAGCCCCCGCCGGAACTGCTGCCGTGTCACCCGGGGTGACCTGCCCCGGGGAAGTCCGGTCGGCCCGAAAAGCCGGCGGGTGCGGATGTAGTCCCGGCTGCGGCCACGTCGGGAGCGATAAGAGGGTCGGAAAGCAGGCGGTCCAGGTGGTCGTACCCGCGGACGAAGACGGGCTGCTCTGTTGTGGCGTCTTCGTTCATAGCTTGACCGGGCTACTTCAGCGATGCCGCAACGCCCGCACCAGGCGTCCGTGCCTGAACCTAGCGGAGCAGTGCCTGTCCGGGCTATTGACGCGCATGCCATCGCGAGCCGACGATGAGCGGGCAACTCTTGTCAACGTCGTACCCGAAGCCCTGGCAGCGATGCACATCCCGCAGGGCGAAACGGTCGTGGAGGTGCCTAAGCGACTCATGAAGTACCTACCGGAGGACGCCCATGCAGAGGGTGACGGGTGAGCACCGCGACAGCCTGATAGAAGGCTTCGCCCGCGAGGCGCTTCACCTTGAGATGCGGGACGTGTATGCCGCCGCTGATCACAGCAGGTTCCGGCGCTGGCAGGCGGGCGAGACGTTCGACTCCGAGCAAGAGGCGAAATGGTGGCGACCCTGGCGCGACATGATGCGCCGCCACCGGGACGCCGGGAAGACCCTGCGGAGGCTCCGGGTCGTCTCCGAGCCGGTCACGGAGTACATCAGGTTCGAATGGCTGGATGCCGCCGAACTCGTCAGGCTGGGTGAGGATGTCCGCTGGCTGCCCCGTCAGCGGGCGTCGGGCCTCCTGTTGCCCGGAAATGACTTCTGGTGCTTCGACGCCGGGACGGTCGTCTTCACTGACTTCTCCGGGGACGGCGAGGTCCAGGGCTACGAGCTGACCTCAGACACCAGGCTTGTCGCCCGGTGCGTAGCCGCCTTCGAAGAGGCGTGGTCTGCCGCTGTCCCGCACGGCGACTACAACCCGAGTTGACGACTCCAGTCCAGCAGGCACGGGAAGCCCTCGGTGCCCGCCTGCGTGAGATGCGCAAAGACGCGCGCCTGTCGGGGCGGGCGGTCGCGTCCGCCCTGGGCTGGCACTATACGAAGGTCTCCAAGCTCGAAAACGGAGACCGCAGCCCGTCTGAAGACGACATCCGCGCCTGGTGCGCCGCCTGCGGTGTCGCCGACCAGATACCCGACCTAATCGCTACCGTCCGTCACGTCGCTTCCGTGCACCACGAGTACCGCCGCCAGATGCAGGCGGGCATGAAGCACATGACGGAATCGTCTGTCCCGCTATACGAGCAGACATCGCTGTTTAGGATCTACGACACCACGGTCTTCCCGGGGCTGTTCACGACGGCCGAGTACGCCGCCGCCCTATTCCGGTTCTGGCAGGCTTTCATGGGGATCAAGGACGACGTAGACGCCGCAGTGGAAGCCCGCATGGAACGCCAGCGGGTTCTCTACACGGGAGACCGGCAGTTCCGCGTCGTCATCGAGGAACAGGTGCTCCGCACGCGGGTGGGCGACACTGACGTGATGGCGGGGCAGCTTGACCGGCTCATGGCGGTCATGTCCCTGCCCCGCGTCAGTATCGGCATCATCCCTGCGGGAGGCGTGCGGCACAGCCTGACTCAGGGGTCTTTCTGGATGTTCGACGACTCGCGTGTCCGCGTCGAGACCGTCAGCGAGAGCCTGAACATCACGCTGCCCCGTGATATCGCCCTGTACGCCCGTGTCTTCGAGCTGCTTCACGAGTCCGCGGTTCACGGCCGCGAAGCCCGTCAGGTCATCTCCCGCGCCCTCCGTGACCTGACGGGCGAGGCGTAATTCTCGTCAACTTCCGTCAACATCGTTGCCGCGCTGATCCTCGCCTCCGTAGCGTCGTTGTTACGTCCCTCCGTGGCTTAACCGCAGGCAGTTGCGGAGCACCTCAGTCACGGCGGGACGCGGGACCACTCACGCACGCGACAGCGTGGCGCGGTCCCAGGGTCCGGGTGCCGTGCATGTAGGTGCCGCGTCCATTGCTGGCGTCCGGGCTCTGACCGTCGCTCTCGCCGCAAACGAAAGCCGGGTAAATGCCCTCGCACACGGAACTTCCACCGGACGACCTGAAGCTCGCCCGTGAATCCGCCACTGCCTTGATCGACCATAAGGCGTACCTTCCGCCCGGTGGTCTTCTGCTCATGCTGCTGTCGAGGTTCCGCGACGACATCGGGGAAATCCTCGGCGGCGAGACGGACGCGGGCCCGAGCCCAAGGCGCTCCCAAGGCGAGAGCGGGAGCACCGCCCCCTTGACGAGTTGACCAGCGTCGAACTCGACACCGTGGCGGGCGCTGTCATGATCCTGCTTCAAGATCGCTTCACGGCGATCATGGGCGATCCGGAACTGCCCCGACAGCTAGCCGGGTTCAACGACAAGCTCATTGACCAGAAGACCGGGCGGGCACAGATACAAGCATCGCTGGCATCGTGATTACCGCAGCTGTAACGGACGCCCAGATAGCCGAGTGGCGACGTACGGGGCACCCGTACCAGTTCATCGCGTCCGTTATCGCCACGTGGGCGCTTCAACAAGAGCGGGGCACCTGCGTGCCGGGGAACGAGTTCTTCGCGGGTGATCTGAGCATCGTGGCATCGGCATCGACGGAAGCGGGCGAAGGTGTTCCTGCGGACGGTCGGCATCCTCCGGGGCAACGGTCCATTCGAGGTCGCGTGAGTTCCGCCCGCCCCGGTTTCCCCGGCAGGGCGGGCGGCGCCTGACCCGGTATCAGGCACGAATCAGAACGGAGACGTGAATTGACACCAGTGGCGAACGATGTAACGGGAGCGGACCTTGTGCCCGTCTCCGGTGGGCAGGTCGAGCAGTCCCCGGCGACCATCGCCGCCACCTACCCACGCACAAGACTGAAACGGACTACGGGAGGGAACCTTCACCGGGCAGCTGAGTCCGTTCCCGTGCCCGAAGCTACCGGAACCCCTGCCCAGCTATTGACTCTCGGTGCACCCTGGGTCAGCCTGAAGTGCAAGCAGCAGCAAGTATCTGTCTCGGAGGACCGAAATGGCGCTACGCTTCCTCGCAATCGACCCGGACACGAACGGCGACAACTGCCCCGCCCTGTTCCTGGAAGAGGAGACCGGAGACCTCCTCTTCCAGGGCTGGATGGTCACAGACCCGCAAACGCTGGTCGAGTCGAGCCAGCACAGCCCGCTGGCGGACAATGAGAGCCTTGTCAGGCTCCCCGCCCGTATGCGGGACATCATCATGGAGGCGCTAAATGACAGTGCCGCCGTTCAGCGAACTGATCGCGGCGACGACGCACACGGCGTGCCATCTGGAGACTAGGGACGCCTACACGCCGGATGACCCGGCTTTCCTCGACTGGAAAGCCGGGAAGCCCGTTAGTGACCCCGCCGGGGCGCCCTGGTACGACCTCGTGCGCGAGCACGCCGGCAGGGGCGTGACCTTCCGCCGGGCCCGGATCGTCTCCGAGCCACTGGCGGATTACATCCGCTTCGAGTACGAATCCACGAGGTTCAACGTCACTGCCGGGGAGTCAGTCCGCTGGCTTCCCCGGCATACCGCTCCGGGGCTGCTCGTACCCCTGTGCGACTACTGGGTGTTCGACGGCAGGCTTGTCCGCTTCGGGCTCTTCGCGGGAGACGGGACGTTCCTCGGGCACGAGCTGACCGACAACCCCGTGACTGTCAGGCCGTGCGCCGAAGCCTTCGATCAGGTCTGGGAGCGGGCGGTCCCCCACGACGAGTACAAGCCTGCCTGACCTCCGTCATGGCAATCTCACCATCGTCCAGTGTCCAGCGTGCCCGTGAGCAGCTAGCCGAGCGGCTTCGCGACATCCGGCTTGACGCACGCCTGACCGCCCGTGCCCTGTCGGCTGAGGCGGGCTGGCACGAGGCGAAGACGAGCCGCATCGAGGCAGCCAAGCAGGCACCCAGCGAGGACGACATACGGACATGGTGCCGGGTCTGCGGCACAGAGCGGGCGGTCCCCGACCTCATCGCCGCCTCCAGGTCCGCGGATTCGATGTACGTCGAGTGGCGTCGCCTCCAGCCTGCGGGAATGCGGCGCGACCAGGAGAACCGGGAGCCGCTGTTCGAGCGGACGAAGGTGCTCAAGTCGTACGTCGGCACGGTCGTTCCCGGCTGGCTCCAGACTCCCGAGTACGCCACTTCGCTCTTGTCGTCAATCGCGGTCTTCCACGGCACCCCTGACGACGTAGCCGAAGCCGTCTCCGTCCGGATGCAGCGGAAACGGCTTGTCCAGTCGGGTACCCGCCGTTTCATCGCAGTCCTTGAGGAGGCCGTCTTGCGGCAGGTAATCGGAGACGCCGAAGTCATGGCGGGGCAGCTCGGCTACCTCCTTGAGGCAACGACGTCTCCCTCGGTGTCGCTCGGCGTGATCCCGTTCGGCACTGCCGGGCGTCCTGTATGGCCTTTGGAGGCGTTCACGGTCTTCGATGACTCCAGGGTGAACGTCGAACTCCTGTCTGCCCAGGTCACGGTTACCGTGCCAAGCGAGATCGTGCTGTACGCGCGAGCCTTCGAGAAGCTTTCAGGTCTGGCTGTCTACGGCGACGAGGCACGCGCCCGGATCGCTGAAGCCATCGGCGCACTGTAAATCGCTCGCAAGTTCCCGCAAGTCCCTTCCCTCGTTCACGTCTGTTCGGGCAGCCTCGTACTACGTCCCTCCGTGGCTTAACCGCAGGCAGTTGCGGAGCACCTCAGTCACGGCGGGACGCGGGACCACTCACGCACGCGACAGCGTGGCGCGGTCCCAGGGTCCGGGTGCCGTACGTGTAAGCGGTCTGCCGTGCGGTCTGACCCGTCGTTGGCGTCTGGACTCTGACCGTCGCTCTCGCCGCAACGAAAGCCGGACACATGCCAGTGATCGAAAACCCGCTAGAAAGACTGCCGGAAGATGCCCTCAAAGCCGCTCTAGATGCCTCGGACGCCCTGATGCAGCACAAACAGTCCATGCCCCGTGGGGGTCTGCTCGTGATGCTCATCTCCCGGTTCCGCGACGACACCCGCGAAGCCCTTGAAATGGAGCCTGAGAGGTACCCCGGACGCGGCAAGGTCTTCCGGTCGCTCGATGACATGACCAGCACCGAACTTGGCAGGATAGCGGGTGCCGTCGCGACTCTTCTTGAAGAGCGCTTCACGAACGTCATGGACGATCCGGAACTGCCCAGGCAGCTCGATGAGTTCCAAGACAAGCTGAACGACCAGAAGACCGAACGGGTGCAGATCCGGGCTGAGATGGCGACATGATCACCGCAGAAGACCTTGACGTCCGGATTGTCGAATGGCAGAGAACGCACTACCCCTACAAGCGCCTTGCCGCTCAGATCGCCACATGGGCGAGGGAACAAGAGCGGGGCACCGCGCTGCCGGGCAACGACTTCTTCGCGGGCGATCTCGATTTCGCTGCCAGCACTAGCACGTGGACGCGAGCGAAGGTTTTCTTGCGGACGGTCGGCGTTCTCCGAGGTAACGGTTCATTCGAGGTCGCGTAAGTTCCGCCCGCCCCGTCGCCCTGTACCAGGTACGAATCAGAACGGAGACCTGAATTGACAGTCGCGAATGACCCCGGATCGGACCTCATGCCCGTCAATGGCAGGCAAGTTGAGCAGTCCCCGGCGACCATTGCCGCCACCTACCTTGGCAGGCTAGTCGGCGGGCGGGGGCTGCGTCTCGGATCGCGTACCTCGCCTATGGCGATAGCACAGGCTCACCAGGTGGCCGGGCTGCTCGGCTCCCTGGTCCCCGGTCTCGCGGTGTCGGTTTCAGGCATCCAGACCGACGCCGACCAGTGGGCGGGCGACCTCGCGGCGCTCGGCGGCAAGGGCGCTTTCGTCAAGACGATCGACCGGGCGCTCCTGCTCGGCGAGATCGACGCCGCCGTCCACTGCATGAAGGACGTGCCCGGCGACGTGCCGCTCCCGGCGGGGCTGGTCTTCGCCGCGTACCTGCCCCGCGAGGACATCCGCGACTGCCTCGTCTTCCCGCTGTCGTCCACGATGACCACGCTGGCTGACCTTCCGGCGGGCGCGCGGATCGGGACCTCGTCGGTGCGCCGGAAGGCGCAGCTCGGACGCCACCGCCCTGACCTCGCGGTCCACCGGATCAGGGGCAACGTCAACTCCCGGCTCCTCAGGCTCGACGCGGGAGACTTCGACGCCCTTGTCCTCGCCCGCGCCGGGCTGGCAAGGATCGGATACGCGCAACGGGCAGCGGAGACATTCGACACGGACATGATGTGCCCTGCCGTCGGCGCCGGCGTCATCGGCATCCAGTGCCGTACGGACGACAAGGGCTTGCTCGAACTGCTTCGCCTGATCGACGACGCCGACACCCGCAGGCACGTAGAGGCTGAGCGCGTGATGCTCCACGGGCTCCAGGGGCATTGCAACAGCCCGATCGCGGGACACTGCGCGACGACGCCGGACGGGCAGCTCGCCCTGCGCGGCATGGTCTTCACCAGGGACGGAGGCGAGTTCGTGCACGCGATGGAATGGGGCCCGGCCGGCAAGCCCGCCGAGCTCGGCGCCTACCTCGCCGGCGTGCTGCTCCGCAAGGGCGCCCGCGACCTGATCATGGGCATCCCGCACTAACCTCGGGCCAGTCCGTCCACTTGTCCCTGGCCAGGCCACGATCAAAAAAACGATCGATATGAGTCCAATTTGTCCCAGTGACATGAAACACACATTCAGATACACTAAGCAAACAGCCCGAAACCAGACGGGCCGCCGAGGCGACTCCAACGCCAGGGCGGCCCTAGACCCCCTGCCAGCACGAACTGGAGGACGTCATGTCCACAATCATCCCCCTCCCCGTCCGCGAAGCGCACCCGGACCGGGACGCCGAGGCCCGCAACCGGATGGACCGGCTCAACCGGGCGTCCGCCGGGCAGATGCAGGCCGCGCTCGCGTTCATGAGCATGATCGACCCCGAAGCGTTCGAGATCGCCTTCCAGGCCGTGCCCCCGGACCGGGACGCCCTCGACGACCTCGAGGACCCCGAACCGGTCTGCGGCCGCTGCGGCGGCCCGGTCGCCCTGTTCCCCGACCAGGGAATGACCTGGCACCACTACCGGAACGCGGCCGGGATGCCCGGCGAACCGGAAATCATCGACGCGGGCCACCAGCCACAGGTCGAGTGGTACCTCCCCGATGAGATCCCGGACGACTTCTAACCCGCAACCCCCCTCAACCAGTGCCCCGCCGAGTCCCGGCGGGGCACTGGCGTTACCACCGGGCCTGGCACCGCGGGCCCTTCTGTCCCGGTCGCTACGCCGGCGCGGGCCGCGGTGGCAACCTTTCCGGTTCGGCGATGTCTTTACTACGTGGACCACTTGGACACCCGCGCTCCCGAGGCGTCGCAGGCCGAGGCGGAGCGGCAGGTCACCGCGCTCTACCAGGCCCACGCGCTGAGCCTGGCCCGATTGGCGATGCTCATGCTCGGAGACGCCGATGCCGCGCAGGACGTGGTGCAGGATGCGTTCCTCGGGCTGTACCGCCGCTGGGAGAAGCTCGCTAACGTCGGCGCCGCGCCCGCCTACCTGCGCGCCAGCGTGCTCAACGGCTGCCGGACGGCGCTGAAGAAGCGGTCACGACCGGTCTTCCACGCCGTTGAGGAACCCCTGGAGTCCGCCGAGTCCGCCCTGATGCACACGGAGGAGCAGCGCGCGATGCTCGCCGCGATCCGGCGGCTCCCGGCCAGGCAGCGCGAGGCCCTCGTGCTGCGCTACTACCTCGACATGACCGAGGACCAGGCCGCACGGGCGATGGGGGTCAGCCGAGGCACGGTCAAGTCCGCCACGTCCCGGGCCGTCGCCGCCGTTGGCCGGCTGCTCAAGGAGGAATCATGAGCCAGCTCGAAGACGAGATCCGCGACACCCTGCGTTCTGAGGCGGCTCGCCTTTGCGAGGTGCGTCCGCTGCAGCTGCCGGCCGTGGCCGCTCCGGGTGAGCCGCAAGACATGCCCGGCCGTGTGCCCGGCCCCCGCCGGGCACGGCGGCTGCGCGCCTGGTATGCCCCCGCCGCCGCCGTGGCCGCCGTGGTGCTTGTGGCCGCCGCCCTGGTAACACTTAGGTCGCTCGGGACCGGGCACCCGTCTGCCCCCGGTGCGGGCCCTAGCCCCAGTACCCTCGCCGCGGATTCCGTTCCGAGGTATTACGTAAAGTTCGGGTTTTCGTTCGGGACGGCCGCGAGGTATTCGGGCCCAAACATCATCGTGGGCGATGAGCAGGAAGGAAAGACTATTGCCACCGTCCCACTTCTCCCCAAGGGGCACTACAACCAGGTGTCGATGACCGACACCACGGCGACTGGCGCGGCGGATGACCGGACCTTTGTCATGTCCGCTTCCGTTTACGCCAATCACCATCTCGCCCTTCCCCTTACGTGGTACCTGGTGCGGATCGCGCCCGGTTCCGCCCACCCCGTCCGGGTAACCAGGCTGCCCATCGAGTTCGCCGCGAACTTGGCGGCCGACTCCCGCTCCGGCTGGCACGTCGTCACGACCGCGCTGTCCGATGACGGGACCGAACTGGCGGTCGTCTCCGCCGACGACACCCCGTCCTGGAAGGCCGGCGAGCCGCTCAGGCTGCAGGTCTACTCGGTCGCTACCGGGCGCCTGCAGCATTCCTGGTCGGCCGGGATCGACCAGACCCAAGCCAATCGGTTCCCGATTGACGACCTGACCTGGGTTGGCGACAGCACCTTGGGATTCGCGGTCACCTATACCCCGGAGGTGCGCGAAGAGGTGCGAACCCTGGACGTCGGCGCATCCGGCCCCAGTCTTCTCGCTGACAGCCGCGCGGTCTGGTCGCAGTACGTCCCGCCGTCGCGGCTCACTCCTGAGGAGAAGGCCACTATTTCGGTCATTTACCCGCCCCCGCACGCGTGCGACACTCCGTTCCTCACCGGGAACGGACAGGCAGTGGTGTGCGGCAACGCCACTTACTCGGCCGGCGCCAAGCGTCTGTCGGCCGTCTGGCTGGCCTACCCGATCGCGACGCCGACGCAGCCCCAGGTTCTCGGCAGCGTTCAGGAGCCGCAGAACGTGACCGCCTTCAACGGCGGCATCGAAGTGGACTGGACGAACTCGTCCGGCACCGAGATCATCGGCAGCTGGAACCCCACGGTCATCACGGGTCCAAGCAACAACCCGAGCTCGACAGTAACCAACTACGAGGCGTACATCGGGAACGACACGGTCAAGACGTTCCCCTCCGTCCCGCAAGGCGTCCAAGTTGCCTGGTAGCGACCCTGCCCGCCGGCCCAGGCACCTGATCCCGGGCTTAGGTGCCTACTGGGGTGAAGTGGGACTGGCGGTTGGAAGGCAGCCGGGGCCGGAGGGGCTGCCGCAGAAGCCGGGAGGCCAGGTCCAGGTCTTGCCGTCCCAGTGCTCGATGACGGCCGGGCTGCTGTCGCTGAGTGAAACGGATCCGACGGCCCAGGCGTCGTCGGGGGAGACGGCGGTAACGGCGTTCAGGATGCCGTCGGCCGGGCTGGGCACCACCGTCCAAGCCCGACCGTCCCAGTGCTCGATGAGGGTCTTCGTGAAGGCTCCCGGGCAAAGGCTTCCGACGCCGACCGCCCAGGCGTTATCCGGGGACAGCGCCGCCACGGCGTGCAGCGTGCCAACGTCCGGGCTGTGCACCTTGGTCCAGGTCTTGCCGTCCCAGTGCTCGATCAGCCCGCCTGCCCCGACGCTCCAGGCGCTGTCAGGGGAGACGGCGGCCACACCGGTAAGGACCGGGGTTGTCATGTCCGGGACGGCCGGGCTGGGCACCAGCGTCCAGGCATGGCCGTCCCAGTGCTCGATCAGGGGGAGCCAGGCGTCGGTGACGGGGTTGGTATAGCTGCCGACCGCCCAGGCGCTGGTCGCGGAGGCGGCCGCCACGCCGTTCAGCTGCATGTTTTCCCCCGGGGGGTTGGGGCTGGGTACCCGGGTCCAGGCGGTGCCGTCCCAGTGGATGATCCAGGTCTTGTCGAAGTTGGTTGTCCCGACTGCCCAGATGTTCCGGGCGGACATCACGGCGACGCCGTCGAGGCCGGCGCTGTCGCCGCTGTCCTGGGGGCCTGGTGACGGCGTCGGCACCACTGTCCACTCATTGCCGTTCCAATGCTCGGCGAGAGGGCGGCCGGCGGTCCCGCCCACCGCCCAGACGTCACCAGCGGACACCGCCGCGACCGCGCCGAAGCCGCCGGGTGGGTTGCCCGGCCGACCCGGGACGAGGGTGAGCACCTGCTCGGCCCACTCGCCGCCATTCCAGCGCATCGTCAACGGGTCGGTCATGATGGTGCTGCCAACCGCCCACGCGCTGCCTGCCGAGGCCGCCGCCACGCCGTCCAGGCCGCCGCTGACGATCAGCGATCCCTGCTGCCCCGGCGCCGGCCCGCCGGCCTGCGGGCACGCCCCGGACGCCGCGGGCACGGCACCGCCAGGCACGACCGTCCCGGACGTCGCGGGCAGGGCGCCGCCCGGCACGACCGTCCCGCACGAGGCCAGCACCCCGGCTGCAACCACTGCTCCCGCAACGCCGAAGACCCGGTCCCGCAGAGACCTCCGGCGATCCCCTGGCACGCTCATGAGCTCAGTATTGGCCGCCGCCCCGGCCCGCGCCATGAGCACGAGTGCTCATCCCGGCTGGGTACCAGGACTCTGGCCCCGCCGCCAGTCGGCGGGCCAGTTCAGGGCACTCCACCGGGCCGAGAGGGACTGTCACAGGACAGTCGCGCCGTACGCGTTGACGGCGAGCATGGGTACAGGAGTTAAGGCTGAGCCGTTGGCCGGACGAGGATTTCGTTGAGGGTCATGCGCCGGGGGCGGGTGACGGCGAAGGCGATGACTTCGGCGATGTCCTCGGCGGTGATGGCGAGCTGCTGGTACATCTTCTCGGCCCCTTGCTTGGCGCCGGGGTTGGTGATGTGGTCGGTCAGCTCGGTGGCGACGGCGCCGGGTTCGATGACCATGACGCGCACGCCGGGCTGCAGTTCCTGGCGCAGCGATTCCGACCAGCCGTTGAGACCCCACTTGGTGGCGGCGTAGACGGCGTTGCCGGGGCGGGCGGTACGGCCAGCCACGGAGGAGAGGTTGACCAGGTCGCCGCCGCCGTCGCGGAGCTGGTCGAGGAAGACCTCGGTGACGGTAATGGCGCCGAGCAGGTTGGCTTCGATCATGCGCCGGTGGTCGTCGTGTCCCTCGTCGTTAAAGGGAGCAAGCAGCATGATGCCGGCGTTGTTGACCAGGACGTCGGTACCGCCGAGTTCGGCTTTGACCCGGTCGGCGGCCTTGACGATTGAGTCGCGATCGGTCACGTCGGCCTGGATCGCGATGGCGCCGTTGCCGAGCTCGCCGGCCAGGGCCTCGATGCGGTCGGCGCGGCGCGCGAGCAGAGCCAGGCGGTAGCCGCTGGCCGCGAGCGCGCGGGCGGTTGCCTCGCCGATGCCGGACGAGGCGCCGGTGATGACCGCGACGGGGCCGCTGTCCGGGCCGGGAGTGGTGCTCATGTCTATGTCCTCCGTACGGCGGGTGTTCATCAGGTGCTAGCGCTCCGCTCGGCTTACCCGTCGGTGACCTGCTTAAGCTGGCCCATCGCGCTCATGGCGTTGGGCCAGCC
>Ga0102924_1001761_pt1 | contig 24462 bp, 18 predicted proteins | sample PaiPotPPM11metaG_FD_80116 | JGI IMG/M metagenome (GOLD analysis project Ga0102924, IMG submission 80116) | Iron sulfur acid spring bacterial and archeal communities from Banff, Canada, to study Microbial Dark Matter (Phase II) - Paint Pots PPM... ...
CGCATGTTCCTGGCTTTCGCCAAGCTCGGGTGCATCGCCATCCTGCTTCGTCAGCCCGCATTCCGCGGCATACGCCGCCTCGGCGACACCTTTCCAGTCAACAGGTTGTCGGATGCGTTCTAGAGCCGGTTCGAAGTGAGTGTCTCGCGCCGATTTGTGGAACCGGCTCTAGTTCCACCGCCGCTCCTTGCGGCGACGGGCTGGAGTGCGCGAAGGGCGGAATCGAGGGCTAGTTCGACGCCTCGTCCTCGTTCTCGTCCTCGTCGTCCTCGTCGTCCTCGTCGTCGTCATCGTCGTCGTCTTCGTCAGGCAGAGCCATCGACGACGGCGGGGGCGGGAGAGGTTTGCCTTCCTTCTCGGCCTGCTGGCGCGCCTTCTCTTGCGCGGCGCGCATCTGCGCCACCTTCTGCAGGAGCGCCGGCTTCGGCGCCACAGTGATCGACATCGCGCGCGCCTCCATCATTGGACGCGTCTCGATGTTCGCGACGTCCTCGAGCGCCTTGAGGATGATGTCGAGCTGCTCGTGCGCCTTCTCGGGGTGCGTGATCTCGCGGCCGCGGAAGCGCACGGTGAACTTCACCTTGTGGCCGGCCTCGAGGAAGCGCCGTGCCGCCTTGACCTTGAAGGCGATGTCGTGGTCGTCGGTCTTCGGGCGGAGCTTGATCTCCTTGATCTCGACGACCGATTGGTTGCGCCGTGCCTGTGCCTGCTTCTTCTTCTCCTCGTACTTGTACTTGCCGAAATCGAGGATCTTGCAGACGGGCGGATCGGCCTTGGGGTTGACCTCGACGAGGTCGAGCCCCTGTTCCTGCGCCATGCGGAGCGCTTCGTGGGTCTGCAGCACGCCGAGCATGTTCCCGTCGGCGCCGATGACGCGCACTTCCGGGACGCGGATGCGGTGATTGACTCGGATCTGGTAACCGCGCTGCTGCTGACGCGGATCGAACCGGGGATGTCCCAATGCCATATGCTGTTTCGAGAGCCTCCGTGTTGGGGAGCTCGAGGGGGCTGGAGCTCCCCTCGAACCGTTACCTAGATTGAGCTTGCAGTGTGAGCAGGGGGTGTGGCCTCGGTCAATAGGCGGGCCTCGATCTGGCCGAGCGGCATACTCCCGAGCTCGCCGGCGTCGCGCGAGCGGACGCCTACAGTCTCGCTCTCCGCCTCTTTCGGACCGACAACGAGCAGGTACGGATAACGCAAGAGTCGGGCATTCCTCACTTTTGCGCCGAGCTTGTCGCTCGAGAGGTCGCAGTCGACGCGCAGTCCCCTGGCTCGCAGGCGCTCGGCCACTGAGCGGGCGTAGGGGTCGCTCTTCTCGCTGACGGTGAGGACGATCGCCTGCTTCGGCGCGAGCCAGACGGGGAAGTTTCCCCCGCAATGCTCGAGATAGACTCCGAAAAATCGCTCGAGCGATCCGAAGATCGCCCGGTGGAGCATCACCGGCTGGTGCTCCCTGCCGTCCTCGCCGACAAAGCGGAGCTGGAAGCGCGCCGGGAGGTTCGGGTCGTGCTGCATCGTGCCGAGCTGCCACGAGCGACGCAGCGCGTCTTTGACGTGAAACTCGATCTTCGGGCCGTAAAACGCGCCCTCGCCCGGCGAGTACTCGAACTTGAGCCCAGCGCTAGACAGCCCCTCGGCGAGCGCGCGCTCCGCTCGGTCCCACATCGCGTCGTCGCCGATGCGCTTCTCGGGGCGCGTCGCCAGTTTGATGTCGATCGACTCGAACTGGAACGCCTTGTAGACGCCGTAGAAGAACCGCATGAAGCGCGCGATTTCCGAGGCGACCTGCTCCTCGGCGCAGAAGATGTGCGCGTCGTCCTGCGAGAAGCTCCGCACGCGCGCCAGTCCGTGCACGACTCCGCCGCGCTCGTAACGGTGAAGGCGCCCGAAATCGGCCACGCGCCACGGCAGCTCGCGGTACGACCGCCGCCGGCTGCCGAAGATGACGCAGTGGCTCGGGCAGTTCATGGGCTTGAGCGCGAACGCGCCCTCCTGCAAGCCCGCCCGAAGCTTGTCGCTGCCCGCCGCCGTCAAGTCCTCGAGGAGGTCCTCGGTCCAGAGGCGATACATGTTCTCGTTGTAGTTGCCGAGGTGACCGCTCGTGCGAAAGAGCTTCGGGTCGAAGGCCTGCGGCGTGATGACCTCCTCGTACCCCTCGCGCTCGTAGAGGTCACGCAGGTACTGGACCATCCGGTTGTAAACGTACGCGCCCTTCGGTAGGAAAAACGGCATAGCCGGCGCGACTTCGTCGAAGAGGAAGAGATCGAGCTCCTTCCCGAGCTTGCGATGATCGCGCTGCTTGGCCTGCTCGAGCAGCTTCAGGTGCTCCTCGAGCGCGTCGACGCTGGGAAACGCCGTGCCGTAGATGCGCTGGAGCATCGGGTTGCGCTCGTCGCCGCGCCAGTACGCGCCGGCCACGTGCGTGAGCTTCACCGCGGCGAGGAAACCCGTCGACGGAACGTGCGGCCCTTCGCAGACGTCGATCCATTCGTTGGGCGGCGCACCGTGCTTGTAGAGGCTCACCTCTTCGTCGGGCGGGATCGCGTCGATGATCTCGAGCTTGTAGGTCTCGCCCATCGCCTGGAACATGAGCTTCGCCTCGTCGCGCGAAACGACCGCGCGCCGAAACGGCGTGTTCCTGGAGATGACTTCGCGCATCACACCCTCGATGCGCTGCAGGTCCTCGTCCGTGAAGCCGCCGCCGGGTTTGTCGAAGTCGTAGTAGAAGCCCTCTTCGATCGCGGGGCCGATCGTCACCTTGGTGCCGGGAAAGAGGCGCTGCACGGCGTCGGCCATTACGTGGGCCGTCGAGTGGCGGATGACTGCGAGCCCGTCGGCGTCCGTCGCGCGGATCGGCGCGAGCTCGGCTGCCATGGCCTCGATGGGGGTGTGAAGGTCCACGACGCGGCCCCGAAAGCGCACCGCAATGACGTCCTTGGCGACCCCGTTCCCTGAAGCTGCGGAGAGGATCTCGCGGGCAGTTTTTCGTTCCGGCATCCGAGAAGGGACTCTTATAGCGCCTGCGCGGGCGCGCCGCTCTACTTGCAGCCAGGCTGGCCGTTCTTCGCGTTGGGCTGGCACTTCGACGGCGGCAAGCACAACGACGACACCCAGCGCCCGTTCTCGCACTGGAGAACCGAGCGCGCGCTCTCGCAGCGAGGCTGGGCGGACGCGGCGACGCAGGCGTCTCCTCCACGCGGAACGCCGGGATCACACCTCAGCGCGGCCCCCTCCCCTTTGCAGGCGCCCGGGCCGCGACACGTCTGCAAGACGTGCCATGCACCCCCGCTGCACGTGAGCTCCTCGAAGCCGTCCGTGGCGCAGGCGAGCGCGTCCTTCGCCATGCAGGGATTCCCCGCCTGCGGCGGACCGAATGCATGGGGACCGACGTGAGCCGCAGCCGAGGCGCTTGGGGCGGGCGCGCTCGCCGCCTCCGGTGCCTCCGAAGCCGAGGGCACGGCCGATGCGGACGCCGCAGCCGCCGCCGCTTCGGCGCCAGCGTCCGCGCCCGCCTTGCTCGGCAGCTTGCATGACGCCGTCAGGAGGGCCAGCGGTACCGCGAGATAGCCGAAGCGATGCAGGCGCTGCGGGAGCTGCCGGGCCGGTCCCCGGGCATTCCGCGATGCGTCAGCCGAAGGGTCTCGTTCGCCGCCGAGCCCTGCGGGCTGCGGCCGGCCCGGGCGAACTAGGCATACACGCATGGGCCATGAGGGGAGCACTCGGCCCTCGCCCCAGTCAACCGTCGGTCGTACATTCCGAGGGGAGGGTCGTATGCACCTCGTCCTCTGGAACGCTGCGCGCCGTCTCGCCTGGCTGGTGGCCGCTTCGCTCGGGCTCGTGGCAACGCCGTTCGTCTGCGACGCACGCATCGGGACGATGCCGGCGGCTACCGCGGGGCTCGCGGTCGCGCTGCTGGCCGTCGCCGCGTGGCCGATGGCGCGGGCGCACCGCTTCCTGCGAAAGGCCGCGGAGCTGCCGCCAGCTGCTGCGGCAACCGACGTGTACCGAACCAGCGCGCGCGGCGTCGATCACGAGCCCGAAGAATCCGAAGCGACGCACGGAGCGGCGATCGCCTTCCTCCTTCTGGCGCTCTCGGGCGCGCTCACGATCGTCGCGGCCGCGGCTCGGTGACGCTCCCGAGACGAGGCGGGCCGGATGGACGAGGAGGGCGTGCCGGCGCCGCCGGCGTGAGCGAGGCGGTGCTGGAGTGCATTGCCAACCGCCCGGCATAATGGGGAGCGCGGAGGATGATGTTGCGATGGAGATGGCGTATCGGGAGCGGTGGGAGCGGGAGATTGCGGAGATGCGGCGGGTGCTCGCACGGTTTGCGATGAAGGAGGAGTGCAAATGGGGAAAGCCCACCTACACGGTGGATGGGAAGAACGTCCTCATCCTGCAGGGGTTCAAGGAGTACTTTGGGCTGGGGTTCTTTCAGGGGGCGCTGCTGAAGGACCCCAAGAAGCTGCTGGTGCAGCTGGGGCAAACGCAGGCGGCGCGGGTGATGAAATTCACCAGCGCGAAGGAGATTGCAGCGAAGACGCTTACGATCGAGGCCTACGTTCGCGAGGCTATGGCGGTGGAGAAGGCTGGGCTGCGGGTGGAGAAGAAGAAGACTTCGGACTTTCCGATTCCGGAGGAGTTGCTGGAGAGGTTCCGCAGGGACCCACGGTTCAAGAAGGCCTTCGAGGCACTGACGCCGGGGAGGCGGAGGAGTTACCTTTACCACTTTGCCGGGGCGAAGCAGTCTGCGACGCGAATCGCCCGGATTGAAAAGGCTGCGCCTGCGATCTTTGAGGGGAGAGGTTTTTTGGAGAGGCGTTAGCTGCGTATCCGTTCGAGGAAACGCGGGCGTAGTCCCGCTATCTCCTGAAAGCTTTTCGCCGCTCGGCGCGCGCACGACCGCCCAGGCCGATCGCCGCCTGCGCTCAGGAGGTATACTCGCGCAGGTTCTTGCGGGTGCCCACGTTGCCGACCTGGACAAGCTCCGCTTTGCGCTTGGCGAAGCCGAGGAAGAGCGCGAAGAACGCCGTGCACAGGAAGAACCACGGCGAGACACGGACAGCGATGGCCACGGCACCCGCGATCGCACGCCACACGTAGCAGGCGGCGAGGGACATCACGGCTTTGCGATCGAGGTAGTCGTTGAGGACGTAGCCCGACGACGAGAGCAGGTTGAAAGCCATGACCGCGAGCGCTGCGCGCCCCGAGCGTTGGGGATCGAAGAACTGGCCGGAGAAGACCAGCGCCGCGGCTAACAAGCCATTCTTGGCCCACTGCTTCGGGCGCTTGACCTTGAGCGCGGCCAGAACCCAGCGGGTCTCGCGGAACGGCAATCGCGGGGGCAGGGGCGGGTACGAGTTCAGGCTCGCTCATCGTTCTCGAATGAATCGTCGACCGAGCCGGGACTCTTCACGAGCGCGCGGCTCGGCATTACGACCCCGTGCGGTGCCCCCAAGCGCGAACGCGCTCGACGCAGGCGGGTGGCCTGGATCCGTACGAAATGGGACGGCGGCAGGACGGTGCCGCGCTGGGTCGCCATCGCTCTGGGAAACCGCCGAGACCTTCCGCAAGCTGCGCGGCTACGTCGGCATGTCCCCGTACCGTCGGCTCCGCCCAGGCGGCCGCCCGGACACGGCGTCATCCATCGCAGATGCTTGGCGGTCGTTCAGGTCGTGGCGGCGCGCCGCTCTCACGCCCGCGCCTTTCCAAGGCGGAGCAACGAAGTGCACGTTCCCGTCATCCAACCGGAGGGTAGGCTGTGCGCTTGACGTTCCCCCAGCCCTTACCTAGGCAGACCCAACGCATGCGCTCGGATGCACTGTCGGCCATTGCCGTTTTCTGCGCGCTGCTCGGCGCCGCCGCCTGCCACAAACCGGAGGAGGCCGCCGCCGCTTCCCAACCCGCGCGCGAAGCGTCCGCGCCGATTCACGTGCAGACGGCCACCGTCGCGCAGCGCGCGATGCCCGAGTACCTGACGCTCACGGGTACGCTGCGGGCCCACGCCGAGTCGGACATCGCCGCGGATGCCAACGGAAAAATCGTCGCCACGTACGTCGAGCGCGGGCAGCCGGTCAAACGCGGACAGGTGATCGCCACCGTCGATTCGCGGAGCGCGGCGCTCGCCGCCACGGCAGCCGAGGCGCAGGCGCGGGTCGCGCAGAGTCAGCTCGAAGAGGCCCGCCGCGACTGCGAACGGGTGAAGCACCTGCTCGACACGGGCGCCATATCGCAGGCCGACTACGACCGGCAAACCGCCGCGTGCACGTCGCAGCAGTGGTCGGCCGCCGCGGCCGAGGCGCAGCAGGCGTCGGCGACCAAGCTGGTAGGCGACGCCAACATCCGCGCGCCTTTCGATGGGCTCATCGGCGAGCGCTACATCAACGTGGGCCAGTACGTCCAGCCGAGCACGCGCATCGCGTCCGTCTACGCGCCGGATCCGCTGCGCCTCGAGCTGACGGTCCCCGAAGCGAATGTCGGCGCGGTCAAGCAGGACATGCCCGTCGACTTCACCGTGACGGCGTACGGCGACCAGCCCTTCACCGGGCACGTGCAGTACATCAGCCCGAACATCCGCGAGTCGACGCGCGATCTCGTGGTCGAGGCCCTGGTGCGCAACGCCGACGGGAAGCTGAAGCCGGGGATGTTCGCGCTCGCGAAGATCCCGCTCGGCGACCGCGTGATCCCCGTCGTGCCGCTCACCGCCGTCATCCGCGACGACACGACCGCGCGCGTCTTCGTCGTCGTCGACAAGCAGGTGCAGGAGCGCCTGGTGCAGCCAGGGTCGACGGTCGGAGACGTCATGGCGGCTACGAGCGGCATCAAGGCCGGCGAAACGGTGGTCGTTCAGCCCGGGCCGGACGTGCGCGACGGCGCGCGTGTGGAGTAGGCGGCCGCCATGCAATGGCTCGCGGCCCTTTGCGTGAGGCGCCCGATCTTCGCGTCGGTGCTGATCCTCGTCATGGCGGTCATCGGTATCGCCGGTTACTTGCAGCTCGGCGTCGACCGCTTCCCGAACATCGACTTCCCCGTCGTCGTCATCATCACGAACGAGCCCGGCGCCTCGCCCGAGGACATCGAGACCGAGATCACCGACAAGATCGAAGAGGCCGTCAATACGATCAGCGGCATCGACGAGCTGCGCTCAGTCACGACCGAAGGCGTCTCTCAGGTCATCGTCACGTTCATCATCGACAAGAACGTGGACGTCGCCGCCCAGGAGGTGCGCGACCGACTCAACACGGTCATCCGCGATCTGCCGAAGGACATCGACCAGCCGGTCGTCCAGAAGCTCGACCCCGACGCCCAGCCCATCCTCTATTTCGCGCTCCAGTCGAAGGGGCACACGCTGCGCGAGACGACGGAGCTCGCGGACAAGCGCCTGCGACGGTCCCTCGAGTCGATCGACGGCGTGGGCCAAGTGCAGCTCCTAGGCGGGCGCAAGCGCGAGATCCACGTGATGCTCGACCCCACCCGCCTGCGCGGCGCGGGAGTCACGGTCATCGACGTGCAGCGCGCCATCGGCGCCCAGAACCTCTCGATGCCGGGCGGCCGCGTCGACACGGGGCCCGGCGAGTTCACGGTGCGCGTGCACGGGCGGGTGACCGACCCGGCGCAAATCGGCGATCTGGTCGTGCGGCAAGACGCCGGCCACTCGATCCGCGTGCGCGACGTGGGCGACGTCGTCGACGGCGAGGAAGAGGCCGAGTCGGCGGCGCTCCTCGACGGACAGCCGACGGTGCTCCTCGCGCTCCGCAAGCAATCGGGCGCGAGCACCGTGCAGGTGGCCGACGCGGTGAAGGATCGCGTGGCCGGTCTGCGCGCGCAGCTCCCGGCGGGGTACGCCATCGACCTCGTGCGCGACGAGTCGAACGTCATCCGGACGAGCGTCGACGCCGTGAAGGAGCACCTCGTCCTCGGCGCGCTGTTCGCTGCGGTCGTCGTCTACTTCTTCCTCGGGAACGTGCGCAGCACGATCATCGCGGCGATCGCCATTCCGACGAGCATCGTGACGACGTTCGCGGCGATGTGGTGGGTCGACTACACGCTGAATACGATCACGCTCCTGGCGCTGGCGCTGGCCGTCGGCATCGTGATCGACGACGCCATCGTCGTCCTCGAGAACATCTTCCGTCACATCGAAGAGAAGCGGGAGAAGCCGATGGTCGCGGCGGTGAACGCGACCAGGGAGATCGGCCTCGCCGTCATGGCGACGACACTGTCGCTCATCGCCGTCTTCCTTCCGGTCGCGTTCATGCGCGGGATCGCCGGGCGCTTCCTGCGCAGCTTCGGCGTCACGATGGCGTTCTCGATCGCCATCTCGATGATCGTGAGCTTCACGCTGACGCCAATGATGTCGTCGCGCTGGCTGCGCCAGCACGTGGCCGGCGCCAAGAGCCTCGGCGAGCGGGTGGTCGACTGGTTCTACCGCCCGATCGAGCGCGTCTACGGAGGCGTCCTGCGCTTCGTGATGCGTCACCGGTGGATCGTCGTGTCGATGTCGCTCGTCACGCTCGGCTCGTGCGCGCCGCTGGCGCAGGTCGCGCCCAAGGGCTTCTTGCCGGTGAACGACGAGGCGCGCTTCCAGGTGCAGGTGCGCGCCCCCGAGGGGACGAGCCTCGACCAGACGCGCATCGTCGGCGAGCGGATCGCGCGTGCCATCCGCGTCGACCCGAACGTGAAGCTCACGATCACGACGGTGGCGGACGACAACGCGCAGACGCACAACCTGGCGACGGTCTACGTCGGCCTGACACCGCCGGAGACGCGCAAGGCGACGCAGAACGGGCTCATGGACTGGGTGCGGCGCGAGGTCATCGCCAAGCAGCCGAAGGACCTGCGCATCACGGTGAGCGAGGTCTCGGCCTTCGGCGGGGGCGGCTTCTCGACGCAGCGCAATCAGTACAGCGTGCGCGGGCCGGACCTGAAGAGGCTCGAGGAGATCGCGACGGATTTCGCCGACCGGCTGCGCAAGATGCCGGGCGCCGTGGACGTCGACTCGTCGCTCATCGTCGGCAAGCCGGAGATCGGCGTGTACATCGACCGAGCGCGCGCCGCCGACCTCGGTGTGCAGCCTGTGGACATCGCGAACGCGCTCCGCCTGCTCGTCGAGGGAGACCGCGTCTCCACCTACGAGGAGAACGGCGAGGAGTACGAGGTGCACGTCCGCGCGCAGCGCCAGTACCGCGCCGACGAGCAGGGGCTTCGCTTGCTTACCGTTCCCTCGCAGCGCCTCGGCTTCGTGCCGCTGTCGGACGTCGTCCAGCTTCGCCCCGGCACCGGCCCGTCGCGCATCGACCGCCTCGCGCGCGAGCGCCAGGTTACGATGATGGCCAACGCAGCGCCCGGCTTCAGCGACGGCGCGATCTCGACGGCGATGGCGAAGATCGCCGTCGACCTGCACATGCCTCCGGGCTACACGGCGACGCCCTACGGGCAGACGAAGGAGATGGGGCGTACATTCAAGGCGTTCGTCGCGTCGCTCGTCCTGTCGTTCGTCTTCATGTACCTGGTGCTCGCGGCGCAGTTCGAATCCTGGCTGCACCCGTTCACGATCCTGCTCTCGCTCCCGCTGACGCTCCCCTTCGCGTTCATCAGCGTCATCCTCTTCAAGCAGGCGCTCGACATCTACTCTGTGCTCGGCATCCTGGTTCTCTTCGGCGTCGTGAAGAAGAACTCGATCCTGCAGATCGACCATACCAACCAGCTGCGCGCCGCGGGCATGCCGCGCCTCGAGGCGATCTTGCAGGCCAATCGCGACCGGCTGCGGCCCATCCTGATGACCACGGCGGCCTTCGTCGCCGGCATGATCCCGCTCGTCATGTCCCGCGGCGTCGGCGCGGGCTTCAATCGAGCCACCGCGGGCGTCGTCGTGGGGGGACAGGTCCTGTCGCTGTCGCTCACGCTGCTGGCCACGCCGGTCGCGTACTCGCTCTTCGACGACGCGACGCGCGGGCTGCGGCGGCTCTTCGGAGCGCGACGGACGGCCCAGGACGATGCGGAGGCCAACGAAACCACGTCCGGCGACGCCGCCGCCGCGGCCGATTCGCCGGAGGCGGCCGTGCATTCCGCCGCCGGGGAGTGATAGAGCCAGGAGGAGTGGCCGGAGGCTCCGTTCTTTTACCCGTCCGTGCGTTCGCGGTCTCGGCCACGCTGCAGCCGAAGGCGATCGCCGAGCTCTTCGCGCCCGGAGCGGAGCGCGTCCGCATCACGAAGACGCGCGCGGTGGCGCGGTACGGCGACTCCGGGTGGGTCGTGGGGCACGACTTCGGCGCGCTGGTGTTCATCGGCGTGGACGAGGCGGAGAGCGCGCGCGTGATGAAGGCGCTCGTCGCGCAGCTCGAGAGCGAGCCGCGCGCGCCGCTCGAAGAGACCTACGCAGTCGAAGTGTCGCCGGGCGCGGCGGCCGCGGTCCGGTTCGACCGCATCGTCGTCAGCGAGCTCGACGTGCGGGTCGTCGAGATCCTCGCGCTGGTCATCGCGCAGTCCGTGGGGATGGAATACTACGAGGGAGACGTCGACGCCCTCATCTCTCGCCTCGAGCAATGGTCGTTGGCGCTCGGGGCCAGCGGCAGGCTGCGCGGCAGCACGCGCGACATGCTGCGGTTCATCGGGCGCGGAATGTCGATGCGAACGCAGGTCGTGCAGACGCTGAGCCTCCTCGACTCGCCCGGCACCACCTGGGAGAACGAGGCCCTCGATCGCCTGTACCGGGGCCTTCGCCTGTCCTTCGAGATCGAGGAGCGCTACCGCGCGCTCGACCACGAGCTCCGCATCGTGCAGGACAACCTGGCGCTCTTCATCGACATGGTGCGCGGCAGGCGCAGCATCCTCCTCGAGGTGGCGGTGACGGTCTTCGTCGCCACTGAGGTCATCATCCTCATCGGTCAGCTCTTGCTCGGCTGGAAGTGACGCGATCCGCGTCAGAACATCAGCCCGTCGGACACGTAAAGCCCCACCGGGAAGCCCGGGTTCTCCGCAACGGCGTCCGGCGAGTACGCGACCTCGACGCGGAAGATGGCCGCCTCTCCCCACTGGAGAAAAAGTCCCCCGCCGATCCCGTACTTCAGCCCGATCGAGTTTCCGTCCACGGGGGATATGACGGCGTAGTCGCTCCACACGCGCCCCATGTCGACGAACGTCGACGTGCCGACCCGCAGCCTCTGTCCGAACAGCACGAAGCGCGGGAACGGGGTCGCGCGGATCTCGTTATTGGCGATCATCTTCACGCGCCCCGCGTACCGGCCCTGGGGCACGCCACGAACGCCCGTCTCGCCGCCGAGGAGCCCCTGGGGCTCGAAGACGCCGCCTTGCTGGAGGTCGTAGAACGGCACGTGGCCGAACTGGAAGCTACCGACGATGCGGTTGGCGAAGATGAAGGGGCCGCCCAGCGATGCGTAATGAGCGAGGACGGCGGAGGCCTCGCCGTAACCCACGCTCTCGGCGGAGCCTCCCACCGCGGACAGGCCGAGCTGATAGAAGATCCCTTGCCGCGTGACGAACTCGCTGTCGCGCGTGTCGATCATGATGCCCGCCGCGACGCTCGCCAGGAAGGCGGGCTGCGCGCCGGGCAGCGGGCGGTCGACCGGCGACGCGCCGGCCATGTCTTCGCTCAGCTTCGTGCCGGGATAGATGTCCGGCGCCTCGTAGCGAAAGTTGGTGCCCACCGCAACGTCCATCGGCGGCGCGACATGCCATCGAACGATGGCGCGCACGCGGCCCTCCTGCTGGACGTACTGGTAGCGCCGCCCGAGGATCGATTCGCCGATGGCGGGCCCCGCCTGCGACGCGTTGCCGATGCCGTAATAGCCGGCGTTGATCGTCCGCTGGAAGCTTCCGCGCGCGTCGAGGCGCATGATGCCGCCGAGCAAGTCGGGAGCGTCGAGCCGCAGCACGTGGCTTTGCTGCACCATGCGGAACCCGTTCTGGTCGTCCTTCACGCTGCCCGAGAGCAAAAGGTCGATGTTCCAGAGATAGGGTCGCGCCTCGTCGTAGAAGCGCGTGTACGTGAGGGCGGCGCCGAACTGGAGGCCGATGTCGCTGTTGCCTCCGATCACGGGGAAGCCGGCGAGCTCGTAGCGTCGAGGTTCGAGGTCGGCTTCGTGCGTGGTCCGGATGTCCGGCGGCAGCGCCACGACGCCCGCCGCAGGTGTGGTCGCGTGGTCGGCGGGGCTGTCGGCGTTCGCCGGGGCTGCGAAGGACGTGACCAGTGCGAACGCAGTGACGCACTGACCGAGCGCATGCCCGCCGCACAGCGGCAGGGAAAAAGCACGCCTCCGGGGACTCTTTTGGGACCACGACCGTCTCACGGTGAAGCAAACCCTTGCGCTTTCGCAGAGGCTCGGTTTCCCTGAAGCCCCACGACCTGAATCAAACCCACTTGATACGTCACTTGCCCCGGCAGGTGCACGTTTGGGTCCGGCGACGAACATCTCTTGAGGATCCGCCCTCGATAGCACTATGACGTCGAGCGAGATGAACGAGCTGCACAGCGCGTCGCGCTTTGGGGATCCCCCCCGAGCCGCGCGGCCCCAGGACCGGGACGCCCCCGCGAGCTCGGCGGCGCCGGTCGTGCAGGTCGAGCAACTCGAGCAAGAAATCGCGCGCCCGCCGAGCGGCTCTCCGCGTCACCTCGTGCGTGCGCCGTACCCGCAGCTCGTCGGGCGTGCCGTCCAGCGCGTCGCCAACGTGCCGGTCGCCCTGTGGGACCGAGCGCTGCGCAACGTCCGCCGCACGCAGGAGGCCACGCTCCTCGCGCTACTCGAGCACGCGCGGTCGACCGAGTTCGGTCGCGCGCACGATTTCGGCCGCATCCGCGGCTACGACGACTATGCGCGGCGCGTCCCCATCGGGGACTACGACTCGTTCTCGCCTTACATCGATCGGATGCGTGCCGGCGAGCGAAACCTGCTCGTTCCGGAGTTCGTGCGCTACTTCGGGAACTCGTCCGGTAGCTCAAACCACGGTCGGCCCAAGTTCCTGCCGATCACCGACCGGCAGATCCGCTTCCAGCAGCTCGCCGGCACCGACACGGTGATGCGCTACCTGCACTGGTCGGGGGACGACGGCCTCTTCGCCGGCTACACGTTGGGCCTCTTCCCGCCCACCACGATGCGCGCCGAGGGGCCGGTGCTCATCACCTCGAACCCCGCGCTCATGATGACCAAGATGCCGGCCATCACGCGGCCGGTGTACTTGCCGCACGGCGACGTGCGCACGATGGCGAACTACGACGAGAAGCTCGGCGTCATCGCGCAGCGCTACCTCGACTACGACGTACGCGCCCTGACCGGCACGACCTGCTGGTTCACGCTCCTCTTCGAGAAGGTCTTGGCGGCGGCCCGCAGGCGCGGCCTGCGCGCGCGCTCGGTCTCCGAGGTCTGGCCGAACCTCCGCGTCCTCTTCGGCGGCGGCGTATCGGCGGCGCCGTATCTGCCCATCATCCGCGAGCTCGTGGGGGCCGACGTGACACTCGTCGACACGTACAACGCGACCGAGGGTGGCGTGTACGGGGCGTCGGACTTCTCCGGTGCGCGCGGGATGCTCATGGTCCCCCACCGGGGCACCTTCTTCGAGTTCGTGCCCCTCGAAGAGCGCCAGCCTCCGTCCTCGGGACGCTCGGGGCGAGGGCCGACGCGCGTACCCCTGTGGGCCGTCGAGCGTGACCGCCCGTACGCAATCGTCGTGACCACGGCTTCGGGCCTCTACTCGTACGAGCTCGGGGATATCGTGAGGTTCCCATCGGTTTCGCCGCCTCGGATCGAGTTCATGGGTCGGCTCACGGGTTGCTTGTCGGTGACCCAGGAGCTGACGACGCACGTGGAAATCGAACGCGCAGTCGAGTACGCGGTGTCGGCGTGCCCGTGTAGGACGGTGGATTTCGGCGCGGCCGCCGACGTGGGAGCCCAAGGATCGGCGAAGGCACGGTACGTGCTCTTCGTCGAATTCCAGCAAGGCGCGGAGCCTGCGGAGCTGGGCGCGTTCGCCACCGCGTTCGACGAGGGAATGTGCAAGGAGAACCGGGTATATCGTGAGCACCGGTCGGGAGAGGTCGCGCTGATTCCGGCGCGCGTCGTGCCGCTGGCGAGCGGCGGCGCGCGAGCGTTTCTCGAAGAGGTCACCCGCGGCAACGTGCAGGGGAAGTTCCCGCGGATTATCGACGACACGAAGAAGATGTTGCTGTGGAAACACGCGAAAGGTTCGCCATGAATCGCATTGGGGTCGCCATCGTTGGAGTGAACGGCGCCGTAGCGTCGACGGTCATCGCTGGGGTGGAGCTGATGAAGCGAGGGCTCGCGCCGCGCATTGGAATGGTCACCGAGCGCGTAGACGCGCGCATCGCGGAGTCGATCACCGAGCTGCTCGACTTTGCGCCCCTCGAGAACCTCGTGTTCGCCGGCTGGGACCTCCAGTTCGCGAACGTGTACGAGGGCGCGCTCCACCACAAGGTGCTTCCGGCGCACATCCTCGAGCAGGTGAGGCCGGAGCTCGAACGCATCGCGCCATGGCCCGCGGTCTTCCGCCAGGACTACGTCACGAAGCTGAGCGGCGAGAACGTCGTCCGCGCCAAGGGGCACCGCGAGGAGATCGCGATCCTCTCGCGCAACCTCGAGACGTTCCGCAAGACCTACGGCCTCGACCGCGTCGTCGTCGTGAACCTCGCGTCGACGGAGAACTTCCTCGAGGTACAGCCGGTCCACCAGAACCTGCGCGCTTTCGAGGCGGGACTCGACGCGAACGATCCCGCGATCACGCCGGCTATGCGGTACTTCTACGTCGCCAACGCGCAGCACGCACCCTACTGCAACTTCACGCCGAGCCTCACGAACGTGCCGGCGCTCGACGAGCACGCGAACCAGACGGGCAATCCCTTTGCCGGTATGGACGGCAAGACGGGGCAGACCCTCCTCAAGACGGCGCTCGCGTCGATGTTCCGCGCGCGGCGCCTGCTCATCGACGGCTGGTACTCGACGAACTTCCTCGGCAACGGCGACGGCCTGGTGCTCGACGCGCCCGGGTCGAACAAGACCAAGGTGCTGAGCAAGGCCGCGGTGCTCGACTCGATCGTCGGCTACCACGTGGAAAACCACCAAGTGCACATCCACTACTACAAGCCGCGCGGGGACTCGAAGGAGGCGTGGGACAACATCGACATCGTCGGCTTTGCCGGCGTGCCGATGCAGATCAAGGTGAACTTCCTCTGCCAGGACTCGGCGCTCGCGGCGCCACTGGTCATCGACCTCGTGCGCCTGCTGGACGTGTCGAAGAGGGTCGGCGAGCGCGGGATCCAGCGGCAGCTGTCGATTTTCTTCAAGTCGCCGTACCACGCTCCGGGAGAGGCCCCCGTGCACGATCTCTTCAAGCAGGAGAAGCTCCTCCTCGACTGGGCGCGCACGCACTCGACGAAGGTCGTCCACACGAACGGCGTGAAAGCGCACGCGGAGCCGACTCCGTGAGCGGCCTCGCCCTCTTCGGGGCGACGCCGGTCCTATCCCGAGAAGCCCACCGCGTCTGGCCGATCGTCGGCGACGACGAGCGGCGCGCGGTGGCGCGCGTCCTCGATCGGGGCATCCTCTCGGGGGCGTTCGCGCCCGAGTCGATGGCGCTCGAGCGCGAGTTCGCGCGCTTCGTCGGCGCGAAGCACTGCCTGCTCACGCACTGCGGGACGAGCGCGCTCGTCGTCGCGCTTGCGGCGGCGGGCGTGCGCGCCGGCGACGAGGTGGTCGTCCCGGCCTACAGCTTCGTCGCGACTCCGCTGGCGGTCGTGCAGGTCGGCGCCGTGCCGGTCTTCGCGGACGTGGACGTCGCGACCGGGTGCCTGGACGCCGCCGCGGCCGAGGGGGCGGTCACCGAGCGGACGCGCGCCATGATGCCCGTGCACATGCACGGGGGCGCGGCCGACATGAACGCGCTGCTAGACGTGGCGCGCCGGCACGATCTGGTCGTCGTCGAAGACGCCGCGCAGGCGCACGGGGCCGCGTATCGCGGCCGGCGCGTGGGGGCGATCGGGGCGGCCGGCGGCTTCTCGATGCAGTCGAGCAAGAACCTGTCTGCGGGTGAGGGCGGTCTGTTCGTGACGAACGACGACGCTCTGGCCGACGAGGCGAGCTCGGTTCGCAACTTCGGGCAGGACGTCTCCCGGGCCGAAGTCAGCGACTACGACCTCGCGCGCCCGCTCGACGGCGGGCGTTCGCTCGATGCGAGGCGCCTCGGCTCGATGTACCGCGGCAACGAGATGATGGCCGCGTTCGCGCGCGCGCAACTCGCGCAGCTTCCGGAGCGCACCGAGCGGTGCCAGCGGAACGCGCGACGCATCGCCGCAGCGCTCGCGGAGCTGCCCGGAGTCACGCCGCCGATCGAGCCGCCGGAGCGGACGTCGGTGCACCACAAGTTCCGCGTTCACCTCGACCCAGTGCGCGCCGGGGTCGACCTCTCGCCCGAGCGGCTCCGGGACGCGACGATCGCGGCACTTCGCGCCGAAGGGCTCGAGATCGTCCTGTGGCAGTCCGTGCCTCTCCCGGCGCAAACGGTCTTCCAGCGTCGCGACCCGTCGGGGGGCTTCCCGCGGTCGCGCGACGGCGGGACGGATCTGGCGCACAACTACGATCCGGCGCTCTACCCGGGCACACGCGCGCTGCTCGCGGGCTCGCTCCTGCTCTTCTCGCAGTCGTGCCCGCTCATCGCGCAGGACGACGCCGTGGTCGACGGCTACATCGAGGCGTTCCAGCGCGTATGGCGCGAGCGCGAAGCGCTGGCTTCCTGGGCATCGTGAGCGACGCGCGCGCCCGCGCGGGGGCGACCGTGCGCGTGCTACTCGCTCTGCTCGGCCTCGGGCTCGTCGCGTACCTGGTCCGTGACGCCGGACCGGAGCGCGTGCTCGACGTGCTCTGGTCGGCCGGGACGTGGCTGCCGGTCATCCTCGCGCTCGAGGTCGCGCAGATCGCCTGCGACGTGATCGCGTTGCACTCGATCCTCGGGTCTGCGACCTGGAGCGAGATCCCGGGTCCCGCGCTGGTGCGGTCGCAGGCCATCGCGTACTCGATGATGGTCCTCCTGCCCGCCGGCCGCGCGGCGGGTGAGGTGACGCGCGCGACCATCCTGTCGCGGTCCATCGGCGTGCCGCGGGCGGCGAGTGCGAGCACGAAGCTGCAGGCGGCCTACCTCTCGGCCAACGGCGTCCTCTCGATTGCCGCGTGGGCGGTCGTCTCGGCGCGCTTCGGCCCGGCATCGCCGCTCGCCCTCCTCTTGCTCGGGAACGTCGTCTTCCAGGCGCTCATCTCGATCGGCCTCATCGCGATCCTCCGTGACGCCCGGCTCGGGCGCTGGCTCGACCGGATGCGCCGCCGCGCGCTCGGCCTCGCCGAGGAGACGGCTCCGCTCGATCCCGGCGACCGCCGGCGCATTCCGTGGCGCGCCTCGATCGTGTGCTCGCTGGCACGCTCGGCCCAGGTCGCCCAGTACGGCGTCATCCTCCACGCGGTGGGCGGCGCGGCGAACGTCCGCAGCGCGTTCGTCGTGCACGGGATCCACCTCGTCGGCGCGACGCTGGGCGACTTCCTCCCCAACCAGCTCGGCGTCGTCGACGGCGCCTACCGCGCGTTCGCCGCCGACGTCGGCTTCGCCGGCGAACCCGCCCGCGCGCTCTCGATCGCGTTCCTCGCGCGCATCGCGCAGCTTACCTGCGCGTGCGCGTGCCTCGTGGTCGTCGCGCTGCAGCGGAGCGCTTCGTCGAGTGGCGCAGAATCGCAAGCATCTTCGGGTGCAGGCGGCCGTTCGTAGCGACGACGTTCCCCGACGCCAGGTACGACTCCCGCCCCCAGAAGTCGCTCACCGTCCCGCCGGCCTCCGTCACGATCAGCGCGCCAGCGGCGATGTCCCACGGCTTGAGGCCGAGCTCGAAATGCACGGCGAAGCGCCCGGCGGCGACGTACGCGAGGTCGAGCGCGGCCGCCCCGAGCCTGCGGATACCCGCGGCGCGCCGCATCGCTCCGGCGAGCATGGGAAGGTACGCCGCGTGGCGCGCGGGAGCGCTCGCGTGCGGGATGCCGGTCGCGATCAGCGCGCGCGAGAAGTCCGTGTCCGTCGAGACGCGGAGGCGGGCCCCGTTGAGCCATGCCCCGCGCCCCTCCTCGGCGACGAACGTCTCGTCCTTCGCGGGGTCGAGCACCACCCCGGCGACGACGCGGCCGCCGCGCTCGAGCGCGATCGATACGGCGAAATGAGGAATGCCGTGGACGAAGTTGGTCGTGCCGTCGAGCGGATCGACGATGTACCGGTCGGAGTCGGTACCGGCAGCGCCTGGCGTCGGAGCGCTCTCCTCGCCGACGAGCCCACGGCCGGGGTACGCGCCGAGCAAGGCGCCCTTGAGCGTCTGCTCGGACTCGAGGTCCGCGGTGGAGACGAAATCCGCAGGGCCCTTGAGGTTGACCTCGAGCTCGGAACGCCCGCGGAAGTAGTGCATCAGCCGTTCGCCCGCGCTGCGCGCCGCACCCATCATCGTCGCCAGCTCGGTCGAGGGGTCGAACATCGGCGGCTTATGCCCCACCCCGCGCGTTGACGCAACGCCGGTTCTGCCTAGTCTTTGGCCGGTCGATGCAGCACTCTTCCGCTCCGGGGCCCCTGACGCGTGGCTTTGTCGCCTGGACGCTCCGACACGGATGGCTGCTCTGGACCATCGCCCTCCTCGTCGCCGTTCCGGCGACGACGCGCACGGTTTCCCTTTACCGGCACCTGCGGAGTGATCTCGAGGAGCTCCTGCCGCGGGAATCGCCGAGCGTGCGGGCGCTCGACGAGATGCGCAAGCGCCTGCCCGGGCTCCAGTACCTGGGCGTCGTCGTGGACACGGGGACGGCGGAGAACCTTCCGGCGGGAGAGCGCCTGCTCGACGACCTCGCCGCGCGCATCCAGGCGTATCCGTCCGACAGGGTCCGCGAGGTCCGCACCGGGAGCGCGGCGGAACGCAAGCTCGTCGAGAACCACGCGCCGCTCTACGTGGACGAAGGGGATCTCCGCGAGGTCCTGCGGCGCATCGAGGCCCGCCGGGACTTCGAGGTCGAGAAGGAGTCGGGCGAGCTGCTCGACGACTCGGACCCGCCGCCTCCCCTGGATCTCTCGGACATCGAACAGAAGTACGACAAGAGGCTCAGCGACAAGAAGAGCGAGTCTGGACGCTTCTCGGACGCCAAGCAGCACATCACTCTCCTCTTCGTCGAAGCCGGCGAGTTCACGACGGGCGCCGACAAGGCTCGCGCGCTCCTCGAGCGCGTGCAGGCGGACGTGCGCGCGCTCGGCAAGCCGACGATGCCCGGCGAGAAGCCCAACCTGGACAACTACGCCCCCGGAATGCGCGTGGGCTACAGCTCCGACATCGCGATCTCCGTCGAGGAGCTCGATGCGCTCGAGGCTGACCTCTCGGTGTCGTCGATCGTCGTCGTCGCGCTCGTCGTTGCGGTCATCGTCCTCTACTTCCGGTGGTGGCGCAGCATCGTCGTTCTGCTTCCGCCGCTCCTCCTCGCGACAGTGTACGCCTTCGGGCTCGCGTCCCTGCCGCCGGCGAACGTGGCGGAGCTCAACTCGAACACGGCGTTCCTCGGCTCGATCATCGTGGGCAACGGGATCAACGTCGGGATCGTCCTCCTCGCGCGTTACCGCGAAGCGCGCCGTCGCGGCGCGTCGGTCGAGGAAGCGCTGGCGGTCGGCGTCTGGGGCGCGCGCCTCGGCACGCTGGCTGCTGCGTTCGCGGCGGCCGCTTCGTATGCCTCGCTGCTCTTGACCGAGTTCCGCGGCTTCCGGCAGTTCGGGTACATCGGTGGGGCGGGGATGATCGCGTCCTGGGTGACGGCGTTCGTCCTGATGCCGCCTCTTCTCCGGTGGGTGGACCACGACGACCCCGTCGTCCTTCGTGCCGAGCCGCCGCGGCTGGGGGTCATGGGGCGGATCGCGGCGCTCGTCGAGCGCTGGCCGGCGCCGATCGTCGGCGTCGCCCTGGCGCTCACCGCCGGCTCGGCGTTCGCGGTGTCGCGCTTCGACGTCACGACGCAGCTCGAGCACGACTTCTCGAAATTGCGGCGCGTCGATACGTGGGTCAGCGGCGACGGATACTGGGGGCGGAAGGTCGACAACCTCCTGGGGAGGTATCTGACGCCGACGGTCGTCCTCGCCGACTCGCCGGATGGCGCGTCGGCGGCGGAGCGCGCGATCCGGACCTCGGCGGACAAGGGGCCGCTCGCTCCGATGGTCGCGTCGGTGCGTGGCGCAGACGACGTTCTGCCGCCGCGGCAAGACGCGAAGATCCAGGTCGCCGCGGACATCCGCGAGGCCCTCACGCCGAAGATCCGCTCGCTCGTCGAACCCGATCGCCTCGAGAAGCTCGACAAGCTGCTGGGGCCAGAAGATCTCGCGGCCCTGAATGTCGACGACCTCCCCCGCTCGTTCACCGCCGGCCTGCGGGAAAAGGACGGCTCGATGGGCCGCACGGTGCTCGTCTACCCCAAGCCGTCGGACACGCTGTGGCGCGCGAAGGAGATCCACTCGTTCGTTCACGAGCTGCGCGCGACGGGCGCGCGCGTGGCGGGTTCGATTCCTCTCTCGGAGGACATCATCGCGTCGATCAGCCGCGACGCGCCGCTGGCAAGCCTCGCGTCGTTCGCCGGCGTCATCGCCATCGTGCTCGTGGTGCTGCGCGGGCGCAGGCCGTCGTTCTACGTGATCGGGTCGCTGGTCGTCGGCGTCCTCTGGCTCGCAGGCGCGACGATGCTGCTCGGCATCAAGATCAATTTCTGCAACTTCGTCGCGTACCCCATCACGTTCGGCATCGGCGTCGATTACGCGGTGAACGTGATCACACGGTACGTGCAGGACGGCGAGCGCGACGTGACCGGCGCGGTGCGTTCGACCGGCGCCGCCGTCGGGCTGTGCTCGCTAACGACGATCATCGGCTACTCGTCGCTGCTCCTCGCCAAGAACCGTGCGCTCTATCTCTTCGGTCTCACTGACGTTATGGGCGAGATCGCGTGCCTGACAGCTGCGGTCGTCGCCTTGTCGGCGCTCCTCGTCGCCCTGCGCAAGCGACAGACAGGCCTCGCCAGACGCACCGAATCCGTGCGAGAGAGCGCTCATGAAGGCCCTCGCGATCTGGACATTGCCCGCGACGATGCTCGTAGCCTGCGGCGGAGAGACTCCACCCCCACTGCAGCCGCCGCCTCCGCCTCCGACAACTAGCGAAGCGCCTGCGGCCTCCGCGGGCCCGTTGACGTCGGCCTCGGCAGCGCCCGTCGCCGCGGCTCCCTCCGCCTCGGCGCTGCCACCTGCCGGTCCCGCGCAGGTTGCCTTCAAGGCGGTGCCTCTCCCGGGAGCAACGGCGCCCGTTTCGGTGGACTACATCGCGTACGAGCCGGGGCACGCGCGCGTCTGGGTGCCGGTCGGCGACACGGGTAGCGTCGACGTGTTCGACGTCGCCGGGGGCACATTCTCGCGCGTCGACGGCTTCAAGACGGGCGAGCGCGAGATGGGGGGCAAGAAGCGGGTGACGGGGCCGAGCGCCGTGTCGATCGGCGACGGCGTCGCGTACGTCGGCAACCGCGCCACGAGCGAGGTGTGCGCCGTGGACGTGAGCACGCTCAAGCTGGGCAAGTGCCTCAAGGTCCCCGGCGGGACGGACGGCGTCGCATACGTCGGCGCTGCGAAGGAAGTATGGGTGACGACGCCGCACACCCAATCGATCGCGGTCCTCGACGCCTCCAAGCCGGACACGCTCAAGGCAAAGACGACGATCAAGTTCGAGGGCGGCCCTGAGGGCTACGCCGTCGACGGGACGCGAGGCCTGTTTTTCACGAACCTCGAGGACAAGAACAAGACCGTCGCCGTCGACGTGAAGACGCACAAGCCGAAGGCCACATGGAGCCTCGACTGCGGCGCGGACGGTCCGCGGGGGATTGCCGCCGACGTCGGCCGCGGCTTCCTGTACGTGGCCTGCACCGACCGCGTGCTCGTTCTCGACGCCGCGCACGAGGGCGCGAAGCTGGCGACCCTGGACACCGGTGCCGGCGTCGACAACATCGACTGGCTCGAGCCGCAGCGCCTTCTCTACGCGGCCGGCGGAAAGGCCGCGAAGCTCACGATCGCTCGCATCGACGACAAGGGGCAGCCCGCCGTCGTCGCGACGGGCGCGAGCGTCGAGGGGGCTCGCAACCCGGTGGCGGACGCGAGCGGCAACGCATACCTCACCGACACGCGCGGCGCGCAGCTGCTGGTGTTCAACTACTCCCCGTAGGCTCCGTCCCCAGCGAGGCGCGGAGGATCGCGTCGAGCTCGGCGTCGGTGAGCTCGACCGGGTTCGTGCGCATGCTGCCCCCGCGAGCACGCTCGACGATGGGAGACAGATCCGACGCCGTGACGCCGTAGCGGGCGAGCGGCCCGACGCCGAGGGCGACGCGCAGCGCGTCGACGGCGTCCGCGGCATGGTCCGGTCTCGCCGCGGCGTCGCCGGTCAGCGCGGTCGCCACCTGTACAAACCGCCCGAGCACCGGGCTGTCGGGCGCCCGGGCGCGGAGAGCGCCCAGGTTGGTACGGAGGGTGGCGGCGAGAAGGCATCCGCAGCCCGCACCGTGCGGCACGGCGCAGCGTCCCCCCAGAGGAGCGACGAGACCGTGAACCGCACCCAGGCCGGCGTTCGCGAGCGCAAGTCCACCCCAGAGGCTCGCGAGAGCCATGGCCGCATACGTCTCGGCCGTTGCTGCGCGATCGGCGAGGCGCCGGAGCGCGCGCGCGGCATGGCCGATTCCCTCCAGGGCCAGAAGGTCGGTCGTCGGCTGCGCGTTCCGTGAGACGTAGGCTTCGACGAGGTGCGTCAACGCGTCGAGGCCGGCGCTCGCCGAGACCGCGAGCGGGGCGGTGGCGGAGAGGTCCGGATCGACGATCGCGACGCGCGGAATCATCAGGTCCGAGCGGATGCTGCGCTTCACCCGCGCCTCCGCCACGCGCAGGACCGCGTTGCGCGTCACCTCGGACCCGCTGCCGGCCGTCGTCGGCACCGCGACCACCGGGAGCGGCTCCCGCTCGACCGCGCGCGGCCGCCCGCTGGACGGGGGCGCGAGGTCCTCCAGGTAGTCGATCGCCCGCCCGCCGTTCGTCGCGAGCGCCGCGACGGCCTTGGCCGCATCGATGACGCTCCCGCCGCCCACGGCGAGCACGACGCCGCACCCGGCCTCGCAAGAGAGGCGGGCGCCGTCGTCGATGGCGCGCACGTCCGGTTCGCCGGCGACGCGTAGCACCGTACTCGTCGCGCCCGCGCGCGCGAGTTCCCCCTCGATCCTCTCGAGCGTCCCCGAACGCTCGAGCGACGCTCCTCCCACGACGAGCATCACGCGCGGCGCGAAGCGCGCTGCGATCGCCGGCGCCTCGAGCGAGGTACCGGCGCCGAAGGACACGTGAGCGGGAGCGCGCAGAACGAAGCGCATGGGATCAGAGCCACGGCTCCGGCGAGATGCTCACGTGGCGAACACCGACGCGAGGCGACGCCATCATCGGCGCGACCGTCTCCTTCCACGCGACGTAGTGTGCGGTCGTCTGGTGGGCGGCAAAATCGGCCTCGCCCCGGTACACCTCGTACAGCAAGAACTGGGCTGCATCCTGCGTGGCGCGGAGCACGTCGAAGCGAACGCACCCTGGCTCCTGCCGCGTCGCGTCCGCATTCTCGAGGGTCGCTTGCACGAACGGCTCGACGCTTCCGGGGACGACGTGGATGGTCACGCAGACGACGTACATGGGCGGCTCCTCTTCTGGTTGGTTCACTATGCGTTTTGACTGCAGCCGGACAGCGTGACTGTACGGATTCGCCCTCACTGATATCCAGCGTGATTTCGGCGCTTGTTCAGGTGCCAAGCGCTCCGACCTTTGCCATCCTAGTTCCCTCGAGCGGAGGTAGCGATGAGCGGGCTCTGGTACGTGAAGCTCCCTGACGGTGACGTCGAGCCTCTATCTCTCGACGACCTGGACGAGGCCTTCCAGGCGGGCCACGTGGACGAGAACAGCATGGTGCTCGCAGCTGGAGCCACGCAATGGGCAAGGCTCGGCGATCTCGCCGGCCTCGATCAGCCCGCAGCGCAGGCGCCCCCGCCGCGAATGATGATGGCGCCGGTCATGCCGATGATGCCGGTCATGCCGAGCAGCCTGCGGCCGGTGAGCGTCGACCTGAGCGAAGTCGACGACGACGACCTGTCCTTCCGCCCGCGCAAGAAGAGCCGCGCGAAGTGGGTGGTCGGCGTTGCGCTCGTCGCCGGCGTGGTCGGCGTCGCCGGGTTCGAAGCGCAGCGAGCCGGCGTCGTGTCGATCAGCCGTCTTCTGTCGAAGGTGTCGCCCTCGGCGGCGGCCGCCGTCGTCACGGAACCCGTTGTGGCTCCTCCGCCGGCATTGCCGCCGGCTGCATCGCCGCCGGCTCCGCCTCCTTCCCCGGCCGCCGATCCGGCG
>Ga0102924_1001764_pt1 | contig 24441 bp, 19 predicted proteins | sample PaiPotPPM11metaG_FD_80116 | JGI IMG/M metagenome (GOLD analysis project Ga0102924, IMG submission 80116) | Iron sulfur acid spring bacterial and archeal communities from Banff, Canada, to study Microbial Dark Matter (Phase II) - Paint Pots PPM... ...
GGACCTGGTGGCGGTCATCGCGGGCCTCCTGCGGTGTCGGAGATGATCTGGCCGTCGAGCATGCGGATCTGGCGGCGGGTGCGGGCGGCGACGTGCTGGTCGTGGGTGACGATCACGATCGTGGTGGCGGCGGCGTGGTTGAGCTGGGCGAGCAGGTCGAGGATGGCGGTGCCGGTGGCCTGGTCCAGGTTGCCGGTGGGTTCGTCGGCGAGCACGATCGCCGGGTGGCCGGCGATGGCCCGGGCGATCGCGACCCGCTGCCGTTCGCCGCCCGACAGCTGGGTGGGCCGGGCGGCGAGTTTGTGGCCCAGGCCGACCTGGTCCAGCGCGGCGGCGGCCAGGTCGCGGCGGCGGGCCAGGCCGGCTCCGGCGTACAGCAGCGCGTCGGCGACGTTGTCGAGCACGCGCTGGTGCTCGGCGAGGAAGAATTGCTGGAACACGAACCCGATCCGGCCGGCCCGCAGGCCGGCGAGCTGCCGGTCGCTGAGCGTGCTGACATCCAGGCCGTCTGCCCGCACGGTCCCGGCGGTCGGCAGGTCCAGGGTGCCGGCCAGGTGCAGCAGCGTGGTCTTCCCCGACCCCGACGGGCCGAGCACCGCCACCAGCTCCCCCGCCGCCACCGACAGGCTCACCCCGCGCAGCGCGGGCACCGGCGGCCGGCCCGGGTAGACCTTCGTCACCGCCTGGAGCTCCAGCACCAGGTCCGGCGCGCCGGCCGGCGCGCGGTGCGGCCCCCCGGCGGGCAGGGTCGTCGCGGCGTGGCTCATATGCCCGGCACCACCACGCGCTGCCCCGGGGTCAGGCCCCCGGTGACCTGCACCTTCCCGGCCGCGTCGTCGAACAGGCCCGGCGTCACGCTGACCAGGTGGCGGCCGCCCGGGCCGGTCACCTCCACCGCGTAGCCGCCACCGGGCTCGGCCAGCAGCGCGTCCACCGGGACCGTCAGCGCGTTGCTCACGCGGCCGGTGGTGATCGTCACCTGGACCGGGGCCTGGTTCAGGTGACCGGCCGCGGCCGGGTCGGTCAGCGACACCAGCACGGTGATCGTCGCGCCGCTCCCCGACCCGCTGCCGCTGCCATTCCCGCTGCCGTTCCCGCTGCCCGAGTTGCCGGGCGAGGAGGACGAACTCGAGGCGACGGTGCTGATCTGCGAGATCACTCCCGGCGTGGCCGCCCCGTCCGGCAGGGTCACCGAGACCTTGTTCCCGGCGGCCACCTCGCTCTGCAGCGAGGCGTCCAGGTCGATCGTCACCACCGGGGTGAGCGAGCTGCCGGTGAGCGCCGCCGCCCCCGCCGCGGCCGCGGCCCCGGGGACGACCCCGGTGCCCAGGCCGGTGACCTGGATCGCGCTGGGCAGGAACACCGCCTGGCCCAGCGGCAACGTCCCGGTCTCGGTCAGCCCCAGGTGCGACTGCAGCCGCTCCAGGGCGTAGGCCGTCTCCGAGCTGAAGTAATCCCAGCCCGAGCGGGGCCCCAGCGCCGCGGCGGTCGCGTACCCGAGCCGGACCAGGTCGGCGTTCAGCTCCGTCACATCCGAGCCGGTCATGCCCTCCGACAGGTCACGATAGGCCGGGACGTTCCCGTACAGCAGGACCACCGGGCTCTGGCTGACCTTGTAGATCACCTGGCCCTGCCGGATCGTCTGCCCCACGGCTGGCAGCCAGGTGAACGTGCCCGACCCCGAACCCGGGCCGGCCGACCCGGATGCGCCTCCGCTGGATCCCGAGGATGACCCCGGGACCACCACCGTGTACGACCCCGCGTCCCCGAGCGTCGCGCTCTCCTGCGTCTGCGAGGTCAGCGACCCGCGCTCGACGGGCTCGGTCCCGGTGCTGTACCCGCTGCTGCCTCCGGCGGACTTCGGGGCGCCGAACACTCCCGCGGCGTCGGCCCCGGCCACTCCGCCGGCCACCACCACGACCACGGCCAGGAGCACCAGCCAGCCGCGCCGGGGGCGCCGGTACCCGGCGGCCGTTAGCTCCGCGTCGGTCAGGCCCCCGGCCGCGTGCCCGCCGGCCCGGGCCGGCGGCGCTGGCTCGGGCGCCGCGGCCCGCGGTTGCGTCGCGCGGTCCGCGGACGTCTGCTCCGGCACCAGGCTGTCCGGCGCGCCGCCCACGTCGGGCGACCGGGCCGCCGGCTCGCGTTGCTCGATGTCGCTCACGATTGATTGCCACCCTTCAAAAGGCCAGGCTGGTCGGCCCGGCACGCATTCTCGGCCGACGAAGGTCTCGGCGGGGTTAAGGACCGGGCAGGCCGCAGGCCTGCCCCGCGGCCCGGAACTGCGGCGTGCTGGAGTTGAGTCCGTTGCTGATACGGAGCCCGACGCCGCCTCCATTGGTTGACGGATCGGGGAAGTTCGTTATCCCGTGCGCGCGCATGCATCGCGACAGCGCCAGCAGTTGCCTGAGCGCCGCCTCGCGCTGCGCGGGCGTCCACTGGCCCGTGGGCTGCAGCTTGTGGCAGGCCTTCTGGGCCGCGCTGTAGCCGGGGCCGGAGAAGTTCTGCGAGGTTAGCGGAGTCACCGGGAAGAGCCAGGCTCCGCCCGGGCCCTGCTTCGGGTCCGGGAAGCCCGGGTCACCGTGTGCGCGCATGCACTCCGAGTAGGCGACGGCCTGCTGGTAGGTCGCCGGGACCGACGAGGCCGCGGCCGACGCGGCCGGGTTGCCGCCGCCGCAGGCCGCGGCGGCCAGGGCGACGCCCGACAACGCGACGGCCACAGCGCATGCTGGCCGGAGTCCGCCGCGCGGATCTGCGTTCCGACTCATGTTCGCCTTCCTCGACGCGATGGCCTCTGGCCGGAACCATCCTCGGGGGCGGACGTCAGACTGCCGCGCGGGTCGCGTGTGAGTTCGGTGTGAGGCAACGGCCTGCTCGTTCGCGCCGCCGCGCCCGTCCGTCACAGACGACGGCCGGGCCTGCGCCGCCGGAGCGTCGGACCCGGGGAGCGATCCTGAGTGGATGGCCCATCGACCGCAATAGATTCGGGTCAATGGTCCATCGACTCGAATGGCAACGTCGGCTCCGCCGCGCCGGGCAGCCGGGCGGGCGCCCGCCGCGGGCCGGGGCGGCGGCGGGCGGCGCGGTCCTCGTTGACCTGGTCGTCCTGTTCCTCGAGCCAGTCGTCCTTATCCTGGGGCCAAAGGTCCTGGCCGCACCGTGCTCCCGTGCTCGCGTCAGACCGCCGCACGCGTGGCGTGCGGGTTCGGGTGAGGGCCGGCGGGCTCGCGCAGCCGGACGGGCGCTCACATCAAACTCGCACGACGGTCACACTGAGGCCAAGCGATGAGGTGATCGGATGAACGGCGGGAAAGGAAGCGTGGTGACGGGCGAGCTGGCGGTTGACCTGCCTGCCGATCACGGCGGGCTGCTGGTGGTCGACGACGAGCCGTTCCTGTGCGACGCGGTCGCCGCGTCACTGCGGTTCCTCGGCTTCGACGTGACCACGGCCGACAACGGCGCCGAGGCGCTGCGGCTGGCCCGCGACGGCCGGTTCGACCTGCTGGTGCTCGACGTGATGCTGCCCGACCTGGACGGCTTCGACGTGGTCCGCCGGCTGCGCCGGGACGGCAGCCGGGTGCCGGTGATCTTCCTGACCGCCCGCGACACCCAGGCCGACAAGGTGACCGGGCTCACCATCGGCGGCGACGACTACCTGACCAAGCCGTTCGGCCTCGAGGAACTCGCGGCCCGGATCCGCAGCGTGCTGCGCCGCAGCCGGCCGGACGGCGCGGGCGGGCCGGTGCTCACGTTCGACGACATCGAACTGGACCAGGACAGTTACCAGGTCCGCCGGGACAGCCAGGAGATCGAGCTGTCGCCGACCGAGTTCCGGCTGCTGCGCTACCTGATGCTCAACCCCGGCCGGGTGCTGACCCGGGCGCAGCTTCTCGACCATGTCTGGGACTACGACTTCGGCGGGTCCAGCACGGTCGTCGCCACCTACATCGCCTACCTGCGGCGCAAGCTCGCGGCGTACGGGCCCGACGTCATCCACACCCAGCGCGGCGTGGGCTACAGCCTCCGGCTGCCCCGTCCGGTCGCCCCGGACGGACGGCGATGAGGCTCCGGCGGCCGCGGCGGCCCACGCTGCGCGCCCGGGTCCTGGCCGGGGTGCTCTCGATCACGCTGGTCGCGCTGGTGGCCTTCGACGTGGCGGCGGTCACGGCGCTGCGCGGCTACCTACTCGGCCGCACCGACCAGCAGCTCCAGGGCGTGCTCGGCATGTACCGGCTGGCCACCTGGAGGTGCCTGCAACCCGTTCTCGTCTGCCAGGGGGGCCGCGTGACCAGGGTGCGGAGCCCGGGCCGCGTGGCTCCGGCCCAGCAACAGATCCCGCGGGGCAGGCGGCCCGCCCAGAACTTCGTGACCGGTCCGAATCTCTCGCTGGGGCCCGTCTTCGGCCAGTACGACGTCGGAACCGCGGCCGCCAACGGGCGGCTGGCCGTGTTGGTCCACAGCGGGCCGGATCTCGTCCCGCTGCTGCCCTCCGACCTGAAGGCGCTGGCTCAGAGCGGCCAGGGCCAGACCGTGACCAGCACCAACGGGCGGCAGTCGCTGCGGCTGCGGGCCGTGAACTTCTCGGGCCACGGCATCCTCTACGCCGTCACCTCGCTCAGCACCGTGGACACGACCATCGGGCAGCTCGAGCAGATCCTCGTCATCGGCTCGGCGGCAGCGGGGCTGCTGGCCGCCGGGGGCGTGGCCTGGGTCATGCACCGCGGCCTGCGGCCCATCGAGGCCATGGCGGGCCAGGCCGACAAGATCACGGCCGGGGACCTGACCGACCGGGTCAGCCCGGCCGACACCCGGACCGAGGTCGGCCGGCTCGGGGCGGCGCTGAACGGGATGCTCACCCGGATCGAGGACTTCGTCACCGAGCGCGAGGCCAGCCAGGAAGCCACCCGGCGGTTCTTCGCCGACGCCAGCCACGAGCTGCGCACCCCGCTGGCCTCGCTGCGCGCCAACGCCGAGCTCTACCAGCAGGGGGCTCTGGCCGGCCGGGAGCAGGTCGACGAGGCGATGCGGCGCATCACGCTGGAAGCCCAGCGGATGAGCGGGCTGGTCGACGACATGCTCCGCCTGGCCCGCCTCGACCAGCATCCCGGCCAGGAGCACGACCCCGTCGACCTGACCACGGTCATCGGGGAATGCGCCGAGCGCGCCCAGACCGCCGACCCGGCCCGGACGTGGCTCACCTGCATCGACCCCGGCGTCGCCGTGACCGGCGACGAGGAGTTGCTGCGCCGCGCCGTCGACAACCTGCTGGCCAACGTGCGGGCGCACACCCCGCCCGGGACCGTGGCCACGATCACCGCCGAGGCCTGCGCCGACACCGTGACGGTCGAGGTCAGCGACGACGGCCCCGGGGTCCCGGCCGCCCAGCTTCCGCGCATCTTCGAACGCTTCTACCGCGCCGGCGCCCCGTCGCCGCGGCCCGGGTCCGGCCTCGGCCTGGCCATCGTGGCCGCGATCGCCACGGCGCACCGCGGCACCGCCGAGGCCACCGTCAACGATCCGAGCGGGCTGCGGATCACCCTCACCCTGCCCGCGTCAGCCTCGTGGGCCCCCGCCGCCCGGCCGGCGGCCGCCAGCACCGCACCCTGATCAACCCGAGCGCAGCCTCCCGGCCCAGCGCCCGGCGCGCCGGGCCGATGTTCAAAGCCTGCCCGGCCGGGCAATACATCAGATGCCATCCCATCCCTGCGGCGCTCACCCCCGGAGGTCCCAGGGCGGCAACCTCGACCGAGTCCCAGCCCCGTCTGTCCCCACGCCCTGGAGTTCGCCGCGATGGCCATGACCACGCCTGCGCCGGGCCCCCGCCCGCGGGCCGCGACCTACCGCGTGCAACTGCACGCGGGCTTCACCTTCGACGATGCCGCGGCCATCGCCGGCTACCTGGCCGAGCTCGGCGTCAGCCACCTCTACTGCTCGCCCTACCTGCAGGCCGCGCCGGGCAGCACGCACGGATACGACGTCGTGGACCACGGGCGGCTGAACTCCGAGCTGGGCGGCGAGCCCGGGCACCAGCGCCTGGTACGGGAACTCGACCGGGCCGGCCTCGGCCAGGTGCTGGACATCGTGCCCAACCACATGGCGCTGGCCGGGCGGGCCAACGCCTGGTGGTGGGACGTCCTGGAGAACGGGCCGTCGAGCTACTACGCCCGCTACTTCGACATCGACTGGGACCCGCCGCAGCGCAAGCTGGCCGCCACCGTGCTCATGCCGGTCCTGCACGACCAGTACGGCCGGGTCCTCGAGGCGGGCGAAATCGTGATCACCCGGCAGGGCGGGTCGTTCGCCGCGGCTTACCGCGACCACGAGGCGCCGATCTCCCCCCGGACCCTGGGCGAGCTGCTGACCAAGGCGGCGGCCAAGGCCGGGTCCGAGGAACTGGAAAGCCTGGCCCTGGCCTTCAGCCGCCTGCCCGACGGCCGGCGCACCGACCACGCGGCGATGGTCGAGCGGCACCGCGACAAGGAGGTGCTGCGCGCCCGCCTGGCCGACCTGAGCCAGGCCCGGCCCGGGGTCGCGGCCGCGCTCGACGCCGAGATCGAGTCCCTGAACCGCGACCCCGACGCGCTCGATGACCTGCTGGGCCAGCAGAACTACCGGCTGGCCTACTGGCGGACCGGCGCCGAGGAGCTCTCCTACCGGCGGTTCTTCGACATCGAGACGCTGGCCGGGCTGCGGGTCGAGGACCCGGTGGTGTTCGACGACACCCACCGCCTGATCCTCCGCCTGGTCGCCGAGGGCACGGTCGACGGGCTCCGGGTCGACCACGTGGACGGGCTGGCCGATCCCGAGGGCTACCTGGTCCGCCTGGCCGAGGCCACCTCGGGCGCGTACGTCGTGGTGGAGAAGATCCTGCAGGCCGGAGAGGAACTGCCCGGGTCCTGGCCCGTGGCGGGCACCTCCGGCTACGACTTCCTGAACCACGTGAACCGCTTGTTCGTCGACCCGCTCGCCGAGGACGCGATCCTGGGCGGCTACGCCCGGTTCACCGGGCTGGAGCAGCCGTACGCCGAGGTCGCGCACGAGGCCAAGCACCTGATCATGCGCGAAGACCTGGTCGCCGAGGTGGAACGGCTGACCGGCCTGCTGGCCGACGTCTGCGAACGCCACCGCCGCCAGCGCGACCACACCCGCCGCGAGCTGCGCGACGCGCTGCGCGAGATCATCGCCGCCTTCGGCGTGTACCGGGTCTACTCGCGCCCCGGCCATCCCATTTCCGCAGCCGACCGGGCCCAGGTGGCCACGGCGGTCGAGGCGGCCTGGCGGCGCCGCCCCGACCTCGACGCCGAACTCCTCGGCTTCATCGGCGAACTGCTCACCGGCGGGTATCCCGGCCCCGCCGAAGCCGACTTCGAGGTGCGCTTCGCGCAGGTAAGCGCGCCGGTCATGGCCAAGGGCGAGGAAGACACCGCGTTCTACCGGTACCAGCCGCTGATCTCGCTCAACGAGGTGGGCGGCAGCCCGGGCCAGTTCGGCGGCACGGTCGAGGGCTTCCACCAGGTCATGGCGCAGGCCGCGCGGCGCTGGCCGCAGTCGATGCTCACGCTGTCCACGCACGACACCAAGCGCAGCGGCGACGTGCGGGCCCGCATCAGCGTGCTGTCCGAGCTGCCCGAGGCCTGGGCGGGCGCGATCGCCGCCTGGGCCGACCGCAACCAGCGGCACAAGCAGGGCGAATGGCCCGACCGCGACGCCGAGTACCTGCTCTACCAGACCCTGGTCGGCGCCTGGCCGGTCGGTCCGGGGCGGGTGGCCGCGTTCATGCAGAAGGCGGCCAAGGAGGCCAAGGCACACACCTCCTGGACCGATCCCGACGCCGTCTACGACGACGCGCTGTCCGCCTTCGTCACCGCCGTGCTGGCCGACCCGGGCTTCGTCGCCGGCCTCGAGCGCTTCCTGGCCGGGCACCGGGTCGTGGAGCGCGGCCGGGTCAACGCGCTGGCCCAGACCGCCCTGCTGCTGACCTGCCCGGGAATTCCCGACCTGTACCAGGGCACCGAGGTGTGGGATCTGTCTCTGGTGGATCCCGACAACCGCCGGCCCATTGACTATGAACGGCGCCGCGCCCTGCTGGGCCGCCTGGCTGAGGCGGGTCCGGAGGCGGCGCTCGCCCTCGCCGACGAGGGCGGCCCGAAGCTCTGGCTGATCCACCGCGTGCTCGGCCACCGGCGCCGTCATCCCGATGCGTATGGCCCGGACTCGGGCTACGAGCCGCTCCGCGTGCGCGGGCCCCGGGCCCGCAACGCGGTGGCGTTCGCCCGGACCGGCGGGCTGGCCGTGGTCGTGCCGCGGCTGCTGGACCGCCTGGACGCCGCCGCGTGGGACGGCACCACGGTCGACCTGCCCGGCGGGACCTGGACCGACGTGCTCACCGGCGATCCGGTCCCGGGCGGGAACGTCCCCGCCGCTACGCTGCTCGAACGGTTCCCCGTGGCCGTCCTGGGCAGAGAGGGCTGATGCACGAATTCCGCGTGTGGGCGCCGGAGAAGGAGCGCGTCGAGGTCGTCATCGGCGACTGGCGGGTACCGATGGCGCCCGGCGACGGCGGCTGGTGGTCAGCCCGCGTGAACGATACCGGCCCGGGGACCGAATATTCGTTCAGTGTGAATGGTGGCCCGGCCCGGCCCGACCCGCGCTCGGCCGACCAGCCCCGCGGTGTGCACGGCCCGTCGCGCGTGGTCGACCACGCGGCCTTCACCTGGAGCGACGCGGGCTGGCGGGGGCTGCCGCTGGCCGGGTCGGTGCTGCAGGAGTGCCACGTCGGCACGTTCTCGGCCGCGGGCACGTTTGACGGGGCCATCGATCACCTCGGTCACGTGGCCGACCTCGGCGTCGACGCGATCGAGCTCATGCCGGTGGCCGAGTTCTCCGGCCCCCGCGGCTGGGGTTACGACGGCGTGGACCTGTTCGCCCCGCACCACGCCTACGGCGGGCCGGACGGGCTCAAGCGGCTGATCGACGCCGCGCACGGCCGCGGGCTCGGCGTGGTCATGGACGTGGTCTACAACCACCGCGGCCCGGCCGGGAACTACCTGCCGGAGTTCGGGCCGTACTTCTCCGCGCGGCACCGGACGAACTGGGGCGAGGCGGTCAACTTCGATGGGCCGGGCAGCGACGAGGTCCGGCGGTTCGTGATCGACAACGCGCTGATGTGGCTGCGCGACTATCACTGCGACGGGCTGCGCCTCGACGCCGTGCACGCGATCGTGGACCAGTCCGCCACGCACATCCTCGAGGCGCTGGCCGTCGAGGTCGGGGCGCTGGCCGCGCAGACCGGCCGCCCGCTGTTCCTCGTCGCGGAGAGCGACCTGAACGACCCGCGGTTCGTCCGGGCCCGGGACGCGGGCGGCTACGGGCTGGCCGCCGCCTGGGCCGACGAATGGCACCACGCCCTGCACGCCACGCTGACCGGGGAGCGCAGCGGGTACTACGAGGACTTCGGGCCGCTGCCGCTGCTGGCCAAGGCGCTGCGCCAGGCCTGGGTGTACGACGGCACCTACTCCCCGCACCGCCGCCGGGTGCACGGGCGGCCGCCCGCCGGGCTGTCCGGCCCGCAGTTCGTGGTGGCCACCCAGAACCACGACCAGGTCGGCAACCGCGCCGCGGGCGAGCGGGCCAGCGCGCTGATGAGCGAGGGTCGGCTGCGGATCGCGGCCGCGCTGCTGCTCACCGCGCCGTTCGTGCCGCTGCTGTTCCAGGGCGAGGAGTGGGGTGCCGCCACCCCGTTCCAGTACTTCACCAGTCACGAGGACCCCGGGCTCGGCCGGGTCGTAAGCGAGGGGCGGCGCAGCGAGTTCGCCTCGTTCGGGTGGGATCCGGCTGACGTGCCCGACCCCCAGGACCCGGCCACGTTCGAGCGTTCGAGACTCGACTGGGCCGAGCCGGGTCAGGAGCGGCACGCCGGCCTGCTGGCCTGGTACCGGCGCCTGATCGCGCTGCGGCGGCAGGTCCCCGAGCTCAGCGACCCGCGACTGGACCGGGTCGAGACCGAATGCGACCCCGCCGCCGGCTGGTTGCTGGTTCGCCGCGGCGCGGTGCTGGTCGCCGCTAACCTAGGTGTCAGCGACTGGTCCGTCTCGGCCGGTCCCAGCGCGCAGGTGCTCGCCGCGTCCGACGATCGCATTGAACCCGCGGATCAGGGCCTGATTCTCCCGCCTGACACCGTCGCCATCCTGGCTACGAAAGGACCTAGCCCGTTATGAGGTTCCATCCACCACGGGGCCGTCGACCACGGGGTCTCCGGTGACCGGAGCCATCGAGAATTGGCCGGGCCGCCCGTATCCGCTCGGGGCCGCCTACGACGGCGGCGGGACCAACTTCTCGCTGTTCTCCGAGATGGCCGAGGCCGTCGAGCTGTGCCTGTTCGAGGAGGAGGGCGGGGAGGAGCGGTTCCGCCTGGAGGAGGTCGACGCGTTCTGCTGGCACGCCTACCTGCCGGCGGTCGCTCCCGGGCAGCGTTACGGCTACCGGGTGCACGGGCCGTGGGCGCCCGAGCGCGGCCAGCGGTGCAACCCGGCCAAGCTGCTCCTCGACCCCTACGCCAAGGCCATCGAGGGCGCGGTCCGCTGGGACCAGGCGTGCTTTCCGTACAACTTCGGCGACGAGAACTCGCGCAACGACGACGACAGCGCCCCGTTCGTGCCCCGGTCGGTCGTGCACAACCCGTATTTCGACTGGGGCAACGACCGGCCGCCGGATATCCAGCTCAATGAGTCGGTCATTTACGAGGTCCACGTCAAGGGCTTTACCGCGCGGCATCCCGAAATACCGCCGGGGCAGCAGGGCACGTATTCCGGCCTGGCCCACCCGGCCGCGATCGAGTACCTGACCCGGCTCGGGGTCACCGCCGTGGAACTGCTGCCCGTACACCAGTTCGTGGACGACGCTCACCTGGTCGAGCGGGGGCTGCGGAACTACTGGGGGTACAACTCGATCGGGTTCCTGGCCCCGCACAACGCCTACGCGGCGACCGGGCAGCGGGGCGAGCAGGTCGCCGAGTTCAAGGCCATGGTCCGCGCGCTGCACGAGGCGGGCATCGAGGTGATCCTCGACGTGGTCTACAACCACACCGCCGAGGGCAGCCACCTGGGCCCGGTGCTGTCGATGAAGGGCATCGACAACGCCGCCTACTACCGGCTGGTGAACGACGACCCGCGCTTCTACTACGACACCACGGGCACCGGGAACAGCCTGAACGTCGGGCACCCGCACACGCTGCAACTGATCATGGACTCGCTGCGCTACTGGGTCACCGAGATGCACGTGGACGGGTTCCGCTTCGACCTGGCCGCGAGCCTGGCCCGCCAGTTCCACGAGGTCGACCGGCTGTCGGCGTTCTTCGACCTGATCCAGCAGGACCCGGTGGTCTCGCAGGTCAAGCTCATCGCCGAGCCGTGGGATATCGGCGAGGGCGGCTACCAGGTCGGCAACTTCCCCGCGCTGTGGTCGGAGTGGAACGGCCGCTACCGCGACACCGTGCGCGACTTCTGGCGGGGCGAGCCGGCCGCGCTCGGCGAGTTCGCCTCCCGGCTCACCGGCAGCTCCGACCTGTACGAGGCCGACGCGCGTCACCCCGGGGCCAGCGTCAACTTCGTCACCGCCCACGACGGCTTCACCTTGCACGACCTGGTCTCCTACAACGACAAGCACAACGAGGCCAACGGCGAGGACAACGCCGACGGCGAGAGTTACAACCGGTCCTGGAACTGCGGGGTCGAGGGCGAGACCGACGACAAGGCCGTGCTCGCGCTGCGCGGCCGGCAGCAGCGCAACTTCCTGGCCACGCTGCTGCTCTCCCAGGGCGTCACGATGCTGCTCGGCGGGGACGAGTCCGGGCGCACCCAGCGGGGCAACAACAACGCCTACTGCCAGGACAACGAGATCTCCTGGTACGACTGGGACCGCGTCGACGACGACCTGCTCGACTTCGCCCGGCGGCTGATCGCGCTGCGGCGCGAGCACCCCGTGCTGCGGCGGCGCCGCTGGTTCCAGGGGCGATCCCTGCGCGGGTCGGTGGACCTGGGCTGGTACAAGCCGGACGGGTCACAGATGGGCGACGACGACTGGGGCGCCGCGTCGGTGCCCTCGGTCGGCGTGTTCCTCAACGGCGACGCGATCACCGACCGCGATCGGCGGGGTCAGCGCGTGACCGACGACTCGTTCCTGCTGCTGTTCAACGCCCACGGTGACCCCATCGAGTGGGTGCTGCCCAGGCAGTGGGGCGGAACGTGGGAGCTCATCATGGACACCGACGCGGCCGGGCCGGACCGGGAGGGCGAGACCCTGGAGGGCCCCGCGACGCTCCTGGTCACCGGGCGCTCGGTAGTGATCCTGCGCCGGCGCGAAGCCGCCCCGTGAGTAAGCACCGTGATGTCAGGCCGCCGATCGCTCCGGTCGTGATGATCGCGGCGACCAGCAGGCACGCAAGCGGGAACGCCATGGCCGGCCACGGCCGGAAGTGCCACCTGCGCCCCCGCTTGCGTAGCAGTTGCTCCCGGGCAGGCATCGCTTCCTGCCAGGTCAGGCGGGTGAAGATCGAGAACAGCGATCGCAGGTGCGGATCACGCGACTGGAGGACGCGCTCGATCCCGCTCAGGGTCCGCCGCTCGGAAGCTGTCAAGCTCATGTCCGTTCTCCGGTCTGGGCCGTCCGGGTGACCCGGCCCGACCTGCTTACCTCTCTTACCTCTCGGTGACGTCGGCCTGGGGCCCGGACGTCCTCGTCTGCTGCTCGGGCACCATGATCTCCGGGTCGCGGCCCGCCTCGTCGGGCTCGGCGGCGATCACGGTGTCCTGACCGGTAACCGGCTCGACCGTCTCCGGGGCGGGCGCGGCCACTCCGGCGGGGCCCGCCGGGCCGAGCAGGTCCTGGAACAGGGCGCGGTACTCGATCATCGCGTGCCGCAGGTCCTCGGTGGAGGCCAGGTCATCGGCGGCGCGCTGGCTGATCTCGTGGGCGGACCGGTAGTGATCGAGCGTCCGCGCGTGCTCGACGGACAGGTCGGCGAGCACCTGGTCGGCGCCCTCCGTGGGGTATCCGCGCTCGCCCATCACGGCCATGACCAGGCGCTGGGCCTCGGCGACCGACTGCTGCGGCGCGTCGACGAAGCGCTCCTGGATCGCGGCCCACTCGCCGGCGTACCGGGCCCGCGCCTCCGGGGCGAGTGGCCGGATGTCGAGGCCCTTGACCCGCTTCTCCCGCTCGGTCAGCTCGGCCTCGGCCTGGCGCCTGCTGTCGCGCTCCGCGACGAGGCGGTCGTACTCGGGGCCGAAGCGCTGCCGGAGCCGCCGCCGGCGGCCATCGTGGACCACCCCGACCCCGACGGCCACCACGACGATGGCGACGATGACGATGATGACGGTAATAATCCCGGCTGACATGTTTCCTCCCGGGTTTTGGTTCTGGTGCGCGTGAACTGCCCGCGCCGGCCAACTCCAAACGAGCCGACACCGAAAGGCGGCGAATGCGACTCCGGGATTTACCAGTAATACCAGCGGCGCCGCGGGGGCCTGGACCAGAAATTCCACCGGCGCCGGGAAGGCCGGGCGACCGTCTCACCGACGCGCACGACGAAGCCCAGCAGCCAAATGACCAGGGCCACCAGCGCGAGCCACCATAGGACGTGTATGGCGAACCCGAGGCCGCCCAATATCAGGACGACCAGCAGGGCCACAAGGATCACGGCCATTGGACTTCCTCTCTGTCATTCCCCCTTAGCTCAGGCAGCCGACTTATCTACCCTTGTGGCGGAAAACAAACGCGGTTAGCGGCCCGGGCGCGCCGGGTAAGGCGACAGCCGCGACGTCCGGTCGCCGGCCAGGTCGTCACGGCCCGCGCCGTACCCGTCCCCGTCCGACGCGAGCCAGGCGTCCAGCCGCCGGCGGCCAGCGCCGGGTTGTCGCGCAGCCGCAGGTCGCGTGTGAACAGCATGATGGCCGGGTGCCCGGCGGTCGCGGGCCGGCCTGGACCGCGGGGCGTGGTTAGACCTCTTCCGCGGGCAGCCCCGGCGGCCGGCCCACGAACGCGGCCCGCCGGTCGCTGAGCCAGTCGGTGAGGTCCTGCGGGTCCTCCCCGGTTATCTCGCGGACCGCGGGCGTCACCGAGTCGGTGGCCCCGTGCCGGATCCAGTCGAACAGTTCCAGCGTGCCGTCGGTCTGCCAGGCGCTCAGCCCGCTGGCCAGCATCTGCTCCTTGGCCTGCGCCTCGGCCAGGTCCTCGTAGTCGACCTCGCGCGCGAAGACCGCCGACACCCGGGCCGCGACGTCGGCGTAGCCCAGGGCCGCCGGGCCGGTCAGCACGTACGTCTGGCCTGCGTGACCGCCGGGATCGGTGAGGATCCGGGCCGCCACGCGGGCGACGTCGCTCGCCGCCACGAAGCCGATCCGGCCGGACCCGGCGGGCGCGTAGATGATGCCCTGGTCACGGATTGTGTCCGCGGCCTCGAGCAGGTTCTCCATGTACAGGTTCGCGGCCAGGTAGGTCACCGGCAGGCCGGTGGCGTCCAGGTGCACCGCGATCTGCCGGTGACTGCGCATGAACCGCACGTCGCAGTCCGGATCCTGGAACCCGTCGACCGCGACCTTCACGACGTGCGGCCGGTGGCCCGCGGAGACCAGGGCGTCGATGAAGATCGTCTCGAGCTCCGCCTGGCTCTCGTGCGCGGGGCTGATCAGGAACACCTGGTCGAAGCCGCGCAGGACTCCGGCGGCGGGGGGATCGTCGAGGCTGGCCACCACGTGCTGCGGCGAGCCCGGCAGGTCCGCGGCCCTCGCCTCCACCCGCACCATCGCGGTGGCCTCGGCGGCCGCGTCGGCCAGCGCTTCCATCAGGTGGTAGCCGACCTGCCCGGTCGCTCCGGTCACAAGGATCACGTAGCCCATTCAAGCATTCCCCGGACCGCTCACGCGGGCAGAGCCGTGACCCCCGTCCGGCCGGACCCGCCGGATGAAACCGCGGAGCGTGCATGAGTGGCTTCAGAGCGGGCAGCCCACACCAAACGCTCACTCGCCCGAGAAGCCGTGAGGAGGGGGACCGATGACGACACAGCATCTCCCCCCAGACCCCGGGACGCCGGATGACGGGCCGCCGCCGGGCACCCGGCAGCCCGCGCCCGGGCCCACCCCGGCGCCGCTACCGCAGCATGTGGTCAAGCGCACGAGGATCGGCGGCGTCTGGCTGGCCGCCGGATCGTTCGCGGTCCTGCTGCTGCTCTTGCTGATCTTCATCCTGGAGAACGGCCGCAGCGTGGACGTGGCCTACTTCGGCGCGCACGGGCACCTGCCGCTCGGGGTGGCCCTGCTGCTGGCCGCGGTGCTCGGCGCGGCGCTGGTGGCGATCCCCGGCACGGGCCGGATCATCCAGTTGCGGATGACTGCGCGGCGGCACCGGAACGTGGATGCCCGCCGGACCGCGGCCGGGGCGCCGCAGCCGGTCACTCGCGCAGGCGAGCAGCCTCCCGGGCCGGACTGACCGTCCTGCGGAGCCGGCGGACCGTCAGACCGGTTCCTCGTGGGGCCGGCGGTGTACCGGCTCCCGGCCCGGGGGCTGGCTGGGCCGGGGCCGCTCCGGTACCGGTGCGATGGGACGGGTTTGCGGCTTCCCGGCCGACAGGCTCACCTTCTCGCCGTGATGCATGATCTCGAGCGGCTTGCCCTCCGGGAAGACGTACGTGGCCTGCTCCGGGGTCACCTCGATGTGCAGGCGCCTGCCCTGCATCAGCAGCGTGAACGCGAGCCGGGTCAGGCCCATGGGAAGCCGCGGGGCGAAGCTGATGAGGCCGCTCTTCTGGCGCATACCGCCGAAGCCGCCGATCAGCGCGACGTAGGTGCCGGCCAGCGAGGCGATGTGCACGCCGTCACGGGTGTTGTTCTCAAGGTCCCGCAGGTCCATGAGGGCGGCCTCGCCGAGGTAGTCAAAGGCCAGGTCCAGGTGCCCGACCTCGGCGGCCATGAGGGACTGCGTGCAGGCGGACAGCGACGAATCCCGCACCGTGAGGGGCTCGTAGTAGTCGAAGTTCCGCTGCTTCTGCTCGGGGGTGAATGCGTCCGCGCACGTCTGCATGGCCAGGATCAGATCGGCCTGCTTAACGACCTGCTTGCGGTACAGGTCGAAGTACGGGAAGTGCAGCAGCAGCGGGTACTGGTCGGCGCTGGTGTGGTCGAAGTCCCAGACCTGGTGCCGGGTGAACCCCTCCGCCTGCGGGTGGACGCCGAGCCGCTCGTCGTAAGGGACGTGCATCTGCTCGGCCGCGTCCCGCCAGCTCGCGGCCTCTTCCGCGTCCACGCTGAGTTCCCGGGCGCGGTTCGGGTACCGCTTCACCGACTCCGCGGCGGCCAGCAGGTTCTGCTGGGCCATCAGGTTGGTGTAGACGTTGTTGTCGGCGATCGCGCTGTACTCGTCCGGGCCGGTCACCCCGTCGATGTGGAACTTCCCCTGACCGTCATGGTGGCCGAGGGAACGCCACAGCCGTGCCGTGTGGACCAGCAGGTCCATGCCCGGGCCGCGGGCGAAATCCTCGTCTCCGGAGAGGTCGACGTAGCGGGTCACGGCGTTGGCGATGTCGGCGTTGATGTGGAAGGCGGCGGTGCTGGCGGGCCAGTAGCCCGAGCACTCCTGGCCGGCGATCGTCCGCCACGGGAAGGCGGCCCCCTTGAGCCCGAGCTGGGCGGCCCGGTCGAGGGCTAGCGGGAGCGTGCTGTGCCGCCAGCGCAGCGCGTTGGCGGCGGCATCGGGGGCGGTGACGTCGAGCACCGGCAGCACGAAGGCCTCGGTGTCCCAGAACGCGTGCCCGTCGTACCCGGGCCCGGTCAGGCCCTTGGCGGAGATCGCCCGGGTTTCGGCCCGGGCGCCCGCCTGCAGGACGTGGAACAGCGCGAACCGCACAGCCTGCTGCACCTCGGTGTCCCCGTCGATCTCGACGTCGGCGTGGCTCCAGAAGTCGTCCAGGTACGCACGCTGCTCGGCCAGCAGCCCGTCCCAGCCGGACTGCTTGGCCGCGCTGACCCCCGCGTACACCTGGTCCCGGACGGCCGGCAGCGACCGTTCGTGCGACCAGCCGTAAGCGACGAATTTGATCACCCGCAGCTTCTGCCCGGCTTTCAGCACCGCGGCCGCGGTAACCAGGCCGCCGTCGGTGAACGAGCGGGAATCGGTCAGCACCTCGCCGTCGGAGTCGATCTGGTGGTCCATCACTGTGCCGATGCGCAGCCCGCTGAGCCGCGTGGTGTGCGTGAGCAGGGCGGTAGTTCCGTCATTGTTGTGGAACTCGTCGACCAGCGGGTGCTCGATCACGGCGGCGGCGCGGGGGTCGTCGCGGGCCGTCGTGAGCTGCTCGTTCGCGATCAGCTCGGACTGCACGGCGATCCTGGCCTGATCTTCGAGCGGCTCCACCTCGTAGTAGATCGCGCCGATCGCGCGCTGGGTGAACGACACCATGCGGACCGAGGAGACCCGGACCGCCCGCCCGGCCGGCGACACCCACTCGGCCTCCCGCCGCAGCACCCCCGCGCGGAAGTCGAGCACGCGCTCGTGCTTGCGGAGTTCTCCGTAACGCACGTCGAACGGCTCGTCGTCGACGAACAGCCGGATCAGCTTGCCGTTCGTTACGTTGATGATCTCCTGGCCCTGCTCCGGGTTGCCGTAGACGCTCTCCGGGGTGGGCAGGGGCCGGATCTCGTAGACCCCGTTGAGGTAGGAGCCGGGCAGGCCGTGCGGCTCGCCCTCGTCGAGGTTGGCCCGCCACCCGAGGTGACCGTTGGCCAGCGCGAACACCGACTCGGTCTGGTACAGCAGGTCCAGGTCCAGGTGGGTCTCGCGCAGGTTCCACGGCTCGACCGTGAACGCGTCCTGGAGAATCACCGGTCCTCCAGCAACTGGGCCAGGTCGGTCACCACGACGTCCGCGCCGTGCTCCTTCAGCGCCGCCGCCTGCCCGACGCGGTCGACGCCGACCACGAAGCCGAACGCCCCGGCCCGCCCGGCGGCCACGCCGGCCAGCGCGTCCTCGAAGACCGTGCACGCGTTCGGCCGCAGCCCGAGGGCCTTGGCCCCGGCCAGGAACGTGTCCGGGGCGGGCTTGCCGCGCAGGTGATCGCGCTCGGCGACCACCCCGTCGATCCGCTCCTCGAACAGGTCCGCGATGCCCGCCGCGACCAGCACGTCGTGGGCGTTGGCGCTAGACGACACCACCGCCCGGCGCAGCCCCGCGTCCCGGACCGCCCGCACGTAGCGGACCGAGCCCTCGTACGCCTCCACCCCGTCGGTGTGGATCCGCTGCAGCACGATCTCGTTCTTACGGTTGCTCAGCCCGTAGACGGTCTGCGCGTCCGGCGGGTCGTCCTCGCTGCCGTCGGGCAACTCGATGCCCCGTGAGGCCAGGAACGACCGGGTCCCGTCGGCGCGCGGCTTGCCGTCGACGTACTCGTCGTAGTCCTTTACCGGATCAAACGGGACGAACGGCTGTCCGGTTTGCTGGGCCCGCTGCCGCAGGAAGTCGTCGAACATCTCCTTCCACGCGGCATCGTGCACCTTGGCGGTCTTGGTCAGGACGCCATCCAGGTCGAACAGGCATCCACGGATGTCATCGGGAAGTCCGAGCACGGCTCAAGCGTAATGGCCTGGCTGGCGGCCGGCCCGGCCTCCCCGCCATCACCACCCGTATATCCGGACCGGGAGTTTATGCAGCGGTTCTTCTTCCGGCCCGGGGTGGATGATGACCACCGCGATGTTGTCCGGGTCGCGCCCCTCGACCGCCGTGGTGCGCCCGCTCGTGCGGGTGTCCAGGTGGGCCGAGTGCCGCTTCAGCACCTGCTCGACCCGGTCGAGGTCCTCCCGGGTGGGCGCGGTCCAGATGACGTACTGGACGCCCACGCCGCCCAGCGAGTGGACGGCGCTGCCGCCCATCGCGCGCAGGATGAGCTGCGTTCCGCTGGCCGCCGTGAGCAAGGCGGCGGTCGCGCTGCGGTCGGCCACCTCGAGCTGGAGAAGTTCGGTGTAGAAGCTGACCGACCGGTCCAGGTCCTGCACGAACGCCACGACCGAGCCGATCCGGGTGCCCTGGGTCATGCGCTGAAGTGTAGGGGAGGGGCCGGGACGGGTCTGGGCCTAGGGCGCGGGCGGGGCGAACCAGGGATTCCCGGCCGGGAACAGGCAGCGGTCCGCGACGTGGTTGAGCACCCGCCGGGCCTGCCGGAACCGGTCCGCCACCTCGGCCACGACGGCCAGCCGGGCGGTCCGCGCGGGGGCCAGGTTCCAGGCCACCCGGTACCACCGCGCGCCGAGGTACTCGAACAGGTCGATGGCCGGGGCCGCGGCGAGTTGCTCGCGCCGGCTCGCCGGCACCTCGGCCGCGCGCAGCAGCCGGCCCGCGTTGACCGGCCCGAGCGCGTGGGCCACGGCGTAGTCGGGAAACACCCCGGTCAGGAACAGCGCGATGTCGCCGAGCCGGCGGTAGACGCCCGGCCGGTCGGCCTCGGGCACCGAGTCCAGCGTCCCGGCCATCCGGGCCAGGTCCAGCTCACTGAACCGCCGGGCCCGGGTCCGGCCGCGGACCACGGCCCGATACTGGCCGCCTGCGGCCCGGGTGAACGAACCGAGGAGCTCGGCCAGGAACAGCCGCCGGGCCGGGGAGCCGAGGAAGTCTCGCAGGTCAGGAGCGTCGAACAGCGGTACGCGCTGCCGCGGCCCGGAGCGTTCCGGCACGTGGTCCATGGACTCGAGCTCGGCGGCGGCCCGGTGCACCGCCACCGCGAAGATCAGGAACGGCGACGCCAGGGTCGCCTGCGCGTACTGCTGGGCGGGGCCGAACACCGAGGTGAACACGCCGGTGTCGGCGACCAGCCCGGGCAGGTGCTCGGGGTGGCCGCGCAGCCAGGCGGCCGCCGTGGTCCGGTCCGGACCGGTCGCCCCCTGGGTCACCGCGGCGAGCAGTTCCAGGTCGGCGTCGGTGAGATGGTCCGCGTACCCGCTCCCCACCACTCCATCGTCCATCTCTCAACGTTAACTCCCCGCGGCTGCGGAGCAAGATCGTCGGGGACGGGGCGGTTGCGGAGGTAGACGTGGTCGCCGGGTTCCGCTACTCATGTGTCATGCCTGACATCGCCGAGTTCATCCGGGGCCTGCCCAAGGCCGAGTTGCACCTGCACATCGAGGGGACGCTCGAGCCCGAGCTCAAGTTCGCCCTGGCCGAGCGCAACCAGATCCGGCTGCCGCAGGCGACCGTGCCCGAGATGCGCGCGTCGTACGCGTTCGACGACCTGACCTCGTTCCTGGTCCATTACTACGAGGGCATGGGCGTGCTGCAGACGGCGGACGACTTCTACGACCTGGCCTTCGCCTACTTCGCGCGGGCCCACGCCGAGCGGGTGCGGTACGCCGAGATCTTCTTCGACCCGCAGGCGCACACCTCGCGCGGCGTGGCGTTCGAGACCGTTATCGGGGGTTTGCGGCGGGCCGTGGTCGAGGCCGGGCGTCGGCTCGACCTGCGGGTCCAGCTCATCATGTGCCTGCTGCGGGACCATTCGGCCGGGTACGGCATGGCCACCCTCGTGCAGTCGCTGCCCTACCGCGAGTGGATCGCCGGGATCGGCCTGGACTCCGACGAGAAGGGCAACCCGCCGGAGAAGTTCGCCGAGGTGTTCCAGCGGGCCCGGGCCGAGGGCTACCAGATCACCATGCACTGCGACGTGGACCAGGAGAACTCGGTCGAGCACATCCGCCAGTGCCTGGAGCTCATCGGGGTCGACCGCGTGGACCACGGGGTGAACATCCTGGAGAGCCCCGAGCTGACCGCCGAGCTGAAACGCCGCGGGCTCGGCCTGACCGTGTGCCCGGTCTCGAACCGGTGGTGCACCGGCGACACGAAGGCGGCCCAGGTCAAGCAGCTCCTCGACCTCGGCGTGCGGGTCACGGTGAACTCCGACGACCCGGCGTACTTCGCCGCCTACGTGACCGACAACCTGATCGCCGCGCAGCAGGCGGCCGGGCTGAGCGAAGCCGAGCTGGTCCAGTTGCAGCGCAACGCGATCGAGATCGCCTGGCTGCCCGACGGCGTCAAGAACGAGCTGCTGAGCGAGATCGAGCAGTACTCCGGCGGGGCATGATCAGCTCGTGGGGAGCTGGGTCCTGCACGTCGACCTCGACCAGTTCATCGCGGCCGTTGAGGTGCTGCGGCACCCGGAGCTGCGCGGGCAGCCGGTGGTGGTCGGCGGCGACGGCGACCCGGCCAAGCGCGGGGTGGTGGCCACGGCGTCGTACGAGGCCCGCGAGCACGGCGTGCACTCGGGGCTGCCGATGCGGACCGCGGTCCGGCGCTGCCCGGACGCGGTGTTCCTGCCGGTGGACTCCGGTGCCTACGAGGCGGCGTCGGACCGGGTCATGGCCGCCGTCCGCGAACTCGGCCACGTGACCGAGGTCCTCGGCTGGGACGAGGCGTTCGTGGCCGCCGACACCAGCGACCCGGAGGCGCTGGCCCGGCAGATCCAGCAGCGCGTCAAGGCGGTGACCGAGCTCGACTCGTCGGTCGGCATCGGCGAGAACCGGATCCAGGCCAAGGTCGCGACGAACTTCGCCAAGCCGGCCGGGGTGTTCCGGCTGACCAGCCAGACCTGGTTCAGCGTGCTCGGCGGGCGGCCCACCGGCGAACTGCTGGGTGTCGGGGCCAAGACCGAGCACAAGCTGGCCGAGCTGGGCATCACCACCGTGGCCGAACTGGCCGCCGCCGACCTCGGCGTGGTGGCGGCGCGGTTCGGGCCCACGATCGGGCCGTGGCTGGTGCAGACGGCCAACGGCCTGGGCTCGGCCGAGGTGAGCGCCGACCCCTGGGTGCCGCGCTCGCGCAGCCGCGAGACCACGTTCCAGCAGAACATCGAGGACTGGGCGCGGGTGCGCGAGGAGGTGCTGCGGCTGGCCGCCGTGGTCACCCGCGACGTCGAGGCCGAGCAGCGGCCCGCCGCGCGCATCGTGGTCAAGGTCCGGCACGCCCCGTTCTTCACCAGCACGCACGGCCGCACGCTGCCCGAGCCGACCAGCGACCCAGCCGAGATCGCCGACGCCGCGCTGGCCGCGCTGGACATGTTCACCGACCGGCGCCCGGTCCGCCTGCTCGGCGTCCGCGCCGAGTTCGCCGAAACCGAGGACTAGGGGGACGGTTTCCGCACGTCTAGGGTGGGACAATGACCCCCTCAGCCCGCTCCGCCGCTTCGCCGTCCACCTCGCACTGGGGCGCGTACGGCGTGCTCGTGGATCCGGATGGCGGCATACAGGTCACTCCGCATCCCGACGACCCCGCGCCGTCGCCGCTGCTCGGCAACATCCCCGGCGGCCTGCGGCACGCCACCCGGGTGACCCGGCCCGCGGTGCGCCGCGGCTGGCTGGAGCACGGCCCGGGGCCGACCGACCGCCGCGGCCGCGACCCGTTCGTCGAGGTCGGCTGGGATCAGGCGCTGGACCTGCTCGCGGCCGAACTGGCCCGGGTCCGCGACGCCCACGGCAACGAGGCGATCTTCGGCGGTTCCTACGGCTGGGCCAGCGCCGGGCGGTTCCATCACGCGCAGAGCCAGCTCAAGCGGTTCCTCGGCCTGCTCGGCGGCTACACCACCTCGCGGAACACCTACAGCACCGGCACCTCGGAGGTGCTGCTGCCGCACCTGGTCGGCAACGCGAACGCCGTCTGGCGCGGGGCGTCCTCGTGGCCGGCGATCGTGGACCACACCGAGCTGATCGTGGCCTTCGGCGGCATTCCCGAGAAGAACGTCTACGTCACCCCGGGCGGGGCGACCCGCCACGGCACCCCCGGCTATCTCACCGCGCTCGCTGCCCGCGGAACGCAGATCGTCCTGATCAGCCCCATGCGTTCCGACCTTTCGAATTCTTTGAACGCGCAGTGGCACGCCGTGGTCCCGGGCTCGGACGTGGCTCTCATCCTCGCCCTCGCGCACACGCTGGTCACCGACGGGCGGCACGACAAGAGGTTCCTGGACCGGTACTGCGCCGGCTACGAGACGTTCGAACGCTACCTGCTCGGCCAGGCCGACGGCGTCCCCAAGGACGCCGACTGGGCCGGGCCGCTCTGCGGCCTCGAACCGGACGTGATCCGGGACCTGGCCCGCCGGATGGCCGACGCGCGCACGCTGATCACGGTGACCTGGTCGCTGCAGCGCACCCAGCACGGCGAGCAGCCGGTCTGGGCCGCCCTGACCCTGGCCGCCATGCTCGGCCAGACCGGGCTGCCCGGCGGCGGTTTCGGCCACGGTTACGGCTCGATGGGCGACGTCGGCGCGCACGCCCCGCTGGTGCGGCTGCCCACGCTGCGCCCCGGTCGCAACCCGGTGAGCGCGTTCATCCCGGTGGCCCGGATCGCCGACCTGCTGCTGAACCCCGGCGGCGAGTACGACTACGACGGCGAGCGGCTCCGGTATCCCGACATCCGGCTGGTCTACTGGGCCGGGGGCAACCCGTTCCACCACCACCAGGACCTGGGCCGGCTGCGCCAGGCCTTCGGCCGGCCGGACACGGTCGTGGTGCACGAGCCGCACTGGACGGCGACCGCGCGGCACGCCGACATCGTGCTGCCCGTCACGACCAGCCTCGAGCGCGAGGACATGGGCAGCGGGCGGCGCGACACGCACCTGATCGCGATGCACCAGGCGGTCGAGCCGGTCGGCCAGGCCCGCGACGACCACGCGATCCTGGCCGGGCTGGCGTTCCGGCTGGGGATCGGGCCGGCCTTTACCGAGGGCCGCACCCCGCGGGAGTGGCTCGAGCACATGTACGGCGACTGGCGCGAGTTCATGCTGGGCCAGGGGCACGACGTCCCGGAGTTCGCCGAGTTCTGGCGGGCGGGCGAATACCGGCTGCCCGAGGGGCCGTCGCATTTCACGCTGTTCGAGAGCTTCCGCGAGGACCCGGTCCGGTCGCCGCTGCACACCCCCAGCGGGCGGATCGAGATCACGTCCGCGACCATCGCGGGGTTCGGCTACCCGGACTGCCCCGGGCACCCGGTCTGGCTGGAACCCGAGGAGTGGGCGGGCAGCCCGCGGGCGGAGCGGTATCCGCTGCTCCTGATCGCCAACCAGCCCGGCACCCGGCTGCACAGCCAGCTCGACATGGGCGCGACCAGCCAGCGGGCCAAGGTCGCCGGGCGCGAGGCGATCGAGTTGCACCCAGACGACGCGGCCGCCCGCGGCATCGCCGCCGGCGACGTGGTCCGGGTGTTCAACGACCGCGGCGCCTGCCTGGCCGGCGCGGTGCTGACCACGGCCATCCGCCGCGGCGTGGTTCGGCTGCCCACCGGCGCCTGGTTCGACCCGGTCCCGGGCGTCGGCCCCGAGCCGCTGTGCGCGCACGGCAACCCGAACGTCCTCACCGCCGACCGCCCCAGCTCGCGGCTGTCCCAGGGCTGCGCCGGCCAGCACACCCTGGTCCAGATCGAGCC
>Ga0102924_1001768_pt1 | contig 24399 bp, 22 predicted proteins | sample PaiPotPPM11metaG_FD_80116 | JGI IMG/M metagenome (GOLD analysis project Ga0102924, IMG submission 80116) | Iron sulfur acid spring bacterial and archeal communities from Banff, Canada, to study Microbial Dark Matter (Phase II) - Paint Pots PPM... ...
GATCGCGATCATGGGAGTGGGCTTTTGCTATCCCGGCCGCGATGCGAGTGGCGGCGACCGGCCGCCGCTGCGCTGTTGCGCGCAGCTCTGGCACCCGCGCTTGCGGCCGCATTTCGCCGCGGTCGAGCTGACCTTGCTGGTCGGCTCCTATGCGGTCCGCCATTACCTGCCGCAGACGCGTGGCATGCCGATGGGTGCGGTGCTGGAGCATTGGCGCGAGTTCCTGCCGGAATACTTGGTGCTGCCGCATCCGAGCTGGCGGACGACGCATTGGCAGCGGTCGCATCCCTGGTTCGAAGCCGAGCTGTTACCAGAGTTGCGCCGGCGGGTCGGCGCTGTCGTCGCGACGCCCCATTTGCCGGTACATTAATTCCGTTCGCCCCAGAAGGCGCCGTACGGCCTCCTGTTGGCGTCACCGCTGCGCTGACCCAGGAGGTCACCGCACCGTTGCCTGCGGCTTCAGCAGCTCGGGATCGGCATATTGCGGGCGCAGCGGCTGTGGCTTGGCCAGCAGCGTTTAATGGTTGCCGGGATCGAGCCGCGCAGATCGGCTGGATCGGCCGAACCGCTGGCGCCGAGATAGCGCCGCTGCGCCCGTGCGAAGCGCGGGGCGAGCGCGGTCTCGACCCCGAACACGGTCCAGTCGGCGCGGCGGTCGGCAAAGCGGGCGACCCGATGGGCGAGAGTTTCTCCTGCAGCGCTGTCGGGGCGAGCGCGCCCATGGGGTCTCCTCTAGGCCAAGGCCGGATAGCCGAGCGCGGCAGCCTCGCGCTCGTAATCGAGCAGACCGCGATAGGCAGCGTCCGGAACGTCGACGATGTCGGCCAGGCGCAACCCGCGCCGCACCGCCTTATAGCGCGGCTCATGCGCAATCGCGCGCAGTGCGGTTCGCAACATCTCGACGGTTTCGGGGGCGGTCGCCGCCGAGGTGACGAACGGGATCGCCGGGCTCGGCGGGGTTTGCCCCAGAATGCGGACCTCCCGGGCCGCCTCGGGGCGGTACTGCCGCCAAAAGGCGTAGGTGACGCAATCGATCGAGGCGACATCGCCCTCGCCGCGCAGCATCCGGTCGAGGCTGGCGGGGTGCCCGCCGGTTTCGATGACCGAGCGAAAGAACGGCCGGCCATTGGCGATTTCCGCCAAGGCGCGGCGCGGCAGGTTCATCCCCGAATTCGATACCGGGCTGTTGAGCAGAAAAACACTCTCCTTCAGGTCCGCGACCGTGCGCGCTGGCGATGCCGCGGGCACCACGAACAGCGCGCAGTGGATCGGTCCATCGCAACCCGGCGCGTCATAGCAGGGCGTGCCCAGGCGCTGGGCCTGTCCGGCAAGGACCGTCTCAAGCGGATAGCCGCAGGTTTGCGTAAACAAAACCTCAGGGCCGATCCGCTCCGGCACCGGCACGCGGTCGAATTGCAGCATTCCCGGCACGTCCCGTAGACCGGCCTCGACCAGCAGCCCGCGCAGCGCTTCCCAGAACCGCGCATTGGCCGTCCGCATCTCAGGCAAACTGTACATCGGCAGGCTGGCGGTGAGCGTCATCGCCGGAGCCGGCTCAAATCACGCCGCCGACCGGCATCTCGCCGTCGTACCAGCGCCGTACCGCCATCTCTCCCAGCGCGACAATGTCGAACAGGAAGAGCCCGATGGCGCAGAGCATGACGATTGCGGCCAGCACCGTCGCCGTCTCAGCGTCACCGGCGCCGCGAAGCCGATCGGCAATCCGACGCTGCGGCCGAACTGCCGCCCGTCGAGAACGGCCGAAGCGTTCACGCGAGGAACAAGAGTTGCGAGTTCCTGAGCGATGGCCATCGCTGCGCTTCCAGGCGCCTCTGCCTATGCGGCGATTGCCGAAAATTTCGGCAAGAGCGGCGAGTCAGCCTCATAGATTTTTCCGCCACGCAGCGCGAATCCGGGATGAAGGAGTTGCCGCGCCGGAAATTTTGTCCGCTCGGAATCGATCAGGGTCCAATCCCCGTCGATCAGTCGCATCACCGACAGATCGGCCGGCATACCGACCGACAGCGAGCCCATTTCCGCCTCGAGGCCGAGCATGATCGCCGCGTTGCTTGTCGCCATCCGCACGATGTCCGTCAGCGGCAACCCCAAGGCGAGCAACTCTGTCATCGCGTGCTGCAGGCTGTAGGGCCGCGAGAATGGCGACGCTCGATCGTCGGCGACAATCGAATCGACACCTTCGCCGGTGAACATACCGCGATAGGCGCGGCCGCCGTCGCCGATGCGCACGTTGTAGCCGTGGAGATCGGCACCGATCGTGAACGGCAGAATACCGGCGTCGATGACGCGGCGCGCATTGGTGTAGCTGAAATGAGCGCCGCGGCCGACATCGATGCGAACACCGCGCGCCAAAGCCTCGCGGATCAGCGGATGCACGGTGCCGTCCGGCGCCACAAATCCGCTCGGAAACTTGGTAAACGGATGCGCCAGGATGTCGCCCGGATCGAGCAGCGGCACGACCTCGTCGATGATCCTGGCGGCCTCGACCTTGGCGCCGCCTTGCTCGGGCCACAGTGTGCCGAGGTGGATATAGACCGGCAGTTTCAGTTCGCGCGAGGCTTCCTTGGCGAGTTTCAGCGAAGCCATGCCCCAGCGTGAATACCCGCCCGGCTCGGCATGCGCCTTGATGCCGCGCACCAAATCGGCGTTGTCGCGTGCGGTTTTGACGATGGCCTTCACGTTGATGCCGGTCGGGCCATACAGATCGACATAGCGATGGCCGAGCAGCCCGCCGGCGAGATAGGCCGAAACGAACGCCAGGACGCGGGTCTTTGCCTGTTCGACGATGAATTTGCGGAAGCCGTCGAAGGTCAGGGCGCTCGGGCCGCCCTGATCGACCACGATCGTGACGCCGGAGCGGACACCGACCAAATCCGGGTTTAGGCCAAAATCGCCGGAAACGTGCTCGTAGACATGCGCGTGGGTGTCGATAAGCCCAGGCGTGACGATCAGGCCGGTGGCATCGACGATCCTGGCATTGCCGGCGTCGAGATCAGACGCGACAGCGGCGACCCGCCCCTTCCTGACGCCGATATCCGGACGCCATCGATGCCGTTTGCCGGATCAATAACCCGTCCGCCGCGGACCACCAAATCGTAGCTGGACTTCAGCTTGGCGACCGTGTCGGTCGATTTTGCGCTGGCCTTGCCGGATTTTGCCATCTTGCACCTGTGACGCCGATCGTTGCGCGGAATGTCCCCTACTCGACAGCTTCAAGCATACCCGGATGCTGCGCATTCCGCATCGACTGCTCGTACGCCTGCGCCCAATCCTGCCCTTCGGGGGCGATGACATCGCCGGAACGGGCACGATCGAGTGCTCGGATGAGCATTTCTTGTGCAAAGGCACGGAGTTTGCAGGGTCGAACGCATGAATCTCCCAGAGGAGGGAGCTGCGATGACCCCGGAAGGCTTCGAACCGCTGAGCTTCGACGATCGCGTGCTGGTGGCGCGCATCAACCTCGTTACGGCAGCGATCGCTTTGCTGCTGTCCGCTTTTTGGTTGGAGGCGTCGGACTGCCGATCCAAACGCTGCCGATCCTAGGGGCTGCCGGGCTGGTCTATCTGGCGCGGCAACTCGATACGATCATTCGCCGGATCGGCGGCCCGACCGAGGCGAGCAAGGCTGAGGACAACCTCTCGATCCATTACCTGTTCCCGTTCTGACGCAGCCGGTCGGCGCCACCCGCACGGAGAAGCGCCAATCCGAGCTGCATCACGTACGAGAGCCGATCGTCAGATTACCCAGCCGCCGTCGATCGCGAGATCTTGTCCGGTGATCAGGAGGGGCGCGCGCGTCTGCCGGGACACGGTTTCGATCGGACCGCTGCCGCCCGCGACGCTCACCAGAATGTCGAGGCGTCCGTTGCCGAATGTCCGTGCCGTTCGGCCATGGCGGCAACGTCTGCCGGCTTGGTGACATCGCAGCGGACGATGCTGGCGCGCCGGCCGAGCGCAGCTATTTCGGCGCGACCGGCTCGATCGCCGCAACATCGCAGCCGGCCAGGACAGGATCGGCGCCCTCAGGGCAAGCGCGGGGGCGATCGCCGCTTCCATCCGTTTTGCCGGCCCGGTGACGATCGCGATCCGGCCGGTCAGTTCCCCGGTCCTTGCTGCCGCTGCGGCGCTGCGCAGTAGGTCGGGCAGCGGCATTTCGGACTGCTCAGGACCGGCGGGCGATCAGATCAATCTCGACGATGCCGCCGCGCGCCAGATGCGTGACCCCGACCGTCGTGCGCGCTGGCAGCCGGTCGCGGGCAAAATAATCGGTGTAGATTCGGTTCATGGCGGCGTAATCGCGCTCGAACTCGGTCAAGAATATCCGCACGCAGACGACATGCTCGAAACCGGCGCCGGTCCCGGCGAGGGCGCGTTTCAGATTGTCCATGACCTTGCGGGTCTGCGCCTCGATCCCGTCGGGCAGCGGCAGCGAATCGTCGTCCGGATCGGTGGCCAATTGGCCGGTGACGAACAGCCAGCCATCCGCCTCGACGACATGGCTGTAGGGTGCGACCGGTTTCGGCGCATTCGGGATTAGGTGATAGATCGGCACGCTCACGATCCTTCTCCTTACGCGGATTTGTCGTTCGACGACGGGCGCCAGATCATCGCGCGGATCGGCGTCAGATTGTAGGCGTTGCAGGGATTGTGCATCTGCGGGCAGTTGGAGAGCACCGCCAGCACATCGCGCTCGGCGCGCAGGTCGACGTAGTTGCCGGCCTTCGAGTGGCCAAACACATTGACCACCTCGCCATGCCCGGCGATCGGCACGCTCATAAAGAAATTGACGTTGCCGACGATATAGCTGCGATCGAGACCGAACTGCGCGAGAGCCTCACCGAAATTGGCGTAGCAGCTATGGGTGCCGCGAATCCCGTAGCGCAGGAAATTGTTGGCCTCGCTGCAGCAGCCATAGATCGTATCGTGCCGGCCGCAGGTGTCTTCGACGATCGTCAGCAGGGCCCTGCCAAGGTCGGAATAGAGCACGGTGCCCTTGTCGACAAACAGCTTGCCCTGGATTTTGACCGTATTGGTCGCGCAGTAGCGGTCGGTCGGATCCTCGGCGTCATAGCATAGGAAATCGACTGCCTGCTGGCCTTCGAGATCGACCAGTCGCAACACGTCGCCCTTATGCAAACGGTGGCCCCACGGTCGTCCTGGCGGCACGACCTCGTCAAGGATGATGTTGCCGGGAGGAGGATTCGGTTCGCTCATGGTCAGATCCTAGCCGGCCGCGATTGCAGCCGCGGTGGTGACGGCATAACGCTGGAGAAGCTGGCCCGCGCGGTCAGTTGCCGGCGCCGAGAAGAACTGGGAACCGTGCGAGATGAAACGGTTTCGACATCTTTGCTCCTCCGCAGGCGCCAGGCGTCAAACGACCGCAACGGCACTCGACATAGCCCCTGCACAATGCGCCGCCCCGATCGCGTGTCGCAGCGGGTCCGCCGTTTCCGGCCAGCCTTCGTCAACCCTTAAACGCTGGAGCTCGGACGGTAGAACGGCCGGTGCTGATCCTCGAACACATTCAGCGCCGCGACGCCGGAGCGCAGCCGGAAGTTCGACGAGCAGTTGTGACAGACGCCGGTGCCGGTTTCAGCCAGCCGGTGAATATCCGATTCGTTGAGCCATACCCCATGTCCCAAAGTCATTTGCGGCCCGAGCAGATCGAAGCGATCGATGTACTCGACCGCGGTGCCGCCGCCGCGCCGGCGCGCATATTCCTTCTGGTAAGCCGTCTCCAAGAGGTGCATGTGCAGCGGCACGTTGTATTTGCGCGAGGCGTCCGAGAGACGGCGCAATGCCTCGTCCGAGCACCAATGCAGATTGGCCGGCGCCAGTTGGATCTTAACCCGGCTCTTATTGTGGTGGCGTCCGTAAAGCCCCTCGAACAGCGCCACGTGATCGTCAAGCGTAAGCTGGAGACGGTCGTACCAGCGCTGCATCGGACCGCGCAATTCGGGTGGCAGGCTGGCGACAAAATCCTCATCACGCTGATAGACGAGACGGTTCTGGTCGCGCACCACAAAGGAATACGACACCCGCATGCCGATGTCTTCATAGGCGCGGATCGCCTCGTCGGCGCCCTTGTCGACCTGAGCGAGATTGCCGGGGATCCAGCCGTGGATGTGCTGAACCGTGGTGACACCCGACGCGATCATCTCGAACGCCGAATACAGCGTGGCGAGATAAAGGTTGACCGCGCGCATGACCATGCGGGTGACAAACCACAATTCAAGCGGCATGTCGGGCGAGCCGAGCTGCACCGGAGTCAGGCCGACATGGTGGTGACCGTTGATGAAGCCCGGTAGCAGAATTTCGTTGCCGCTGCCGATCACCGGAACGTTGGGATGCTTGCGGCTCAGCTCCGCATAGGTGCCGAGTTCGGCAATGACGCCGTCCTCCTGCAACACGGCTCCATCCGCCACCTCGTTCCAGCGGTGGCGGTCCAGCGCGTGGGTGATCATCGCGCGGCTGCGGATCAGCGAGACAGGCATTTCGGCTCCCTTCGGTAAAACTCAGTCGACGGCAAGCACCTTCTGCTCGGCGAAAGCACGCTCGAGCTCGTCCTGCAATAATTCGGTCAATTCGCGGCGCAACCGCTCGGCTTCGGGCGAGAACAGGTTGCGCGGTCGCGCCAGCCCGACCGGAATGATCCGCTTGGCCCGCCCCGGCCGTGCCGTGAACACGAGGATCCGGTCGGCGAGCGCCACCGCCTCGTCAATGTGGTGCGTCACGAACAGCACCGACGCGCCGGAATCGCGCCAGACATCGACCAGGAAATCCCGCATCGTCGCGCGCGTCTGCACGTCGAGCGCGGCGAAGGGCACATTCATCGCAGCACCTTGGACCGCATCGCCAGCGCTCGGGCGACGGGCTCTCGATCAGACCGCCGAAAAACCAGCTCTGCCCCGAACTCGCCTCTTCGAGGGCGGCGCACAGCGCCTCGTGCGCGCGCGGCGTGCCACACCTTGCCGAGCTTGCGGTATGCAATCGGGCTTTTCGACGAGAACCGCTCGAAACGCTCAGACGCCACGCAAACTCTCCGCGCCCCGCGGCGCCAAGTACAGGGCACGGCGTTGCATCTGCCGCATCGGCCAATCGCAGCCGAAGCCGAGCAGGCCGATCCGCACGATCGTAAAGAACACCAGCGACGGGTTGAAGGTGTTTCGGCCGAGCCCCCCATTCGGCGACTGCCGTTGCCCTTGCAGCTGAGCCGAGCGGATTGCCAACCCAGAGGTGGGTCCGCGATTCGGCTAGCACATGGCCATCGGCAGCGCCGGGCGCACTTCGCTACCCGATGTGCCGCCTTGCAAGCGATCGTAGTTCCGCGCAGATTCATTACCTTCTTGCAACCGCTCGGCGAGCGGTTGAAATCTGTGTTGTTGAAACGCGCACTAGGAGAGCTTCTCTATGGCCACACGGCAAACCACGAAAGCAACGAAGAAGCCGGCCCCCGCCGCACGTAAGACCCCAATCCGAAAGGCAGCCGCTAAACCGAAGGCCGCAAGGTCGGTGGCCAAGACCGCGGTGTCTGCCCCCAAGCCTGCCTCCATGACGGGTCCGTTGCCGCCCGTCGTCACCTTGAAGCATTTGGCAGAGTGGGCGGGCTACAATCACGGCGTACCCAAAAAGCAGGCAACGGAGATGCTCGCCGCGTTCGTCGATGACATCGGCCGCGTCTTGAAGAAGGGCAGCAAGATCCGCATTCCCAATCTTGGCATCCTCCAGGTGCGCATTCGTCCCGCACGCCCGGCGCGCAAGGGGCGAAACCCCGCCACCGGCGAGGAGATCCGGATCAAGGCCAGCAAGGCGTCAAAAAAGGTCGCGTTCCGGGTCGCCAAGTCGCTAAAGGAAACGATTTGATCCTCAGCTAAGCTGGAAATTTCTCTAAACGGACCCATTGATGAGCTGAAGCTTAATCGACCCAATAACAGCCGAAGGCGAAACAACTTGGCGGATTGATAGGGACGTTTGGCGGCACCAGAGACAGCTACACCGGTCGCAGACAGGAGGGATCAGGCATGAGATGCCCTGCTTGTCAGCATGAGGGCCCGGCGGGCGCAAATTACTGCGCGGTCTGCGGTGCTCGACTCGTGCTCACCTGCGCGGCATGTGGAACCGAGCTTCCCGAAGCCGCCCGCTTCTGTCCCCAATGCGGCCAGAGCGTCGGCCGTCCTGTTCCGGCCGCGCCTTTGGAAAGCACGCTCGCCGGGATACCGAGCGGGCGCTATTTCACTGAGCCCGCCCTTGACGCGAAGAACGGATTGGAGGGCGAACGCAAACATTTGACGGTTCTCTTCGCGGACCTGAAGGGTTCGATGGAGATCCTCGCCGACCGCGATCCCGAAGAGAGCCGGAAGGTTCTCGATGGCGTGCTCGATCGCATGATGGAGGCCGTTCAGCGCCACGAAGGCAAAGTGACCCAGGTCATGGGGGACGGCATCATGGCGCTGTTCGGCGCGCCATTGGCACAGGAAGACCATGCTCTACAGGCGTGCCGCGCTGCGCTCGCCATGCAAGAGGCGATCGGACGTTACAGTGACGATGTGAGGCGCTCCCAGGGCGTCACGGTCCAGATACGTGTGGGCCTGCACTCGGGAGAGGTCGTGGTTTATCCGATCGGGAGCGAGTCGGAGACCGGGCGATTGGGTTACACGGCGGTGGGGCGCGTGGTTCATGTCGCGGCCCGGATGGAACAGGCGGCGAATCCTGGCTCCGTGCTTCTGACGTCGGACACTCTGCGGCTCGTCGAAGGCTTCGTCGATGTCGTGCGGCTTGGGCCCATTGCGTTGAAGGGCCTCAGCGAACTTATGGAAGCCTATGAGCTGAAGGGCCTCGGACGGGTGCGCAACCGTCTGCAAACCGCCGCGGCCCGTGGTCTAACGCGGTTCGTTGGTCGCGAGGGCGATATCGAGGTGCTAGGCCGCGCGCTTGAGAGCGCTGCCAGCGGCTACGGTCAAATCGTCTGCGTGGTAGGGGAGCCGGGTGTCGGGAAATCCCGCCTCCTCTATGAATTCGGTCACTCGTATCACACCAAAAATTGGCTGGTCCTTGAGAGTGCTTCTGCCTCTTACGGCAGAGCGCCCCCAGGCGCTCCCGTCATCGATCTCCTCAAGAACTATCTGCGCTTGGAGGGATCGGTCGAGAACGGCGAGCTCCGCGAGCAACTTTCCCAGAGGGTGCTGAGCCTCGATCAGTCGCTCGAGCCTCTCGTGAAACGCATCCTGACGCTGTTCGACGCGCCTGTCGCAGATCCGGAATGGAACAGCCTTGACCCCCCGCAGCGGCTGCGCCTCAGCCTCGATGCGTTTGTTAAACTGCTGATCTGCGAGAGCCAGGTTCAGCCGCTGGTCGTCATCTTCGACGATCTTCAGGCTAATGATTCCGTCACCCAATCCTTCCTGGATGATCTCGTTGTAAATCTTCCGCGCAACCGCATCATGCTGCTGGTCGGCTATCGCCCCGACTACCAGCATGGGTGGGGGCACAAGAGCTATTATGGGCAGCTTCGGCTAGATCCGTTGTCTGGCGAGAGCGCAGATTCGATCGCCGAAGCGCTGGTTGGGACCGACCCGCAACTGCTCCCACTCAAGCAGCACCTGATCGCCCGTACTGAGGGGAACCCGTTCTTTCTCGAGGAGAGCGTTCGGACCTTGGTCGAGACTGGTGTCTTTAGCGGGCCGCGTGGCGCTTATCGCCTCGAAAAGGATTTTCAGACGATCCAGGTTCCGGCCACCGTAGAGGCCGTGCTGGCGGCGCGTATTGACCGATTGGCGCCTGATGAGAAGCGGCTTCTTCAGAGCGCTGCGGTGGTAGGAAAGGACGTGCCCTTGGTCATGCTCCGGAGCATCGCCGAGATGGATGAGGATATGCTTGGTCGCGGCCTCGACCGGCTGCAGGCAGCGGAGTTCCTTCATGTTGGGAGGCTCTTGTCCAGTCCCGAGTACACATTCAAGCACGCACTAACGCATCAGGTTGCGTACCAGACCTTGCTTCAGGAACGTCGGCGCGCGCTCCACAGGCGAATTGTGGAGGCAATCGAGCGCGGACAGACGAATTATGGTGTCGAAAAAATCGAGCTGCTCGCCCATCACGCCCTCCGTAGCGAGAGCTGGGATAAAGCCGTCCGTTACTGTCGTCAGGCAGGTGTCGCGGCGGCGTCTCGCCCGGCCCATCGGGAAGCGGCGGCTCGTTTCGAGCAGGCTCTCGAAGCGCTCGAACACCTACCCGAAAGCCGCGAACGCGGCGAACTGGCGATCGACATCCACTTCGATCTTCGAAATTCGCTTCAGGCTCTAGGCCAGCTTCAGCAGCTGCTCGACAATATCCGAAAAGTGGAAGCGCAGGCCGCCTTTATCGGGGACCAGCGTCGGCTCGGCCAGGCTTCATCGTTCGCTTGCCAATATTACCGCCTGGTGGGTGACGTCGCTCGCGCCATCGAGGCCGGCGAGCAGGCGATCGGGATCGCCGACGAACTGGGCGATGTTCAACTTGCCGTCGTGGCCAGAAACCACCTTGGCCCGGCATTGGCCGCCCGCGGCGATTACCGCCGCGCAACCCAGGTTCTTATTGAAGGCGTGGAGCGCCTGGGGACCGGTTCGGGTCCCGATCTGATGGGGACTACCGGGATGCTTTCGGTATTCTCGCGAATATACCTCGCAACCTCGCTGGCCGAGCTCGGCGACTTTGCGACCGCCATGCTCCACGCCGAACCGGCCTATCAGATCGCGGAAGCCGCCGGCCACGTGTACAGCATCACGTTTGCCTGCTACGGCATTGGCACCATACGGGCAATTCGGGGTGAGATCGCAGAAAGCATCGCCGCGCTGGAACGTGGGCTTGAGCTTTGCAGAACACGCAACCTGCCCGTGGCGCTTCCACTTCTTGGCGCCTCGCTGGGGCATGCCTATTGCTTGGCTGATCGGCCCGAGGAGGCCATCAGTCTGTTGGAGGAAGCAGAGTTGCAAGCCGACGCCATGACACGCATGGGTGGACACGCGATGCTGCTGGTTCGGCTCGGCGAAGCCTACCTTCAGGTGCAACGAACGGACGATGCGCGCCAACGGGCGCTACTGGCGCTCGCCCTCGCCCGGCAGCATACGGAGCGGGGCCTCGAAGCCTACGCGCTGCGTCTGTTAGGCAAACTCGCTCTGAACGACGATCCGGGTCTCGAAAAGAGCGAGGCGTTCTATCGTGAAGCGATCGCCTTGGCCGACGAGCTTGGAATGCGTCCGCTGCTCGCCCATTGCTACCTCGATCTCGGCCAGCTTTTTCGTCGGGCAGGAGTTCGGACGAACGCCGTTTCGTATTCAAAGGCGGCAGCGACCTTGTTCCGGGCGCTCGATATGCCGTATTGGCTGGAGCGATCCGAGACGCAGCTAGCGTTTCCGCCCTAGCTGTCTGGCCACGGTTATGACATCGATGGCACGGATCTCCAAGCCGCACGAGCTGGCGAGCCGCATTACCTCCAACTTCAGCGCCTCTAGAGAGTGGACATCAAGAGGTCCACTGATCACAATTTCTTCAGCGAGCGCGTTTTGTTGTTTTTGCTTTTTCGGCTTGTTGACGCGCTTTGACGACCGCTTTCCACTTTCGCTCAAGTTCGCGAACTCCCGCCTGAAACTCGCGCAGCAACGCACGCGTCTCAGGATTCTTTGGCGTGGCGCTTACTTGGATATGCGTCCTGCCTTCGATGCGCGTCTGCTTCCTCTCGAAATTCACGGTGCTTCCCCTCGCCTCGGTCTCGCCACCAGTTGGCGGGCCTGAGAAGAGCCCAGCGCTCCCCAACTGTCGGTTATGTTATCGAAGAATTCTGAGGCATGGAAGAGCTTGGGAGTGCTGTCGATGTCTCGCAGCATGTACCAATCATCCACCGCGTCATACACCTCACGGAATTCGACCGGTTGGCCCGAGGCCAGCCGAACGAAGGTCGCTGCCATATTGTAGGTACCGGCAAGGTCGATGATATTCGTCGCCGAAGAGAACCGTCCAATATTGATCTCGGTGATACACGGAATACCGCTTGCATTTTCCTTCAGGTCGACGCTGAAGACACCAGACGCCTTATCATCCAGCAACCGGATGGCTTTTATGCAGGCGTCCGCCACGCGCTGGTCGGTGACCGTCTTGGCGAGCGCAGCGACCGAAGAAATTTCGGCCGGCTGACTGCCAGCCCCGAGATACGAGAGCCGCTCATACGTCTTCACCAGGATCAGCTCACCATCCTTCCAGATGCTTTGGCAGCCGAAGTCTCGGCCAGGCAGGTACTCGGACAGGATAAAGGAATTCGCCGGTATGCGGCGCATCGCGCCCCAATAGCGAATCCAGTTCCGAGCCTGCTCCGGCGTGCGGACCGGGAGCGCGCCAAGTGCCCCCGCCCCCCTGCGGACGCGACACCATAGTGGCCGTGCATCGCCAAGCTGGCGAAAGATGTCCGGGATGTCTCTCAGGTCTTCCACCGGATGAGTGGCTGCCACATCAACTCCGAGACGATGTAGAACCGTATGTAGGCTGTACTTGTCCTGGCAGGTGTCGATCACCGATACGCTCGGCAGCAAAAGAGACCGCTGCAGCCATTCACGTTCATGGGAGAGCACGGTCACGTCCGCGTCGACCGTGGGGATAATCACCTGAATTCCATCGGTCTCAAGAATGTGCCTCAGCGCATCGGCCCACTGCGCGTGACTCACAGGAGGGATTAGGTAGTTCTTATCGGCGCTCGAATTTTTAAGGACAAACCGGTCGTCGTGGCATCCAGAGATAAAGACGGGGTCGGGACCCGCACGCAGGCTCCGTACGAGATTATTGCTCGGCGAGTTGCCGGCGCTGGTCAAGAGTACCCGTGCTGTCATCGAACTGACTTCTCCTGCGTCGGCCGTCGCAGCCCGTATCGACAATCCGTCATCGCCAACAACGTGCTTTCAGATCGCACTACTATCTTCAATTTCATTCAGGAAGCCAATTCGCGGTCCGCGTCAGTGGCAGCTTGGGCCAAGAGGGGCGCATTACCCGGTATGCGGGATGGCAGGCTGTGATCTGCGCAGGGCACCGTGAGAACCCCGTCGCGGTACCCTGGCCGAAAGGCATGCACGACAGGCGCTGCTTTGGCTAAACTGTCTGGAGCCAAAGCCTCCAGGGAGTTCTGCCATGGCCATTGTCGAGACCGAACGTCACGGACAGGTCCTCGTGGTGCGGATGAACCGACCGGACCGGCTCAACGCGCTGAGCCACGAAATGCGCACCCAGTTGGCGGAGGCATGGACCGAATTCCGCCGCAGCGCCGAACTCGAGGTGGCAATCTTTACGGGCACCGGCCGCGGCTTTTGCGCCGGCGAGGACATGAAGGAGTCGTTGGCCAACAACCAGCCCGGCGGCCGGGAGCCAGCCATCGAAGACCCGTTCATGTCCGGCGCGCTCGAAAAACCAGTGATCGCCGCGGTCAACGGCTTCGCCATGGGCGGCGGCTTTATGCTGGTCGAGCGCACCGATCTGCGCGTCGCCGTGCGCGAGGCCATCTTCGAGGTGTCGGAGGCGAAACGCTGGCTACTCGGCGGCTATAATCACGGACACATCGCCAACCTGCCCTATCCGATCGCGATGGAAATGGCGCTCGGCTTTCGCTTTGCCGCACAGCGGTTCTATGAAATCGGCTTCCTCAATCGGCTGGTCGATGCCGAGGAATTGATGCCGACCGCACTGGCCATGGCCGAGCACTTGCTTACGCTGCCGCCGGCGTCGCGGGTCAACACCGTACACATGATGCGGCAGATGCGGCCATCGCCGTCGCCCGAGCACCAGGCGCTCGCCACAGCGTTGCATGAGCGCGGCGCCAAAAGCGATCTGATGGAGTCGCGCGCCGCCTTTGCCGAAAAACGGCGGCCCAACTTCAAGGGCTGGGACGACCCACAGGATCGTTATCAGCTGCCGACGATCGACAAGGTCAAGGACCGGACACAACGATAGCCCGCCGAGGCGCGGGCCGATACCGGAGGCGCTCGCTGCCGACCACCTCCTATTCACCGAACTCGATGTCATCGAAGGCATGCAGTTCGACTGCGGCTATGTCATCTCGTATTTCGTCACCGAGCCGGTGGTGAAAACAGGACGCCCGCTCGTCGTCATCGCCGAGGACGTCAAACCTCGACATGCTTGGCAGCGCGCGGCGCGTACGCATCGAACGCGAAAACACGAAGGAGGAGATCCAGGTCCGCATCCAGCAGTTCCGGCAGCAGATCGCGGGCACGATCTCCGGCTACGACCGCGAAAAGCTGGACGAGCGCGTCGCGAAACTCGCAGGCAGTGTCGCGGTGAATCCGCGTCGGCGGCGCAACCGAAGTCGAGGTGAAGGAACGGAAAGACCGCGTCGACGACGCCCTTCACGCGACCACTGCCGCCAGCGAGGCAATGGTTGGCAAGGTCCCCCAGAAAGAAGCCTATTCCCCCGATGCCAGGCGACGGAATGGACTTTGACGCGCAGTGCGACCCATACCGACGCCAAACGCGCATAGGGTTTGAGCCAGGGTGCGGCCTGCTCGACAACGAACGGATGGTGTCGGGTTATCCATCGCTTGGTGAGCAGTGACGCAAAGCTCGCGCGTCCTGCTAAAGCTCGACGGATCAGATTTCGGCCTTGCCGATGGTGCGCTCGACCGCCGCGATCAATTCGCTTGGCCGCAAGGGCTTCATCAAAGCCTCGTGGCGATCGGCCACGCTGCCCCGCATCTGAAACAGGTAGCCACTCATCATGATTGTACTGGCGCCCAGTTCTGCCGCCTTGTCCGCGACGACCATCCCATCGCCATCGGGGAGTCGCCAATCCGCGATGATCAGCGCGTAAGAGCGCGCGTCGAGACAGGCCATCGCTTCTGCGACGGTGATTGCGACATCGACCCCGTACCCCTCCGACAGCAATACGTTCGAGAGCAACTCGTGGGTGGTCCGCTCGTCTTCGAGTAACAGGATGCGTTTGCCAGGCATGGGGCCTGCACTACAATTACTGTTTGGGAGAAGGTGCTGCCTCGCCGACGATAATGGGCAAGTGCGCGAAGACCGGCATCATAGCGCAGCGCGCCGCTGGCGCCAAACCGCTCGCCCGACGGCTGGCGAAGGTTCATGAGGGGAGCCACTTCGAACGGGGAAGCCACCGTCCGCAAATTCTGGACGCAAGGCCAGCAGAAGCGCAATACCCGCCGGCCAATCCTGGCTTCTGCTATAGCCGATGGAGAGAGCGAGACACAGCGGCGGCCTATCATCGTAGGTAGCACTATGCAATTTTTAGGTGTAGAATGGAGACGAGATCGGGCTTTTTTCCTTGGGTGGAAAAATTGCAATGCATGCTGATAAAGACGGCCGCGACCGCATACTAATTATCGAGGACGACCGGTTAAGCCTAAAGTTGTACAGCGATTTGATATTATCGCGGGGCTACGAGTTGTTGACCGCGGCAGACGGCGCGACAGGCCTCGATTTGGCGCGCAAGCATCAGCCCGACCTTGTCCTTTCCGATGTCAGCCTGCCCGAGTTGTCTGGGATTGAAATTTGCGCGGCCCTCAAATCGGATGAGCGCACCCGCGACATACCGGTCCTGATACTGACCGCCTGGCCGGAAAGCGAACCGGCAGCACTGGCTGCCGGTTGCGACGGCTTCCTGGTAAAGCCCGTGCCGGTCTCGACCTTGTGGCACTTCGTGCAAGCGCTGATCGGAAGGCACACGACTCCTCAGAGGGGCCGGTCAAACTAGGGGTCAGACGCGCAGGCGGCCGTTCTCCGATCGCCCGCTCGACGGCCGTAGTTTGACCCAGCGTCTCTCCGCAACCGCTGATAGGATTGCGTCGAAGCGGGTGAAACGTCTGCGCTTCGGCTCAGTCGGCCGCCGGCTTCAGGGCTTCGCCGGGGGCCGGAGCGTGCGGCTCGAGGGCGTTTTCGACCACGTCCTCGACCTTCTCGGCCCAGACGAAGCTGAGCCCGTTCCGGGCCGTTTCCGGGATCTCCTCGTAATCTTTCCGGTTGCGCGCCGGCAAAATCACGGTTTTGAGCCCGGCGCGGGCCGCCGCAACGACCTTCTCCTTGATGCCGCCGACCGGTAATACCAGGCCGCGCAGGCTGATCTCGCCGGTCATCGCGGTGTCGCTGCGCACGGTGCGCTGCAGCAGCAGGGACACCAGAGCGGTGAACATCGCCACTCCGGCCGAGGGCCCGTCCTTCGGGATCGCGCCCGCCGGCACATGGATGTGGATGTCGCTGGTCTCGAACAGCTTCGGGTCGATGCCGAGGCCGACGGCGCGGCCCTTGACCAGCGACAGCGCCGCCTGGGCGCTCTCGCGCATCACCTCGCCGAGTTGCCCCGTCAGGATCAGCCCGCCTTTGCCCGGGTTGCGCGCCGCCTCGATGAACAGGATGTCGCCGCCGACCGGCGTCCAGGCGAGGCCGGTGGCAACGCCGGGAACGCTGGTCCGCATCGACACCTCGCCCTCGAACCGCCGCGGCCCGAGGATGTCGTGCAAATCGTCGACATCGACGCGGACATGGGTGGCGCTGCCCTCGGCGATCTTCATCGCGACACTGCGCAACACCGAACCGATCTCGCGTTCGAGATTGCGCACGCCGGCCTCGCGCGTGTAGTCGCGGATGACCGAGTGCAGCGCGTCGTCGACGATCTCGGCCTGCTCCGGCGTCAGCCCGTTCGCCTTGATCTGGCGGGCGATCAGGTAGCGCTTCGCGATCTCGAACTTCTCGTCCTCGGTGTAGCCGGTAAGTTCGATGATTTCCATGCGGTCGCGTAGCGGGCCTGGAACGGTGTCGAGCACATTCGCGGTGGTGATGAACATCACGTGCGAGAGGTCGAACGGCACGCCAAGATAGTTGTCGCGGAAGGTCGAGTTCTGTTCCGGGTCGAGCACTTCCAGGAGCGCCGAGGCCGGGTCGCCGTGGAAGCCGCCGGCGCCGAGCTTGTCGATCTCGTCGAGCATCATCACCGGGTCGCGGGTGCCGGCGCGGCGGATGCCCTGGATGATGTTGCCGGGCAGCGCGCCGATATAGGTGCGCCGATGGCCGCGGATTTCGGCCTCGTCATGTGTGCCGCCGAGGCTGACGCGGACGAATTTGCGGCCGGTGGCGCGGGCAATGCTCTGGCCGAGCGAGGTCTTGCCGACGCCCGGCGGCCCGACGAAGCACAGAATCGGGCTCCTGCCCTTCGGGTTCAGCTTTTGGATCGCCAGGTACTCGAGGATGCGGCGCTTGATCTTGCGCAGCCCGTAATGGTCCTCATCGAGGATGCGCCGCGCCTCGCTGATGTCGACCGCCTTCGCCGATTCGACCGACCACGGCAGTTCGGCCAGCCATTCGAGATAGGTGCGCGCCATCGAATACTCGCCCGAAGCTTCGGGCATTCGCTCCAGCCGCGCCAACTCCTTCTTGGTGTGGGTCTCGACCTCCTCCGGCATTCCGGCTTCTTCAATCTTCTTGCGCAGCTCGGCGATCTCCTGCGCCTTGGCGCCGTCGCCCTCGCCGAGCTCCTTCTGGATCGTCTTCAGCTGTTCGCGCAGCAGGAACTCGCGCTGGCGCTCGTCCATCGTCTCCTTGGTGCGGTCGCTGATCTGGCGGGACAAGCGCAGCACTTCGAGACGGTATTCGAGCATCTGCGACACCCGCTCGAGCCGGCGCTCGATCGAGATCGTCTCCAGGATCTCCTGCTTTTCCTGCGCCGTGATGTCCATGAAGCTGGCGATCAGATCGGCCAGCGACGACGCCGAAGTGACGTTCTGCACCGCGTTGACCAGTTCGCCCGGGGTCTGCGGCAACAGCTGCAGCACCTCAAGCGCCTGGTTGCGCAGGTTCAAGAGGCGGGCGTCGATCTCCTTGGTCGATTCCTCCGGCTCCTCGATCCGCTCGACGCGGGCGACCAGGAACGGGTAGCCGTCGAGAAACTCGATGATGCGGACCCGGCGCTCGCCCTGGCAGATCACATGATGGCTGCCGTCGGGGCTCGTGACATAGCGCAGCAGGTTGGCCTCGGTGCCGACCCGGTGCAGATCCACCGGCATCGGATCGTCCTGGGTCGGGTCGCGCTGCAGAACCAGGCCGACCGGCCGGTTCAGCCGGATCGCCGCCTGCGCCGCCGCGACCGAGCGCTGCCGACCCATCGTCAGCGGCAAGACCGTCCCGGGGAACAGGACAAGGTTGCGCGTCGAGATCAGGATCAACGCATCGGGGGGCAGCGATTCGATTGCAAAGTTGCCGGCCGCCGTCGCACCGGCCTGGATCGGCGGCACGCCGCTATCGGCCGTGCGCAGTTCCGTCGGGTTTGTGTCCATCTCTCTATCCTCGGCCTGCCTGCCGCCTGTCCAAGCGCAGCATCAGACAGCCATTCGCCAGATGCCGGCCGGAAATCTCGAACGGTTCGGCCGGCAATTCGATCCGGCGCTCGAAATGTCCGTAAGGGATTTCCATCCGGAGAATCCGGGCGTTTTGCAACTCGCCGGGCATCGGACGTTGACCGCGAACGATCAGGGTGCCGGCGTTCAGGACAACGCCGATATCGTCGAGTTCGACCCCGGGCAGCGCCACCAGGATGATCAATCCCCGATCGACTTCGAAGACATCGATCGGCGCCTCCCAATGCGGGCTGGCGTGATGAAAGAATTGGCGGTGCAGCCGCCCTGCCCGCTCCATCGCGGCACAGGCCTCGGCCCACATCCTGGCTTCGAGCTGACGCTTCGACATCCCCAATTCCCGTTGCTGACGCGGTCGTCACGGCCGGTTGCGTTGTCCGACGGTTAATATGAGTACGCCGACGGCAAACGGAAGGACCGGACCGGGAACAAAAAGTTTGCGCCGCTTGCCCCAATTCGCCGAAACCGGCTATCAGCCCAAGCTCAGGATTTTGCGAGGCGGTGCCGTGGGCGTGATCAGCGGGGCGACGGTTGCTTTGGTCGAGGGGATCGCGGCGGAAGCGAACCGGATCGAGACGCCGTGCGGCGACGGCGCGCTGGTGTGGCGAGTCTGGGGCAGCGGTCCGCCGCTGGTCCTATTGCATGGCGGCTACGGCTCGTGGACCCATTGGATCCGCAATGTCGTGCCGCTGGCGCGCCGCTTTACCGTGATCGCGCCGGATCTGCCCGGGCTCGGCGAGTCGGCGACGCCGCCCGAGCCGTGGACTGCCGATGGCCTCGCCGCGATTATTGTCGAGGGGCTCGACCGGCTGCTCCCCAAAGATACGGCACCGCACCTCGCCGGTTTCTCGTTCGGCGGCGTGATCGGCGGCAGCGTTGCGGCGCAGCTCGGCGACCGGTTGCGCGGGTTTACCGTGGTCGGCTCGAACGGGCTCGGCCTCGAACGCTCGCCGACGCCGTTGGAGCGGGTACCGGCCGGCGCCAGCGAGGAGCGGGAGTTCGCGGTTCACCGCTACAATCTGAACCAGCTGATGATCCACGACCCGGGCAAGATCGACGAACTGGCGCTCTACCTGCAGAAGACCAACCACGCCCGCGCCCGCATGCGCAGCCGCCGCTTTTCCCGCTCTGGTGCGTTGATCGAGGCGCTGCCCAAGGTAAGAGGACGGCTCGACGGCATCTGGGGCGAGCGCGACGCCACCGCCTACCCGCATCTCGACGAGCGCGCCCGCATCCTGCGCAATTTCCAGCCAGGCGCCCGCTTCGCCACCGTGCCCGGCGCCGGCCACTGGGTGCAATTCGAAGCAGCCGACCGTTTCAACGAATTGCTGACGGAGTTCGCCGCATAAATCCGCGGTCATGGCGAGCGCCGGTGTTTATGGGTTCCGGATTCGCTGGTTTGCGGCACCCCGGAATGACCAGCAGAGCGGATCGGTACCTCGGGTTCAGTGCGTGCCGAACGGAACCAGCAGGACGTAGCCGTTGATCGTCAGCAGCGTGCCGAGCACCGCAAGCACGCCGCTGAAGCCGAGGATCCAGGGCGAGCTGGCGACGATCGCGACGGAGCCGAGCACGATCGCGATCTGATACATCGCCTCGCCGTATTCGAAATTCGGGATCTGCGCCTCGGCGTGGTCGCGGATCTCCTCCCACTCCTTGGCCTTGGCCAGCAGCTCCTTCTTGCCGTTATTTGCCGACGGGTCGCTCTCATAGCGCTTCGCGGTGTCATGGTAGCGCTTGGTCACCTCGGCGACCTTGGCGACGCCGTCGGGTGACAGGGCGGTGCCGCCGCCCAGCAATTCCAGTTCGGTCGCCGACAGTTCGAGCATCGTCTGCCGCAAGTACTTCGCCTGGTAGAAGGCGTAGGTATCCGAGGCGTGAATGTTGGCGTTCAACATCGCCTTCGTCGCCTCGGCGCCGCCCAGCGTCGCGATCGCTAGCAGCATCGCAATGACCCCGACATAGACGCCGGTGACCCGCCGCAGCCATTCCTGCGCCCGCCCGCCATGCCCGTGATGATGCTCATGATCCTCGTGGATCTTTTCGGCGATCTCGTGCGCTTCCACCGCAGCCTCTCCGCAAGCCAAACCGGGTTTCGGTCGAAGGTGGGCGAAACCGTTCGGCCGCGCAAGCACGCGGCTGGAGATAGCCGCCGACACAAAATGTTGTATAGTGATGGCTGAAAATATCTATTGCTCGGGGCGGGGGCCGGCAGGAATGGATGCTTACTTGGTACCACTGCTGCTGCTGACCGGGCTTTTCGCTGGTGCAATGGCCGCGTGGCTGGCGCGCGAGCGCCAGTTGGCCGGCGAAAGCGAGCGCGCAGGCCGCGCCGAGGCGGCCTTGCAGGACGAGCGAATTGCCCACGCCGCGACCGCCGCGACATTGACCGCCGAGCGCGAAGCGCAACAGCAAAAGGTGGCCGAGCTGACGACCCTGCGCGGCGACATCGAACTGAAGATGCAGGCGCTCGCCGGTGAAGCCCTCAAGGGCAATCAGCAATCGTTCCTGCTGCTGGCCGAGCAGGTGTTCGCCCGCCACAAACAGACCGCGGCCGAAAGCCTGGAACAGCGGCAGAAGGCGATCGAGGCGATGGTCCTGCCGATCCAGCAGAGCCTGGAAGAATATCGCAAGGGGCTCGGCGAGATCGAAAAGGCGCGCGAGGCGGCCTATGGCGGGCTGGTCGCGCATCTGCAGGACGTCGTCCGGGCACAGGCCGACACCAGCAAGGAGACCCGCAAGCTTGCCACCGCGTTGCAGGCGGCGCCAAAGACGCGCGGCCGCTGGGGCGAGCAGCAGCTCCACAACGTCATGGAGCTGTCGGGCATGACCGCGTACATCGATTTCGACCCGGAGCAGACGATTGCCGCCGCGGACGGAAGGCTGCGCCCCGACATCATCATCCGATTACCCGGCGACCGCCGCATCGTCGTCGACGCCAAGACCTCGATGGCGGCCTATCTCGATGCCGTCGACGCCGCCGATGGCGAGGGGCGGGAGGCGCATCTCGACCGCCATGCCCGGCAATTGCGCACCCATATGAAGCAGCTCGCCGGCAAGGCCTATTGGGAGGCCTTGCCCTTCACCCCCGATTTCGTCGTCATGTTCATCCCCGGCGAGAATTTCTTCGCCGCCGCGATCGAACGCGACCCGCAACTGTTCGAGGACGCCGTCGCCGCGCGGGTGCTGATCGTAACCCCGACGACGCTGATCGCGCTCGCCAAGGCGATCGCCTTCGGCTGGCGGCAGGAGAAGGTCGCCGACAACGCCCGCAAGGTCGCCGAACTCGGCCGCAACCTGTATCGCCGCCTGGCGACGATGGGCGGCCACGTCGTCGATGTCGGCCGGGGGCTTGATACCGCGGTCCGACGCTACAACGACCTCGTCGGCAGCCTCGAGCAGTCGGTGATGCCGCAGGCGCGTCGCTTCAACGAGCTCGACGTCGATGGCACGCAGGATGCGCTGCCGGAACTGCGCCCGGTCGAGACCGGAACCCGACAGGTGCGTGGCGACCGCGACCTGCTGATCCATCCGGCCGAGGTGATCCCGCTCGCCAAGGCCGATCGCATCCAACCCGCCGAATGAAACGACCGGACACCGCAAATTTACGCGGCATGTCATTAAAGTCAGCGGCGATAGATCTGGCCGAATGTAACCTCTTCTGGTTGACTTGCTGTAAACCAGCTAGTCGAGCAGGCTATGAGCATCCAGCAGCTTTGTTTGGCCTCCGCCGCCCTTCTGCTTGCCGGCATTCTCCTTCCGATGTCACCAAGCCTGCGGGGTGTCGTGTTCGTCATGGTGATCGGCGCCGGGGTCATTGCGATGATCGGTCTCGGTCTCAACCACCTCGGCGACGCATTCAACTGACGTCGTCCCGCGGCGCCGATCAGACGCTGCCGCCCTCGACGGCGTGCCCCTCGGCGCGCCAGCGCAGCATGCCGCCCGTCAGATTGGCGACATTGGCGAACCCGACCTGCTGCAGCATATTCACCGCCTGAGCCGAGCGGCCGCCGGCGCGGCACACCGCGACGACCGGCCGCTCCTTCGACAGTTCCGCGGCGCGGTCGGCCAGGTCGCCGAGCGGGATCAGGATCGCCCCCAGGATGTGCCCGAGCGGGCCGGTGAACTCCTCCGGCTCGCGCACATCGAGGATCTGAACGGCGGCGGCATGCTCTTCCAAACCGTGCGGGTCGATCTCCCAGACCCCGGCGAAGCTGTAGCGCAGCGGCGCCCAGTCGGGATCGGCCGCTAATCCGGCCTCGTTCTCGGGCTGGCCGCAGCGCAGATTGGCCGGCACCGCGACCTCGAGCAGCTTCGGATGGGCAAGCCGCAAATTCTTCATATAGCCGGTGAAGTCGCCGAGCCCGATCTCGCCGCCGAGCCGCGGATTGAAGCTGCGCTCCTCGGCGACGCTGGTCACGGTCAACCCGCGGTAGTCATGCGCCGGGTATAGGAGGCAATCGTCGGGCAGGCTGAAGATCTGGTCGTGCACCGAGCGGTACATCGCCGCGGGGTCGCCCTGCTGGAAATCGGTGCGGCCGCTGCCGCGGATCAACAGGCAATCGCCGGTGAACGCCATGCTGCGGTCGTCGAGGACATAGGTCAGGCAGCCGTCGGTGTGGCCCGGGGTCGTGCGCACCAGCAGACGCCGTTCGCCGAACGAGACGACGTCATCTTGCGCGAGGCAGCGGTCGGCGCCCTGCGCCCCGCTCGCCGCCGACAGCATGATCTGGCTGCCGAAGCGGCGCTTCAACAGCCAGGCGCCGGTGACATGGTCGGCATGGACATGGGTTTCGAGCGTGGCAATGAGGCTAATCCCGAGTTCGTCGATCAGCGCCGAATCGCGCCGCGCCTGCTCGAACACCGGGTCGATCAGCACGGCCTTGCCGCCGCGCCGCTCGGCGAGGAGGTAGGTGTAGGTCGAAGATTGCGGGTCGAACAGTTGCCGAAACAGCAGCATCGCCTAGCCTGTCCTCTGCGGTTTTGGTTTTGCCGTGTATCGTATGGGGACGCCCGGATTGACGCAAACCTTCGCGACCGAACTGCACCCGACGACGAGGCGTGCTGGCGCGAGATGGGGCAAGCAAGGCGAGGATGGCTTGTCACAATAGACTTCAGACATCCCAGCCGACGCGTGGTCTGTCTGAACGTATCGACATGAACAGTTACTTAAAATCATCGTCACGGCAAAGACCATCGATAAACCCTGCCGATGTTTCGATCTTCCTCACCTGCCCAATTGCACAGCACGGCCCGACGACTTATCTCATTTTGTAGGTCACTGCGGGGGTATGGAGGATTAAATCATGCGTACCCTTAAATACTTAGCCCTGAGTGCTTCGATAGCGGCCGGCGTCGCGATGATCGCCAGTGCACACGCGGCGCCAAGCCAAAATGGCGGCGTTACCCAGGTTGCGGCGCTCGCGTCGAGCAACGCGCCGACCGCCATGACGCTGCCGGATGTGACCGTCATCGCGCCGAAGGTCCCGTCCTATACGAGCGGGTTCGGTGCGCGCTCCAGTTCGGCGCACACAGTCAGAGCCACGCACTTCCACGTCTATGCCGGATACGACGCAAACAAGTCGCTGCATCCCTACACGAGCAACATGGGGCCCTGCCCCGAGGGGACGACCGGCGCCGGATGCGATCGGCCGTTCGGAAAAGTAATCCAGCCCTCGCATTACGAGCGATCGCCATTCACCGATTAGCGGTTGCGGGACCCATGGCGTGCAACCCGGCGGCGCTCCCCTTGCGCCGCGTTGTAAGCGGCGGCGGCGCGCCGTATCTTGCCGGCATCGCGGCCGCGGCCGCCTTCGGACCTTGGGACCTGCCGTGAGCGCCTCCTATCTGCCGCCCCTTGCCGCCTATCCGACCACCCGCCTGCGCCGCAACCGGCGCGACGCCTGGTCGCGAAAGCTTGTCGCCGAGAACGTGCTTGACGCCGGCGATTTGATCTGGCCGGTGTTCGTGCATGACGAGGCCGGGCACTCGCC
>Ga0102924_1001772_pt1 | contig 24368 bp, 19 predicted proteins | sample PaiPotPPM11metaG_FD_80116 | JGI IMG/M metagenome (GOLD analysis project Ga0102924, IMG submission 80116) | Iron sulfur acid spring bacterial and archeal communities from Banff, Canada, to study Microbial Dark Matter (Phase II) - Paint Pots PPM... ...
CGTCGTTTCGCCCTCCACCGCTTACTGACCGAGAGACGCCGCGGCAGGGGACCCGTGCTTCAAAAGACGGCGCACGGACGCGCGGGTTGGCATGGATGGTTGCGCGCCCGGTTGCGTGGTTGACAGGGCGGCGACGGCGGCGGCAAAACGTCCAGCCTGTCCCATGGTCGCCCCCTCCATCAGCGCGATGGCCAGGCCGGCATTGAAAGCATCGCCTGCCGCCGTGCAGTCGACGGCCGTGACGCGCCAAGCCGGTATGTAGACACCGCCCAGCGCATTGGCCAGGTAGGCGCCCTGCGCGCCGAGCTTGAGGGCCACGTTCCGGACGCCGCGTCGCAGTAGCGCGTCGGCCATGCTCGGGGCATTGGCGGGCGTTGGCCGAGGCCCGGAGGTGGCGCACAGGGCGACAGCTTCGCTTTCGTTGGGCGTCAGCCAGGTGACACGCCGCAACAGGCGCGAGGACAAAGCGCGAGCCGGTGCGGGGTCGAGCATGAGCGGCACCTGGAACTGACCCGCCATCTCCGCCAGGCGTTCCACGGTGGACAGTGGAATTTCGAGCTGGCAGAGAATCATGCCGGCGCATTGCAACCGCGGGGCGTACGGTTCGAGGTCGGCGGGGGTCAGTGCGGCGTTGCTGCCGGGGACGACAATGATGCTGTTCTGGCCGCCGCGTTCCGTGGCGATCAGGGCGACGCCCGAGGCGCCCCGCACCGGGCGGACGGCGCGCACGTCGACCCCCGCCTGCTGTAGGGCGCCTCGCAAACGCGGTCCAAAGGCGTCGTCCCCAACCCGTCCGATCATCTGGACCGGATATCCCAAGCGGGCGATCGCCACGGCTTGATTGGCGCCCTTGCCACCAAAGAAGGTCTCAAAGTCGTGTCCGGTCAGGGTTTCGCCCGGCTTGGGCAGGCGCTGCACCCCGACCACCAGATCGAGATTGATGCTGCCGACGACAATGATGGGCTTGAGCATGGCGGGCGAATCATCAAATGACGCCACCGGCCTTCACGGAAAAAGCGGCGCCAAGGCGACGGTGCACAATCCGACCACGAAACAGGCAAACATCCAGGGAAGCAGCCGGCGCGCCCCGGCAGGAGCTTGCGCGAACTCCCGCCAGACGAACACGCCCCAGAGGGCCGAGATCAGCGTCGCCCCTTGGCCAATGGCGTAGGAGACCGCCGGGCCCACCGCGTGGGCCGCACCGGCAACCAGGTTCAGCACCATGCCGGTACTCCAGATCGCCCCGCCCAACAGGCCGATGGCATGCCAAACGCCGCGTCCACGACGATACTCCGCCCAGGTCACCGCCACCCCGCCGGTGATCGGGTAGCGCATGGCCAGAGCGTTGACCGGAATGGCGCACAACAAAACACCGAGCGAAAAGCAGAATGCCACGGTGTAAGGTTCGAGGCCATGGCGCCCGGTTTCCGCCTTCACGACCAAGGGATAGAACGTGCCCATGAGCACGCCGCAGGCGAGACTGAGCAGGATGCCCTTGGTGCTGACCTTGCGATGGGCTCCCTCACGGCGCTTATAAGCCAGCGCATCGAGAAGGATGGCCACCACCACCAGCGCCACGCCGCCGAACAACATCGCCGGGTTGCCGGCGGGATGAAGCAGGTAGTTCAGAACCACGCCGACCACCAGGGCGAATCCGATTCCGATCGGGAAGGCCACCGCCAGCCCTGCGAGCTCGATGGCCGCCACCAAGAGCAAATTTGCGATATTGAACACCGCGCCGCCCAGCAGGGCGAAGGTGACATGACGGCCATCGGCCTGCTGCAGGTTCGCCCAGAAACCGGTAGCGCCGCCGCTCAGGTTGCCGAGCGTCAGTCCCCAAGCCAGAGACATGAGCACCACGCCGCCACAGTAGTCCCAGTAAAAGAGCTGGAACGGCCAGCGGGGCGCGAGCTTCATGGTGTTGGCCCAGGAACCCCAGCACGTCATGCTGACCAGCATGAAGAGCAGGGCCCAGCCGTAACTTTCTGGTTGATACATGGGTGCGGGGAGCGGAATGAGCTCCCGGCATTATGGAGGAGGAGGCAGGGAAGTCAACCGCTCAGCCGCGATCACCGCCGTCGGCCCGGACGGAATGCACCCGGGAACCCGGTGTGGCGGAGGTTACGCAGCACCGTCCCGGACGCCTAAGGGGTGTTCATCGCTCCCAGGAAGTCGCCGTTGCTCTTGGATTTCAGGAGCTTGTCACGCAGCAGTTCCATGGACTCGGTGACCGAAAGCGGGTTGAGCACCTTGCGCAGCACCCAGATGCGGTTCAGGTCCTCTTTGACGATGAGGAGTTCCTCTTTGCGGGTTCCGGAGCGCTGGATGTCGATGGCGGGAAAGACGCGCTTATCGACAAGCTTGCGGTCCAGGATGATTTCCATGTTGCCGGTGCCCTTGAACTCCTCGAAGATGACGTCGTCCATGCGGCTGCCGGTCTCGATCAGGGCGGTGGCAATGATCGTCAGCGAACCCCCCTCTTCGATGTTGCGGGCCGCGCCGAAGAAGCGCTTGGGGCGTTGCAGGGCGTTGGAGTCGACGCCGCCGGAAAGCACCTTGCCGGAGGGCGGAACCACGGTGTTGTAGGCCCGCGCCAGGCGGGTGATGGAATCCAGCAGGATCACCACGTCGCGCTTGTGCTCCACCAGCCGCTTGGCCTTTTCGATCACCATCTCGGCCACCTGCACGTGGCGCGAGGCGGGCTCGTCGAAGGTCGAGCTGATCACCTCGCCGCGCACCGTGCGTTGCATGTCGGTGACCTCTTCGGGGCGCTCGTCGATCAGCAGGACGATCAGCACCACCTCGGGATGATTGGTGGTGATGGAGTTGGCGATGGACTGCAGCAGCATGGTCTTGCCGGTGCGTGGCGGGGCCACGATGAGGCCGCGCTGGCCTTTTCCCACCGGGGTCAGCAGATCCATGATGCGTCCGGAGACGTTCTCGCGCGTGGTTTCGAGCTTCACGCGTTCCGCCGGGTAGAGCGGCGTGAGGTTGTCAAAGAGGATCTTGTTGCGCGCCTCCTCGGTGGCCTCGAAGTTAATGGCCTCGATCTTCACCAGGGCGAAGTACTTCTCCCCCTCGTGCGGCGGCCTCACCTGGCCGGAAATGGTGTCGCCGGTGCGCAGGTCGAAGCGGCGGATCTGCGACGGGGAGACGTAAATGTCGTCCGGCCCGGGCAGGTAGTTGTAATCCGGGGAGCGCAGGAAGCCATAGCCGTCGGGCAGGATCTCCAGTACCCCCTCGGCGAAGATGTGGCCTTCTTTTTCGCTCTGGGCCTGCAGGATCTTGAAGATCAAGTCCTGCTTGCGCATGCCGCTGGCGCCGGGAAGCTCCAAGGTGCGGGCGATGCGGGTCAACTCGGTGATGTTCTTTTCTTTCAGTTCAGCAATAGTCATGAAAGTTTGCGCGCGGAATCCAAGGATGGGGGTTCAGGGCGGGGAAAGTTAAGCCTTGCGCGACCGACAGGCCGAACCAGCTCTTCTTGCCAGCACGGATTGTTCGGGGCGGGGGAACTGGATCACGAGGGGTCCAGCCGGGTAGAAATTCACACTAGCACTGCCGCACCCCAGCGTCAAGAGGTCATTCAAGAATCGCATTCCAGGCTGTCGCGGGGTGTCTTCCGCGTCCGGGTCAGTCGAGATCAATGTCGCGTACCGGGGGCAGGGTCGGGCTGTCCTTGGCTTTCCGCAAGCTCTCCTCGAACTTGCGGGCGAGGACCTCCTCGCGCCGCTTTTCGGCTTCCACGGATTGTTCAAATCGCGAGTCGCGCTGGTGTTGCTGGGCGCGCAACTGGTCGGCGGCATGCTCCAAGTCCAGTTGCGCCTTGCGGCGCGGCGCCGCCTCGTGATCCAGTACGGTGCCGGTTCGGCTGTCGACGTGCAACGTGGCGTTGCAATCCGGGCACCGGACCTTGAGGATGGCAGCCATCAAGCCTCCTTGGGCGGGACGGGAGCGGGCAGGGCGGCCACCGCATCGCGCCGCCTCACCCGCAGGCGCAGAATGCGTACCGGGTTGGCCTCCAAGACTTCGATCGCCAAGCCACTTCCCTCGGTCTCGGGAACCACCAACCGTTCCCCGGTCCGTGGAATGCGGCCCAGCACTTCCGCCACATAGCCGGCCACGGTCGTGGCGCCCCGCACTTCCAAGGGGGCCGCCAGCAACTCACGAAAGCGATCCAGATCCAGACTACCACTGACCAAGTACTCCCCCGGTCCGACCTCTTCCCAGTCGGAGCGCGCGCTGTCCGGGTGCGTGGTGGGCATCTCCCCTACGATTTCCTCGACCAGGTCGGCCAGCGTGACCAGACCGGCGACTGTGCCGTACTCGCTGATCACGATGGCCAAGGGCGCATTTTGCTGCTGCATTTCGCGCAGCAGCTCCGCGGTCGATTTGCTCTCCGGAACAAACAAGGCCGGGTGAAGCCAGGCCGCCACGGTCTGCTGCTGCATCTCCGCTTCCGGCAGCAAGACCAGATCGCCGGTCTGGATCCAACCCCGGATGTGGTCGATGTCGCCGTCATAGATGGGCACCCGGCTGAGGTGGTATTGCCGAACCAGCTCGCGGACCATGGCGGCGGTGGACTGGAGCGGAAGCGCCATGATGTCGGGACGGGGCACCATGATCTCGCGGACCCGCTTGTCACCAAACTCGAGCGCCGATTGGACCAACTGGCGTTCGCCCTCCTCGATAATGCCTTCCTCTGCGCCGGCCTCGACCAAGGCTTCGATGTCCGACTCCCGCCGTTTCTCCTGGTCCGGCTCCGGCGTCTCGTGGGTCAGCGCGGCCAACGAGAGACAAAAGCCCAGCACCGCGCTGATCGGCAGCATTGTCCAGAGCGCGACCCGGAGTAGCGGCAGCAGCGGCCGCGGCCAGCGACCGGCGGTATGGGTGAACAGCACGTAGGGCAGCAGCCGATTGCAGAGGATCACGGTCGCGGCGAGGAAAAAAGCCGCCTCCATCCAATCCAGCCAGCCCACCACCGCGCCGCTCTGCCCGGGGTTATGGAGCACCCAGACCGCCGTCAACAAACCGATGGTCGCCAGCGTGAGCTGGACCCAGAGGGCCACCGCCAAGGCCGCCTGTTCAGGTCGGATACCAAGATGGGGTTCGATGAACTGCTCGAAGGAATCCAGGTTGTCTTGGAATTCCCGCGCCAAGAACTTGCCGCGCTCGGTATAGACACGATCCAGGTAGGAGAACAGGGTCAGCAGCGAGAGCAGCAGCGCCAGGACCAAGAATGGTGCGGTCATACGGTCGCCTCCGCGGGGCGCCCGGGGTTGCGGCTGGGAGGGCGACGGGTGATGAGGCCGGTGGGAAGCTGCAACTGTCGCCGCAGGCTTTCCTCCAGCCGTCGCATGGTTCCGTCATCCGACTCATGGTCATAGCCATGCAGGTGCAGAAGCCCGTGCAGCAACAGGATGCGGATCTCGCGACCCAGCGTGTGGCCCTGCCCGGCGGCCTGCCGGGCGGCCGTGTCCAGCGAAATGGCGATATCCCCGAGATAAAAGGCGGCCGGCAGGCGCCGCCGCCTCAAGGGCGACTGCCGGGGCTCCCAGTCCGGAAACGAGAGGACGTCGGTGGCGCGTGCGGTGCCCCGGAAACTGGCATTGAGTTGTCGAATTTCGAGATCATCGGTCAGGCAGACGCTGACCTCGCCGCCGCGTCCCAAGTGGCGCTGGGCGCGGACCAGGAACGCGCGCAGCGGCGTCAGCCGGGGGCGCAATACGGGATGGCGGTTGACCAGCATGGCGGGCGACGCAAGGCGGCCAGTTTACATTTTGCGGCCGACCGGTGCGGCCGTCGCTGCCGCGTCGCCGCCCGGCCCGGCGCGCAGGGCCCGCAGCTCCTCGGCGGGCAGCAGCGGCAACTGGCGCGCGGCGCCGCCGTTCTCGCGGTGCTCATCGTAGGCCTTCACGATGCTTTGCACCAGGCGATGCCGCACCACGTCGCGCTCGTCAAAATACACCATGGCGATCTCGCCGATGCCGGAGAGCACCTCCAGGGCCTGCATCAGCCCGCTGGGGCGCCCGTTGGGAAGATCCACCTGCGTGATGTCGCCCGTGATCACGGCGCGCGAGTGGTATCCCATGCGGGTGAGGACCATTTTCATCTGTTCCTCGGTGGTGTTCTGCGCCTCGTCGAGAATGATGAAGGAGTCGTTCAGCGTGCGGCCCCGCATGAAGGCGATCGGGGCGATCTCAATGACGTTCTTTTCCAGCAACCGCTCCACCTTCTCCGCCTCCAGCAGGTCGTACAGCGCGTCATACAGGGGGCGGACGTAAGGGTCCACCTTCTCTTGCAAGGTTCCGGGCAAAAATCCGAGGCGTTCCCCGGCTTCCACCGCCGGCCGGGCCAGGATGATGCGGCTGACTTCCTTGTTGAGCAGGGCGGCCACCGCCATGGCGACCGCGAGATAGGTTTTTCCAGTTCCCGCCGGCCCGATGCCAAACACCATGTCGCTGCGTGAAATGGCCTCCAAGTAGCGACGCTGGTTGATGGTCTTCGGCTGCACCGGTTTCTTGCCGAAGGAACGCTGTTTTCCGCTCTGCGCCAGGGCCCGCAACCCGACCTGGGGGTCTTCGCTGACCACCTGTAACATGCTGTTCAGGTCCCCGTTTTGAAACAGAAATCCTTCGCGTTGCAGTTGCTGGTAGTCGGCAAAGATGGCCTCCACGCGGGCCACATTGCCACCCTCGCCTTCAAGTTCAATGGCGTCGGGACGCAGTTGCACGCTGACCTGCAGCTTGTTTTCCAGCAGGCGCAGGTTTTCGTCCAAGGTGCCGAACAGGGACTCAATGCCAGGGCTGAATTCAATGATTTTCTTCATGAAGGGGTCCGCCCGCGGGCGGAAAACGACCGACGCCGGTGTGCCGTGGCTGCGTGCTCAAGGGTTGTCGGTACAGGGAGATACAAGAGGCGGGGAAGCCTTACTGCGGCGTCAAAACGCGCGACCCAATGATCCGAAAAGGAGAATCCCATTCGAAATCGGTTTCTGCCCTCAGGGTACTACAGGCAAGATGCGGATTCAAGGCGCCACGGACGCCTGCCAAGCCTGCAGGCGACGACCATTTCAGGGTCGCGCCAACCCGCCCACCTTTCCGATCGCTTCCGTCTTTGACCAAATCGAGGCGCCGTCGTAAACTGGAGCTTCGAGTTTTCGGGGGTTGCCCCGCCAAGGAGACAGGTCGGAGGGGTTCACCCCGGTTCGATCAAACTGCGAGCACATGGCCAATCACGTTTCTTCGCTCAAGCGCGTTCGCCAGACCAAGACCAAGACGGCGCGCAATCGCGCCAACACCAGCCGCCTGCGTACCGCCATCAAGCGGTACCGCGCCGTGCTCAGCGAGGGCGACAAAAAGCAGGCGGAGGAGCTTTTCCGTCCCACGGTGGCAGCTATCGACCGCGCCATCCAAAAAGGCGTGATCCACCACAACGCCGCCGATCGCTACAAGTCTCACCTCGCCTTGGCCTTTCGAAAATTGACGGTTAAGGCCTAGTCGCGGCCCGGGTGCGCCTACGGGCTCTCCGGCGCATCCGCCTCGCGTTCCGTCAGCCAGCCAAACCCCTCCGAGCGCACCTTCATTTGCGGGTCGAGAACGATCTCGGCCTGCATGAGCGCGGGCGCGTCGGCGGACTTGAAACGCAGGTCGGTGATGTCGATGGTCATTCCCCCGGCGGTGCCGTGCGCGCTCTCCCGCACGTTGGCCCACGGAAAGCGCGCGAAGGCCAGAAAGATGCGTCCCGTGGTCGTGCTTTCGGCCAGGCGCAGGGCAGGGGATGGTTCCGGCTTGAAAAGCGTTTGCTGGGGCAGGGCCGCATCGCGGTGTCCCGCCGCCGCGTCGACGGTGGCCAGCACATAACGGTCCGAGAGATCCACCACGCTGTGCCAAAGGAAGGGATCGCCCGCGTACGGGAGAGCAGCGACGGCCCGCGGCACTTGTTGCTCGATCAGGCTTGCGTTGAGGTAATCCAGCGCCCGCCGGTGGTAGTAGCTGCGCACCCCCCACCAGGCGACCAAGAGCAGCAGCGCAAGCATGGCGCTGAGCCGGTAGCGGCTGGGGCGTTTTACTCCGACCTCACGCCCGACCAAGCCCAGCACCATGGGAAGCAGAAGGAAGCCCAGCAAGCCCACCCAGATCCAAGGGTCGAAGATGTTCTCGATGTCCCAGGCGAACCAGCGGTGGCTCAGCGGCCAAAGCAGCCGGATACCGTAAGCGTTGGTGAGATCGAGCAGCAGGTGCGATGCGACGCCGACAAAGGCGAGACCCAAGGCCAGCCCCCAGCTTGGAACGCGGGGCACGGCGGTGGCGGTGCGGGTGCCGTTCTCCGCCCCCTCGGCCGGGCCCAACTGCAACAGGTGGGATTTGCCGGGCCAGCGCCGGGCCACCACCCGCAACCCCACGGCGATCAACAGAACCCAGACCGGCAAAAACAGCAGGGAGTGGGTGAGGCCGCGATGCACCTGCAGGTAGCGGATTCCGCTCCAGCCCGCCACCAGGTCGAGATCGGGAGCATTGGCGGCGACGATCAGGGCGGTGGTGGCATAGGGAACGCGCTGCTTGAAAAAGCTGCGCGACAACGCGATGGCGACCAGCGAGTGGGTGAGGTTGTCCATGACCGTTTTGGTACGATACCGCAGCGGCTAGGACTTAACAGCGATCGGTCTCGCCACGTTATATCTTTCAAGGCATGGCATCGGCGGCATTACGGCGCGAAGTGGAAGTGCTGCGGGAGCAGATCCGCGGCCACGAGCACCGCTACTACGTGCTCGACGACCCGGCGATCGAGGATGCTGAGTTCGACGCCCTGCTCAACCGTCTCAAGGAAATCGAGGCCGCGCATCCCGATCTGGTGACCCCGGACTCCCCCACGCAACGGGTGGGTGGGGCGGTACAGGAGGGCTTTCGCAAGGCGCCGCATTCGGTGCCCATGATGAGCCTCGATAATGCCTTTTCTGAAGACGAGTTTCTCGCCTTCGATCGACGGGTCCGGGAAGGCGTCGCCGGACTCGGCCCCGTCCAATACGTGGTTGAACTCAAACTGGACGGGCTAAGCATGGCCATTCGCTATGCGGCGGGCCGTATGACGCAGGCCCTGACCCGGGGTGACGGGGAGACCGGCGAGGAGGTCACCGAGAACCTGCGCACTGTGCGTTCACTGCCGCTGCAGCTGGCGGGAGGAAAACTTAAGGCGGCGGGTCTGGATGGCAACTTCGAGGTACGGGGCGAGGTGGTCATGCCGCTCCAGGCGTTTGAACGTTTGAACGCCCGGCGTGAACAGCAGGGGCTCAGTCCCTTTGCCAATCCGCGTAACGCCGCGGCCGGCGGGGTACGCGTGCTGGACCCGCGCCTCACGGCCGAACGTCGCTTGGAGTTCCTGGCTTACTACCTGCTGGTGGATGGGGCGCCGCCCTTTGCCGACCATGCCCGCAGCCTGACTGCCCTGCAGGAATTGGGCTTCAAGGTCAGCCCGCACTGGGCCTTGGCGGCGGACGCCACCGCAGCCTGGCAACAGATTCAGCACTGGAATGCGGAACGTGCGCGGCTGCCCTTCGAGACCGACGGCGTGGTCGTCAAGGTCAACCAGGTCGCCCTGCAGCAGCGCCTGGGGGCGACCAGTAAATTTCCACGCTGGGCGATTGCTTACAAGTTTGCCGCCAGCCAAGCCGTGACCCGCCTCCTCGACATCACCGTGCAGGTGGGACGTACCGGGGCCCTCACGCCGGCGGCGGTACTCGAACCGGTGGCGCTGGGAGGCGTTATGGTGCGGCGCGCCACCTTGCATAACGAAGACGAGCTGCGCCGGCTGGGCGTCAAAATCGGTGACTTCGTGACCGTGGAACGAGCCGGCGAGGTGATTCCCCACGTGCTCAATGTCGTGCTGGAGAAGCGTCCCCCCGGGGCGCGCGCGTTCGCGATGCCCAGCCGCTGCCCCGCCTGCCAGAGCAAGGTGGTCCGCGCCCCCGACGAGGTGGTGCTGCGCTGCCTCAACGCCAACTGCCCGGCACGGCTGCGCGAGTCGTTGCTGCACTTCGGACGGCGCGACGTCATGGACATCGACGGGTTGGGGCCGGCCATCATCGAACAACTGGTCACCCACTTGGCGGTCAGTCACGTGGCCGATCTCTACCAGCTCACGGTTGACCAGTTGGCGGGCTTGGAACGGATGGGACGAAAGTCGGCCGAGAACCTCGTCGGCCAAATCGACCGCAGCCGCGGCAACGATCTCTACCGCGTCATCTATGGCCTGGGCATTCGTATGGTGGGGGAACGCACGGCGCAGGTCCTGGCCGACCACTTCGGCAGCTTGAACGCGCTGCTGCAGGCGAGCGAAGCGGAGCTCGAGGCGGTGAACGAGGTGGGTCCCAAGATTGCCGCCGCCATTGTCCTGTTTTTCCGCGAGCCCACCAACCGGGCGCTGGTCGAGGCGCTGCGCGCGGCCGGGGTGCATTTCTCGCAGCCGCGCAAAACCGTCACCCGTCCCCAAACGTTGGCGGGCCAGAGCGTGGTCCTGACCGGGACCTTGACACGGTTCTCGCGCGACCAGGCCAAGGCGGCCATCGAGGCGGCGGGAGGTAAGGTGGTGGGCTCGGTCAGCCAGAAAACCAGCTTTGTCGTCGCCGGTGCAGATCCGGGCTCGAAGATCGACAGGGCGCGCACGCTGAAAATTGACGTCATCGACGAGGACGAGTTTGAACGACGGCTTGCCGGAGCCTGAGGCGGCGTAATCGGCGCGCACGCATCGCCGTCGTTGGCCCCGACTAGTTCCGCCCCTGACGGTGTGGAACGCACAGCACCGCAGGCCTCCAATATCCAAAAACTAAAATCCAACAATCGTTTTTCGTTCGCCCCGTCAGGGGCGCGGGAATGTGGCCGGGGGCACGCACGCAGGCCCCACCGGGCGGGGTTGCCGCGATCTTTCGGTTTCCCAACCGCTCGCCAGGATCATTTAAAAACGGGAGCCGGAACCTGGAGCGGAATCTCGGCGGTGGCGTAATTCGAGGTCGAGGTTTCGGTGAAACTCAGCGTGTAGGCATAGCTGCCCGGAACGAGCTTGAGATCGAGGCCGTAGGCGACCTTGCCGGAGGCGTCGGGCTGCGCGGTCCAAGCCTCGGTGTGGCTGAAAATGATCTGGTTGGGAAGGCGCTTAAGGGTGCGCACCACGAGGAACTCATCGGTACGCAGATCATCGCGGCCCTGCCAGGCGAGGGCTTTCGGATCGAAGGCACAGCGGACCGGCAGCAGGATCGTGGGGGCGGAGTCCGTCTCCGGCAGCACCGCTACGTCGATGGGCAGCGGTCGCGGCGCCACGGCATAGTACCCGCCGCGCGTGGTGCGCAACTGGATCCGGGGGTCGAGGGTGCGCACGGTAATGGTGCGGTAGTCCCCCTTCAGTCGTTTGTCACTGGGCGCGTAGGCCAGGTAGTAGCTGCCCTCGCCGTTACCCACCGCGGCGGTGACCGCACCCAGCAGATCGTTGGTATTGTGAATGACCTTTCCCCCGCCGGCATCGGCCAGATCGGAGAGTGACTGTTCCTGCTGTTCGTGACGCACGCGGAGCAGCTCGTGGAAGCTGCGGGACGGCGAGACGGCCACTGGATTCGGCTGTTCCGGGGTCGGCGCGTTGACTTTGCCCTCCCCGAAAGAAAAGGGAACCACGGCAGCGGCGTTGGCCTCCTCACCCGACTCCAGGCCCGCCAGGTCGATGGCCGTGATGGTCACGCCGTTCAGCCGCAACCCTGCTTTGAGGCTCGTGAAAAAGCGCTGCGGTGTTGCCAACATCTCGCCGCGCTTGATCGAATCTTCTCCAAAGTACATGGTGCTGGCTTGGTAGGCGATTTCTCCCGGGTCGACGTAAAAGCCGTCGCCCAGGTAGACCACCCGCTTCTCACCCGCAAAGGGCTCCAAGTAACGCAGCAGCGTCTCCAGCGAGGTTTCTTGTCGGCGCAGGATGGGACGTTCCGAAATGCTAAAACGACGGGCTTCAATTTGGACGCATAAGCGTTGCAACTTTTTGTCTATTGTCGTATCCGGAATGGACATGCAGGTGTTCATCTCGCCGACCAACTGGTTCATTTCCAATTCCAGATCAACCGCCGCCGCACCTTTGGCGGCGTGGCGCAAGGAATCAAGAAAGGCTTCGTGATCGGTGGTGAAGCGTTGCTGGAAGGTGAGTTGCTCGCCGAGCACGAACAGGCCCAGCAGATCCGTGGGGCGGCTGTTGCTGCGCAGCCATTTCTCGATGGCTTGGAAGGCGCGCGCCCGATCCGCCGCGCTGGTGCCCGTGTTGTCAACCACGAAGGCGACATAACGCGGCCGGGAAGCGGCTTCGACACCGGCTGCGGTAGCCGCGGGCCCGGGCTGAGGAGAGGCCTTGCCGGGTGATGGCTTTCCCCCGGTGTAGGCAGCTTCAAAAACGCGCAGCTTTTGGGGAACGCCGTTCTCCAGCACCTCCACTTGTTCCGGTTTGAGGTTGACGACGGGGTTGCCATTCTTATCGGTGGCAATCAAGGTGAGGTTGACCAGTCGACTTTCGGCGTGGAAAACGGGTGCGGTAGGCGTGCCTGGTGGCGCGGGTTTGCGTCCCAAGATCTTGCCGATATCCGGTACTTGGGCCACCGAGACGCTGATCAGTGCTGCACCGAAGAGCAGCAGTTTACTGCAGTTGGAGACCAAGGGAACCTCCTGCTGCGGCGATTGTACGGCACGATGGGCAACGCTCGTGCGTCAGGGTTACTAAATGTCCCGTCCGGGCCGCCGTGAACTTCGGCGCAGCGAACTTCAGCATTGCTGTTCGTTGCGGCAATTCCCGTCGTCACAGTGACTTGTGGCTGCGCGACGGGCTGCGGGCGCGGGTGGCCCTGAACGTGCCTTACAGGTCGCAACTTTTTGGTCCAAGGTGTGCGCCATGACATCCGGCCCGCTTCGCCTCTTGGTGGTTGACCATGAACCCTCGGCCATCCAACTCATCCGTACCCGTGTCGAGCCCTTCGGTTGCGAGGTTCTCGCCTTCGGCGACAGTCGCCAAGTCGCTCCGTTGGTGGAAACCACCAAGTTCCATGGAGCATTTCTCGACGCCGAGATGCCACACTTCGATGGCCTGGAGCTGACCCGGCAACTGCGCGCCTCGGTCATGAATCGGCAGCTTCCGATCGTCATCCTGACCGGCATGGAAGACTCCAGCACCATGCGGGAGGGATTCAAGGCGGGTGCGACATTCTTTCTCGGCAAGCCGCTCAGCCAGGAACGGGTGGACCGCCTCTTCAACGCCATGCGCGGGCCCATGCAGACAGAACGCCGCCGTTCGGCCCGGGTCGAGATCAAGACACCGGTGCAGTGCAAGCTGGGCGAGAAGAACTTCAAACTGCAGAGCGCCAACTTGGGCGAGTCCGGCATGCTGCTTGATCTGCAGAGCGTTGCGGATCAGGCCGGGCAGTTTCGTCCCGGCAAGGATTTGCACGTCGAGTTTGAGCTGCCCGGACAAATGGAGCGGCTGAAACTGCGGGCCGTCGTGGTGCGGCCCGAGGCCCAACAGCGCGTGGCGGTGGCCTTTCTCGCGGTGGCCGAGCGCCAAGAGACCCAACTGCGTCAATTCCTGACCGGCGCCGGTGCCCCTGGCTGAGGGACTGCCGGCCGACCCGCCGCCCTGCTACGCTGAAGGCAGGGAGTTTTCATGGCCGCACCCGCCGCGCGCATGCCCATGGCCGCACCGCTGCGCGTGGTCATCATCGGCGCCGGGTTTGGAGGTCTGTATGCCGCCCGCGGGTTGCGCCGCGCTCCGGTGGCGGTCACCCTCATTGATCGGCATAACTACCATCTATTCCAACCGCTCCTCTACCAGGTGGCAACCGGGGGGCTGGCGCCCAGCAATATCGCTTACCCGATTCGCGCCGTGCTCAGCCGGCAGAAGAACGCGCGGGTCTTGCTCGCCGAGGCTACCGCCATCGACGCGGCGCAACGTCGCGTGCTGCTGCGGGACGGGAGCGTGGCCTACGACGTTTTGATCGTGGCGCCCGGCGCCCGGGATTCGTATTTCCAACACCCGGAGTGGGAATCACTGGCGCCCGGATTGAAAACCCTGGAGGGAGCGCTGGCCATGCGGCGGCGCATCCTGCTGGCTTTCGAGCACGCGGAGCGGGAAGTGGACGCCTCCCGCCGTGCGGCGCTGCTGCGTTTTGTCATTGTTGGGGGCGGCCCGACCGGGGTCGAGTTGGCCGGGGCGATCGCGGAGATTGCCCAGCGCGTGCTGGTGCAGGACTTCCGTGCCATCGACCCGCGTGAAACCGAGGTCATCCTGGTCGAGGCCGGAGCGCGCATTCTTCCGACGTTTCCTGCGGAACTGTCAGCCAAGGCCCAGGCGGCCCTGGAGCGCCTCGGAGTCGTGGTCCGAACCGGCGCCACGGTGAAGGCCATCGAATCCGGTTCGGTCACCATCGCCGGCGAGGCTTGTGTCGCGGCAACCGTGCTGTGGGCGGCGGGCGTCAGGGCCGCGCCGCTGGTGGCCAGCCTGGGAGTGCCACTGGTACAGGGCGGACGGGTCGCGGTGCAGCCCGATCTCAGCCTGGCCGGGAGGCCCGAAATCTACGTCATCGGCGACGCGGCTCTGGCCCTGGATGAGAACGGCCGGCCACTGCCCGGCATCGCGCCGGTGGCCCTGCAGCAGGGTCGCCACGTGGCCGCCAACCTGCGGCGCCGCTTGCAGGGCCAGCCGGAACGCGCGTTCCACTACGTCGACAAAGGCAATCTGGCCACCATTGGGCGGGCGGCGGCGGTGGCCGACATTCGCGGATGGCGCTTGTCCGGGTTCCCGGCCTGGCTGATCTGGCTGCTGGTCCACATCTTTTTCCTGATCGGCTTCCGCAATCGCCTCGTGGTGGCGCTGGATTGGGCGTGGGCGTACCTGCGCTTTGAACGGGCCGCCCGGCTGATCGTCGGGGAGCCGGAAAAGTAGTTCAAGATTGAATCATAAGTAGTTCAAGGTTGAATCATCGGCCGAGGGCTGGGCATCCAAGGGGAGCAGAAGGAGTCCTCAGCATGCCCGCCAGTCTTCCCGTCACCGCCCCCGGCCGCGTCCCGGATGCCGCCGTGGATCCCGTTTTCCCCGGACGTTGGTCGCCGCGCGCCTTCAGCCCGCGCGCCGTGCCCGCCGAGGCCTTGGACTCGATTTTTGAAGCCGCCCGCTGGGCCCCCTCCTCGTTCAACGACCAACCGTGGCTGTTTTTCTTTGCTCGACAGCCGGAGGATCTGGCCCGCTTCCGTGGCTGGCTGCACGAGTTCAACCAGAGCTGGGCCAACCAGGCGCCGGTCTTGATCTTCGTGGCGGCACGTCGCCATTTCGCCCACAACGGTACGCCCAACCGGGTCGCCGTTTTTGACAGTGGCGCCGCGTGGATGTCGCTGGCCCTGCAGGCGCATGAGTTGGGGCTGGTGACCCATGGGATGGCCGGCATCGACGTGGAAAAGGTGCACCGTGAACTGGGCTTGTCGCCTGAGCAGTACGAGGTGATTGCCGCCATCGCCTTGGGATACCCGGGCGATCCCGCCACCCTTCCCGAGCAACTGCGGGAACGCGAGGTACCCAGCGGTCGCAAGCCGCGGGCCGAGATTGCTATCGAGGGCAACCGCAAGCTTGCCGGCTGAGGTTGCTTGCCGGTGGACGCGGGGCAGTGCTGGTGCTCCGGCCGTCCCGGGCCGGGTCCCAGGCGCTTTCCATTTCCGGGGGTGCTGACGTGCCGACTCATTTTCGTGGCCCCGCTGACCAGCAGCGTGCTTTGGATGTCCTGATCAAGCTGACCCGGGCGCGCAACGCGGTGACGCGGGCGCTACAACGAGATCTGAATGCCGCCGGGCAACACCTGACGCTGGCGCAGTTCGGCGCGCTCGAGGCAATGTTGCACTTGGGGCCGCTTTGCCAGAAGCAATTGGCGGCCAAGCTCCTCACCAGCCCGGCCAACATGACCATGCTCATCAACAGCCTGGAGCGGCGGGGCTGGGTGGCGCGTCGTCGTAACCAACCGGATCGGCGTTACTCGACCGTCACGCTGACCGCCCGGGGGCGCGCCGAGGTGACGCGGTTGTTTACGGGCCACGCCGTTCGCGTGGCGGGGTTGTTCGCGGTGTTGAGCGTGGAGGAACAGGGGGTCTTGGGTGGGCTTTGTCGGCGCTTGGGACGCGCGGCAGCCGCCCCCGGTCGGGAAGCCGGCGCGCTTCCAAGGGGAAAGCCGGGTGGATTGAAAAGAGCCGAATGCGATGGAGAGAAATTATGATTACCTTGCGCAAGTCGTCGGAACGCGGCCATCTCGATCATGGCTGGCTGGATACCTATCACACGTTCTCGTTCGGCAATTACCATGATCCCGATCAGATGGGCTTTGGACCCTTGCGCGTCATTAATGAGGACCGGGTCCAAGGCGGGAGGGGCTTCGGCACCCATCCGCACCGTGACATGGAGATCGTGACCTACGTCATCGAAGGCGCCCTGCAGCACCAGGACAGTTTTGGCAACGGTTCCGTCATGCGACCCGGCGACGTGCAGCGGATGTCGGCCGGCACCGGGGTATTGCACAGCGAGTTCAACGCCTCGCCCTCCGAACCGGTCCACCTGCTGCAGATCTGGATCGAGCCGCAACGCACCGGCCTGCCCCCCAGCTATGAACAGAAGACTTTTGCGGCGACGGAGAAGCGGGGCCGGTGGCGACCGTTGGTCAGCCCGCAGGGCGAGGAGGGAGCCCTGCAGATCCACCAGGATGCCGCCCTATTTGCCGCCTTGCTCAAGCCGGGAGAGACGCTGGATCGTGAGCTGATCCCCGGCCGCCGGGCTTGGCTCCAGGTGGTTCGCGGGGCGGTGAGCGTCAACGGGCAGGCCGCCGGCGCCGGCGACGGGCTCGCGATCTTCGCGGAGCCACTCCTCGGGGTTCGAGCCGGGACGGAGAGCGAGTTGCTGCTTTTCGACCTTCCCTGAACTCCGCGGTACCACCTAAAAGGGCGGAAGCTCAACCCAAAATCCGCACCTGGCAGGCTACCGCCGCGCAGCGTTCAGCGGTAGCCTGAAGCCATGCCCATCACCACGCTTTTTTGGGATCTCGGGGGAGTCGTGCTGACCAACGGTTGGGGCCACGACTCGCGGCGTCGCGCCGTGGAAAAGTTCGGCCTCGATGCGGCGGACTTCGAGGAGCGCCATCACGCGGTGTTTCCAGCCTGGGAAGCCGGCGAGGGCACCATCGACCGGTACTTGGAGCGCACGGTGTTCTACCAACCCCGCTCCTTTTCGCGCGCCGATTTCATGGCGTTCATGTATGAACAATCGCAAGCGCTGACCGGAGGACTGGAGCTGCTGCGTGCGCTCTCCACGGCGTACCGCTGCGTGATGTTGAGCAATGATCCGCGCGAGATCACCGAATACCGCATCCAGCGGTTTAATTTGGCGCCGCTCTTCTCTGTTTTTTGCAGTTCCAGTTTCGTTGGCCTGCGCAAGCCCGATCCGCGCATCTACTCCCTGGCTCTCGACCTCGCGCAACGCGCTCCGGAGGAGTGCCTGTTTCTGGATGATCGCTGCGTCAACCTGGAAGGAGCGGCGGCGCTGGGCATCCAGACGTTGCAGGTCCGGGACCCGGAACAGTTGCCTCGCGAGCTGGCGGCGCGCGGCATCCGGGGCGCCATGCCGGTGACAGTCTGAGTCCTGCTGCACTCGGGTGCATTTCAGGCCTTGCGCCGGTTGGCCGGGAGAGCGTCGTACAATGCTGCTCCTATGGCCTATCTGGTGACCGGGGCGCAGGGCTGCATTGGTTCCTGGGTGGTGAAGAACCTGCTGGAAGCGGGCGAGCAGGTCATCGTCTTCGACATCGACGAAAAGCCGAAGCGCCTGGGACAAATTCTTACCGCCGAGCAGATCGCCGCCATTCACTTCGTGGCGGGAGACATCTGTCATGCCGCCGCACTGCAGCAGGTGTTCGACGGGTTTCCCGTCACCCACGTGATCCACCTCGCGGCGCTGCAGGTGCCCGCCTGCCAGGCCAGCCCCGCCCAGGGTGGCTTGGTCAATGTAGTGGGGACGTTGAACGTGTTCGAGGCGGCGGGCGCGTACGCTGCGCAGGTCAGGAACGTGGTTTATGCCAGCTCCGCCGCGGTGGCGGGACCGCCCGATGAGTACGGCGACGCGGCATTTACGGAGACCTCGGCGCTGCATCCCAGCACGCATTACGGGGTATTCAAGCAGTGCAACGAAGGCAATGCCCGGGTCTACTTCGCGACGCGCGGCATCTCCAGCATCGGACTGCGGCCCTGGGCGGTCTACGGGGTGGGCCGCGATTTCGGTATCACCTCCGACCCCACCAAGGCGATCAAGGCCGCAGTCTTGGGACGGTCCTTTCAACTGCAGTTCGGCGGCCGTGCCGACATGCAGTACGCCGACGACGTGGCCAAGATCTTTCATCGCTGCGCGCAGTCCGACCTGGTTGGAGCGCACCTGTTCAACCTGCGGGGCGCGGTGCTGGAAGTGGCGGAGATGGTGGCCACCATCGAGCGCGAACTGCCACGCGCGCGCGGTCTTTTGACGCATCGTGATAACCAGCTCCCCATCGCCCCCGAGTTCGACGACCGGGCGCTGCGTGCCGCCATCGGGGAGCTGCCACGACGCACCTTCGCGGAAGGTGTCCGCGAGACGATCGCCATTTTTGAGCAGCTCCACCGCGAGCAGCGCTTGCCGGTGGACGAATTAGGCTGATGTTTGGGCGCGAAACGGATGCGGGCCAAGCCTGCCTGCGAACAGCTGCGGCGAGCCGTTGCCTACAGTACGGCGTCGACCGCGTACCCATTCCGTGCGCCCTCCCCGTATAATTGAGTGGTGTCGGCGCGGACTAAAGGAACCCATTGATGTGGAAACGAGGGCTTGTGGGGTGGGGAACGGTCCTCGTTCTCGTGGCCACCAGCATGCATGCCGCCGTGTCGGCGGCGCCTTCGCCGGCCGAACGCTTCGCCTTCTACCAGCAGCAGTTCCTGCATTCAAGTTCCGAGGTGGACCGCCTCGTCTGGCTGTACCGCTTGGCGGAAGTGCGTGACCTGATGCCCGATCACGGGCAGATGGTGACTGAGCTGCGCACGTTGCGCGATGCCGCCGCCAGCCCCCTCCTGCGCGCCGAGGTGGAAGCGATGCTGGCCGACGCCGAGTTGCGGCAGGGGAAGGTCGTGTCCGCGACCCAGGAATGGTCGGCGCTGGGCCTGTTGCGGCACTGGCGCACGGTCGGCCCGTTTGAGAATGCCAGCCCGGACTCGATCCAGCACCAGGAGGGCCCGGAGAAAGGCCCCCTGACGGTAAGCTCGATCGCCGCGGCCTACAGCGGCAAGCAGCGCCAAGTGCGGTGGAAGGAACTTCCGTTCCCGGCGGCCGCGGGTGTGGTCAACCTTTCGCTGTACTTCACGCCGGCCCAGAGCACGTCCGCCTACCTGGTTACTTGGGTCAACAGTCCGGGACCGCAGGACGTGGCGTTCCGCCTGGTGGACAGTGGGGCGACACGCCTGTGGTTGAACCAACAGCTCCTGTTCGACGAGCGCGGATCGCATCCCCGTGAGGGATTCGACATGCATGCCGTGGCGGGCCGCCTGCAGGCGGGATGGAACGAACTCCTGCTGAAAGTCGGGACCACGGAAACGGGAGGGTGGCGTTTCGGTGTGCGCGTCACCACGCCGTCGGGAGTCCCTTTGCAACTGACCTCCGACGCCGCGCCCCACCCCGCCTCGCACGCCGCGCTGGAGAAGCCCGCCCCGGTCGCCGACCTGACGGCGGAGGCGCGCCAAGGCGTGGCCAGCCCGGCCGGACAGCTTGCTTACGCCTGGGTGCTGGCGCACAAGGGCAACTTCAATGCCGGCTCGCATGACGATACCGCGGCTTTTGAAGCGGGGGTGGCCGCCCTGCCGGCCGGCGATCCGAAGCTGGTGGGCGCGCTCCTTGATTTCGCCGAACACGATTCCGACGAAAGCCGCCGTTATCGCACCCTGCAGCGCACCCTGCGGCTTGAACCGGGAAACGCCGAGGCGCGCACCGACCGGGGGTGGATCGAGTTGCACCGCCGCGAGTTCTGGCCGGCGCGCGACGATTTCGAGACGGCGCTCGGTGATCCGGAGCTCGGCGTGGCCCGTGCACCGCAAGCGGCGGTGGGCCTGATGCAGGCCTACGCCGGGTTCGGGATCCGGCCGGAGTCGGTGCGCATCGCCGACCGGCTGGAGACGGCCGGCTACGGGGCGGCGCCTTGGGTGGCGGTGCGCGTCGCGGACACCTTGCGCAGCATCCAGTTTACGGCGCAGGCGCTCCACTGGGCACAGCTGGCCTTTGCGGCCGACCGCGGCGACGCCTCGGTGGGCGTGCGCCTGGCCGAGATGCAGCGCAACGCGGGCGATTTCACCGCCGCACTGCGGACGCTGCAGACCACCGAAGCCGCCAGTCCGGACGTGCCCTACTTGGAACAGGCGGAAGCCCACGCCTTGGCCGGCCTAGGACACAGCGCCGCAGCCTTGGTCGCCATGCGGCGCGCGCTGGCTTTCGATCCCGACAACCCCGACCTGCGGGTGAGCGCCGGCGACATGGAGCGCAACTTGGGCGACCGCGCGGCGGCCTTGCGCGAGTGGCAACTTGCCGCCGCTCTCAATCCCCAGGATGCCGACCTGCGCGATCGGATTCGGCTGACCACCGGCAGCACCGCCGCCGCCGTGGCCGACGCCGGATTTGAAAAACCCTACCGCGTGACGCTGGCCCAGGCGATGGCCGATTACAAGATTTGGCGATCGGCCGGGAAGACGTCGGGTCCGGTGGCATTGCTGGTCGATACCGCGGTGGCGCGCGTCTTTCCCTCCGGAAACGTGGGACGTTTCGTGCAGCAGATCTTCCGGATCAACAACCCCACCGGTGCCGCGTCGCTGGGGACCTACGCGGTGACGTTCAACCCGGCCGATGAAGACGTCCGCTTTCTCTCCGCCCACGTGCAGCATGCCGACGGCAGCACGGCGGACGCCGCCGCGGCGCAGGACGAAGTGGTCAACGAGTCGGTCGGCTACGAGACCTTCTACGACGTTCGCAACCGGTTCGTCCGCCTGCCTGCCCTGCAGCCCGGCGACTTCGTGGAGATCGCCTACCGCGTGTTACCGACCTCGGTGGAATCCCTCTACGGCGACTACTTCGGCGACCTGGTGGAGTTCGGCGGTGAAGCGCCCAAGCTGCTGCAGCAGTTCGTCGTGCTGACCCCGGCCAACAAGCCGCTCTACTCGCGGGCGGTTCGTTTCACGGGCCAGCCCAGCGTCGAGACCGTGGGCGACGAGAAGGTTTACCGCTGGATCATGCGCGATATTCCAGCGCAGCGCATGGAGCCGCAAGCTCCGCCCGCCATCGAGCAGCTGCCTTACATCGCGGTCTCCAGCTTTCACGACTGGGCGCAGTTCGGGAACTGGTACCTGCAGCTCATCCGCGACACGTTTGTCATGGATGAGAACCTGCGCCGTACGACCGACGACCTGGTCAGGAACCTGGGCAGCCCGGCGGACAAGGTCAATGCGATTTATAACTACGTCATCCGCAACACCCACTACGTCGCCTTGGAGTTCGGCATTCATGGCTATCGTCCCTATCCGGTGACGCAGGTGTTCCAGCGTCGCTTCGGCGACTGCAAAGACAAGGCCTCGCTGATGGTGGCGATGTTGGCCCGGGCGGGCATTGCCGCCGATGTGGTTCTGGTCCGCATCCGCGAGTTGGGGCTCGTCGATCCGACCATCCCCGCGGTCGCCGACTTCGACCACGCCATTGTTTATGTGCCGTCGTTGCATCAGTACCTTGACGGAACGGTGGAGTACAACGGACCACAGGAACTGCCGGTCTCGGACCAACGCGCCTTCACCTTCCGCATCCCGGCCGGGCGGTTGCTGCTGGCGCCCGATACCGGCGCGGATCAGCTGTTTGCCGGGGCGCATCCCGAGGTGACGCCCGAACTGCCGGCCAGCGTCAACGCGTCCAGCAAGACGGTGCAGGGAACCCTCTCGCCGGAGGGCGACCTGAGTTTCAAGGCGCAGATTCAGGAAGTGGGCGGGGAAGCGCCGGCACTGCGCGGCGCGCTGCAGATCGACGATCGCCAGGCGGGCGCCATTCAATCCATGCTGCACGACGCGTTGCCCGGCATCACGGTGGACAGCGTACAAGCCAGCGGCCTGCACGATTTCCGGCACCCGGTGACGGTGAACTTTACCGGAACCATCCCGCGTTTCGCGTCCTCGCCGGAAGCGCAGGGACACAGCCTGTTGGTGCCGCGTCAATTGGTGCACGAGTCCTGGATGCCGCGGCTGGCGGCCCTGGCCACGCGCCACGCCGCCGAACTGCTGGGTCCGCCGCAGCGCATCAGCGAGGAGATGCGGCTCACCCTTCCGAACGGCTACGGCGTGAGCCTGCCGACCGATCGACAGCTCACCTCGCCTTTCGCCGACCTGCAGGCCTCGGCCCGGCTGGAAGGCCAAGTGCTGGTCTTGCGCTCACAGCTTGATATCAAGCAGTCCCTGATCCCCGAGTCCGACTATGCCGCCTTCCGGGCGTTCTGGGCGGCGGTGGACCAGGAGTTGGGTCGGGGCGTGCGGGTCAGCCATCCATGAGCAGTCGCGGCCATTTCGTATTGCGGGCTTCGCTCACCGTCCGGAGGGCGGGGCGCGGGCTTTGTCTCCCGGTGCTGCTGGCCCTGGCGGCAACGCTGGCAAGCGGGGCCCCAGCGGCGCCCGGTGCGGGCCGGAGCCTGTTGGACGCGTTGCCGCGCGTAACGCCGGCGCAGGCGGCAGCGGCCATCGCCACCGCCCGTGCCCGCGGCGACCTGTTGCAACTGGGCTGGCTGGAGCTGTTCTATGGCACCCCGGAGGAGAAGCGCGGGGCCCGCGCCGATCTCGATGCGGCGGCGCGCCAGGAGCCCAATCGCGCGGCCGTGGCCTTTGCGCAGTACGTGCTGGAACAGAGCGAAGGGCAGGAGCGGGCCAGCCTGGCGGCGGCGCTACGCGTCATTCAGCTGGCACCCGATGATGTGGCAGCGGAGGTCGCGGCGCGCGCGCTCGCCGGAACCTTGGAATTGCAGGGGCCGGGATTGTTCGCCGCCGCACCGGTGTTGCGCGAGGCGCTGCAACGTCCCTTGCGCGACCCGGTCACGGTCTACATGCTGGGTAAGCCGCTGCCGATGCTGGTGGGCGCGCCGGGGGTGGCACTGAGCGCGGCGGAGGCCGGGCAGCTTGCCGGCCGCCCGCAGCCCTGGACGCTCTTCGGACCCTTTGGGCGCTGGCGCAACCTGGACTTCGACCGTGCCTTTCCGGTCGAGAGCAGCACGGCGGACAGTTACCGCGATGGTGCGCGAATCCTGTCCGGGCAGCCTTTCGACGCCGTGCTCGGCGCGGTCGCATTTCCTGCCGACTGGGACAACGACGGCATCGAGTACGCCGTCACTTATGTTCAGGCGGCCGCCCCCACGGCGGCGTTGGTGCGCCTCTATAGCGGCGCCTCGGCGGCGTTGTTTGTCAATGGTCGCGAGGTGCTGCGCAACGATCGCCGGGCGGGCTATGTGCCGGCCACGCGCCTGGCCGCCCTGGAACTCCCGGCCGGGTGGAGCCGGGTGGTGGTCAAGCTGGGAGGCCAGGCGGATCGCACGTTCTCACTGCTGTTACGGTCTGCCGCTGGTCCGGCGAATGGACTGCAGTTTCAGCGGACCCCGCCCGCCGGCACCGCGCTGGCCAGCGGGGTGCGCAGCCTGCCCGCGCCGGACAGCCTGGCGCATTGGGCCGAGGCACGCTTGGCGCAGTCGCCAACTGACGCCCTGGCACTGTGGCTTGACGCCGTTTGGCGCATTCAGGACGAGGACGCCGCCACGGCCCGCCTGGAGCTGCAGCGCGCCGTGGCCACCGCTCCAGCCAGTGCGCCGCTCTGGTTGAGCTTGGCGGAAGCCGACGCGTTGTTGCCCGATGCCGGCCAGAGCTGGGCCGCGGCCCAGGTGCGGGTGGCCGCCGGCAAGGCGCTGGCCGCCGATCCCGCCGCCCTGCCCGCCATGGAGCGCCTGGGCCGGGTGGCCGAATCGGAAGGGAAGCACAGCGACGCGGCGGCCGAGTACGCCGCCTGTGCGGCCAAGGGTAGTCCGGAGTGTGACTGGTCCGAGTTTCGCCTGGCCGCCCGGCAACACTGGGGGGCGGAAGCCCGCTTGGCTCTGCAGCACGCCGTGGCGGCGCGGCCCTCGGACTGGGAGAACCTGCTGTCCGGGCTGGCCTTCTACACCGCGGAAGGCGACCAGGCGGCGGCCCGGGCGCTGGAGCAACAGATGGCGCGCGACGTCAACGCGCAACCGCTCCTGGCGCGCTTTGACCTTGATCATGGGC
>Ga0102924_1001773_pt1 | contig 24354 bp, 20 predicted proteins | sample PaiPotPPM11metaG_FD_80116 | JGI IMG/M metagenome (GOLD analysis project Ga0102924, IMG submission 80116) | Iron sulfur acid spring bacterial and archeal communities from Banff, Canada, to study Microbial Dark Matter (Phase II) - Paint Pots PPM... ...
ACTATTACCTCGTGACCAACGACCAGTGAGCGCAGGTGCGCGGCCGCGTTGCCCTCACCCGTGCCGCTGTTATGGCGGTATGTTCCCGGCGACCACGGCGCGATGCGGTTCTCCAGCCAGTCGAGGATGTCGCGCCAAAGTCCTGACTCGTGGTCATTCACGAAAACCGATGCCGAGATGTGCATCGCCGAGACGAGGACCATCCCTTCGGCGATGCCGGCAGCGGCGCGACAAGCTTCGACATCGTCGGTGATGTCGATAATCTCCTGTCGCTGCTTAGTGTTGAACGTCAGGTACGTGGTGTGTGTTTTCATGGCGAGAGGTGTGTGTGCGAGTTCTGCTACAGCGAGTTTCGCGAGCCGAGGTTCGGGTGGGCGAGCGGTCTGCCGGGCGAATTGGGCGCGGATACCTCCTGCTCACCGCTTTCACACATGGCGACAATGATGCCACACTGGCATGGATGGCTGACAAAGTCGTTGGCTTGCGGCTCTTTGGCGACGACGAGGGGAAGATGAACCTCGGCCTGGCCGACATGGGTGGTGCCATTCTCGTGGTATCGCAGTTCACCCTCTATGGCGACGCTCGCAGAGGTCGCCGCCCGAGCTTCGTCGATGCCGCGCCCGCCGACGTGGCGGAGGCGTTGTACGATCGCTTTCTTACCGTGCTCCGCGCGACCGGCGCATCAGTCGAGTCGGGCGAGTTTGGCGCGATGATGGACGTGGAGCTAGTCAACGACGGACCGGTCACTCTATGGATCGAGCGGTGACAGATGGCTGAAGACACTCCCGACTTACGCGGTCTGCCTAAGCCGGTGGCGTATGCAAAGTTGGTGACCCACACCGCCGCGGTTCTCAAGGGCGTGCGCGATGATGTGGCCTCGATGGCGACGGTGAGCGCGCTCGTGCACAATGCGTTCGGCCACCTGTGGACGGGGTTTTATCGCGTGGTGGCTCCGGGGCGTCTGCTTCGCGTTGGGCCGTACCAGGGTACGCTAGGATGTCTCGAGATCGAATTCGGGCGCGGCGTGTGTGGTGTGGCGGCAGCCGAGCAGCGGACCATTGTCGTGCCCGATGTGCGCGAGTGGCCGGATCATATCACCTGCGACCCTCGCTCGCTCTCCGAGATAGTGGTCCCCGTGTTCAATGCCCAGCGCGAGCTCATCGCCGTTCTCGACGTCGATTCTACGGTGCCTGGGATGTTTGATGAAGACGACCGCCGCGGCCTAGAGGCTGTGGCAGCGTGGTTTGCGCAATGACTGGCGCGGGCTGCTTACCTGCGTCGCCGAACTGCTAGTTGACTGCCGAGTAAGCTGTTAGCGAGTAGGCTGTTAGCGAGCTGTTGGCAGGAACCGAGCGAGGCCGACCGGCTCCAAAGCCGCCGCAAAGCGCGCGGCTTCGCGACGAGCGTGTACTCGACGGATGAAGTATAGGGCGACGGCAGGCGCGACTATGAGCGCGGCAATACTGGCTGCGATGCGGCGGCGCACGGTTCCAATTTAACTAAGTGAGGTTAATAGCGGCAGTGTAGCACGGGCACGTATAGCCAGACGCCAGATCCGCACCGATCGCAACTGCCGCTACGGTCGTCGTCGATGCGCCCGCCAAGTTGATGACGAAGTAGGGCACATTTGTTCGCACTAGATCGGTATCTCCTCGCGCGGGGGCTTGTAGAACAGGCGGAATAGCACAGGCAGCAACAGCAAGGTGAGGACAGTCGAGGTCGCGAGGCCGCCCACGATCACCGACGCAAAAGGCCGCGTCGTTTCGGCGCCAATGCCGTGCGAGAACGCGGCAGGGATGAGGCCGAGCGATGCCATTGTCGCTGTCATGACCACTGGCCGAAGTCGGTTGCTCGTCCCTTGTCGGACTACCTGGTCGATGGGCAGGCCTTGCTTGCGCAATCGGATGAACTCCGAGATCAAGAGGATTCCGTTCTGCACGGCAATGCCGAACAGGGCGACGAATCCCACAGCGGCCGACACGCTCAGATTGATGTGGCGGAAGAACAACATGAGAATTCCGCCGATCAGCGCGAACGGAAGATTGGCGAGAATGAGTCCGGCATACTTGACCGAGCCGAAAGCGCTGAAGAGCAGGATAAAAATCAGTACCAGACTGGTAGGCACGATGAGCTGGAGCCGTTTGGTTGCGCGACGCTGGTTTTCGAACTGCCCGCCCCATGTCATGCGATACCCGAGCGGCAGATGCACCTGTGCCGCCACGAGCCTCTGCGCTTCGGCGACGAAACTCCCTTGATCTCGCCCGCGCACGGAACATTTTATCGCGATGCGCCGCTCGTTGAGCTCACGCGAGATGCGCGATGCGCCCTCGGTCGAGACCGTGCGGGCAAGCTCGCCGAGTGGAACAACGCGACCATCCGGCGTATTGACGGCGAGCGTGGATAGCGCGCTGCTGTTTGAGCGCGCCGCGCTTACATAGCGTACCCGAACATCAAATAGCTTCTCCCCCTCAAGAAATTGCGTCACCGCTCGTCCGCCAACTGCGGTCTCGATTGCGTCGTCGACGTCGCTGACGTTGAGGCCGTACCGCGATAGCGCCGTGCGGTCGACTGCGAAGCGGAGCTGCGGCTGCCCGAACTGATTCTCGACGCCGAGGTCGGCGACGCCATGCACCCCCGCCATCACGTCGGCCGCCTGGTTGGCCTTTTCTTGCAGTACGGTGAGATCGGGGCCAAAGATCTTGACCACGAGCTCGCCTTTCACGCCGGACAGCGCTTCCTCGACGTTGTCTTTGATGTACTGGGAGAAGTTGAGCTGGATTCCCGGAATCGTCGTCAGCTTGTGAGTCATGTCGGTGATCAGTTCGTCCTTGTTGCCACCGAAAGCATGCCACTGTCCTCTCGGCTTCAAGTCGGCGAGGATCTCTATGTTGTTCGGCCCCTTTGGGTCGGTGCCGTCATCAGGGCGACCGAGCTGACTCACGATCTCCGTCACTTGGGGATAGGCCGCGAGTATATGGCGAATCTGGCCCTCGATCACTTTCCCTTCGTCGATGGAGATCCCCACGGGCATGGTCACCGTCAGCCAGATGTTGCCTTCATCCAGCTCCGGCAGGAACTCGGAGCCTAGCGTGGCGCCGATGCCCAGCGCGATCACGAGCGCTCCAATCGCCACGCCGACAACGAGCTTGGCGTGGGCAAGCGCCCAATCGAGGCAAGGCGTGTAAATGCGATGCAGCGTGCGGGTCGCCCACGTCTCCTGAGGCCCGTCTTCATGCGGCTTGAGCAGAAAGCTCGCGAGTACGGGGATCAACGTCAGTGAGAGAAGGAGCGAGCCTAGCAGCGTGAAGGTCAGCGTGTAGGCCATGGGCGAAAAGATTCGCCGCTCGACGCGCTGAAAGGTGAAGATCGGCAAAAAGGCCGTCACCACGCAGCACACCGAAAAGAGCATTGGGTGACCCATCAGCTCCGTGACGTCCGCGATAAGGCTTCGCTTTTCTACAGACGCGCGATGTTCGAAGTCACGATGCGGGTCTGTGGGCTCGTCAGTGTGCGCTTGAGCATCGCGATCGGACTCGAGCGTGAGAGGCAGCTGCGAGGCGCCGGCAGCGCGCAGCCCCTCGTTGATCGCGTCCATCTCCTCTGCGCGCTCTTGTAGCTCGTCGGCTGTGGGCGGTGGCGTGAGCGCAAATCGGACCACGTAGGCTTCGACCATCACAACGGCGGCATCGACGATGAGGCCAAAGTCGACCGCACCCAGCGAGATCAGGTTCGCGTCGACGTGCTGCCAATCCATCAGCGTGAACGCAATGAGGAGCGAGAATGGAATTACCGTGGCCACGACCACGGCGCTCCGCAGGTCGCCCAGGAATACCAAAAGAATTAGGATGACGAGCGTAGCTCCTAGGAGCAGGTTCTCCCGCACCGTGTGCACGGTGTGGTTCACGAGGTCGGATCGCCGATAGAATGGCACGAGCGTCACGCCGTGCGCTCCATGAGGCAGCCGGATGGCGTTGATTTCTTGGGTCTTCTGCTCGATGCGGTTTACGACGTTCAGAGCATTCTCGCCCTTGCGCATTAGCACGATCCCTTCGACCACGTCGTCGGAAGTGTCCTTGGCGACTATGCCCTCGCGTGGGGCGCCGCCCAGATGCGCTGTCCCGATGTCCGCGACCCGCACGGGTACGCCACCGCGCGTCGCTATGGCGACGTTTGCGATGTCGCCCACCGAGGTGAAGATCCCGACTCCGCGAACGACCTGCCGTTCATATCCGTGGGCGAGAAACCCGCCCCCCGCATTCGCGTTGGCGTTGGCGATGGCCTGCTCTACTTGTGGAAGCGCAATGCCGTATGCCCTCATGCGGGCAGGATCGACATCTACTTGATACTGCTTCTCCTGGCCGCCAAACGACACCACATCCGCTACTCCAGGGACGGCGCGATAGGCGGGATCGATGACCCATTCGTCGATGGCTTTTTGCTCCGTGAGCGGGAGTGTGCTCCGGAGCGTGTAGCGATAGATCTCTCCCAGCGAATTGGTCAGCGGCTGCATGCCCGGCTGCAGGTTGTTGGGAAGCGTGACCTGCTGTAGCCGCTCCAGCGTTTGCTGGCGAGCGAAGTAATCCGACGTGCCGTCTTGGAAGGTCATGGTGACATCCGAGAGGCCAAACATGGAAATCGATCGGATGTCCGTCAGGTCGGGGATGCCGTTCAGAGTGCGCTCGATTGGGAGGCTCACGAGCTTCTCCACCTCTTCCGCGGCGTGGCCCTCCCAGAGCGTGATGATCTCTACATGAACGTCCTCTACATCCGGGAATGCCTCGACGGGCAGATCGAGATACGACCGCACACCTATGACGGCCAGCAGCAAGGCGGCGCCCAATACGAGCAACCGCTGGCGCATGGCAAAGCGGACGATCCGGCGCAGCACCGCCTAGGAACCCTGTGTTAAGCGTCCTTCGAGCAGTATGCTCCCGCGGGTGACCACGAGCTCCCCGGCACGCAGTCCGTCGGTAATGGCGGCAAGCTCTCCGTCATCGTCCCCCACAGACACTGCTCGGCGTACGAAGTGAGAGGGCCCCGTTTGGACAATTACGACCGTTTCGTCCCCGGACGTTACGAGCGCAGTCACCGGTACCACCGGCACGTGCGATGAGTCGGGCGCGTACAGCCTGACATCGCCAAAAGTTTGAGCCCGCAGCGCGGAGCCGGGATTGGGCAGTACAGCGCGCACTGTTGCGGTTCGGGTGGTCGAGTCGAGAGCGCCGCCTACGTACGTCACGATGGCCTCGTACCGATGGTCTGGCATGGCGGCGGTGGTAAATACAAGCCGCTGGCCCCGGTGCACTCGCGCCAGGTTTTCCTGGTAGGCGCTCGCGGTTAGCCAGAGAGTTTGGAGGTTTGATATGGTGAAGAGCGGTGTAGTGCCATCGACACTTACTTCCTCCCCAGGGTTCGCCTGGCGATCGACAATCTCGCCCGCAATCGGCGCGCGCAGCGCGAAGTCACCCGCTCCGCCAGCGCCCGCCCCGCCGAGCTGCTGGACGCGTTGGGCCGCTCGCTCAGCTTCGGCCCGGTCAGACTCCGCCTGCGCACGCGCCTGCTCGAGGTCCTTGACCGCGATCACGTTATGCGCGTAAAGACTTTCAGCTCGCACCAGGGCCGCGGAGCTTTGCCCAGTCGCAGCATCCGCTTTGGCTTTGTCACTCAGCGCCTGTGCGAGGTCGCTGGAGACAACGTGGGCGAGGGCCTGCCCGCGGACGACAATGTCGCCGGGCTTGACGTCGAGCGTGCGGATCCGGCCCGCGACCGGCGATAGCACGCGTACGGTGTGGTCTTCGTCGAGAACAAGTTGCGCGGGCAGCGTGGCAACGACATGCTGGGTTCGCGCCCGCACAGTGTCCACGGAGATCGATGTCATCTCCGGTGGCTCGAGCTGAACCTCACCGGGCGGGAGGTGTCTCGCCGGCGGCGCTGGCGTATCACCCGCCGCGCCCTTGCTGCATCCGGTGACGGCCGCGCTGAGCGTAGCCGTGACAAGCATCACGCTGACCGTCACGACGCGTGACAAAGGCATCATTGCGGCAGCGCCCCATCCGTGACAAGGTCGCGGCCCACCGCGCGGTCGACACCAAATGCCGCGACCCAGTAGTCGTGCACTGCGGTCAGATACTCAGTGCGAATGTCCTGATTGGTCCGGATTGCATCCAGAAGATCGAGCAGCGAGATGGCCCCTCGTTGGTAGGCGTATCGAGCCGTTTGTACCGCCTGGTTGGTCTTGTCGAGCAGACCACCTTGATAGCGTTTCGCTAGTACCTCGGCGGACCGCAGCGAATCGGCCGCCCGAATGACATCGCTGACGACCTGACGCTCGGTCTCATTGGCAGCAACGCGGGCAACCCCAACGCCGGCTGTGGCTCGCTCCCGCTCGCCGCCGTACCAGTTCCAAAGCGGGACGGGCATGCCCAGGGCCAACGTGAAATGCGAGTTCCGCCCGAAGGGAAATGCGCCGGGGTACGGTTGCTGTGGCTGCCAAGTAAGCCCGACGTTAGGCGTCGGGAGAAGGAGCCAGCCGGTTTCCTCGCGAATCGATCGGCTCTGGTCGAGCTTCTCATCAGCGCTCTTGAGGTCAGGTCTGGCTTCGGTCGCGACTGCCACGAGGCTGTCGGGGTGATCGACCGGAAGGTCAACCGATTCGAATCGCAGCGTTCCGGCAACCCGGAACCCCGTATCCGGCGTCGGAACGCCCATGAGCAGCTGAAGCTGTATGCGCGCCGCGCGAACGCCTACCTGAGCTTTCGCCACTCCTGATTCCGCGCGAGCGAGATTCAGCTCGCTCGTCACGACTTCGCTCTGCGGTATGTCGCCGTTCCGAAGTCGGGCCGAATCAGCGACCAAGAGCGTATGTAGGATGTCTCGCTCGTCCGTGGCGACTGTGGCCAAAGCATCGGCCAGTAGCAAATCGAGGTAGCCCTGTCTGACATTGAACGCCACCTGGCGCGCCACGTCGTTGTAATCGTAGCGCGTCGCCGTGAAGCCCTGCGAGGCCGCGCGGATGCGGTACCAGCGACCCGGCCCGATATCGACATCGGTCGCCAGCCCGTACTGGAACGGCACACCGGGAATCACCGACCCGACCGGATCCGTAAAGCTGCGCGCAATGCGCCGCTCTGCGTGGGCTGAGTCGATATGTAACCGGGCGGTAACGACATCGGCGTTGCGCGTGAGAGCGAATGTGACGACGTCATGCAGCGTGGGTGCCGGGGGCGATGGGCCCTGCGCCCGCGCGGTGCCAGCGGAGATCACGAGCGCCGCGGCGAGTGCCGACGCAGCCCGTACATCGAGCAGCCCTGTCACAGAAGCGCCAGAGCTTGCCATCCTTCCGACAGGCTCAGCGCGCCAACGGCGCCGCCGATGAAGCAAGTGCAGTGTGAGGCCTCGGTCGCCGCCTGCACATCGTGCCGACAGCGTCTGATGGGACAAGGGAACTCTAGTATTTGATGATTATGTCCGAGGCGAATATAAACTGATTGCTCTTCCGACCGAGGTCGTATGCCGGCATGTCGTACGACCGCTCGAATCGAAGTTCAGGACGTATCGTGATCGTGGTGCCTATCCAGTGCCCCCAGCCGAGCAGATGCTCCGTGTATCTCGTCTTGAACCCGGTGCGCTGACCCTTGATGTCGTCGAAATACTCGTTCCGGATCGAGATGTAATCCCTGCGAGACAATTCCTTCTCCAAGTAGTTGACCACGGCCCATTCAGGGGCGAAGCAGGTCAGCTGCTTCGGTGAATCACACATAGCCCCGTTTGCGTTTGTCTCCAGCAGATGGGCTGCCGCCGGGTTGAGCACGTTCGGAACGTCCTTCTCCCACATGTACCACCACTCGGTATCGGTATGCCAGGTCGCGTTGAACTTGTGATACCAGGTGTTGTAGATGCTTTGCACGTTGTTGTATGCGTACTTGCCATCGTTCAGCGAGTTGAGACACGGATACAAGTTGTCGTTACCGCTGGTCGAGGTCCATCTCAGACACGTGTTGAGCGTGGGCTTGGCGTCATGCGGCTGCCACGGCGCGACGTCGTTCCCCGCCGATATCCCAACCTGCAGCATCCAGTTGAAATTGAACATGGTGGTCGTGTTGATGCCCGTTTGTGTATAGGCATCGTACGAGTAGAGCAGCGAGTGGCTATAGGTGTAATTGTTTGGCGCCAATTGGGCTTCGATGTCCGGAAGGGAGATGTAGCGCCCGACCCGGATGTTCATTCCCTGCGCAACCTTGGGAACGTAGAGGTCAAAGTACGCCATCACCGGGTCGTACCCCATGTAGTTATTTGAGACGAGGAGCTGATGACTGAAGATCCCCTTGGTGATGGTGTAGCGGAAATTCTCGCCGTATAAGTTCGTCAACCGGAATCCCCAGTCGACATGATCGGTCTGGACGGTGTTCGGGTCACGCTCGATATAGAGCGCAATTTGATCAAGCTCGCCGCCGTTGGGCCGCGCGTAGTAGGCCGCTGGCGCGTTGGATGCGTGAGATGTGCTGAGATTGAAGCCGCCGTTCACCCAGCCGTAGATTTGTATCCCGGTCGCTTGCCATGCCTTGCCGTTCGCGCCGCTGTAAAGGGCTTGGGTTAGTGGCGGGGGCGATGGATTCTCAGCCCCGATATCGGGCGAGCCCCCGTACGTCCAGTCTTCGTTTGGGAACGGAGGCGCGTCTAGCGGGGCCGGCGGCAAGCGGCGAGCGGGTGGCGAGCTAGTGGTGTCAGGCGGCCCGTAGTCGGCTGCATACGCGGCGGCAAGCCGCGCCAAGAAGCTGGGCGGCTTGGCTTTGTGGGTATCGCTGCTGGCCTTCGCCGTATCGCGAGTGCGTTTCGAAGCCGAGTCTCCGTTGGCGCCGCGAGCGTGGGTCGTGAGGGTACCCGCGGTGTCACTCTTGGAGCTGGCGTGGCCATGCGCCTGTGATAACGGCACTAGCGCAGCAGCGAGTGCAAACCCGATTGCGCGAACAAGGGACCCACCTTCCATTCGAGACCTCCGAGACGTTTGGTGCCGTCAGGCAACACCGCGCCACGGCACTGGTCGCCCGCAGAGGAATGGGTGGATGCCGAGTCGCTTGCGTTAGTGTCACGTGAAACCTCCAGCGAGCGACAGCACCAACAAGTACAAATCCAATAAAGACTGCATAAAAACCGCGTGATGATCGTGACGAGGACGATCTAACCGCAATCATCGGGGGATTGGGATAACATCTCGCTAGGTGAGCAGCCTGCTGAACCCGGTCATCATGGATCTTCACGCCTTTTTTATTGGATACGTACTGGGTACCCACCAGCAGGGCGACACAGATTGAGCAGCTTTGGTTTGTCGCACGGCTGGCTACGAGAACACTGGAGGGTACTCATGCTTTGCCAATTGATGACCGCGGGCGTGCTTGGCATGTAGGCGGTTCTGCAACCACTGGCTGCGTCTAGCGAAACCCCATACTCGGTCACGACGCAAGACGCGGTTCAGCCGACTGCTGTAATCGAACAAGTCTTGGCGCATCGTTCGCAACTGGCGCTCGATGACCAGCAGGTGGAGCGTCTACGCGCAGGTTAGGTCTCGCGCGCTAGCGATCCTGACGCCCGATCAGCGAGCGAGGGCGATCGAGCTCCTTAAAACGTCGGGCAGCTGAGGCCGGCCAAGTACCGTAGCTCCCATAGCGAGGAGTACGATCACCGAAGCTTGAGAGTTCGCCATCTCTCGCCAGGATGCAGCACTCCGATCGCGGCGCCGATGATGGCACCAAGGCCAAATCCCACTGCGCCGCCCTTGGCCGCGTTGCGCTTCGTGGCGTCGCCCGCGATCACTCCGGCCGTAGCGGCGGTTAAGGAACCGATTATCGCCCCCGCAGCCCCTGCGGCAACGCGCGATCCGGACCTTGGGCCGGCGCTGACGTCGATGCGCTGCAGGTTCGCGCGGTCGATCGTAACGGCGTGCTCGTTTCCGTCGGGGATGAGCGACAGCGCTCCTGGAGCAAGCCCGGTGACGTGACCCGTGGTGATGACCGCGGGGTCGCCAGTAATCCGTTCCCACACGCGAATCCGAGCGCCGACTCGCACGGAGTCGACCGACTGTGCAGCTAGTCGTGTTGGGCTCGCACTCGCCAATACGAGCACGCATGTGCATGCGCACACGACGCTACTTCCTCGTGCTCTCATCAGGGGCCGTCCCTCGCTCTCAGCGCTTGGTCGTCGGCGAGGTCGAATGATATTAGCTACGCGAGGATGGCGGAACGTGGAAATCGGGGCTCGCCGGCGAGCGCTCCCCGTGTCAGGACGTGTGTCGAGCCGCGCGAGGTGGCGCTGATGATGAGGTCGTGCGGGTAGTCTGGTTCGTGTCGCCAGCGTCCGGCATCACGAACCTGAACTCCTGTCGCACGAGCTGCCGCACTCGACGGCCCTGGAATTCGGCCGGCTGGAATCGCATGTGGGGCAGGGCGGCCCTCACCGACTCCGCGAACGCCGGATTCGTGCTCTCGTCTACAACCAGTGATGTGCTGTCAGCGCTGCCCGTTGTATCGACTACGTACTGCACGACGACAGCGCCTTCGATGCGCTCCTCTTCCAGAAACGGCGGATATTCGGGCGCGGCGCTAGAGGGATCGCGCTGAACCGGGTGATCCACCTCGGATTCGATGAAGACGGCCCCGCCGAGCGGGTTCGGCTCTGCCGGCAAGGCCTCCGAATCGCCGTTCTTGCCATGTGGCCGCGTACCTCTGCGGCCAGGGCCTCGGCCAATCTCTCCACCGCCGGCCTGCGTGTCCCCGTTGTCCGCCTCGGGTGTGCTCCCGCTCCCCATGACGTCGGTCGCTACCCAGCGTATGCCCGGAACCTCGATGGCTTTCTCGTGGGCCGGGGGCAGCAGCGGCAGCATGTAAACGACTTCCTGCATTGTCGCACGCTCAGCCGCGCGGTGTGCCCCGGAACCCACAGGAGCGACGGTAACCGCAAACAAAAACACGGTCCCCGCCGCGCCGATTACACTGGCCGGCAGCGAACAGATTGGCGCTCGTTCGGGCAACAGTACGAAGCGAAACATCGCTCCCTCGGGTACCCCGATTGACAGTAGGCACGAGTTCGCGCCCACGCAATAGACAGCTCAACCGCGCCCGGGTTTCAGCTGCCAGAAAGGGACAACAGAGGCCAACCCGGGTCAATTAACCCGGCCCGGCCCCTGAGGGCGTACTCGTCTGATGCCGCCGAATAACCACGCGACGATTGCGGGCGCGGCCGGCAGCGCTGCTGTTGGGCGCAACGGGGTCGCTCTTCCCGCCACTGGAAACCGTCAGGCGGCTCTGATCCACGCCTTGTCGCACAAGGTAGTCGGCGACCGATTGCGCACGCGCCAATCCCAGCTTGTAGTTCGAGGAGTCGGAGCCAATGCTGTCCGTGTAGCCCCTGATTTCGATCGGCACATCTCGCAAACCGGGCGCGTTGAGCTGCACCGCGAGCCGATTCAACACCGGCTGAGCCGCGGGTCTCAGCGCTGATTTCCCAAATCCGAAGTTGACGTCCTGCAGCACGAGTATCACGCTCGTGTCGACCTTTACTTGCGTGCGGACTTGCGAGACCGTGACGGTGTCGTGCACATGGACCGTGTCGGTGACACGTAGCGTGTCCACTCGCGTGGTCTGCCGCGTCACGACAGTGCGCTGAATACGAGGCTTGCGAGCACGCCCTCCGGGCAGGAACGACACGCCGAAAAGAGCGGCCTCCGACGGGCGGTGACTGCCGACATCCGTGTTGACCTCCGCGCGGAGGGCGGCTTTCCGTCCCAACATGATTCGGAGCCCGATGCCCGTGTGCACCACGGCATAGCTCAGGTGTGTTACCAAACCGGGCACCGTCGGCGTGTGAAAGAAGTACCAGTCGTACCCGCCGCCGATCAATCCATACGGTTGCACGACATTTAGCGTCGCCGCCTGCAGAATGAACGCTCCAGTCGCCGAATAGAAATTCGGGGCTGCTTTGGAACTCCCGTTAAGGCTGGGGTTCAGGGTGACAGGACCTGCGGCTTCGACCGCGATGAACGGGCTGATGTGATAACCAAGCGTTACCGTCATGCCGCCTCCCCACGCGCCGCCAAGTCCGACGTCCGGCGAGTAGTGCATGGCGGTCGGAAAGAGGCCGATCTCGGCAGATCCCGTGAGATCCGGTCGGTGATGCCTAGGAGAGACGGTCACGCTGGAATCGACAGTTGTATCCTGCTGTGCATCGAGCCGTGGCGCGGTGGTTGTAGAGGCGATCATTGCTGCGAACGTGGGCAGCGTGATTCTTGTGAGAATACGGCAAGACATTTATGGGAACCTCTGCAGTAGCCGAGATGGAATGGCCTGAAGGCCGAGATGGCGCGGCGAATTAAGGGGGTAACGCATTTGCCACGCCCGACGCCGTCCGAACCCTCGTGAATACTGGATGCGTTCGGCACGAGTGAACCCCATCGCACCGAACCGCAGCGCACGTTGTACGCGCTTACTCGACCGACCGGGTCTCTACGGCGACGTGCAGGTGCTCTTCAGCGATCCCGCGGAACGTACCCCGGGTAGGAGGCACATCCTTGTAGTCGCGGCCGGTGGCCATTTTCACGTGTGCCGTGCTAGCGACGAGGTTGTTGGTTGGGTCGAACCCGCGCCACCCATGAGTGGGTGTGTACGCTTCCACCCATGCGTGCGACGCACCCGGGTCGCCGGGCGCCATGTCGCGCTCGGGCACGCCGCCGTCGTGCCCGTCGGCCACGGTGTAACCGCTGACGTACCGCGCCGGCACACCCACGGCCCTGCACAGTCCGATCAGGACGTGCGTAAAATCCTGGCACACGCCAGTGCGGTGAGCGATGACTTCGACTACGGTCGACGCAACCGTCGTGGCGTGGCGTCGATACGTGAACGTGTCGTGCACGAGCGTCGTGAGACGCTGTACGGCGGCGAACGTATCCTCCGGCGTTTCCGGCCGATAAGGCTCAGCCATCGCGTGCAGCGCCTCATGCCGGGGAATCATGACCGAGGGACTGAGGTAGTCGGCCAGGTCAGACGGGCCCAGCGGGGCTGGCGGACGACGCGGGCTCGCGAACGGGTCGTCCAGAAGCGTCTGGACTTCGCTCTGCGCGATGACCTCGAGCGCACGGTGCGGGCGCGCAATCGTGATCAGATGCGCCGAATTGCCAAACCCATCCAGATAGCGACGTATGGCCGACGTGGGTGCGACAGTGAGAGAGAACATATCGGACCGCTGGTCGCTGTCCGACAGAGGTCCAAGCCGCACATCCATTACGCCCTCGACCACATCTGCCGTGTAGTTCACACTGGTCGTGTGGACGACGCGTATTCTCACTGCTGTTGCTGTGCCGCCATCAGCATCGCCGCCCGGGCTACGGCCACTAGGCGGCCGGGTTGGGGCTCGTCCCGTAAGTACACGCGCGTGATGTGGTCGCACACTCCCGCAATCTGACGCTGAACGTCTGTCAGATAGGGCTGCAGCCCACCTTCGAGCACTTCGTCCACACCCACGTTTTCTAGTTGCGCGGTCAGTAGCCCGAGGCCGCGCACGGCCGGGCTCACGCCCTGCCTGCTGGCGCCGGTCGGCCCGTCGAGCACGTCGGCCGCCAGAGCCAGTAGAGACGAGCGCGCGGTACGGAGGCTGAAGCACACGGCTTGGGGGAAGACGGAGTTGAGCAGAAGAAACTCGATCACGCGTGCTGGCTCGACTCGTAGCGAGTAGTACCGCGCATACGCTTCGGCGGCGCCGCACGACCGCAGCACCGCGAGCCATCGTACGAGATGATCCTCATCCCCGGCGCCAAGCAGCAGATGCGCCTGCAGTCCGAGCATGTGCGCCACGGTGTCGGCGCGCTCCAAATACGTTCCCAGCCGGCCGAAGTGCCACGCTTCATCGCGCGCCAGCGTAGCGTCCGCCAATCCCTGCACAAATTGCGCGCCCTCGCGGATGCGCTTGTAAAACACGTGCGGGTCATCCTCCGCGCTGCGTGCAATCGCGGGGTCCACGAGAGACAGGTGGAGGGCGTTGAGTGCCTCCCACATATCGCTGGAAATGCTTTCTCTCACGCGCCGCGCGGCGCGCCGCCCGCGCTGCACGCACGACACCAGAGACCGCGGGTTGTCTACGTCGAACGCGAGGTAGTAGCGCACACTGCGCGGGTCGGCTGCCCCCGCACCTGGTTCGGCCAGCGACAACGGGTCGGCACGCTCGTCGGCGCGCGGAGTCAGCAGATACGCCCACCGGCCGCCGTGCGCCTCGGTGACCTCACGGTCGTCGAGCTCCAGATGCAACGTCACATCGATGAGCCGCCCGACTGCGATGGCGCGCTCTACGTGACGACTCATCCAAAAGATGTCTTCAGCGACTCTACACAGCATGGGACGCACCCAGGGCAGGAGTAGCGGAGACCGAATCGGCGAGCACCCAGGTATCCTTGGCGCCGCCACCTTGCGAGGAGTTCACTACGAGGGAGCCGCGTCTGAGCGCGACGCGCGTCAGTCCCCCTGGGGTAATGCTAATACCTCTCCCGAATAACAAGAATGGCCGGAGGTCGATGTGCCGCGGCTCGAGGTGGTCGTCGGCCCAGCAAGCGTGACGGGAAAGCGCGAGCGTGGGCTGGGCGATGAATCCCCGGGGGTCGGCGAGGATTCTCTCGCGATACAGGTCTCGATCCGCCTGCGGCGCATGCGGGCCGATGAGCATTCCGTAGCCGCCGCTCTCGTTCACGGACTTGACGACGAGCTCGTCGAGATGGTCGAGCACGTATTGCCGGTCCGCCGGACGAACGGGAACATATGTCGGCACGTTCGGCAGGATCATGTCCTCGGCCAGGTAGTAGCGGATCATGTCCGGTACGTATGCGTACACGGCCTTGTCGTCCGCGACGCCGGTGCCGATGGCGTTGGCTAGGCTCACGCGACCCAGCCTGTAAGACGCAACCAGCCCGGGGACACCGAGCAGGGAGTCCGGGCGGAAGGTCAGGGGATCGAGGAAGTCGTCGTCGATGCGCCGGTATATGACGTCCACCCTGCGCCGGCCGCGAGTGGTCCGCATGTACACTTGGGCGTCGTCGACGAAGAGATCGGATCCCTGCACCATCTCGATGCCCATGGCCTTGGCGAGAAACGCATGCTCGAAGTACGCGGAGTTGTATGAGCCCGGCGTGAGGAGAACGACCACCGGATCTTCGGCGGTGGGCGGGGCAATCGCGCGAAGAACGGCTAGCAGGTCCTGAGGGTAGCCTTCGACGGGACGGACGTCGTAGTCCTGAAAGAGCTGAGGCCACGTGCGCTTCAGGACTCTGCGATTCTCGACGACGTAGGACACGCCTGACGGAGTGCGAAGGTTGTCCTCGAGCACGTAAAACTGCCCGCTCGCGTCGCGTACCAGGTCGCTGCCAACGACGTGGGTGTAAACGCCCAGCGGTACGTCTACGCCGCGAAACTCTCGGCGGTATCCGCGTGCACCCAGCACGAGCTCCGCGGGAATGACGCCGGCGCGCAGGATACGCTGCGTGTGGTATATGTCGTGAAGAAAGAGATTGAGCGCACGTACCCGCTGCTCTAGGCCGCGCGCGACTGTGTCCCACTCGCTGGGCAGGATCACTCGCGGGATGAGGTCGAAAGGCATGATCTTCTCCACCCCTTCGGGCCCTTGATTCACAGCGAACGTGATGCCGCGCGTCTGAAACGAGAGCTCGGCTGCGTGCTGCCTGCGCGCGACATCGGCCGGACTGAGCGTGGCCAGCCGGCCCGCAAGCCCGAAATAGTGCGGTCGCACGCGCCCCCGCGCGATGAACATTTCGTCCCAGAATGTGCCGGGATCGTAGTCGGGCACGGGGTTGGCCGGGCGCTCCTCTGCCACGCCGACGTCGCTCACGAGGAAGCCACCCCGTCGCCCAGGTCGAGCGCTACGATGCTCGCTTCCTTGCGCGTCGTGAAAACGCCGGGGGATGGCCCGGTAAACGTGCCCGATGTCGGCGCCACATCCGCGTAGTCTCGACCCACGGCAACCGTGATGTAGTTCAGCCCCACGCGACCCGAATGGGTCGGATCGTAAGGAACTGCTGACCGGTGTCCTGGCCGCTCGAGATCGGGCAGCAGCGCCTCAAGCCAGGCGTGCGGAGCACCCTCGCCGAGCAGGTGCCCGGAGACGTACCGCGCTGGAACGCCGAGAATTCGCAAAAGGGCAATCGCTATGTGCGCGTAGTCCTGACACACACCACGACCCAGGTGAAGCGCCATCGCCGCTGGCGTTTGCACGCCCGTGACGCCCAGCTGGTATGCGATCGCTCGCGCCGCCCACGCGCTCGCTCCCTTAGCAAGAGCGTGTTCGCGGGCGGCGGGTTCCACGACGCCGGCGACGTCCGCCTGGGCACTCAGCTCCTCCGCAGCGTTACGCAAACGATCGTTCGGCGCCGTCAGCGCAGTGGGCGACAAGTACGCGCCCAGGTCGGCCGTCTTAGGGAGCGGTTTGGAGTTCGAGCCCGCCAGCCGCTCGACCGTGTAGTCCACGGTGAATTCGATCGCCAAAGGCACCGACTGCGCGCGCACGCGCGCGACCCGGTTGCCAAATGTGTCGCGTTCCCAGTTCAGGGCGCAGTCGCCCTGCGCGCCCAGCACGTCCGTCGAATGCCCGACCACGCGTTGGTCGCCGTATTCGTCGGGCGGTACCATGACCAACCGCTGTCGCAAGTCGGTCACCGGCGACGGATACGCGTAGCGGTACCCCTGCCGTACGCGGTAGGTGGCTCGGACAACCCTCGACCACTCTGGGCGTCTCGGAACCCCAGCCTTGTGCTCGGCGACTTCAGAACCCTTGGCCTCGGCGACTGGAGTGGTGGACCTCAGGGCCGGACCTCGGTTGCGAGAGTACCCGGGGCTAGGTCGGCGGGAAGGTCTCCCGTCACTTCGTCGGACCACACGGTCATCTGATCCAAGCGCGCGATACCATAAGACGTCGTGAGCGCAACATCCGCAGCGTCTCGCCCTCGACCGATCACGACTCGCCCGATGCGGGGGACGTTGTGGCGAGCGTCGAAGGTGTACCAGCGACCGCTCAGATACACCTCGAACCAGGCGTGGAAATCCATCGGCACGTCGGGTGGCTCAACCGCGATGTCAGGCAGATAGCCAAAGGCATACCGGGCCGGAATGCTGAGGGCTCGGCAGAAGGCTACTCCCAGTAGCGCAAAATCACGGCACACGCCGACTCGCCGTTCGTATACGTCGCGGGCTGTGATGTGCGGTGCCGTAGCGCCGGTCTCGTACCGCACGTTCGTGTGAATCCAGTCGCAGACCGCTTGCACCCGCGCCCACGTGGGCGGTGTCGACCCGAACAGTCGCCACGCATCATCGAGCAACAGGTCCGACTCGATGTATCGGCTCGGGAGCGTGAAGACGAGGGCGTCGTCTGGCAGCGACTCGACCGATATGACCTGAGCGTCTGGGTGCGTAGGATCAGGCTCACCGTCGGTCTCGACGACTGCGTCATAGCGCAGGGTAACCGGACCACCTGGGAACGTGACCCGCCAGCATCGGTTGCCAAACGTGTCTTCGTAATCCCGGATCGGCACTTCGGGCGCGACCCAGCGTGACTCGTACACGGGATGGTGGCAGTCGTCTGCGCGGGCGCGCACGAGCATGACGGCCGGAACCGGGACGTCAGAGTCGTAGCGAAATTCGCATCCCACGCGTATGCGCATGCGTCCCCGGTCCCCCTTCCCCCGTTCGCTCTCTCTTCGCCTTCCCCCGCAGCGAGGCCCTCGCCGCATCATAACGTCTTCTCTATGGGGAGCGGTACTGCCGGCGGGTCAGTCGAGCACCAGTCGCCTTCATAGCACTCCCCCTCTATCCCGCGCGCTGGGGACATTTGGCGCGTGGCCCTCTCATTACTTTTCCGTAGTGAGCGTATCCGGCCATGCCCTGGGCACGACTGAGCACATCACGGCTCGCGTGCGTGAAGAGAGCGCGTTCGTACCGGCGGTTGAAGCCGAACTGGCGCGCGTAGTCGTCGGTCAGCGACACATGTTGCACCGATTGCTTATCGGCCTTCTGGCCGATGGGCACGTGCTGCTGGAAGGCGTGCCCGGACTCGCCAAGACGCGAGCGGTGCGTGCGCTGGCATCCGTCGTGGATTGTCGATTCGGGCGGATCCAGTTCACGCCAGACCTGCTGCCATCAGACCTCGTCGGGACGATGATCTACAATTCGCGCACGGGCGATTTCGCCGTGCAGCGAGGCCCGATTTTCGGGAATGTGATCCTGGCTGACGAGATCAACCGGGCGCCAGCGAAGGTCCAGAGCGCTCTGCTCGAGGCCATGCAGGAGCGGCAAGTCACAATCGGCGGCGAGACATTTCGACTCGATGAGCCGTTTCTCGTGCTCGCCACGCAGAATCCCATAGAGCACGAAGGGACGTACCCGCTGCCGGAAGCGCAGGTGGACCGCTTCATGATGAAGCTCCGGGTCAGCTATCCCGAGCGCGCCGAGGAGAGCGCGATGCTGGATATGGTGACCAGCGGTACCGAGGCAGCAACGAAGGCAGTCGTCAACGTCGAGACAATACTCCGGGCGCGTTCGGTAGTTGACTCCATTTACGTCGACGTGCGGGCCAAGGACTACGCTCTCGACCTGGTACGAGCTACGCGCGAGCCCGCGGCCATGGGGCTCGGCGCATTGGCTCCTCTCATCGAATACGGCGCGAGCCCGCGGGCGAGCATTGCCCTCGTCCGAGCCGCCAAGGCGCATGCGTTTCTGGAGGGCCGCGGCTACGTCGCGCCGGCTGACATCAAGGGGATTGCTCCAGATGTGCTACGGCACCGCGTGATTCTCACGTACGAGGCCGACGCCGAGCGCGTGACCACGGACGAAGTGGTCTCCCGCGTTCTGGACGCAGTCCCGGTTCCCTAGAATGGTGTCGGGCGCGGTCGGCCCGCGGCGGGACAGAACCGAGGCCCCGAGTGATAAGCCGCCTGCCGACACACTGGCAGAAGTCCGGCGTCTCGAGCTCGGCAGTCGACGTCTCGTGCGCGATCTCCTCGCCGGGGAATACGAGAGCGTCTTCAAAGGGCGAGGCGTCGAGTTCGTCGATGTTCGGGAATACCAGTACGGCGATGACGTGCGGACGATCGACTGGCGCGTTACCGCCCGCATGGATTCGGCTTATGTCCGCCGCTACGCAGAAGAGCGCGAGCTCACGGTGGTATTCATTGTGGACCATAGCGCGTCGGACGCGTTCGGCAGCCGTGTGCGAACGAAAATCCGCTTGGCGACGGAAGTGTGCGCGACGCTCGTGTTGGCGGCGGTGCGGAACAACGACCGCGTCGGCGTTGCGCTGGCAACTGACACGGTAGAGCAGTACGTCCCGCCGGCAAAAGGGCGTCGGCACGCGCTCCGGGTACTACGTGAGATGGTGACGTTCGCGCCGCAGCGGCCAGGGACGAACCTCGGCGCTGCACTCGCTTACGTGAATCGCGTGCTCACGCGACGAGCGGTCGTGTTTGTCCTGTCCGACTGGCTGACCACCGGGTACGAGCACGAGCTGGATGTCACCGCTCGGCGGCACGACACGATAGCGGTGCAGCTCATCGATCCGCGCGAGCGCGTGCTACCGAACGTCGGCCTGCTCACTGTCCGCGATCCCGAGAACGGAGCCTGGCGTCACGTCGATACGGGAAGCTCGGCGGTGCGAACGGCGTTTCATCAACGCGCCGTCGCATTCGACGCGGCTCTCTTACGCACGCTCCAAGGGCGAGGCGTAGATCTAATTCGCCTCGAGACGGGGCGTAGTTACGTGGCACCGCTTCTTCGATTCTTTCGCGGCCGCGAGCGGCGAAGGCTGCATTGAAAGGGCCGGCCACGGCGGTGCGCAACCCGCAAGGGCAGGGCGCAGCGCCCGGGCTTTCCGCGGTCGCTGCGCCCACCAAGGTGACGGTGGGCGATCACGTAGTAGTGACGGTCCACGTGCGTGTCCCCGTGGGCGCCGCGCTCGTGGATAGCGTGCCTCGCTCAGCCGATACACTCGCCACTGGCACTCGCCTGCTTTCTGCGGAAGCGCTGCGCCCTACCCGAAATGGCGACTACGTGAGCCGCCTGACGTTCGCGTTCTTCCGGCCCGAGCAACAGCGGGTACCGTCGCTGGCCGTCGCATTTCGAAAGTCTGCCGACGCCGCTCCGGATACGGTCGTGAGCGTACCCGTCCCCGTGACAGTCACGCCCGTCATATCCGGCCTAGACGGCACGCTGCGCGACATCAAGGACATCGAGACGATGCCGGTTTCCATCAGGGCTGCCGGCATCGTCCTCGCCGTCGTCCTGGTCGCCGCAATGGCGACCGTTTTTGCCGCGCGTTGGCGGCGCCGCCGCCGAGCGCGCGACGCCCGCATTGCCGCGCCAACCGCCGACGCGCCTCGCCGCCCGGTGACGCCGTATGAAATCGCCCAAGCCAGCCTCGCGGAGCTCGAGCGAGCGGAGTGGTCTGGACGAGGGGATGCCTTGCGGCACTACACGCTGACCGCCGACGTCGTGCGGACATATCTAGAGAATGCGCACGCAGTGCCGGCCCTTGAGCGCACGACGTTAGAGCTGTTCTGGGCATTGCCGCCCGCGCTTGCGGGCAGCGGCGGGCGCGACGCGCTGCGCGCGTTTCTCGACGAAGCCGATCTTGTCAAATTTGCCCGCGAACGGCGCGGAAGCATGGCCGCGTCGGCTTATGTGCGCGAGGCTCGCACTTTGGTAGACCGCTGGCACGCGACCGTCGCAGCGGAGACGGCGAATTCGGAGGAGATGGCGGATGTCATTCGCTGATCCGCTCGCATTCGTGCTGCTTGCCGCCGTCGCGGCTGAACTGTGGCTATCCTGGCCAACGCGCACGCGCGGCCCCCGCGCTCGGCTCGGCTTCCCCGCAATCGCGCTCTTCGACGACGCCGCACCGCGTGGGCGGGCACGCTGGTCGACGCTGCCGAATGTGCTGCGCGCGTGTGGTCTGCTGCTGTTGGTGGTCGCGCTCGCCCGACCCAGGTCGGTAAAGGAGACGCGGGACACACGCCTCCGCGGCCGCAACATCGTTCTCACGCTCGACATATCGAGCAGCATGAAAGCTCTCGACTTCAAGACCGGAAACCGCCTCGAAGTTGCGAAGCAAGTATTGGCCGATTTTATCCCGCGCCGTCGAGACGACTTCATGGGCATCGTCGTGTTTGCCGGGAAGACGTTCATGCAGGCGCCGCTTACCACCGATGCGGATGTGCTGCTTGATCTTCTTCGGCGTGTGGACATAGGAATGCTGCCTGACGGGACTGGCATCGGCACGGCGCTCACCATGGGGGAAGGCCGACTCAAAGACCTGCCTCGTGGCAGCGGCGTGATCGTGCTCATTACCGACGGTGGGAACAACACGGGCTACCCGGACCCGCTCATGGCGGCCGCGGCGGCGCGAGCGCTCGGTATACGGGTCTATACCATAGGCGTCAGCTCACACGGTGCGACGCCCATCGCGCCGTACAAGACTGGCCGGCCGGCGACTATGGAAGCCCCGTCGGCGATATCGACTGTCGAAGAGCGACTGCTGGACCAAATCGCGACTGTGACCGGCGGCCGCTACTATCGCGCGACCGACGAGACGGCGCTGGCCGGTGTCATGACGGACATCGACCGACTGGAAAAAACGGAACTGCACCTCCGGGAGGTCGAGAGCTACCGCGAGTACTACGCATTGGCGTTGGTGCCTGCGCTGCTGCTGCTGGCCGCTGATGTGGTTCTACGATCCACATGGCTGCGGACTCTGCCGTGACGTTCGCTCAGCCTCTTTATCTGGGTCTCGTCGCGGTCGTCCTGCCGCTCGCGCTTGTGGGATACGCGTGGTATGAGCGCGCTCGCCGGCAGGCGCTCGAGGCGTTCGGTGCTGAGAGGCTGCTTGCCGAATCGTCAGCGCTCCCGGGGCGACTGGATCGCGCGGTCGGATTCGCCCTTGGCGTCGCCGGGGTCGCTTTTTGCTTGGTCGCCCTCGCGCGCCCTCAGTTCGGCGCTGCAACTGAGCTGCATCGACGGTCGGGAGGAGACGTGTTGTTTCTCCTCGACGTGTCGCGCTCGATGAACGCTGCGGATGTCGCGCCGAGCCGACTCGAGGCGGCCAAGCATGCTGCGGCAGCCATCGCGCGTTCTTTGCCTGACGACCGCGTCGGATTGCTGGTATTTGGCGGGACTGGATTCTTGCAACTCCCGCCAACGGGCGATCACTCGACCTTTCGGACGTTCCTCGACGCCACTGGCACCGCGGACATTCCTGATCCATCAACCAACCTCGAGGCGGCGGCCGGCGTGGTCGCCGCCGCGGTAGGGCGAGCCGGGGACGCTCCATACACCGCCGTCGTGCTGTTGTCCGACGGCGAAGACACTGAAGGAAAGCTCGAGCAGGCGATTCGCGTCCTGCACGACGCTGGCGTCCGGGTCTCGACGGTAGGAGTTGGCAGCATAGAGGGCGCGAGCATCCCTGACCGCGATTCGTCCGGCGCCGTTATTCCGCATCGCGACTACCTCGGACGGCCGGTTGTGAGTCGTCTCGTCGAGCAGAACTTGCGCGACATCGCTCGCCGAACGGGCGGAGTCTACGTTCGCTGGTCCGGTGACGAGAGTGTGGGGCCGGTGGTCGCGGATCTCGCTCGCTTGCGCAGTCGCGCTATCTCCGGAACGTCGCACTCCTCGGCAGCGGAACGATATCAGTGGTGGCTGGTTGCGGCGTTCTGCGCGTTGCTGGCGGAATCCGTCGTGCGCGCTGTGCGGCCGCGCCATCTGGGTTGGGCATGACGCGCCGAACTGTGCTCGGAGGGCTGGCGGCCGTTGCGGCCGTCGCGGTTGCGTTCGCCCTACTCGGCGGCGCCAAGGCGTGGACGTTTCTCGTTGATCGCGACGCAGCGGACCGGCTGTATAGAGCACGTGCCTGGCAGAAGGCCGACGTAGCCGACGGTGCGCTGATGCGACGAGCGGTGGTCGAGCGACGTGAGAGCGCGATTCCGACCCTTGCGTACAACAGCGGGAACGCTGCCTATAGGCTAGGGCATTTCCAGGAAGCCGAGCGGAGGTTTCGCGGCGGCCTCACTGGATCGGTGGAAGTGCAGGAGCGCAGCCAGTACAACTTGGGCAACAGCTACCTGTGGCAGGCACGAGGCGAGTATGATCGTGCCGCCAAACGGAGCGCCTTGCGCGCCGCGGTCGAATCGTACGAAGAGGCGTTGATTCTCACGCCGCACGATATGGACGCCAAGTGGAATCTCGAGATCGCGCTCAGGCGGCTGGCTGACGCGGAGGAGTCACCCAGCGCTCTCTTTCGCAGGGGCACGGCGAATTGGGGCGGCGGAAATTTGACCAAGTCCGGCTATGAGGGCGCCCCGCAGGTAGGTGCCGGCGCGTCACCAGGCGGCGGGTACGGCAACGGCAGCGGCAACGACGCGGTCCCACAGGTTACGGAGACCCAAGCGCGCCAGCTGCTCAAGGCGATCGAGCGGCCACAAGTAGCGGGGCAGGACATGCCTAACGGCCCGATTCGGAAGACTCAGCAGTCGAGGCACGGCAAGGACTGGTAGCAAGGTGAGACTGTCTCCCTCGTCAAATCCCAGCTGTCTTGCCAGTTAGCGGCGAATCGTTCCGCGCCGCCGCAACAGTTGGAGGGATGAGCGGCCAGCTGGCGCGATCTGTTCGAATGTGCATTGCTGTGGCGCCTTGTCGGGTCGCCATCTCACTAGGCCAGTCCCGTGGCGGAAGCGGCCATCGCTGAAGTGGTCGTACGTAACCTCGACAACCAGTGACGGCTTTAGCGGTTTCCAGTCGGCGGTGCGCTCGGTGCTCCACCGGCTGGGGCCTCCGGGAGCCCGACCCGTAAACCCCGGCGGTGCGACCAGACGCTCGAGCCGTCGAGTAAGTGGGATCCGTTCAGCCGAGCTGAGGGCAGATGTAAAACCAATGTGCTGCAGAAGACCTGCATCGTCGTACAGCCCGAGCAGCAGCGAGCCGACAACGCGGCGCCCGGCTTGTGGCTTGCTCGCGTACCGAAAGCCTCCAACCACACAATCAGCCGTGCGGTACTGCTTGACCTTTTGCATTCCATCCCTGGTGCCTGATTCATAGGGCAAGTCCGTACGCTTGGTGACGACACCATCCAGCCCTCCGCGTCCCGCGCGCAGCCATGCGCGAACACGTCGAGCGTCGCATGTCATCGGCGATAGGATGACAGCGGGTGGATGCATTGAGCTCTGATCCGCCAAGTACGCGTCGGCGAAAGCCTCGAGCGCTCGTCGCCGCAGCGAGAGCGGCAGTGCGGTCAGCGACTTGCCTCGCGCATCGACCAGAATGTCGAACACGA
>Ga0102924_1001776_pt1 | contig 24329 bp, 21 predicted proteins | sample PaiPotPPM11metaG_FD_80116 | JGI IMG/M metagenome (GOLD analysis project Ga0102924, IMG submission 80116) | Iron sulfur acid spring bacterial and archeal communities from Banff, Canada, to study Microbial Dark Matter (Phase II) - Paint Pots PPM... ...
GAGCAGACACCGGCCATCCACTATGTGGCCTTCGGCCGTGACGCGGTCTCCCTCGCGCACGTCGGTCACCAGCCGGCCCACGCGCGCCACATCGCCGGCAAACTCGTGCCCGACGACGATCGGCGGATGCACTCGGCCGCGCGCCCACTCGTTCCACTCGTAGATATGCACGTCGGTGCCGCACACGCCTGCGCGGCGGACCCGGATCATTACCTCATCATCCCGAACCGCGGGCTCGGGAACGTCGGCCAGCACTAAGCCCGGCCCGGCCGATCGTTTGACGAGAGCTTTCAGAGAATCGGTTTCCTAATGCCGATCGCGGAGCGTCGATCGTCACTCGTCGGCGGTGACATTTGCGGCCGCATCAGCAGTGCGCGGCGGCGTGCCAGCCATGCATGGTGAAGGCCACGCTTGAAACTTAGCATTGCGATGCAAAATCTGGATTCCTATATTCGCGCGGCACGTGGAGTTGCGAGATCGAGCGCGCGCGTGTGCTGTGATGCGACACTCGTCGACCCACCGGGGGGTCGCGCGTGATTCACTCCAGGCATGGAGCGGTTCGAATGGCGACGAAGAAAAAGGGTCGGAAGACAGCCAAGAAGAAACGGGCTACCAAGAAGAAGAGCGCTCGGAAGAAGAGCCGACGGTAAAAAAGAGGGGCCGGTCGTGGAAGACCGGCCCCTGTCGTTTTGCGCTGTGTCGTTTTGCGCTGTGTCGCTGCGGCGGCGGATCACACGCCGCGAATCGCGCGCCTACGCGGCCTTGGAGCTCGTCTCTTCCTCGGTCGGGGCCGGCCCCCAGATGTACGCCGCCACATGTGGCGCGGCCTCTTCGCGCGATCCGCACGAGATGATGATTCCGCAGATCTGGTCAGGCGTGTCCGTCGTGGGGCGCATCTTGATCACTACCCGCTCCGGTTGGGTTCCAGCTCGTTGCAAAAGCACGCGCAGTGCCAGGCGGGCGCGACGCGGAACCCGTTTGGAAAGGCCTCAACTCTACGTGCACTCGCCGGAAGACCCCGCGTGTTGCAAATCGACACGCGGCGCGAGGACACGTGTGTCAGTTTGTAACGGCCGAAAGGCCGCGCTAGGCGACGCCCTTGCGCGCGAGGAACGACCGCGCGCCGCGCTCCCGCTGGTCGCGTTCGACCGTGATTTCCCAGCCAGCGTACCGCGCCCGCAGCTCCGCGAGGGACAGCGCGTGCTGGCCCGCCACGATGGTCTCAACCAGGTGAACACCGCCGTCGGCCGTCGCGCTCTGTAGGAGCCGTATCACCTGACGACGCTCGGCGGGCGCCAAGCGCGCAAGCGCCATGGGGGTACACACGACCGCGTTCAGTGGAGCGTCAGGCTGCCAGTGCTCGAATCCAGTCACGGAAGGACGCACGCGCTGCGTGAGGCCGGCGGCGCCGGCGATCGACAGCACGCGCTCCAGCGCCTCGTCGGGCAGATCGATCGCGGTGACCTCGCAGCCGTTGGCGGCCAGGTAAACCGCCACGCCCTCACCAGTGTCGCCCGCGACCAGCACGTGAGAATCTCCGTTCGGACGGAAAGCGCGTAATAGAGCGCTCTCGGGGCGAAGGCCCCAGCGTTCCGGTCGGCGATACTCTTCCAGCATCTTGTAGCAACGCCGGCGCCATACCCGGTACGAGGGGATGCGCAGTCGGTTCATGATGATGCGGTCCACTTCCTCCCACAAAACGAGCTGCGTGAGAGTCAGCTGCGAATCCTGCAGGAGCGACGCGACAGCTTCGTCGCCGATGCTCAGAATCGCACTGCGAGGGATCGAGTCTTTGTAGTTCTCGATCTCTCGCTCGACGTAGAGCTCGTATTCGTGCTTAGGCGACCGCGGGTCGCAGAGCGGCACGCACCAAAGGTAGGTCGGCCGCCGTGTTCCGCAAGTTGTTCCGCGCTCAACCGTTAACGGGTGAATGCTCAGCCATTGCTTTACGCCGGCTCTACGTGGACCGTAACCTCGGCGGCGCCGAGGGAAGATACGATGCGTGCTTCGACGGCGTCGGCGATCGCGTGCGCCTCGGCGACGCTCGCGCTGCCGGATACGGCGATCGTGACTTCCATAAAGAGCATTCCTGACGGAGCCGATCGCGACCGGACGTTGCGCACGTCAACGACGTGAGGGATCTCGTACACCATGCGGCGAATCTCCGCCGCGTCCACCGCGCGCTGGTCCACGAGGACAGGCACCGATCCCTTCAGGATGACGTAGCCGTTCCGCGCAATGAGGATGGCAACGAGAATCGCGATCGGTGCATCGAACGCGCCGAGTCCGGCACGCGCGAGCGCGAGAGATCCGATCGCCAATACAGTCACATACAGATCGCTGCTCGTATGCGCGGCGTCGGCCAGGAGAAACATGCTTCCCAGCTCGCGTCCGCGTCTTTGCTCGAACCACACCATAAAGGCGTTCACCACGGCGGTGCCAATCAGCAACGCAAGGTCGAGCGACTCGGGATGCTCGGGCTGCGCGCGATTGAGCAGCTTGAGCGTGGCTTCACGCAGCAGCTCAAAACAGGATATCGAGAGAAACATCACGATCGCGAGCGTCGCCAGGGACTCGAACTTTTCGTGTCCGTACGGATGGTCCTCGTCCGGCGCCCGCGCGGCCACCGCGACTACGATCATGCCCAGCACGTTCTTGAGCAGGTCGAGGCTTGATTCGAGCGCCGATCCGAGCACGGTAAGCGCGCCAGTTCGGATGCCGACCGTTACCTTGACGACGACGACCAACAGATTCAGCGCCAGAATCACCGTGAGCACACGGCGTACACGCGGGGAATACGACTTCGGTGCGATCACGGTCCGACTTCAGTCCTGAGATTCGACAAGGGCGCCTTTGAGATATGCCGTCTCGGGAATCGTAAGCACTTCCGGGTGGTCTGACGACTGGCCGAGCACACGCCGTACGACCAGCCGGCGCCCGCTGTCCGCGGCGGCCGCGGCCAGCATGTCGAGGAAAAGAGCCCTCGTGACGTGAAAGCTGCAGCTCGCGGTATACAGCAGTCCACCCGGCGCGAGAAGCCGCATAGCCCGAAGGTTGATTTCCTTGTATCCGCGCAGTGCGCCCGGGAGTGCGCTGCGAGTCTTGGCAAACGCTGGTGGGTCAAGCACGATCGTGTCAAATCGCGTTCGCGCTCTTTCGGCCTGCCGTAGGTATTCAAATGCGTCAGCCTCTACGAATTCGATGGACGTCGCGCCGTTGAGCAACGCGTTGTCGCGACCACGTGCGAGTGCCGCAGCCGAGCTGTCGAGCGCCACGACCGCCACCGCGCGTCTGGCCAGATGCAGGGCGAACGACCCGTGATAAGTAAAGCAGTCCAACGCTCGCCCGCGGGCCAGCTCGCCCATGAGGAGGCGGTTGTCGCGTTGATCGAGAAATGCGCCCGTTTTCTGGCCGTCCCACGGGGCGGCGACGTACCGAATGCCGCCCTCGCGCACCTCGATCTCCCGCGGCACATCACCGGCAAGTAGCTCGATCTCATCGGACAGTCCCTCCTTGCGGCGCACGGCTACATCGTTGCGCGCGAGAATTCCGGCGGCGCCGGTGAGAGCTCCAAGGGCTTCGACAATGTCCACTCGGCAGCGCTCAATGCCCGCCGTCAGGATCTGTACGACGAGCCATTGGTCGTATCGGTCGCAAATGAGGCCCGGCAGCCCGTCGCCCTCCGCGTGCACGAGACGGTACGCGTTCGTATGCATTCTGACTGCCTCACGTCGGGCCAGGGCGGTCTCGAGTCGAGCGCGCCACCAGGCCGGCCCGATCTGCGCGTCGCGGTGTGCGTCGAGCAGGCGTAGTGAGATCTCGGATCGCGGGCTCCAAAGAGCCCAGCCGAGCCAACGCTCACCCGCGCCACGTACTGCGACTACGTCCGCTTCGCCGTCCGGCCGCGTGATGACGTCGCTGCGATACACCCACGGGTGACCCCTCGCGAGCCGTGCAGCGCCGCGTGGCGACACGACGGCCGTGGGGGCGCCGCCCGCCGAGCGCGTCACCGATCTCACGCTGGCGGGTGTGCTGAGCCCCCTGCGGCCGACTGCCGCGCCTCATCGATGGCAAGCCGCAATGAGCGAGCGGCCGCCTCGGGATCGCGCGATCCGAAAATGGAACTGATGGTCGCGACTCCCGCCGCGCCCGCGGCGATCACGGCGGCCGCGGACTCGCGCGTGAGCCCACCGATCGCGATAGCCGGACACTGCGCTAGGCGGGCGAGTCGTGCAAATCCGGCGACGCCAATCGCGATACCAGCATCGAGCTTGGACGGTGATGCGTTCACGGGCCCGATTCCGACATAGTCCGCGGACGCCGCATTGGCGATCTCATCGTCGCTGCCCACCGATGCTCCGATGACGAATCCCGCAGGCACGATACGGCGCAGCGCCGCGGGCGGCACGTCGTCGGCGCCTACGTGGACCCCAGCCGCCTCGCAAGCCAGAGCGACATCAGCACGGTCGTTGACGATCAGTGGCACATCGGACGGGAGAGCGACGATGAGAGCGCGGGCAGCAGTCGCGAGTGTGCGGGCATCCACATCTTTGAGCCGGAGCTGCACCATTGTCGCGCCACCGCGCACGGCGCACACGGCACGGGCGACAAGTCCCTCAATTCCATCGCGAATGTCGTCCGTTATCGCGATCAGGGTAAATGCGTCCGGCGTCAACGGCTGCGCGGTCATGACAGCGGGCTTCGGCGTCCGTGGCGTCACCGTCCCTGCTGATGTCGTCGGAGCTCCAGGCGAGCCTCGGTGTGCTCGGCGAAGGTGGAACTGAAGGTATGGTGGCCGTCCGGTGTGGCGACGAAATACAGATATGGGACATCGGCAGGCGTGACCGCGGCCTCCATGCTCGCTTCCCCGGGCGAGGCAATCGGACCAGGCGGCAACCCAGGATGGCGGTACGTGTTGTAGGCCGAGACGACCTCGAGATTCTTGTAATACACTCGCTGCAAGTGGCGGCCGAGGGCGTACTCCACGGTGGGATCAGCCTGTAGGGGCATGTGCATGCGCAGCCTATTCTGGTAGACGCCGGATATAATCGCGCGCTCCTCCGGCAGCCGAGCTTCCTTTTCGATGATCGAGGCCAGAGTAACTGCCTCGTGCCGAGTCAACCCTAGAGCGCGCACCCGGTCGTTCCACTCCGGTCGCCACGCCCGCTCGAATTCGTCAACCATTACGCGTACCGCGACGCGCGGCGTCGTTCCGTCGGGGAACGAGTACGTATCGGGATAGAGATACCCTTCCAGCGTCGGAACCGAAACACCGAGCCGCGCCAGAAGGCCCGTGTCCCGCACCGCGGCAAAGACCGAATCGGAGTCTGCGGCGAGATCGTGCGCCAGCAGCGGGATAATGGCATTGAGATCCCAGCCTTCCGGTATCGTGACCGTGCGCACCAGCCCGCGCCCGTGGGTCAGAGCGTCCAGGACGTCGGACCACGTTTCGCCGTGCTGGAAGAGATAGGTTCCCGGTTTGACCACCCGGTCGCGATGAGTCAGCGAGGCGTACGCTCGGAACAGGCGCGGCAAGCTGATTATGTGCGCGCGCGAGAGCGAGTCTGACGCAGCGCGGAATGTCGCGCCTGTCGGTACGACCACGCGCTCAGGCAGCCCTGTTGGGTGACCACACGCCGCGAGCAGCCACACTCCGCCCGCGAACGCGATCCTCACGACCGCGATGTCACTCCGATAGCGCGAGAGCATGCTGAAGCAAGACCGTCGCCGCCAGGCTGTCGACGTCGCCCTTTCGCCGGCGAGTGGACCCGCCAAGCTCGCGGACGGTGCGCAGCGCGATCGTCGTCGTGTAGCGCTCATCGACGAAGCGCACTGGAAGCCCGGTCCGCTTGGCGAGCTCCGAGCCGACTCGACGGACCTCGGTGGTGCGCGGCGTATCGTTGCCCTCTTCATCAAGTGGCAGCCCAAATACGACACCCACCACCGCAAGCTCGCCCGCGCGTCGCACCAACTCGGCGATCGGGGCACGCTTGCCGAGACGCCTCGGTATGAACCCGGCCGGCGAAGCGACAGTGCCCGTCGGGTCGCTGACAGCGAGCCCAATGCGGCGATCGCCCCAATCGATCGCCAGGGTCCGGCCGCGCTCCGTGATCGCGTGCATCATCCTTGCGCCATACTCACGAAGAACTCGCGGTTCGTCTTCGTCCGGACCATGCGCTGGAGCAGGAACGTGATCGCCTCGTCCTCCGGCATGTCGCCGAGGAAGTTGCGCAGCAGGAACACGCGATTCGCCTCGGCTGGATCGAGCAGAAGCTCTTCCTTACGCGTGCCCGATCGCGCGATGTCGATCGCTGGATAGATGCGACGGTCGGCGATCTTGCGGTCAAGAACGAGCTCCATGTTACCCGTTCCTTTGAACTCTTCGAAGATTACGTCGTCCATCCGCGATCCGGTCTCCACGAGCGCAGTCGCGATGATGCTTAGGGACCCGCCGCCGTCGATCTTGCGCGCGGCGCCGAAAAAGTGCTTCGGCTTCTGCAGGGCCTTTGCCTCTACGCCACCCGACAGGATACGACCGGACTGTGGAGCGATCGTGTTATGGGCGCGAGCCAGTCGCGTGATCGAGTCGAGCAGGATCACGACATCGCGGCCAGCCTCCACCAGTCGTTTTGCCTTCTCGATCACCATGTCCGCCACCTGTACGTGCCTGTCCGCGGTCTCGTCGAATGTCGAGCTGACCACCTCGGCTTTGGGCACGGTGGCCACCATGTCGGTGACTTCTTCCGGGCGCTCGTCGATCAACAAGATGATCAGCGCGACCTCGGGATGGTTCTCCACGATCGCGTTCGCCATCTTCTGCAGCAGGATGGTCTTTCCGGCCCGAGGCGGCGCCACGATCAGACCGCGCTGTCCCTTGCCGATCGGGGCGACGATGTCTACCACCCGCATGCTCAGATCGCCGCCCTTCGTCTCGAGCCGAATACGCTGGTCGGGATAGCGGGGGCGTAGGTTGTCGAAGACCGGCCTGCTGGCGCCGGCCACGGGTTCGGCGCCATTCACCGATTCCACGCGAAGGAGAGCGAGGTAGCGCTCCCACTCTTTCGGCGGGCGAACCTGACCCACGATGGTGTCGCCGGTGCGGAGCTCGAATCGCTTGATCTGCGACGGCGATACGTAGACGTCGTCCGGACTGGCGAGGTAGCTCCACTCCTGGGTGCGCAGGAATCCGTACCCTTCGGGCAGAATCTCCAGCACGCCCTCGGCGCGCAGGGCGATGGCTGCGCCAAGAAGGTTTTGCTCGATCCGGAAGATCAGGTCCTGCTTGCGAAGCCCCGCGATCGGTGCGATGCGCAGGTCTTCAGCCACAGCCTGTAGCTCTGTGACGCTCTTGCGTTTGAGGTCGGTGATGTCCACGAGGGGCGTCGGACTAATGCGCGATGGAACGCTCGGGATGCCGCTCGACGTCGCTCATGAGTCGCTGTACTTCGATACGGCCCGCCGCGACACGGCGCTGGAGTGCCGTGTCGGCGCGGACTCGGCCGATCGTACCCGACGAGCTAAGGAGGCGGCTCGCGGAGTCGAGTGCGGCGTCGAGGTCGCGAAGCTTCAGCGCGAACGTTGAATCGGCGCGGAATCGACCAATCGACGAGGTTGGTGACTGCGCAAGCTGCTCCGCGGAGTCCAGCTCCGCGAGCGCGTGATTTGCCCGATCCAGGAGCTGTCCTCGCGCCTCGTCGCTCGCGAACTTGCCCGCCGTGCCCTCGCCGGTGAACACCCGCGCCGTCAGAGCGTGTAGCCCGTCGCTCAGTCGCTTGACACGACGAGCCCCGACGGGAGTCGTCAATGCGCCGATCGTTCCCCCGTGAGTGAAGATCTGTCCTTCGATCGATTGGACGTCACTCAGGATGACTGGTACGTCGCCAACGGCGTCGGAGAGTTGCGCGGCGGGTCCTTGGACATCGCGCTGCGGCGCCGCCACGAGAGTATCCCCGTCCTTCACGGCGGGTGAAGAGGGGGTGCCCCCTCCGAGTGATACGACCGGTGATCCCACGGCGCTGCTGCCCGTGCGGATCTGTGCATACGTGTCCCGTCGAATCTCAGGCAGGAAGAGTTTTTGCACTTCGAATGCGACCAGGACGCGTTCCGATGTGTCTACGGCTATCGACCGGAATTGAATATCTGAGACGGCGCCTATCTTGACCCCCGACCGCCAGACTTCCGTGCCCCTGATGACGCCGCGGGCTTGATCGGTTGCCAGGAATAGACGCGCCGTGGCCCCGTGTAGACTACCTACGCGGGCGAAAACCAGCACGGCCCCGAACACGCCACCGACAACCGCCATGGCGGCAAGCCCGGGGACCAGTTTAGACCATGGACGGAGGCGAGTGGAGGCCAATGCGCGAGGCGGGATTCGAACCCACGACCTTCGGCTCCGGAGGCCGACGCTCTATCCAACTGAGCTACTCGCGCGGGACGATTGGGTATTGGCAATGTAGGATCGCGACATGGCATCATCAAGCGAACGCACGTCGAATTCACAAAGAGAGCGATTGGAGAGCATCGAGAAACGCGAAGAACGCATGCCCGAACTGCCCGACATCACAGTCTATATCGAGCGACTAGCTCCGCGCGTGCTTGGTCACACGCTCGAGCGCGTGACGGTCAAGAAACCGTTCGTGCTGCGCACGGTCGACCCACCGTTGAGCGCCGTGGAGCACGCGCGCGTGGTCGAGTTGCGCCGGGTGGGTAAGCGAATCGTGATCGGACTCGAGGGTGATCTCTTCATCGTGCTGCATCTCATGATCGCTGGCCGCCTACGATGGCGGGACGCGTCGCCGTCCGAGAAAGGGCCGAAAGTGCCGAAAGTGCCGAAAGTGCCCGCGTCGCTCGTGCTCGCGACCTTCGAATTCGTCACCGGCACGCTGTATTTCACCGAGGCCGGCTCGACAAGACGAGCATCGCTGTACGTGATCAGCGGTGCGGCCGCCCTCGCGGAGCTAGATCGTGGAGGTCTCAACGTCCTGAGCGCGGCTTTGCCCCAATTTGCCGACCGGCTCGCCTCGGAGAATCACACGCTCAAACGGTCGCTGACCGACCCTCGGCTTTTCGATGGCATCGGCAACGCCTACTCCGATGAGATCCTGCACCGGGCCATGCTGTCGCCCCTCGCGCACTCGGCGCGGCTGGCGCCGGAGGCCGTCGAGCGCCTGTATCATGCCTCTCGCGCAGTGCTCACCGAGTGGACCGATAGGCTGCGGGCCGATGCCGGGGAAGGATTTCCCGAGAAGGTGACGGCCTTTCGGGAAGGCATGGCGGTGCACGGCCGATTCAGGGCGCCGTGTCCCACCTGCGGCGCGCCGGTGCAGCGAATTCGCTATGCCGCGAACGAGACTAACTACTGCGCCCGATGTCAGACCGGCGGCAAGTTGCTAGCGGACCGTGCGCTCTCGAAGATATTACGACACGACTGGCCTCGTTCGATCGATGAGGTCGAGTAACACTCTGGTAATACCCTCATGATGCGCACAATTCTCCGTTTCCACGCCGACGCCGCGGTAACCGCCGCAATCGCGCTCGCGACCATCTCAGCCCCCGCTGTGGCGCAGCATGCAACGGCGGATGTTCCCAGCATTCCCGTCGAACGGGTCACGCTCGCCAACGGGCTCACCGTACTGCTGTCCCCGGATCATTCCTCGCCGATCGTGGCGGTAACCGTGTGGTACCACGTCGGCTCGAAGAACGAGAGTCCCGGACGTACGGGATTCGCGCATCTGTTCGAGCACGTGATGTTCCAAGGCTCTCAGCATGTCGGGAAAACGGAGCATATCCGGATCATCGAGGATGCCGGCGGGGACTTGAATGGCGAGACCGGTAACGATCGGACGAAATACTACGAGACTGTCCCGGTCAACCAGCTCGAGACGGTGTTGTGGCTGGAGTCAGATCGCATGGGCTCCCTGCTGCCGGCGCTCACCCAGGCGAAGCTGGACAACCAGCGCGACGTCGTGAAGAACGAGCGGCGTGAACGCATCGACAATCAGCCGTTCGGCAGTGCGGGCGAGGTGATTGGCGCAGCGCTCTTTCCACCTTCGAACCCGTATTCCTGGCCCGTGATCGGGTCGATGGCAGACTTGTCGGCGGCGAGCTTGGACGACGTGAAGGAATTCTTTCGCAGGTACTACGCTCCCAACAACGCCACGCTCGCCATCGTGGGCGATATAGACACGGCGCAGACGCGCGCGTTGGTCGAGAAGTATTTCGGCCCGATTCCGCGGGGGCCCAGCATCGTCCGGCCCAACGTGACGCCGACGAGCCTGCAGGCGGAAAAGCGACTGGTGCTGGAAGACCCCAAGGCGACGCTGCCCCGGCTGGCGATCGCATGGCCAACGGCGGGCGTCCACAGTCCCGACGTCCCGGCATTGAATGCGCTGGCGGACGTGTTGGCGTTGGACCGCACGAGCCGACTGACGAAGCTGTTGGTGTACGACAGGCAGCTCGCCACCAACGTCAGCGCTGGGTCCCAGGCCAACGAGGATGAAGGGACGTTCCGCATCACCATCAATCCGCGGCCGGGCGTGTCGCTGACGCAGGTGGAAGAGGTGACGGATAGCGTGCTCGCTGGACTGTCCACATCTCCGCCATCCGACAGCGAAGTGAATAGGGCGAAGAACTACGCTGTCGTGGGCACGGTCACGTCGCTCGAGGCAGCTGACGCCAAGGCGGAAACTATTGCCGAGGGTCAAACCTACTTCGGCGACCCCGAGCACTTTGCCGCCGAGCTGCGTGAAGAGCAGGCAGTTACGCCGGCCGACGTGCGACGCGCCGCGGAACAGTATCTCACGCCCGGGCGCGTCGTGCTGAGCATGGTGCCGGCTGGGAAGCTCGATCTCGTGAGCACGCCATCACTGCCATACACGAACGTCACGACCGAGCGCGAGACGGCTGCTTCGACAGGTCCTACACCATCACCTACGCCAGCGCCGCCACCCGCCGCCACGACCGTGGCGCAAGTGGATAGCTTTCCGGCCAGGCCGGTCCCGGGCCCCGCGCCGGCGCTCCGGATTCCGAAAGTGCAGCTGCGCCGCCTCGCCAACGGCGTCAGGGTAGCCGTGCTGGAAAACCACGAGCTCCCGATCGTAAGCGTGTCCGCGATCGTCGATCTGCCCAGTGTTCTGGATCCCCCGGGCAAGGAAGGTTTAGGCGCCCTCACGGCGCAGATGATGTCCGAGGGCACCACGTCGAAGACAGCCGATCAGATCGCCGCGGCGGAAGCAGACTTGGGTAACGGTGTGTCGCCGACCGGCTTCTTCACCGTGACGCGCAATGTCGATGGGTCGCTCTCGCTCATGGCTGACGAGCTTCTGCACCCGGTGTTCCCCCAATCATCGCTCGACCGCATCAAGGCCAATACAATCGCCGCCTTGCAGCGACGAAGGGATCAGCCGGGCTATCTCGCGGCGCGCGTATTCGCGAATGCCGTTTACGGTCCAAGGCATCCGTATGCGCGCACCGAGACCGATTCCAGCGTAATGGCGATCACTCGCGACGATCTCGTCGCCTTTCACCGCGACTATTACCGTCCCCGCAACACTACCATCGTGGTGGCTGGCGACGTCACGCCTGATAGCATGGTGCGCAAGCTCGAGAGCGCGTTCGCCGGGTGGCAGACGGGTGGCAAGAGCGGGGACGTAAGTGTCCCACAACCGGCCGCGCCGGGCGTGACGCGGATATACCTATATGATCGCCCCAGCTCGCCGCAGAGCGTGATCATAGCTGGCCAGCTCGGCCCACGGCGCGACTCGAGGGACTTTTATGCCTTGGAGTTGGTGAACACGGTGCTCGGCGGTGCTTTCAACAGCCGTCTCAATCTCGACCTTCGCGAGGTGCACGGGTACGCCTATGGTGCTGAAAGCGGCTTTCGCTGGCGCCGCGTCCCGCAACCCTCGACATTCGATGCCGTGACCAATGTCGCGACCCCCAAGACCGACAGCGCGCTCATTGACCTGGCGGCCGACGTGAGGGACATCCGCACGTCGCGGCCGGTCACCGATTCAGAGCTGGTGTTTGCCAAGCGCACCACTACCTTGTCGTTGCCGCTGGAGTTCTCTACGGTGGAGCAAGTGGCGGGTGCCGCCGCGACGCTGTTCGAGTACCGCCTACCGCTCGACTATTACGATCATCTTACGGCAAACTATGAAGCCGTGAAGCTCCGAGACGCGCGCGCGGCTGCGGACAAGTATCTCGATCCCTCGCACATGGCGATTGTGGTAGTAGGCGATCGGCAGGCCATCGGCGCTGGCCTAGAGGCAGCGCACGTTGCGCCCGTCACCTTGGTGAACTTGGCGGCGCGGCCGGTCGCCGCGGCAACCGCGCAGTGAGCGGCGAGGGGCCGCGTTTTTGGCACGAGTCGCGTAATTCCGATGTGGGCAGCTTGGCCGTGGCTGTCAGATTGCCGCAGTGGAAAGGCAGCTACGACGGTCACGGGCCCGCTGGACCCCGTGGCGATGGAGCGCATGGTGGGCGTTGGCGCCGGTTTGGGGGTGGCGGTCTGCTCTCGTACGGTGGTGGCGAACGCGGCGTGCCGTGTGGGCAATGCCGCGAGTTGCGAGGGCAGCGTGCCGCGCTACGTGGGCGTCGGGGGAGCGGGGATACACGCGCGCGTTGGGCGAGCGCGTTTCCGTGCGGCGGTGCTGGTATTGCAGTATCGACGACATTGGGCAGGACGGATGGGTTGCGGCTCGCGGGCGCGTCGTTTGCGCGGACTGCAACCGCGCGTTGCTGGAGGGCGGCTTGCCTTACGCTCGCGTGGCCGCGAGCTATCGGGGGCGGGCAGGATCGCCGAGGCGGACGCTCGGCGAGGTCTATCAAGCGCTGGTTGCATTCAAGGAGCGACGTGAGGGATGGCCGCAGCTGGTTGCGCCGTTGGCCCGCGGACTCGAATCCGCAGTACGGCGGGTGGCGGCGGACGAAGGGCTGGCCGGGGTGCGCGGCTGGATCCTCGCGCCCGTCCCTTCATTTAGGGGGCGACGGCCGCACGTTCGGATTTTGACGGCGCTCGCGGCGGTACAGTTGCCGGCGGCGGATCTACGGCTCGACCTACTGGCGAAGACAGTCGATTTTGTGCAAAAGGGTCTTTCGTGGTCGGAGCGTCGCTTGGAGAGCGCGGGGGCGTACGCGATACGGGGTCACTGGGGTTCCTGGGGTGATGGCGGGCGCAGTGTGCGCGGGCGCGCCATAGTGATTACAGATGACTTCATGACTACGGGGGCGACATTCGACGCGTGCGCGCGGGTTCTCATGGATGCTGGAGCTAGTGTCGTGTACGGTGCGGCTGTGGTGCGCGTTCTCCGGGCACCGGGCGTGCGCGTGCTGACGCTGGGCGCGCGGCAAGTCAGCGTTCAAATGCGGGAGCTCGACGCCCGCGGACGCGCCGTTGTTTCCGCGGAGGACGGCACTGTGTGGGTGCGGTTCGCTTGCTCCGCCAAGTGCCCGGCCATCCACACGGCTGGTCCGTACGACCTGCCAAGCTTCGACCGGCGAGTGGCGCGGCGTTGGGTGTGTCGCTGCGGGGCATCGCATGACGTACGGATGCGGCGCGAGTGGCTTGGAGAGTCGCGGGAGTGCCTGGCCGTCGGCGTGGGCGCGCGTCGGCCGGCCGAACTGCTGGTGGGAATCGTGCAAGGGACGGTAGCCTATGTCTGAACGTCGACAACTCCTGTCGATCGTCGTTCCGTGCTACAACGAGGACACCGTTCTAATGGAGGCCCATCGCCGCCTTACGGACGTGATGACCGGCGTGGCTGGGGTCGACTACGAGATCATCTATGTCGACGATGGGAGCCGCGACGGCTCAAGCGATGTTCTCGTCTGTCTGCGAGCGACCGACCGGCGTGTGCGAGTGCTGCGACTGTCGCGCAACTTTGGCCATCAGATTGCCGTCAGCGCGGGTCTGGAGCACGCATCTGGCGACGCGGCGGTGGTGATAGACGCCGATCTGCAGGATCCGCCTGAGCTGGTGCCCGAGATGATCGCACGGTGGCGCCGTGGCGCCGATGTCGTTTACGGCGTGCGCACGCACCGTGGTGGCGAATCTGCATTCAAGCGGTGGACCGCGAGCGTGTTTTACCGGATGATCAACCGTGTCAGCGAAATCGACTTTCCTCTCGATGCGGGAGATTTTCGGCTGATCGACCGCGTGGTGGTGGACGCGTTGCGCGCGATGCCGGAGCGTGACAGGTACGTGCGCGGGATGGTGAGCTGGACGGGGTATCGGCAAGAGGCTATAGAGTACGAGCGCGCGCCGCGGTTCGCCGGTCGGAGCAAGTACCCGCTCCTCAAGATGCTGCGATTCGCGGCGGATGGCATTCTCTCGTTCTCCACCATGCCGCTCCGGCTGGCAAGCTGGTTCGGATTCCTCGCGTCCGGTGTCGCGGTGGCAGGAATCTTTTACGCTCTCGGCGTCCGACTGTTGACCAACAACTGGGTCACCGGCTGGACCGCGATTTTCACCGCGGTGTTGTTCATTGGAGGCGTGCAGCTCATCTGCGTCGGGCTGCTTGGTGAGTACATCGGGCGCATCTATAATGAAGGCAAGCAGCGACCGCTGTATCTTGTGCGCGAGCGGTTCGGCTTCGCCGCTGATACCCAGCCGAGTCGTGGGCAGCGGGCCTGGGATCGTGAGGTTGCGCTCCCGGGACACGCGGCGGCCGATGGGCGCGTGGCCGAGCGAATAGCCGAGCGGGCAGTTGTCGATCGGGCGGCCGTGCATCTCGTACGCGATTGATGACTCACGTCGCGGAGCATCGGCGCGCGTCCCCCGTGGGGCGCGAGGCACACGCGGCCCGCGACCTTCGGCCGAGGGTAGTTGTCATCGGCGGGGGATTCACCGGGCTGGCGGCGGCGTTTGAGCTTGCGCGAGGTGGCGCGCGCGTCACGGTACTCGAGGCCGACCAGGAGCTAGGTGGGCTTGCGGGCAGCTTCGTGGTCAACACGGGCGCGCCGCATCCGGCCCGCCTAGAAAAGTTCTACCACCATTGGTTCACCGGTGACACCGACGTAGTGGATCTCGCCCAGGCGCTGGGTGTGGCGGATCGAGTGGAGCGGCGCTCGACTCAAACGGGGATGTACTACGCGCGGAGCATTCATCGTTTGAGCAATCCTCTCGACGTTTTGCGCTTCTCGCCGCTTCGCCTCGCGGACCGTGTTCGGCTGGGGCGACTCGCTCTTCGCGCGCGAAGAGTCAAGGATTGGGCGAGGCTCGACGACATGACCGCCCAGGAATGGCTTCTCAGGCTGGGTGGCCCCGAGGTATATCGGGTCGTATGGGCTCCGCTGCTCGAGGGGAAGTTTGGCCCGTACGCGCGCGATGTGTCGGCCGTATGGATGTGGAACAAGCTCAAACTGCGCGGAGGAAGTCGTAGTCGCAGCGGGGGCGAATCGCTGGCGTATTTCCGCGGCGGGTTTGCGGCGCTGGCGGAGCGTCTTGCTGACGAGGTGCGCCGGTTGGGAGGCGCTGTGCGTGTGGGCACGCCGGCGACGGCGTTGTTGGTGCGCGACGGCCATGTGGCGGGGGTCGAGACTGCTGCCGGACGCTTGCGCGCGGATGCGGTCGTGGCGACGCCTGCTCTTCCGATAGTTGCGGACCTTGTCGAGCCGCATGCGCCACGCGAGTATATCGCTCAGCTCCGCCGGATCGAGTATCTCGCGAACGTGTGTCTGGTATTGGAGCTTGACCGTCCGTTGTCGAGCACCTATTGGCTCAACGTGAACGACCCCGGTTTTCCGTTCGTCGGCGTGATCGAGCACACGAATTTTGAACCCGCTGCGGCGTACGGCGGGCGGCATATCGTGTACCTGTCCAAGTACCTTGCGACTTCGACGCCGCTCTATCAAATGGCAGACGCGGACGTGGTTGCGTTTGCGCTTCCCCATCTGGCGCGCATGTTTCCCAAATTCGATCCGTCGTGGGTGGCCGCGGCGCACGTGTGGCGCGCGCGGTATGCGCAGCCAATCGTGGTACGAAACTACTCGGCGCTGATACCGCCCATGGAAACGCCCATTGCTGGGCTATATCTCTCTACGATGGCACAGATCTATCCGGAAGACCGCGGGACAAGCTACGCGATCCGTGACGGGCGACGTGTTGGGCGCGTGGTGGCTGCGGCTGTGAGCACCCGATCGGCCGAGTAAAAGCCGGGCCGTGGCTCGTCGCGGCCGCCGTCGTGCTTGGCATCGGCATTCGCGCGTGGCTAGTGGCGTCTCGGGATTTCCCGCTGAACGATGGCGGCATGTTCTATCTCATGGCGGACGAGATTGGGCGAGCTCACTTCCGTCTTCCGATGTTCACGGCGTACAACGCCGCGAACATTCCGTTCGCGTACTCGCCGCTGTCTTTCTATTTGGCGGCCGGGCTCGCGGCGGTGACCCCTCTTTCTCTCGTAGACACTTTTCGCCTGATACCCCTCGTGTGCACTTCGCTCACCGTGTGGGCGTTCGTGCTGCTCGCGAGGCCGTTCCTTCCGTCACGCGCTACGCTGGTCGCGGCCGTGGTGGCATTCGCTACCGTGCCGCGGAGCTTCATGTGGCTGATCATGGGTGGCGGCCTGTCGCGGTCGCTGGGGTTTCTGTTTGCGATGCTGGCGATCCATCAGGCGCATCTGATGTACACGCGGCGGAAGCGCGGGGACGTAGCTCTCACGACGTTGTGGTGCGCGCTCACGCTGGTGAGTCATCTGGGGACTGCCCCGTTTGCGGCGTTCAGCATTGCGCTGTTTTTCCTGTTTTATGGGCGACACCGCTTCGGCGTGGTTGCTTCGTTGATTGTGATCGCCGGGGCGCTGGCGTTGTCCGCTCCGTGGTGGGGGCTGATTCTTGCGCGGCACGGGATTGGGCCGTTTCTGGCGGCGAACGCGACTGGCGGGTCGATCTTTTCGGACAACGGCACTCGAACGCAGGTGTTGAGCGAGCTGGCGCACTTTGGCGTGGGCACGGCGGAGCCTTTGTTTCCGATCATTGGGACGTTGGCGTTGCTGGGCGTGATCGTGTCGCTGACACCGCAGCGTGTGATCTTGCCGCTCTGGTGGCTCGAGATCGTGACGTTGGACGCGCGCGCGGGGTCGACCTACTCGACGATTCCGGTGTCGATGCTGGCGGCGATTGCGTTCACGGAGGTGCTGATCCCGCTGTTGCGTCGGCCATGGGAGGGCAACGGCTTGCGCACGCCGTCGGTACAGCGGTGGATGCCGGTGGCGGTGTCGGTGGTGGTGGCGGGCTATTGCACGCTATCGGCGGTCATGCGAGATCCAGGCGTTGCGACGGAGGGCCGGTATCTCAACAGCTTGGGGCCGCTGGAGCGTGGAGCGATGGAGTGGGTCGCGCGGTCGACGCCGAGTGATGCGAGGTTTTTAGTAGTTACTGGGAGCGTGACGGGCGGATGGTATGCGGACCGCACGCAGGAGTGGTTCCCCGTGTTGGCGCGGCGTAAGAGCGTTGCGACGCCGCAGGGGCTGGAGTGGTTGCCTGGTCGCGTTTTCGAGCGGATGGAGGAGAAATACGACGACGTGCAGCTGGGGTGTGTGCGGCAGGACCCGTTGCCCAGTTGTTTGGAGAGGTGGAGTGGGCAGACTGGGATCACCTTCGACCACATCTACATCCCCAAGATTCCTAGGCAGCCGTGTTGCACAGGTATACGCGAGTCATTGGCGAGCGACTCCACGTGGCGAGAATTGTACGACGGCCCGGGCGCGGCGGTCTTCGTGCGGGCGACTGGCGTAGTAGCATCGCGGTAGCGCGCGATTGGGGGCCAAGATAATTTCCGAGCCTCACCTCGGGGCGTAGCTTAGCCCGGTAGAGCGCCTGCTTCGGGAGCAGGAGGTCGCTGGTTCAAATCCAGTCGCCCCGACTCGCCCCGCCGTGTCCATTCCGGAGACATGGGCGACGTTTTATTCCGGAGACATAGGTGACAGTTTAGCCCCGAAGGGGTTTTCCGCGCATTCCACGCGCCCACACTCCTCGTCAAAGAACCCCGGGTCATAGTGCATGAAGGTCACTAACCAGATCTTCTCGCTGACCTCTTTGATGCCGACCTTCTGGCCAGCGAACACGTGGCTGAGATTGATCTTGCGGCGACCGATGCAGATGCGTCCACAGCTGGTGACGGTGACGGTTCGATCGTGCAAGGGGTATTCCAGCTCCCCTAAGCCTTGATACGGCCGCGGCGAGCGTGAATACAACTCCGCCGGATATTTCATACCGATCGCCTGATGGGGGCGGTCGAAGTTATAACACTGTAGGAAGCGATCAAACTTCGCCTGCTGTTGCAGGAAGTTGCGCCCCGCCGGGCGCGTGGCTTCTTGCTTCAGGGTCAGGTGCATGCGCTCGTGGCGGCCATTCTGCTGGGGCTTGCCGGGCTTGATGCGCTCGATGCGGATCCCCAGCCGGAGCCACCAGACCGACAACTTACTCAAGCCGAAGAAGGCCGTCCGACTGGCGAAGGGGATGCCGTTGTCGGTGCGGATCGCCACCGGCAACCCGAAATCCTTGAAAGCCCGTTCAAAGACGCTGAAGGCGTAGATCTCCTTGGTGGCGGCCAAGGCATCGCAGCACAGCAGGTAGCGGCTGGCCGCGTCGGTGATGGTCAGCGGATAGCAGTAGCGCCGATCGGTGAGCATGAATTCGCCCTTGTAGTCCGCGCACCACAGATCGTTGGGGGCCCGCGGTTGCTCGAGGGCCGTGCCTTCAGCTTTGTAGCGCGCGTGGCGGCCTCGGCTGACCAGGCCATGCCGGTCCAGCACCGTGTGCACCGTGCTGATGGCGGGCAAGACGATCTCGGGGGTGCAGCCGCCGCAGCTTCTCGCGGATCTTCGGGGCGCCCCAGCTCGGGTGCTCCTTCTTCAACTGGACGATGCGCTTCTCGACCTGGAATGGCAGGCGATTGGCGTGCCGATACGGCCGGCGCGACCGATCGGTGAGCCCCTCCATCCCACAGTCTTTATAGCGTGAGAAGATCTTATAGCCTGTCTTCCGAGAGATATCGAACTCCCGGCACAGCACGGCCATCTTTTCCCCATCCAGCAACCGAGCCACAAACCGCAGCCGTTCATCCATCGTGCGACACTCCCGCCACGGCATTTGGGAGCCCCCCAAATACCTGAAAGTGTCACCTATGTGCCCGGAATGAAGTGTTACCTATGTGCCCGAAAGGGCAAACACGGACTCCGGCAGGAACCTTGTAAGCGTTTCGCCGGGCCACGCTCGCGCGGTTTTCCAGGCTGACACCCTTAGCCCAAGACCGCCACCGCCCTCGGCATTGACGTAAACGACGTAGCCTCGTTGTACCGCGTGTTCGTGGAAAGCGTGACCCGTTCCGACGCTGAACGCGATGTCGAGTGCGATAAACGACTTCCCCACAGCTGGCGCGCCGTACATCTCATACAAGCCGCCCTCGGGAAGCATCCCGTCAACCAACCACGCCGGAGCCGCTCGAGACATTACTTCCGTGTCCGATAGCAACCTGAATCGCGCTGCCGGTTCCCAGCGCGGACCAGTTTGCCGAGATCAGTAGGCGGCAACAGGCAAAGCGCGCTACCGGCTAATCCGCCCGATCCTAGCAGCGCCCATACGGGCACGACTCGGGGGCAGGGCCATAACGGTCCTGCCCTTTGCGTTTCCGGTTGTGGCCCTGTTCGCTCGCGCAGCAGCGTGTGAGAGACACCCTACTGAAGTTTGGCATCCTGCTAGTCAATCCTGGCCCCTCGTAGCCCATCTTCGCGAGATGCAGAAGCTCCCGAGCTCAGTCATGCGTAGTACAAGCCGACGTACTTTTCTTCGAACTCGAACACCGATGGGATAATGCCATGACGCCCGACATGGTCGCGAAAGAAGAGGTTATCCTGGAGATCGTCCATGATTACCGGAGCACCTTTGGAAAGGTGCGGCGATATTAATGTGAGCGCCATCCTTCTTCCCGAGTAAGACTTATCCGAGTCGTAGTGCAGAAGATCGACATGGTCGACGGCCGCCAAAATTTTTGGGAGGTTCCTGCGATCGCCGTCGAGCAACAGTGTCCAGTTCGATTTGAGGTCGTCGTCGACGATGTATCCCACGTATTTCTCCGGATTGGCGATGCGAAAGTACGGGAATTCACTGGAATAGAGGCGCCCGACACCATTCGCCTTGATCGCGGTCAGAATTGCCGCGGTCGAAAACCCGGCGGCAACCCCCGTCTCGAGGACGACCTTCGGGCGCCTATGTCGTACGAAGAAATAGAGAAGCGGATAGTTGCCGGGTCCGCCCAGATCGAGATCGAGAGTGTTGAGCTTCGCGTTCGCATCGGTCCGAATATGGTCCGAGACGGCCAACGATTCGTGCCAAAGATCGGGATTCAACGCGTTGCAGAAATTCTCGACGCTCTTCGCGACCTCGCGGCACCATGCCACCGACGCCAGCCTAGCGTTCGTTGTGTTTCCCTCGCGCAGACGCGTAAGTATCTTCTGGAACATTTCGCTCCGGAGAGCGGGGTTCAAGAAGCTCCGTGCAATTTGAAAAGCAGAACGACGATCGTCAGTGTAGGCTTTCTTCCTCATAAGTCGCGATCTCCCTCAATTCCTAAAACTCCGAACGCGCTATCAGGACCAGCTCTGTAGCGTTTTTGAGGGTTCCAGGACCCGCGCTGCTGGAATAACTTCACGATAGACGTTCAGCACCTCTTGAACCATCTCGCTTACGCTAAAAGCCTCGATCCCGTGCGTGGCTCGCTGCTGCCACGTTTGACGCTCGTTCTCATCCATTAGCATCCGACGCAAAGCCGCCGCCAGAGCGTCTGGATTTTGAGGTTCCACCAACACGCCAGCGCGCCCTCCGTCGAGTCCCTCCGGGATTCCGTCGACGCTTGAGGCTACGATGGCACATCCCGCCTGCCTCGCTTCGATGAGTACCAAAGGAAACGAATCGCGGCGGGAGGCGAGCACGAAAACGTCCGCCGCCAGCATAAAAGATTGTGGATTACCTTGAAACCCCTCGAAGTGAATACGATCGCAGAAATGAGAAGCATTCGCCTGCGCCTCGAACGTACCCCGGTCCGGACCATCGCCGACCAGGTACAAATGCGTATTTGAACATTCTCCAGCGATCTGCTCGAACGCGACAATCAGTTCCCCGATGCCCTTCCGCTGGTACATTCCACAAACTGAGACTATCGACGGCCTTTGCAGCGGGGCTGGAGCTATCTTCGACAACTGCGGCAATCTCGCGCTGTAAAGCGTGCGATTGAGAACCACTCGAATCTTTCGTTTTGGGATGCCCATCTTTCGCATGGTCAAACCGACAGACTCGCTCACTACGATGGCGCGTTGTGCGAGTCCCATCAAAACGGATTCGCGGTCATGCACATTCTGAATATGTGCAACAAGCGCATATCCGTAGCACTTTGACCATAGCCATGCTACTACCAGACCCGCGCGCATGTGGACATGCACCACATCTGGCCTGAATTGGCTCACCTGCTGCCCGAATGTCCGCAGGGACTTCAAGAGATTTACCGGGCGGCGCATGTGGTCAATACGGAAGAGCTCAACGCCCGCACTGCTGAGCAGAGACTCGTGACCACCACCTGAAGAGACAAGTCCCACAGAATGACCCAGTCGCGCTTGTCCTATCGCCATATCAACCGCGGCATTAACTATCCCGTTGCCCCGGTCACTAACGTCGTTTAGTACGTGGAGAATTCTCATTGCGTGAATGTCTCCCGTTCGATCCTTCAAGCCTTATAGCGACGGACCCAATGGGGCACCCGCGTGGGTGTTACAGGTTGATGCTTCGGAGAACCCGCAGTCTTTTCTCCTCAGCCTCGGACACGTGCGCGGTACTGGCGATGGATCTCGGGGAGCCACGCCTTAACGCTGCGCGAGAGCCTTCGTGCCCGCGCGTCAACCGTGCTGCTCTCGGTTCTAGGAGAAACCGACGACGGACCTTCGCACGACACCAGGGCAAAGATTGCAGCTGGCACCAACACGCGCGTGATACCTGAGTGCATGCGAAACCCCCTGGCGGAGCTCATTTCGGTGTCCAGCGCACCGCGTGGAAGTTGAAGGAGGATGGGTTCCCGACGTCATAGGCGCCGACGATCACATCGGCGTCATTCACTGCCAGCGGCCAATCACCCTGGAAGCCGGTGTTGCCATCAAATCCGCACTCGACGCCGGACGCTGCAGGAAGCTCGGGAAGCCCGACGTATCCGCCGGCGACGGTGTAGGCAAACGGAAAGGGGCAATACCCGGCGTCTGGCCTGGAAAAAACCGCAAAAACAGTGGCCAGGTGATTTACATTGAGCCCTGTGACGTAATTGAGATCACTCTCCGGAGGTTGCAGCACACTGCCTGCGCCCCCCGTCCAAAGGAAGAAGCCAGACGCGCAGCCGCCGACGGTGCAGCCCATAAAGGTCGCCGACAGGTTCACTGCAAGGTCGCCGTAGCGGTTGATGCTGGGGCTCGGCACGGAGCCGTTAGGCGGCCCGCCGTCCGGAATCGCCAAACTTAAAGTGTCTCCGGGCGTGACATGACCGGCAGGGAGCGGGACAGGGATGAGCACTCCGAATTGATTGTACATGCCGACTGCGAGCTGACCGCCCGACGCGTACAGAACCGCCATCATTCCGTGGAGGTTGATCGCCGTAGCGCACGCACCCTGATGAGCGGGGCCAGTGCCAAGGTCTTTAATCGTGCGTGTGGCGCCGGACCACATCACGATGTGGTTGACACCGCTGACGACGGCACACCCAGCGATTTGGCCAGCGTCATTGATGCCGACTGCAGCCATCGATGAAGCCCCGGGGAGTTTGGCGAGTGTACTAACCACTCGATGACCTGAGGTCCAGATAAAGGCCGTTGTTGCCGTCGAGCTAGGTCCGTAGGAACCGACGACGTTCTCGCTCGAGTTAACTCCGGTCACTGTGAGGTATGGCTCAGAGAGCCCGAGATCGTGCTTGGTCCCTCCGATGACAAAGCCGTGATAAGGACTGGTTGAACTCACGAATGACAGGCCCGCGATGAACCCGTTCGAGCTGATAGCGGTCGCAATGCTGTACAAATCGCCCGCTCGGCCGACGCCGAGATCCGTAATCCTGTACGCCGTGGGCGTAGCCAGCGCCCGCAGCGGCGGCGTCGGCGTGAGCGCCCCAGGGTTCGTTGGGCTGTCGCATGCGGCGAGTGCTGCGATCAGAGGAACTACGTAACGCATGCGACGACCTGTACGAGGCAGGGTCGCGAAGGTGCGCGCGCTCATTGGAGATCCTCGGGTTTGCCGAAAGGCACGCGGCAGTGGCGTGCGGCACGGACGAAAGAACTCGTCCACGTTCGGCGTCGCCGAGTCATAAGCCCGTGCGGGCTCGGCACCGCTGTCAGCCAACATATCTATCCTGGAACGCGCCACAAGCTCATGCGCGGCGAATTGCGACGTAAACGCGACAGACTAGTGCATTTCCGCGACACCGGTCGCGCATTCGACTGACGCTGCGATGACTGCCGCTGTTGGCTCGACCCGCGACTCGCCCGTTACTTCCGTGGCGCGGAGCGGGAGATCCGAGATTTACACCGAGTGAACCGCTATAGGTTTAGAGTCCGACACACGCTGGTGCCGGTGTACTAAGTGTGGAGTCGGACGGCGCACCGACACGCGGGACGGCAGCATGGCAACACCGAGAGAAACTCTGCGAAGAGCGGTCAACAACGAGAGGCCGCACTCCTCGCCGAGATTGGCGAATCAGTCGAAGAACGAGCGGCCGGCAGCGACGGGACCATACTGATTAGCGCGGCCCGCGTCCGGTGGCTGCTCGCGAAGGCGCAGGGCGACACTGCGAAAGCGCGACGGATCGCCGATGAGCCACAACTCTCGCCTAAGAGCAGCCGACTGATCGAGAACGCGATTCACCTCGCGGGCGTCGCTGCACGGGATGACAGCCGGCAACTACAGCGCGATGCCGATGCCGCTGCTCTAGCGCTACGCCGACGGGTCGCGCAGATCGAGCGGCAGGCATCCCGCGCGCGCAGGGGATAGCGGCGACCCCCCCCTCGAACGATCTAAGGCGCCGGCTTCTTCGCGCTGGCGATGGTTGTCATTTACCTAGTCTCGCCTGCGCGGCGAGGGCAGTTTTTACCAGTTTCTTTACCCGTTTCTCCCGTCAGATTCCGAGATAGGAGAGGATGAAAACCGGCGCCGACGCCCGATTCACCTAGCGATGTTGGTAACAGCTGAATAATCCTCACTTCGTACGGGCGAAAATGCGGCAGGTTGCGTTCCCGGACGCGGCCGTCGTGTAGAGCGGCGGTGCGGCGTCGCGAGTTCGATTCTAGGGCGTCCCCTCGACGGGAGCCCGC